>Ga0073934_10011214_pt1 | contig 10905 bp, 10 predicted proteins | sample LarsenN4metaG_FD_76834 | JGI IMG/M metagenome (GOLD analysis project Ga0073934, IMG submission 76834) | Hot spring sediment bacterial and archeal communities from British Columbia, Canada, to study Microbial Dark Matter (Phase II) - Larsen... ...
GCTCCGGCTCGGGCAGCCACTCGGGCTCGGGGAGCGGCAGCGGTTCGGGCTCGGGCAGCGGCCTCTCGTCGAGTGACCTCGGGTCCGACGCGAGCACGGCCGAGCTGCAGGCGGCGGTCGAGGGCTACCGCGCGTACATCGAGGCGCAGGTCGCCGACACGCTCGCCAAGACGAAGGCCTTCGACGACGCCGTGCGCGCCGGCGACCTCACGCTCGCGCAGTCGCTCTACGCACCGTCGCGGGTCGGGTGGGAGAGCATCGAGCCGATCGCGGCGCTCGTCGAGGAGATCGACGTCAAGGTCGACGCCCGCGTCGACGACTTCGAGAGCGAGACCGACCCCAACTGGACCGGTTGGCACCGCCTCGAGCACTTCCTGTTCGCGCAAGGCACGACCGCGGGTGCTACGCCGTTCGCCGATCAGCTCGACGCCGACCTCGCGACGCTGCAGGCCGAGGTGCCGCGCCTGAAGATCACGCCGCTCGCGATGGCGCGGGGCGCGAGCGAGCTCGTCGAAGAGGTCTCCGAGGGCAAGATCACCGGTGAAGAGGATCGGTACTCGGGCACCGACCTCTGGGACTTCGACGCGAACATCGCGGGCTCGCACAAGGTCGTCGAGCTGCTGACGCCGGCACTCGAGAAGGCCGACCCCGAGCTGCTCACCGACATCGAGTCGGCGTTTGCCGAGGTCGAGGCGACGCTCGCGAAGTACCGCAACCCCGACGGCTCGTTCCAGCCGTTCGACGCGCTGACGCCGCAGGACACCACCCAGCTCAAGGCGTCGCTGGCCGAGCTGTCGGAGGTGCTCGCCGAGGTTCCCGGGACCCTGGGGCTGAAGTAGCTCGTGGCGTCGCGTCGCTTCTCCCGCCGTCGCTTCCTGGCGTCGTCACTCGGCGCCGGGACCGCGGTCGCGCTCTCGCCTGGCATCGTCGGGAGCGCGACCGCGGGTGCGACGCGACGCGCCGCGGCCGGTGGCACGCCGTCACCGCGGTACCTGCCGTTCTACGGTCGCCACCAGATCGGGATCCTCACGCCGCCACCCCCGAGCGGGCTCATGGCGGCGTTCGACGTGACCGCCGCGAACCGCGACGAGCTGCGCGAAGCCTTCCGGGCCCTGACCGACGAAGCGCGCCGGCTGATGACGGGTGAGCCCTACGAAGAGCGCGACGAAGCCTTCCCGCCACTGCACGCGGGGACGGTCGGCGACCGCACGCCGAAGGCCGACCTCAGCATCGTGACGGCGCTCGGCGCGTCGCTCTTCGACGACCGCTACGGGCTCGCCGACCGCAAGCCACGCGAGCTGGTGCAGATGCCGTTCTTCCCGAACGACCGGCTCGACCCGGCGCGCTCGCACGGCGACCTCTTGCTCTCGCTGTCGGCCGACTCGCCCGACGTCAACATCTTCGCCCTGCGCCAGGTCATGCGCGTCACGCGCGGCGAGATGACGCTGCGGTGGATGGTCGAAGGGTTCAACCGGCGGTCCCGGCCGCAGCCCGGCAAGGCGCCCGCCCGCAACCTCATGGGCTTCCTCGACGGCACGTCGAACCTCGACACGAGCGACGACGATCTCATGCGCCACTACGTGTGGGTCGCCCGTGACGATCCCGAGCCCGACTGGGCGACCGGCGGCTCGTACATGGCCGTCCGGATCATCCGCATGTTCGTCGAGTTCTGGGACCGCACGCCGCTCGCCGAACAGGAGGCGATCATCGGGCGGAAGAAGGAGTCGGGTGCGCCGCTCGACGGGAAGCGCGAGGCCGACATCCCGCGCTTCGACAAGGATCCCGACGGCAAGATCACGCCGCTCGATGCGCACATCCGTCTCGCGAACCCGCGCACGCCCGAGACATCGAACAACCTGATCCTGCGGCGCGGCGTGAGCTATTCGCGCGGCTTCGACGACGCGGGCCGCCTCGATCAGGGCCTGGCGTTCGTGTCGTTCCAACGAAGCCTCGAGAGCGGGTTCATCGCGGTGCAACGTCGTCTCGACGGCGAGCCGCTCGAGGAGTACATCCAGCCTGAGGGCGGTGGCTTCTTCTTCGCGCTGCCGGGCGTGCGCGACCGCGACGACTACTACGCGCGGGAGCTCGTGGAGCCATGAGCGACCTCCGCGCGCGTGCGCACGCCGTCGTCACTGGCTCGTCCGGCTTCATCGGTCGTCATCTCATCGCCGCGCTCGCCGCGCGCGGCGACACCGTCGTCGGCATCGATCGACGACCCGCGGTGCCGGGCGCGCCGGGCATCCACGTGCAGCTCGATCTCGCGGACCCGGCGAGTCGCGTGATCGTCTCCGACGTGCTGCGCTCGGCCGAGGTCGTCTTCCACCTCGCCGCGCGACCTGGTGTGCGCGGCTCGGGTCCCGAGATCGCCGTCGCGCGACAGCGCGACAACGTCGATGCCGGCCGTGTCGTGCTCGAGGAGACACCGCCCGACACACCGATCGTCGTGACCTCGTCGTCGTCGGTGTACGGCGGCGCGCGGGTGGTCGACGGCGTGGTGCGCGCCTCGCACGAGTCGGATCCGCTCCGGCCGCTGGGTGGCTACGCGTGCTCGAAGGTCGAGCTCGAGCGGCTCTGTGAGGCGCGCGTCGCAGCGGGCGGGTTGGTGATGGTGGCGCGGCCGTTCACCGCGGTCGGGGAGCACCAGCGCGACGACATGGCGCTCACCCGGTGGCTGCGCGCGGCCCTCGCCGGCCGGCCGCTGCCGGTGTTGGGCTCGCTCGAACGCCTTCGGGACTTCACCGACGTGCACGGGGTGGTGCGCGCGCTGCTCGCGCTCGCGGCGCACGGCGAGCCCGTCGTGGTGAACGTCGGCACTGGTCGGCCACGATCGCTCGGCGAGGTCGTGGCGAGCATCGAGGCGGTGCTCGATCGCGAGCTGACCGTCGACGTCGTTCCCGCCGGAACCGAGGAGCCCGCGGCCACCCGTGCGCATACGGCTCGCTGCGAGCGGGTATGCGGGTTCGTGCCGGTGACCGATCTCGTGGCGGTCGTACGCCGCACCCTCGACGTGCTCGCGGACGTCCACGCCGCCGAGCCGGCGCTCGTAGGCTCTCGGTGACCGCGACCGGCTGCAAGCGACGACCGAGCGACGACGAGGAGAGCGATGCCGACCAGCGAGGGGCTGCACGAGAACGAGACCGCACTCGACGAAGCCACCATCGACCGGCACCGGGCCCTGGCTTCGATCGGCGAAGAGCTCGAGGCGGTCGACTGGTACGACCAGCGCGTCCACGCCACGAGCAACGCCGAGCTCGCCGCCGTGCTCGCCCACAACCGCGACGAGGAGAAGGAGCACGCGGCGATGACGATCGAGTGGCTCCGGCGCAACGACCCGGTCTTCGATCGCTTCCTCCGCACCTATCTCTTCACCGAAGAGTCGATCGTCGCCGAGGAGCAAGCGGCCGAGCACGGTGAAGGTGGCGGCGAGAGCAGCAACAGTGACGGCTCGCTCGGCGTCGGAAGCCTGAAGTGACCGCGCTCGACCACCAGGAGGGCACGTCGTGAACCACCTCTTCCGCGAGCTTGCGCCGATCTCCGACGCGGCGTGGCGCGAGATCGAGACCGAGGCCAAGCGCGCGCTCGAGAACTTCCTCGCCGCTCGTCGCCTCGTCGACTTCACCGGTCCGCACGGCTGGGCCTACTCGGCGTCGACGCTCGGCAGCATCGAGTCGCTCGAGCACGCGCCGGCCAAGGGCGTCGAGGCGGCGATCCGGCAGGTGCAGCCCGTCGTCGAGCTGCGAGCGCCGTTCGTGCTGCAGCGCGCGGAGATCGACGCGATCGACCGCGGGCACAAGTCGCCCGACCTCATGCCGGTCGTCGACGCGGCGCGCTCGATAGCGGAGGCCGAGGACCGCGCGATCTTTCACGGCTACCCGGCCGGGCACATCAAAGGCATCGCCGAGGCGACGCCGCACCCGCCGGTCATGCTCGGTGACAGCTTCGGCAAGTACCCGACCTGGGTCGCGATGGCCGTCGCGCGGCTGCGCGACGCGGGCGTCGAGGGGCCGTACGGCATCGCGCTCGGTCCGCGCTGCTACTCGGGCATCCTCGAGACCACTGAGGACGGCGGCTATCCAGTGCTCGAGCGTCTGCGACTGATCCTCGGCGGTCCGGTCGTGTACGCCCCGGCCGTCGACGGTGCGGTGGTGCTGTCGCTGCGCGGCGACGACTTCGAGCTGTCGTCGGGCCAGGACGTGTCGATCGGCTTCACCCGGGTCGACGACACGTCGGTGCACCTGTACCTCGAGGAGAGCTTCGCCTTCCACGCCCACAGCCCCGAGGCGGCGGTCGCCCTCCGGTACCAGTAGAGCCTTTTGGCGTCAGCTGACCGCGCTGGGCGCGGCTTTCTGACACCAAAGCGGTGAGCCCCCAGCCTTTTGGCGTCAGCTGACCGCGCTGGGCGCGGCTTTCTGACGCCAAAACGTGGGGCTGCGCGAAACCTGGGGCCCGAGACCGGGTAGTACCGCGGCATGGCCGTGCTGTCGGATCGCTACGAGGCCGGCCGCCTGCTCGGTGTCGGTGGGATGGGCGAGGTCTACGAGGCCCACGACCGGAAGCTCGGCCGGCGCGTCGCCGTGAAGCTGCTGCTCCCCCACGTCGACGACCCGGCGGCGCGCGCCCGCTTCGTCCAGGAGGTGCGGATCGCGGCGGCGTTCACGCACCCCAACGTGGTCACGGTCTTCGACGTCGGGTTCGAGGGCGAGCGGCCGTACTACGTGATGGAGCTCGTCGAGGGCCGGACGCTCGCCGCGGCGCTGCGCGACGGGCCGCTCGCGATCGACGACGCGACGCGCGTCGCCGACGCGGTGCTCGCGGGTCTCGCCGCGGCGCACCAGCGCGGTCTCGTCCACCGCGACGTGAAGCCCGGCAACATCCTGCTGGGCACCGACGGGTCGGTGAAGCTCACCGACTTCGGGATCGCCAAGGCCGCGCACGACGCCACGACCGTGATGACCGCGCCGGGCCAGACGCTCGGCACGCCGAGCTACCTCGCGCCCGAGCAGGTCGACGGGCAGGGGGTGGGGCCCGCGACCGACGTGTACGCGTGCGGCGTCGTCCTCTACGAGATGCTTGCCGGCACGCCGCCGTTCCGGGGCGACTCACCGATCGCGACCGCGCTCCAGCACCGGCACGCGCCCGTGCCGCCACTCGCCGACCGGCGGCCGGGCGTTCGGCCCGACCTCTTCCGTGTGGTCGAGCGAGCGCTCGCCAAGGATCCCGCCGCCCGCTACGCGAGCGCCGACGAGATGCGGGCGGCGCTCACCGCAGCTGCGCGCCGACCGACAGCGGGCGACGAGCCGACCATTGCGCAGCAGCGCACGCAGGTCCTGCCCGCGGCCGTGCCACCGCCGGACGGTCGTGGCGAGCAGGCGGGCAAGCGGCGTCGCCGGTTCGCGCCCGCGGCGCTCGTCGGCCTGGCCATCGGCGCGCTGCTCATCGCCGGTGCCTTCGCGATCGGTCTGGGCGACGACCGCGACGGCGGGCGCGACGTGGCCGACGCGCTCGCGCCGTCGACCACGTCGACGAGCACGACCACCACGAGCACCACGACGACCACAGTGCCGACGCCGCGCAACCTGGCGGAGCTGGCCGCGGTCCTCGCCGGCAACCCCAACGCCTACGGCCCCCGCGGCCCCGAGCTGCTCGAGGGCCTCCTGCTGATCCTCGACGGGGAGGACTCCGACGGTGACCTCGCCCGCGAGCTCTTCGACGACATCCCGAGCTGGACCGCCTCCGGCGCGCTCGAGCCCGAGGTCGGGGGCCTCGCCCAGCGGTTCCTCGTGCCCTACCTGGCGGGCACCGACGACGGAGACGAGGACCGGGCCGACGAGGACGACGAGGAGGGCGTCGAGCCGCGCGATCTGCTGCCGGAGGGCCCCGGCAAGGCCCCGAAGCCACCCAGGCCGAAGCCGCCGAAGCGCTGATCGCAACCGAGCCCGACGACCGAGCTCACGACAGGGCCCCACCACCGAGCAGGGGTTTGCACTCTCGGCCCGAGAGTGCCAACATGACCGCTAGCACTCACCTGACTCGAGTGCCAGAGTCGATTCGTATCCGAAGACGCAGGAGCTGCACCACATGGCCAAGCAGATCGCCTACGCAGAGAGCGCCCGCCGCTCGCTCGAGGCCGGCATGAACAAGCTCGCGGACGCCGTACGTGTCACGCTCGGGCCCCGCGGTCGCAACGTCGTCCTCGAGAAGAAGTGGGGCGCGCCCACGATCACCAACGACGGCGTGTCCATCGCCAAGGAGATCGAGCTCGAGGACCCGTACGAGAAGATCGGCGCGGAGCTGGTGAAGGAGGTCGCCAAGAAGACCGACGACGTCGCCGGTGACGGCACGACGACGGCGACCGTCCTCGCGTGGGCGCTCGTGCGCGAGGGTCTGCGCAACGTCGCGGCCGGCGCCAACCCGATGGTCCTGAAGCGGGGCATCGAGAACGCCGTCAACGCCGCGGTCGAGTCGATCCAGGCCGGGTCGCAGAAGGTCGAGACCGACAAGGCGCAGATCGCCAACGTCGCCGCGATCTCGGCCGCCGACGCGGAGATCGGTTCGATGATCGCCGAGGCGCTCGAGAAGGTCGGCACCGACGGTGTCATCACCGTGGAGGAGAGCCAGACCTTCGGGATGGAGCTCGACCTCGTCGAGGGCATGCGCTTCGACAAGGGCTACATCTCGCCCTACTTCGTGACCGACCCCGAGCGCATGGAGGCCGTCCTCGACGACGCCTACGTGCTGCTCGTGTCGTCGAAGATCTCGGCCGTCAAGGACCTCCTGCCGGTCCTCGAGAAGGTCATGCAGACCGGCAAGCCGCTGGCCGTCATCGCCGAGGACGTCGAGGGCGAGGCGCTCGCCACGCTCGTCGTCAACAAGATCCGCGGCACCTTCAAGTCGGCTGCTGTCAAGGCGCCCGGCTTCGGTGAGCGGCGCAAGGCGATGCTCCAGGACATGGCGGTGCTCACGGGCGGCCAGGTCGTCTCCGAGGAGGTCGGCCTGAAGCTCGAGAACATCGGCCTCGACATGCTCGGTCGTGCCCGCAAGGTCGTCGTCACCAAGGACGAGACGACGATCGTCGAGGGTGCCGGCTCGAAGGAGGACGTCCAGGGCCGCATCAACCAGATCAAGCAGGAGATCGAGAACACCGACTCCGACTACGACCGCGAGAAGCTCCAGGAGCGCCTCGCGAAGCTGTCGGGCGGTGTCGCGATCATCAAGGTGGGCGCGGCCACCGAGGTCGAGCTCAAGGAGAAGAAGCACCGCATCGAGGACGCGGTCCAGACGACCAAGGCCGCGGTCGAGGAGGGTGTCGTCGCCGGTGGTGGCGTCGCCCTGCTCCGGGCGCAGTCGAAGGTCGAGGAGCTCGCGAAGACGCTCGACGGTGACGAGCGGACCGGGGCCGTGATGGTGGCCCGGGCGCTCGAGGAGCCGATCAAGCAGATCGCGCTCAACGCCGGCCTCGAGGGCGGCGTCGTCGTCGAGAAGGTCCGCAGCCTCTCGGGCAACGAGGGCCTCAACGCCGCGACCGGCGAGTACGAGGACCTCGTGAAGGCCGGCGTCATCGACGCGGCGAAGGTGACCCGCTCGGCGCTCCAGAACGCGGCGTCGATCGCGGCCCTGTTCCTCACGACCGAGGCCGTCGTCGCCGAGAAGCCGGAGCCGCCCGCCCAGGGTGGCCCCGGTGCTGGCGGCATGGGCGACATGGGAGGCATGGACTTCTAGAGTCCTTCCCAACAGGCGAGCACGACGACGGGGCGCCCCGCGGGGCGCCCCGCTCGCGTGCCGGCGCCGCTCGCGTCCGCCGAGCGTGCGGGGATGCGCGCGTCGTCGTGCTCGTCTCCTGCAGGCGGCGCGCGAGAGCGTCCTCGAGGACGAGGGGGCCGACCGACCTCTGAACCGATGCTGGCAGTCGCGTCGTCGGGCTGCCAGCGCGCGAGCCGGAGGTCGGAAACTTGACGCATGCGCGGGCGCGGGCGCGGGCAGAATCGATCGCATCGAGGAGCCAAGGATCCGCAAGCTCGTCGAGCACAAGTGGGCCGAGTACCGGCCCGTCCTGCCCACCGCGACGCTGCGCTTCCTCGACCGGGAGCCATACCTCGACGCTGCCCGCGCCGACGAGCGCGTGCGCGACGAGCTCGTGATGGGGTGGTTCGACGACTTCGAGCGCGAGTTCCGCGACCCGGTGCTGGCCGACACGGCGACCGAGACGGTCACGGTGTGCCCGCCGATCATGCGCGAGATGATCGAGCCGGAGCCGCCGCGCATCCAGCGCGCGTACGTGGAGGGCGCGCTGATGCGCCGCATGTTCCGGCTGCTCGTCGACGGCGAGGGCTGGGAGCTCGACGCCCAGGTCCGCGACGTCATGGCCCGCCACTACTCGTTCCACCTCGCCGCGGTCGAGGCCGTCGAAGCCGACCGCTGAACCGCTTCCTCTTCTGGATGCGTAGCTCACCTTCAACATGTGGGTTGAGCTACGCATCGAGGACGCCGGTACCCTCGTAGTCGTGAGCGAGCGCGAACGGGTCGAGGCCTCGTCGGGATGGGGCGTGCTCCACCTCTTCTTCCGGGTTGACGTCGCCCGGGCCGAGCACGAGCCAAGTGCCGCCAAGCGAGTGCTCGACGCCATCGACACCTTCACCGCCGACGACCCGCACCAGGCGATCACGTTCGTGACCCTCGGCCACAAGGCCGATCTCGGGATCATGGCGGTCGGCCCCGACCTTGCGCGCCTCCAGGCCTTCCAGCACGACCTGTCGGGCGCGCCGCTCGTCGCGACCTGGTCGTACGTCTCGCTCACCGAGTCGTCGGAGTACACCGCGACCGAGGACGACGAGCGCCAGCGCCTCGCCGACGAGGAGGGCATCACCGATCCCGCCGTCGTCGAGGAGCGCCTCGCCGCGTGGCGCGAGCGCGTCACGCACTACCGCGAGCAGCGCATCCACCCGCGCCTGCCGCACAAGCGCGCCATCTGCTTCTACCCGATGTCGAAGCGCCGCACGGGCGACGCCAACTGGTACGCGCTCGACTTCGACACCCGCAAGCGGCTCATGGCCGGCCACGCGCGCGTCGGGCGCCGCTACGCCGGACGCGTCGTGCAGCTCATCACGGGCTCGACCGGCCTCGACGACTGGGAGTGGGGCGTCACGCTGTTCACCGACGACCCGGCCGAGCTGAAGAACATCGTCTACGAGATGCGCTTCGACGAGGTGTCCGCGCGCTACGCCGAGTTCGGCCCCTTCATCACCGGGCTGATCCTCGAGCCGCGCGAAGCGCTGCACCGCGTCGGGCTCGACACGTGACCGACGACCGCGCCAGGGCACCCACCTGGCACCTCGCCCAGGTCAACATCGCCGACCCACGCGCGCCGCTCGACTCGCCCGAGCTCGCGGAGCTCGTCGCGAACCTCGACCCGGTCAACGCGCTCGCCGATGCCTCACCTGGGTTCGTCTGGTGAACGACTCCGACGAATCCGCTGCGCGCGCTGCCCTCGACGAAGCGTCCGCGGCGATCGTCGCCGGCGTCGAGCGCACGCTGCCCACCTGGGTCGAGCAGCAGGTCGTCGTCATCCTCGACGCATGGGGCAAGGCCGATGACGCCACCCGGACCCGCGCGATCGAAGACGCCCGCAGCGCGGGTGTGACGACGACGGCCCGCATCTCGAACGAGCTGCGTGCACTGTTCGCGCTCGACCCCGCCGAGCAGCGCGCCACGCCGCTCGAGATCGTCCGCACCGCGGTGCGCGAGCCGACCCGGATCCTGGAGGAGGCGGGCGTGCCGCCCGTCGTGCGCGACCAGTTCGAGGAGCGGTCGTTCCCAGACGACCGCTACGGACTCGTGCCCCACACGTTGAGCGACCTCGGCGACGAGACCCTCGGCCCACAGCTGCTGGCCTGGGGGCTCGCCAAGGCCAAGATCCTGCGGTCGCAGGTTGGCGGCTGAGGGCCCTGGGCGACGACGAAGAAGACGTCGTCTGCCAGGTCGCCTCCATCGACGTCGGGGCGGGGACGTTGACTGCCCTCGGTCCGCAGATCCCCGTTGGTCCGTGTCCGGTCGACGACGCCGAAGCACGCAACGGCACGGTCTCCGGCGTCACCTGCGGTGCGGGGACGGGCGCGTCGGCCCTTGTCACGGTCGACCCAGCGACGGGCGCGACGAGGACGAGGGCTAGGCTCGTTCGGGCATCTTGGGCACGATGCGCCGCATCCGCGACTCGCGGGGGGCGAGGTGGGCAACGCAATGACGGGGAATCTCGCACCCGAGTCGACGCGCGAAGCCGATCTGCGCGCCGCCCGGGCCGTCGCCATGTCGAGCCTGGGCACGGCCGAGCTGCTGGCCCTCGCCGACTCCGCGCCCGTGGGCCTCTTCGCGTCGGTCGAGGGCTTCGGCATCGTGCTCGCCAACCAGCGGATGTGCGACATCACCGGTCTGCCGCTCGCTCGCCTCCTCGGCTACGGCTACCGGGACGTCATCCACCCCGACGACCGCGAGCGCGTCGACGCCGCCGCGGAGAACGCCGTGCACCGCTCCGGCGAGCTCCAGCTCGACTACCGGGTCGTGCGGCCCAACGGCGAGGTGCGCTGGGTCGAGGCCCACGCCGTGCGCGTGCGCACCGATCCGCCACCCGCGACCGTCGTCGGCTCGCTCGTCGACGTCACCAACGTCAAGAGCGTCGAAGAGGCGCTGCGCCAGAGCGAGGCGCGGTTCCGAGCGATCGTGGAGCAGGGCTTCGACATCGTCTCGATCCTCGATCGCGACCTGCGAGTCACCTACGCGTCACCGATCGCGCGGCGAATCGCCGGTTACGACACTCCGCAGCTCGGCTTGCCGGCGCGCAGCTTCTTCCACGAAGACGATGCCGACCGCGTCGAGGCCTACTACCGCGCGGTCGTCGACGGTCGGAGCAACGAC
>Ga0073934_10011215_pt1 | contig 10905 bp, 4 predicted proteins | sample LarsenN4metaG_FD_76834 | JGI IMG/M metagenome (GOLD analysis project Ga0073934, IMG submission 76834) | Hot spring sediment bacterial and archeal communities from British Columbia, Canada, to study Microbial Dark Matter (Phase II) - Larsen... ...
CATCCACGCCACGCAGCCGTGCTCGCCCAGGTTCCCGCCGTTCTTGGAGAAGACATGGCGAATCTCGGAGAGGGTGCGGTTGCGGTTGTCGGTCGCGACTTCCAGGATGATGGCCGCCCCACCCGGCCCGTAACCTTCAAACGTGGCTTCCTCGTAAGTCGCGCCCGGCAGCTCGCCCGTGCCTTTTTGAATAGCGCGTTTGATGTTGTCCGCCGGCATGTTCTCGGCCTTGGCGGCGGCGATGGCAGTGCGCAGGCGCGGATTCGCGTCCGGATCGCCTCCCCCGATGCGCGCCGCGACGGTGATTTCCTTGATGAGCTTGGTGAAAATCTTCCCTCGTCGCGCATCCGCAGCGCCCTTTTTGTGCTTGATGGTTGCCCATTTTGAATGACCCGACATGAGATCGTTCCTTTCAAGGAATCCTGCGTCCCCCGGTCAGCGGCTCGGCCGGCCGGAACGCTGCTGGGATGGCCTCTTACGTCAACATGCTACCACAAGGCTGTCGCGACGGTCTACGACCGCCGGCGCGGGCTCGAGCTGAGCGCCGCCAGGCGCTCCCCCGTTCCTTCACATGCTCGCAGCAGTCAGCCTTCAGCCCTTAGCGAACGTCTAGCTGACCGCTGAGGGCTGCCCTGCAAAAACAAACCCCGCAGCACCTTGCGATGCTGCGGGGCGGAAACCACGATCCGTTTCGAACCCAAGCTTAGAAACTCAGCTTCAGGCCAAAGCGGATTTGCCGTTGCCCGAGGGAGGAGGTGGTACCGTTGAAAAGCGACGGATCGGCAAAACCGGTTCCTTCCGAGGCCAGGCCGGCATCATCGATGAACGGATCAACGCTATAGAAATTGGGGTGGTTGAACACGTTGATCATCGACATGTGCCACTGCAATGTGAAGCGTTCCGTCAGCTTGGTCTGCTTGTACACCGCGAAATTGCCGACATTCGAAATGGCGTCCCGCAGGCTGTTGCGCGCCGCACTGCCAAACGGTGTTCCGTAAATGCCGTTGGCCGTCGGCGCGTTGACGATGAAGCGGACATTGCTCGGATCAGTGGGGGTGGCGATCCCATGCGAGTTGAAGAAGTTCAGGCTGAGGAGCTTGTCCGCGGGCATGCCACATTCCCGATCGCCGCCGAAGTAACCGCAGGCATCGCCGGCGTAGATCCCTACGAACGATTCGGGCGCCGCCGGGTTGCTCAGGAACGGGCGAGCGGCTTCAAAGCTGCCGATGAACGCGTTGGCGAACGTCACGTCGTAATACTGAACCCCCGAGGAGCAGTAGCTCAGACAGAACTGGGCGGGGGTGTACGTTTCGCCGGAAGCGATAATATACGTACCCGATACCGACCATCCTCCCAGAATCTTCCCTGCCACGCCGCGCTGGTCACGGTAGGCCGGGATTTCCTCGTGGAGGGTCAACTGCCAGGTGTGGGGCCTGTCCAGGCCGGAGAGCCCGTGCTCGGCCTTTTTGTAGTCGAGCGGATTCTGCGAGGCAAAATAGGTGTTGCCGGCCCCGAACGTGCTGAAGATCTCACTCACGTTATCGGTTGTTTTACTCCAGGTAAAGGCCGTTCGAAGTGTTAACTGATCAGCAATCCGGGTGGCCCGCAGTTCGGTTTGCAGACCATGGTAGTCGGAATAGCCGGTATTGGTACGCAACCGCACCACACCCAATTCGCAGTCGACCCGCCGGTAACCCGGCTTAGTGCTGTCGGTGCAGGCCGTGACTCCCGGCACAGCATCCGGGAAGTCGCGCACGAGTTCGCGGACGCGCGGATTGGCATTGATGGTCTGGAAGAGTCTGTCGCCTCGGTTGCCGACGTAACGCGCCTCAACAACCGTATTCTGGGCGATTTCTCTTTGGATGCCGAAAGACCAACTCTGCACCCGGTCCGTCCGAAAGTCGGAAGCGACCCGGGTCTGGTTGAACGTCCGTGGGTCAAAGACCCCATAGGTCAGGAAGGATGACAACTGGCTGCGGATGGCCGGGCCGAATGGATCGGCGGGAAGCGGGTTGTCTGAGGCATCTGTCCCCGTGAGCGTCTGCGCCATGACAATGGGGGCAGAACGCGCCCAACGTTCCTCTACATCATCTATATCATGTCTGCGCCATGACAATGGGGGCAGAACTCATCATGTTCAAATAGATGTTGTAGAACGGCGGATCGTACGCCAGGCGGTAACCGCCGCGCACGACGGTCTTGCCTTCACCCGTGAGCCAGCCACCCCACTTCGGCGTGTAGGCGAATCCGATGCTGGGAGCGAAATCGGTCTTTACATTGTCAAGGTGTGGAATGGTGCGGATGTCCAGACCGAGGTCGGGATCCCAGAAGGCCGTCTCGGCACTCGACTCACGCTTGGTGGTGAGGAAGCTGAAGTAGTTCGAAGGCTGCGTAAAGTAGGACCACGTGAAGCCGAGATTCAACGTCAAGTTGGGCGTCACCTTCCAGTCATCGCCGAAATAAGTAAAGAAGTTGTGCTCCCTGAACCCGGCCACGGGGTTTCCGACCGTAATGTTGATACTGCTCGGTATGTTGGCGATGTAGCTGGCGAAGTTGGGGTAGTTGAAACGCCCGTTGACGTTGGGAAGAAAGCGGTTTCCCGACCTCTGGTGCGTCCAATTGAATCCCGATTTGAACTGGTGCCGGCCGATGATGTAGCTCCAGTTGTCCTGGACTTGGTAGTTGTTGACGATGCGCCCCTGAGGGGCATTAATGGCAGGGCCGTAGTCTAAATACCCGGTGGGCAAGTTAACGTTGGCCAGTGCCTGGTCGATGTTCAACATCGAAGGGACGGTGTTGCCAATGGCGTTTTGGCCGAATTCCACGTAGATTCGACCGTAGCTCAGCCGCAGTTCATTCACCATCCGGTTTGAGATCGTCCGAGTCCAACTCACCCCATAACCTTGGCCGAGGCTGGGCACGCTGGCCGGATACCCCTGCGGGGCCGTGCCAAAAGCGTTCGTATCCGGATAATTCGCCGGCTGATAGTACCAGCGTCCGTAGATGCGGTTCTTGTCGGTTTGAACGTCCATCCGCGCATAGGCGTCGAAGTTCCTCCAGCCAGTGGAAAGCGTCCGCTGCACCCCGGCCATTTCCATGGAGCAGGGTTCGGGGACGTCGGGGTCGGCGGGATTCGGGTTGAAGAACGTTCTTGATGACGCGGTGCCGCTGATCACAGGGTTGCCCCCCGTGATGCCGTAGGGGCCATAGTTTCGCAAAGCGGCGACCGCCGCAGGGTCCGCCCATGCGCACGCTGCCAACTGGTCCAAACCGGTGGGCGTCGGCGTCAGGGAACCGCTCGAGTAGGTTTCTGACTGCGCCATGTAATCTTGGTCGAAGCCGCCGAAGACGAAGAGGCGATCCTTGATAATGGGCCCTCCCCCCGAATAGCTATGGAACACGTTGTTGAACTGCGGCAGCTTCTCCAAGTCCTGGAACGACTTTTGGATGTTGTCGAGGGTATTCAGGGCCGAGTTGGCTTCCGTGACGGTAACCGTTCCGTGGAAATCGTTCGTGCCAGATTTCAAAATAACGTTGACGACTGATCCGGCATTACGGCCATACTCGGGACCGAAATTGTTCGTAATGACCTGATATTCTTGAACGAAGTCAACGTTGCCTACAAAAATAGACGGGCCGGCCACCGAGTTGTCGTTGTTGGCTTGTCCGTCAATTTGCTGGTCGTTGTTGCGGCCGCGGATGCCATTGACGGCAAAGCTGGCCCCATTGGAGTTGGAGAAACTGTTGTCGCGGCTGTTGATGACCCCAGGCAGCATGAGCACCAGTCGGTCGAGTCCCTGGTTCTCGCCCACCCCAGGGAAGACGGCAATGTCGGAGCCTTTGATCGCCGTGCTGATTTGGGACTGCGTGGTCTGCAGCAACGGGGGTGCAGCCGTCACTTCAATGACGGTCGTCAGCTCGCCGACCTCCAGTTGCACGGTGCCCAAGCCGTTGTCCACGGCGGCTGAAACGATGACGTTGCTCATCCCAAACTTCTTGAAACCTTGCTTGGAGATCTCGACGCGGTAAGTACCGACGGGCACCAACGCCAGCTTGAACAAGCCCGTGGCCTCACTCTTCGTCGAGAAAGATTGGTTCGTCGCGGCGTCGGTGGCCCGAATGTCGGCCTCGGGGACAGCGGCGCCGGATTGGTCGATAATCGTTCCTGAGATCGACCCTTTGCTGATTTGGCCCGACGCAGTGCGCGTGGCAAGCGAAAGCGACAGTGCAAGGGCAAGAAACCCGAAGATCATGCAGATGGCGGGACTTCGCCTCATCATACTGCCTCCTGAAATGCTGAATTCAGTTGCATAATCTGTCTCCAAAGCAATTGCAAAGACAGCTTAGCGCCCCCAACTATGATGAGCGGATGGCGTACAGTAGCACGGAAACCAAGTCCACAGCTAGCGTTTTCTGCTCCCAATGGTCCAGCCCCCACCCCGTCGCATTGGGGTGTAAATTCGCATCCTGACTCGCAATTGGCTGTCCAAACTGCCCTTCACCCGTAAGTGAAAAGAGTAAAAGAGGTTAGGACATAGACTCGGCCCCAATGGCGGGGACACATTCCAAAAATCATAGCGAGTCTGCTGAACTCCGTAGGGAGCGGCCCTCTGCAAATGCAGAGACAAACCGAATTAGCCCCGGTACAGGCGAGCGCCCCTCGCCCTTGCAATCGCCGGCGACGATCCGTGCTATGCAGGGCAGACGCCGTCGCTGGACTCTCGAGGCGAGGCATGAATCGCCCTGGCTGTCGAGGAAAAAGAAAATCCCGAGGGCGAAGCTGCCTCGCCCCCGGGATGTCAGGTGGGAAGCCAGCTAGAAGTTGAACTTCAGCTTCAGGCGCAGCGTGCGGCCGGGCCAAAAGGCGTCGCCCAGGCCATACCGTTTGTCCAAGTAGATATCCCCTTGCGTGCCCATAGCACTGATGTAATCGAACCCGCGGAAGAATTCCTCGAGGCCGATATTGATCTGTCCGTCGCGGATTGGGTTGGTGAAGTAGCGCAAGGTGTGGCGCTGGTTCAGGAGGTTCGCTACGTTCACTTCGAACGTCACCCGGAGATTCTCATACCTCTTGCTCGGCTTGAAATCGTGCGTGAACAGGAAGTCGGTATTCGTAAACGAAGGGGTGCGGCGATTCTTGATCACCGGCCCACCGCCAGTTACGATCCCCTCGGCATCCGCCGTGAGGTCAATCCAGTTGCCGATTCCCTCCGGATGAACGGGGGTGTGGCTGATCATCGGGATTTCAGTAGTGAGAGGAACCCCGGAGAAGGCAAGCTGGGTCGCGCCGAACGTAGACTCCATACCCAGCCACTTGACCCGATAGGCGCCGTAGAACTTGAAGGTATGGGGCCGGTCGGTGGGCAGGAAGCCATGCGTGACGTTGCCATGGGCGTCATAAGTCATCGGCACGAGGTCGAAGTAGCGGCTGACGTTGGGATCGTGCCGCCCGCCGCCGGCATCGCCAACCGCGGTGCTAGTGAGGCCTGCATAGTTCCCCCACAGGCGGCTGTAAGTGTAGGAAGCGTTGGCAAACCAGTTGCGAGACCACCGCTTGATGGCTCGCAGCTCGAAACCATCGTAATTGCGGACTGCCTTGGGCATGCCGGGGCAGGTGGGGCATTCATCTTTCAACATCAATGGGGACAAGCCGTAACCGGGATTGCCAATGTAATACTCTTCTCCCCCCGGTCCGAGAATGCCTAAATCCTCAATCGTGTAGTCCAGCCGGCTGCGGATGTAACGGATCTCCAACCCCAGGTCAGAAAGCACAGCGTACTCCGCTCCGAGGTCAAACCGCCGCGAACGCATCGGCTTCATGTCTTTCTGGATCCGGTTGCAGCGGGTATTTCCGGCCTCGTCCGTCCGGCAGCCCACGAGTTCCGGGATGATGGACGGCGGTGGCAAAGTTTCTGGGTCATTGGAAGGAATGCGCCAGTCGATTTCTTCGATCTTGGTCCCCGGCATCCCTCCGGCACCGGGACAGGAGTGGTTGTTGGCGTCAAGCACCGGAGCGATAAGCGTGTAGTTGGCGTTATCCAGCGTAAACCAGCAATCGTGCCAGTAGTCGCCGCCGAAGGAGCCGCGCGGCATGGCGTACTTCATGATGTCATAGTACATGCCCCAACTGCTGTACAGCTTCAGCTTGCCGTTGCCCAGCACGTCCACAGCCCCGCCCAGGCGAGGCGCCACCTTATCGGCGAAGCCGAATTTGATGGGAGTGGAAAGGACATCGGCACCCTTGGTGAACGAAGGCAAATACTCCTTGTCGAAGCGGACGCCCAGGTTCAACGTCACCCGCCCTCCCAGATTCCATGCATCCTGGACGTAAAGCGAGTGGTTGTTACTGGCCACGTTCCCAACCGTCGAGAAGTCGATAACACGGTAAACGCCAAAGTTGCCCCTGCAGACATCACGGCCGTAGGTGGCCAGGTTGTAAGCACGCAAATCCGCGCAGACGGCGTCGCCCGACTCTGTGATGGGAACGTAATTATAGCCCCAGTACTCTCGCACCCAGGCTCGGTTCGGCCCGTAGAACACATCGTTGTGGATGCGGTTCATGGCGTAGCCAGCCTTGAAGGTGTGGGCCCCTGCCCCGCGCACAAACCACGACCAATCGGCGTTAAAGCCAATGCGCGAGAAGCGATCGAACACGGTCTGACGGACCTCAGGCAGCGTTTGGAAGAGGCGCGGTCCCTGGTATTCCTCTGGCACTGGGGTACCATCCAGGCCCACCAAGCCGATGGAAGAGCGAAAGAACTGGTGGCGGATGCCGGTCGCCGTGCCGCGGTCCTGGTAGTCGTTGTACCAGTAGCCAAAGCGCACTGAGCCGACCATCGTGGGACTGGGGGTGAAGTACGCGCTGGCTACATAGGCGTTGTTCGGCATTACCGCTCCGCGCTCCGGATTGTACAGGTTGGGATCAGTGGCCGCATAGGGGTTGGTTTGTCCAAACTCACTATCAGCGTCAGGACGGTCGCCCTTCCAGCGGCGGAACGCATAGTTCCAATTGAAAGTGCTGCGGATGGAACTCTTGGGGGAGAAATCCAGCCTGGCCAGACCATACTGCGTCCGGTCCGTGCGCTTGAAGTCCCGAGCCCAGCCGTCCTCAAATTGGACCGTCCGGAAGCGCCTCTCAAGGGAGGGGAGATAGCTCCCGTACAGCCAGAGCAGGTCTTTCTTGACAAATCCCCCGATCTCGAAGCCGGGCTCCCAAATATGCCAATCGTCGTCCTTCGGCTGGTAGTACTGGTATGGCTCGGGGAAGACTTCGGCTTCGGGGTCCAGCCGTAACGTGTCGCGGGGTTTGGCACTCAGGTCGGTGGCACGATAGTAAGCGAGCCCGCTGCCGTGCCAGGAGTTGCCGCCCTTTTTGGTAACGATGTTGACCACACCACCGAGCGCCCCCCCAAATTCAGCTTCAAAGCCACTGCTCTTGATGACCAACTCGTCCACAAAATCGAGGGGCACATTCTGCCCCACGCCGCCCCCATAAATGTCCGACGTATCCAACCCCTCAAGCGCATAGACGTTCTCACTGTCACTGGCGCCATCGATCTGATATCCCGGCACGGCAACGGGGTTGGTGCCGCCGGTCAGGCTGGCGGACTGCAACGGTTCGTAACGCGCCCCGGGGGCGAAGGTGATGAGCTCGGAAAAGGACCGCCCCTTGGGGAGGGTGGCGATGACTTGGGTGGGGATGTTCACGGCCACCTTACTCTGCGTGGTGTCCACGATGACAGGCGTGGCTTGGACCTCCACTACCTGGGTTATGGCTCCCACTTCGAGCTGAAAGTCCAGGGGAAGAAGCCTGCCCACCTCCAGGTGGACGCCCTTCTCCGTATACTTGCGGAAGCCTTGGGCCGTGACTTCAAGCGTGTACTCGCCGGGGGGGAGATTCAAGAAACGATAAAAGCCAACACTGTCCGCCGTGGCTCGCTGCGTCCCAATCAAGGCGGGACTACTCGCCACCACCTCCGCGCCGGGAATTACCGCCCCCGTGGGATCTTTTACTGTTCCTTGAATGCCTCCGGTGGTCTCCTGAGCCATCACTGGGGGGAGAAAGAGAACGAGGAGGCTGAGGAGCACCATCGGCAGGAAAGACGGGAATCGTCTGCCTCGCATAATTTGTCCTCCATTTGAAGGCAATCGGCGGCGACTGCCGCGGGAGCATGCGAACCGGCCTGGCCGCCCGCCTCTACTCGCACCGCCAACCGCCGTCGCGAAAATCGGTCAAAAGATATCAACTGAGGTTGCCAAAAGCTAGGGCAATCAGCCGAATTGCTCAAGCCGCACTTGGTGTGCTTTAGCAATCACCATTCCATCCTAGCCATCTTTTAAATGTTGCCGCCACGGGCGGTAAAACATTGAAATCCAAGACGCGGTTCGACCTCCGGGCCTCCCGATGCGCCTTTCGGGCATCCATCTCTGCTCACCCCTACAGAATAACGTATGCGCTACAACAAATGGTATTGTCCTGTCCCCAACAAGCTTATGCCTAAAGGCCCGGCCTTCGAGCCTTCACGGGTTTCAGGGTCCATGCCTGAAGTTTGGCCAGCCGCATGAGCTTGGGAGCGCGAAATCCCTGGGGAAAAATCACCCAGCCCCAGAGGTCGGGTGTGTCGTCCGCGACGTATTGCGCCGCGGCCAAACGTGCCGGAGGAATCGTAACCTTCTCCGGCGGTTCTGCCCGCACAAGGAGACGGGTCGTCACCTGCGCCAAGGCAACGAGATAGCTCTCAGGGGGGACCGAACGGCTGCCCAGCCATACGACGTCCGGGACCTGGTCGTTCTTTTCGAGAAAGTTCTCCACGTCCACCACAGTGCGCGAGAACTGGTTCCAAGGAATCTCGACGGGTTGCGTCAGGGGCTCGGCGGGTACGCTAGGTCCGTAGGGCGTTCCATCGAGCAGAATCGCGTGCGGCGCTTTCTGAATGACTCCCGCCACGTATCTGTTCAGCAGGAACAACACTTCGCTTGCGGAGAGGATAAAGTCGTCGTGGACCTGGAACGAAACTTCCGCGTCCACCTGCCGGGCGATCGGGGCCAGAGCGGCCGGATCGAAAGTGCGTCGCTGGGCCGTGTCGCGGAAAAGGGCCAGCGCTTGCGAGGCGGTAATGAATTCCACACGCGGAAAAGACTTCATGGAGGTCACAAGTTCCTCAAAGAACTTGAAGGCCTTCTCGCTCTCCTCCGGGCTTTTCATGGGCGGGACGACCCATTCTTCGCGAGAGGGATTCGCCCCGCGGGCGTAATTGACCCCGTCCCAGAATTCCCTGTGCACGAACTCGCAGGGATGGAAATAGAGGCTAATGATTCCCCCTTCGGGCTTGGAGGTCATTTGCAGGTAGAACTCCTGAAAGCGGGCGCGCGCATCGGCCAGACCCGACCAGTCGCTGTCGTTGGGAGGGCGGATCTTCGATCCCTCCGTCGTGTTGAAGATGTTCAGCAGGCCTCCGTACCAGAACGGCTTGCCGTTCATTCCTACGTGGCTGGCCTCATCAAGATAAACTTTCACGCCCCACTTCCTCAGCGCCGGGAAGGATTGCGGCGCCCACGAACTGCCCGGCTGACCGTAGCAGGTCGGTGTCTGGCCGAAGATTCGTTTCACGTCATCAAAGCCGGCGCGCTCGCGGCGGTGGAATTCCTCGATGCCATCCCGCCAGTCGAGCGGGGCCTCGTATTCGGCGGGCGTGGGATGCTGACTGTGCGTGTTCGAGTGGTATCCGATCTCGTGCTGGGCTAGCGCACCGATAACGTCGCGACGGCCGCGGCGCTCGAGCGTCCGGGCCTTTTCACCCACCACCTTGAACGTCGCCTTGATCCCCTGTTGTGTCAGGAAAACCGCCAGCCGCTTCGCCGCATCGTCGCTCTGGGGAAGGATGTAGTCTTCCGTATCGAACCACAGAATCACATACACCTTGCCGGGACTGGTGTTCACAACCTGCGCCCGCGCCGGTGGCGCAAGCGGGACAAGCAAAGTGAAAAAGACTAAAGCAACTAGGCGGATTTTCATCAGCGGATCTCTGTGCTTGACTCCTTTTTCAATACGCTCAATCGCGTAGTCGCTACCGATGTTAGCATCGAGTTGCCGTGCGGCAAAGTGCCGCCCCGATGCGCGCCCCGCCTCTCAAAATCTTTTCCCCCTGTGTCATGCCCTCGCCCGCACTATAGGGGCGCTCTACGAGCGCCGGTTCTGAGAGTAAGAAAGAAGGGCCGTCACAGACCATCGCTACAACGAGCGGCGAAGAATCCGCGGCCACGACCTTGCTCGCCGCCCTGAGCCTGTCGAGGGTCCGCGCAGATCATGGCCTTCCAGGCTACTCTAGCGCCGCTCTATGAGTAGCCACCATCGCGTGAACGGAGAAGAACCGGCGGTCATAGACCGCCGCTACAACGAGCGGCGAAGAACCGGCGGTCATAGACCGCCGCTACAGCGGGCAGGGCGGAAGCGGTGTACAGAGAAATCGTCACGGGCAGCGCAAGATCGCCGCTTTGATGCAGGCGCTCGCCGCCTTCCTGGGCAGCAACGATACGACGGCTTATGCGCTGTTGATGGGCATTCGGTCTGTACGGATTCATCGGCGCAATGTGCCATCTGGGAAGGAAGAGCCGCCCGTTGTCACGAAAGATTCAGGCGTCTTCGACGAGAGCGGCAGGCCAAGTAGGTGATCGTACAGGTGGACAGCGGTTGCTACTCTTGCGTTCTTGTCAGGCTGAGCGCAGCGAAGAGTCTTTTTCATTTTGCAATGCCGAGATTCTTCGCTCCGCTCACAATGGCAAAGTTGCCAAAGTTGGGATTCTTTCTGTCGGCGGCCGGACTGAAGCGCGAATCCTGCGCTACGCCTTTGAGTCGCGGGAGGCGCGGGCAGGTCCGGAGCGGCCGAAGGAATGTCGCCCAGGGCG
>Ga0073934_10011216_pt1 | contig 10905 bp, 9 predicted proteins | sample LarsenN4metaG_FD_76834 | JGI IMG/M metagenome (GOLD analysis project Ga0073934, IMG submission 76834) | Hot spring sediment bacterial and archeal communities from British Columbia, Canada, to study Microbial Dark Matter (Phase II) - Larsen... ...
AGTGCAAGCCATGACGCATCGGGCCGAAACCGCGCCCGAAGCTCTGCCGCGCGAGACCGTTCCTCTCTTCCGCAATGGCGGTAAGGGCCCGCGCGCTGACTATTACCGCGCGCTCAACGCAGTGACCTCCGCGGGCAAGCAGTTCATCACTGCGAGCCTGGTCGGCGATCCGGGCGCCACCGGTTCGGTCGGGCGCGGCAGCCAGGCCAATAGCGCCTCCAAGGGCGACCGGCTCAAACCGACCACCTCCGTCGCGCTCAGAGGTTCAGCCGGCGGTCCGGACGGCTCGCTCTTGATGCATGCCGCCTTTTCGCCCTTTGCTGATACGCTGGATGTGGCGTCCTTCAGGCCTTCGCCTGAGGAGATCGCCTACCACCCGAGCGCCGAAGGGCTGAACTTCCGCTACCAAGGCGAGACCCAGGCGGAGTTCGAGGCGCGCGAGCGCCGCTGCCTCGCCACGGCCATCTATTTCGAAGCGCGCGGCGAGCCCGTGCGCGGCCAAGTCGCAGTAGGCCAGGTCATTCTCAACCGCGTCAGAAGCCCGCTCTTTCCCGAAACCATCTGCGGCGTCGTCTATCAGGGCCAGTATCAGAAGGGCTGCCAGTTCTCCTTCACATGCGATGGCAAGTCCGATATCCCGCGCAATGACGATCAATGGGCGCTTGCTCAGGATATCGCCAGGCAGATTACCGCTGGTGAGCTTTGGCTTCCCGAGGTTGGCTATTCGACCTACTACCACGCGAATTACGTAAGCCCAGGTTGGGCCGGCAGCATGAACAAGATCGACAAGATCGGCCGCCACATCTTCTACAAGAAGCGCAACGAGCAGCCTTACATCGTCGAGGCTTCCGACAGCTCGAAGCCGTCGGGGCAGTCCGGAACGGAATCCTCGATGTTCTCGCTCACGCCCGCGCTTTCGCTCGTCTCAGCGGTGACCGGCAGCTCTAGCGCTTCCACTCCAGCGATGAGTCTAGGATACGGGGCGAGTGAGTAAGCGCGCCGACCGAGATCAGGTCGACGCCGGTTGCAGCGATTTCCCGCACGTTCTCTAAAGTGACGCTGCCCGAAGCTTCCGTCAGCACGCGCCCAGCAACCAGTTTGACGGCCCGCTTCAGCGTCTCGACAGTCATATTGTCAAGCAATGCGGCATCGATTGGGAACTTGAGAGCTTCTTCCAGCTGGCCGAGTGAATCGACCTCGACTTCAATCTTGACCATGTGCCGCCGCCCTGCGCAAAGCCGCTTAAGCGCTTCGCCAAGTCCGCCTGCCGCCGCAATGTGGTTATCCTTGATCAGAACCGCGTCATAAAGCCCGAAGCGGTGATTAATCCCGCCGCCCGCGCGCACCGCATATTTCTCGAAAGCCCTAAAGCCCGGCGTCGTCTTGCGTGTGCAGGCGATACGAGCCTGCGTGCTTTCCACTGCCTTGACGAAGGCCGCTGTCATAGTGGCGATTCCGCTCAGCCGGTTGAGAAAATTGAGTGCGGTTCGTTCGCCCGTAAGCAGCGCGCGGGTCTTGCCTGAAACTTCAGCGATCGTGCCGCCTGAGGCGACTTTGCCGCCGTCTTCCACCAAGCGCCTGAAGCTGATGGTCGGATCGAGCGCCCTGAAAGCCGCCTCCGCAAGATCAAGCCCCGCTACGACGCCGTCTTGGCGCGAAACGATCGCCGCTTCGCTGCTGGCATCGGCCGGTATGATTGCGTCGGTCGTGATGTCGCCGGCCGCGCCGAGATCCTCTTTGAGCGCGGCCCTCACGGCGCTCTTCACCAGATAGGTCGGCAAGTTCAGCGGAAACGCGGACCTGTCGCTACGCATGCAGCGCCGCACGAATATCGGTTCGGCGCGCCGGCTCGCGCTCGTTCACTTCGCGCGCGACGGCCTCGGCCTCGGTCAAAGTCAAGAAGCTTCGCCCGGCGAGCTTGTCGTCAGCCATTGGATAATCGGTGCGGAAATGTGCACCGCGGCTCTCCTTGCGCAAAAGCGCCGCTGCCGCGATCAACTTGGCTGTGGTCAGCATGTTCGCGAGACGCCGATCGCCGCAGCTTTCTCCTTCGAGCGCCATGATCGTGCCCAGCGCGCGGCCAAGCGATGTCTCGTCGCGAATGACGCCCACCCCGGCGGTCATGGCCAAGCGCAGTGCCTGTTCCGCCTTCGTGCTGTCGCCGCCGTGCGCGGTCGCGCGCGAAGCGTGAGGCTCTAAACGGTGTTCCGTCTCGGCGGCAGGCAGCGACGCGGCTATGTCGTCCGCTACACGTGCGCCGAACACCACCGCCTCGAGCAGCGAGTTCGAGGCAAGCCGGTTGGCGCCATGCGCGCCGGTCGAAGCGACTTCACCACAGGCCCAGAGCGCGCCGACCGTGCTCCGCCCGCGCGCGTCAGTGAGAATGCCGCCCATATGGTAGTGCGCCGCCGCCGCCACGGGAATCGGCTCGCGTGTCGGATCGACACCGGCGGCGATACATGAGGCGAACACGGTCGGGAAATGCTCCTTGAGCTTCGCGCCAAGCGGACGGCAATCGAGAAACGCGCCGCGCCCGCTCACAATCTCGCGATAGACCGCGCGCGCCACAACGTCGCGCGGCGCAAGCTCGCCGTCGTCATGCACCGCGCGCATGAAACGCTCGCCCCGCGCATTGATCAGGAGTGCGCCTTCGCCGCGCAGCGCCTCCGTGGCAAGCGGTGCCGGGTCGCGCCCGATATTGATGGCGGTTGGATGAAACTGCACGAACTCGGCGTCTGCAATCACGGCGCCGGCGCGCGCCGCGATGGCAATGCCCTCGCCTCTCGCCTCCCGTGGATTGGTGGTGATGGCATAAAGCTGGCCAATGCCGCCCGTCGCAAGCACTACGCCGCACGCCGGCAAGATAAAGACCCTGCCATCCGCCGCGGTCAGCTCGACGCCTTTAACGCGCGCGTCATGCACCACAAGATCGCTGGCAGCGAAGCCTTCGAGCACGGTGATCGATGGTGTGCGCCGCGCAGCCTCGACGAGCGCGGCCATGATGGCGCGTCCGGCCGTGTCGCCCTTCACATGCAGAATGCGGTTCTGCCCATGGGCTGCCTCACGTCCAAGGCTGAAACGGCCTTCGAGGTCCTTGTCGAACGGGACACCGTAGCGAAGCAGGTCTTCGACCCGGTTGCGCGCTTCGCACGCGAGCAAATGCGCGATCTTCTCATCGACAATGCCCGCACCGGCGCGGATCGTGTCCGCAGCATGCTGTTCGGGGCTGTCGCCTTCGGCGATAGCTGCGGCGATCCCGGCTTGCGCCCAGAGGCTTGAAGCGCCCTCGCCAAACCGTGCCGCCGAAATAACCGTTACCGGCAACGGTGCGAGCTTGAGCGCCGTGAACAGTCCGGCAAGCCCTGCGCCGACAATAACCACGCCGCCTCGCGCCTTGGGTGGGAACTTGCTGCACACGGTCATCGGCGCGCTCAGTGATTAAGGTTGATCATGCGCTCGATTGGCACCCGGGCCCGCTCGGCAATGGCTGGATCGATCGTAACCTCCTCCTTGAGGAAGACGAGACTGTCGAGAATCCTGGGTAGGGTGATGCGCTTCATATGCGGGCAAAGATTGCAGGGCCGCACGAACTGGACCTTTGGGTTCTCCACCGCGACGTTGTCGCTCATCGAGCATTCGGTCACGAGCAGCACCTTCGAAGGCTGATGCTCCTTGACCCATTTGATCATGCCCGAGGTCGAGCCGGTGTAATCCGCTTCAGCCAGCACATCGGGAGCGCATTCGGGATGCGCGATGATTTTCACACCAGGATCGGCCTCGCGGTAAGCGTGCAGCTCTTCGCCGGTGAAGCGCTCGTGCACCTCACAATGTCCCTTCCAGGTGATGATTTCGACATCGGTCTGCGTCGCCACCCATTTGGCGAGATACTCGTCGGGGATCATGATCACGCGCGGCTGCCCGAGCGACTCGACGACGCGTACCGCGTTGGACGAGGTGCAGCAGATATCGGACTCCGCTTTCACCTCTGCCGAGGTGTTGACATAGGTCACCACCGGCACGCCGGGATAAGCCTCGCGCAGCGCGCGCACATCGGCGCCGGTGATCGAGGCCGCAAGCGAGCAGCCAGCACGCAGGTCGGGGATCAATACCATCTTGTCGGGGTTCAAGAGCTTCGAGGTCTCGGCCATGAAATGCACCCCGCACTGCACGATCACCTCGGCGTCGGTCTTGGCCGCCTCCCGTGCGAGCTGAAGCGAGTCGCCGACACGGTCGGCGACGCAATGGAAGATCTCCGGCGTCATGTAATTATGCGCGAGCACGACGGCGTTGCGCACGCGCTTCAGCTCATTAATCGCCTTGATGTAAGGCGCAAAGCCCGGCCACTCGATAGGCGGAATAACCCGCGCCACCTTCTCGTAAAGATGCGCAGTTTCGCGGGCAACCTCGGGGGTGTAGGCGAGGTCTGGCAAGAGAGTAGGCGGAAGCGGGGCTTGCGTCTCGCGCAGGCCGGGTGCCGTGCTGCCGTGCAGCCTCGTCATCGCAGTCAACCTCTTATGGCCAGTAATGCTCATAATGAGCATATATGGGTCGTTAAAACATCCGGCACAAGGCCGGCCCCCCACTATTCTCAAAATGAGTATAGGCGATCGTGCAGCTGGTTCAAAGGCCCTGCGTCACCAATGCCGTTCTTGTGAAGCCGAACGGACACACGTCCTGGCAAGCGTGCCAACCGCTAGGCAATTCCTGGTGGCTCTTATCAGCATAACGGATTAACCTGAGCCTCCAAGTTCGAGGGGGTACGGGGATGCGTCGACGATCCTTGATCGCCGCCCTTGCCGCGGCTGCTTTGTCGGCCGGCGTTTTGGTTGTGCTGCCGGCTTTTGCCCAAGATAATTTGCCTGCCGAAGACGCGGACGACCCTAATGCCGGGACTCCGGAACCGGCGGGCCAAACGGCTACCCCCGACACCGCACCGCCTGCTGACGCTCCGGGGAACGCAGCCACAGCTCCGGCTGACGCCGCCGAAGCCGCATCGGCTGAACCGGTGGCAACGCCAAACCCAAGCCCTGTGGTGGCGGCCATCCGCGTCAAGCTTCAGGACCCACAGCTCGGCCAGGACGTATCAGACGCCGATCTTGCGGCGCTCGTTGCCTTTTACAACGCGAGGGATGAAGCGATCTGGATGACCGATATGGGCTTCTCTAGCGAAGCGCAGTCCGTCATCGACGAGATTCACGATGCCGACGATTGGGGCCTCTCCGCCGCCGCCTTCGCTCTTCCCGACGCAGGCGGTCTCCCGGATTCGGCGGACGACCAAGCCGCCGCCGAGATCAAGCTTGACCTCGCCATTCTGAAATATGCGCGCCATGCGCGCGGCGGGAGGATCGATCCCGCCAAGCTCAAAAATATCGATATGCGGCCGAGCTTGCGCGATCCGAAGACCGTGCTGGCGGAAATCGCCGTAGCGCCAAAGCCCGATCTTTATCTCCAGTCGCTGCACCCTAAGCACGAGCAGTTCGAGCGTCTGCACCAGGCCCTGCTCAAGGCGCGTGCCGAGACCGAGACCGGCGCCAAGCCGCGCAATATGCAGAAGATCCTCATCAACATGGAACGCTGGCGCTGGATGCCGCCTGATCTCGGCGCGATGTACGTATGGCTCAACATCCCGGAGTACATGGTCTATATCGTCAAGAACGGGAAGACTATTTACTCCGAGAAGATCGTGGTCGGTAAGCCGGTCTACGCCACGCCGGTCTTCTCCGCCGACCTCAAAACCATCGTCTTCAATCCGGAATGGACGGTGCCTTCAACCATCATCAGAGAGGATCTTCTGCCGCGCTTGCGGGGTGGAGGCGGGATGTTCTCGAGCAACACGTCGATCTTGAAGCAGCACAAGCTGACCGTGAGATATGGCGGCAAGCAGGTCGATCCGGGCTCGATCGACTGGAATCGCGTTAATATGGCTGCGATCAGCTTCCACCAAGCTCCAGGCCCCACTAATGTGCTCGGCAAGGTGAAGTTCCTCTATCCCAACCAGCACTCCGTCTATATGCACGACACGATCAAGCGTGAACTCTTGACGCGTGAGGTGCGCGCCGAGGGTCACCACTGCCCGCGCGTCGCCAACCCGGGCAAGGTCGCCGCCATCATCCTCGCCGAAGACAAGGGCATGCCGCAGTCGGAAATCGATAAGCTGCTCGCCAATGGCTACAACAGCGGCGTTTCCATCAATGGCCGCGTGCCGGTGCACACCACCTATTTCACCGCCACGGTCGATGCCGAAGGCAAGGTGCGGGTCTTCAATGATGTCTATGGCATGGACGGCCCGACTGCTGCGGCGCTTCTCGGCAAAGAGGCGAGGCCGGAGGCCGTCGCCGACAATGCCGACACTGCCGCTTCCGAAGCCGGGCCCAAGCCGAAGCCGCAGGCCCAGGCCAGACCGAGCACGGTTGGTCCGGCACCGCAGGCCGCAGGTTTTGGCGCCATGGCGCCCTGAACGCCCCCGAACGGCCGCGTCCCCGCCGAGCTTTGGCCATGTGCCTGGCAGCAGTCTTTTGCTAGGCTTGGCTTTGGGCAGCCGCAAGCCAAGGAGAGCGCCGTGCAATCGCAATTTACCGTGGGCATCAGCATCGAGGGCAGGGGCGACCGGCTTGTCGTGCGGGCCGAGGACGCGCTGATCGCGGCGCTGAAAGTGAAGGCCGAGCGGCCCGAAGCCGCCATCACCTATGTGCGCCGGCTCAACCGCCGCGGCGATCAGCGCCATCCGCCGCATCGGCTCGCCGAGAACCGCGCCTAAGCCAGCCGCCGCATCAGCGCGTAGACAGCGAGCGAACCGGCGAGCAAGACGCCGGCGAGAAGCGGCGCCTCTATGTCGCCGGTGAGCGTCCGCACCACGATCAGCACGGAACACACAAGCGCCCCGAGTGCGGGGACGAAGCCGGGAATCTCGAAGCGTCCGGGCTTCTCGCCTTCGCGGCGTTTCAGGATGAACAGCGCTCCGTTCACCACCATGAAGACGAGCAAGAGAAGCAGGACGGTGGCGGCGGCAAGCTCTGTGATCGTGCCGATCAACGCGAGCGGCGCAAGGATGAGAAAGAGCGCGAGGATGGCAAAATGCGGTGTGCGCCTCCCTTCATGCACATTGCCGAGGGCGGCGGGGAGCAGTCCCTGCCGGGCCATGCCGTAGATCAGCCGCGAGGCGGTGACGTAATTGACAAGCGCGGTGTTAGCGACCGCGAACAGCGTGATTGCGGTGAAGACGATGGGCGAGATCGCTGGGGCTGCCCGCCCGACCACCTCGGTGATCGGGCCCGGCGCTTCGGCAAGCTCGCCCCACGGCACGACTGAGACAGCGGTGATGGCGACAGCGATATAGAGCAGCGCCGCACCCGCCATAGCAAGAATCAGCCCAAGCGGCAGATTGCGCTCAGGGTTCCGGACTTCCTCGGCGACATTGTACATGTCCTCGAAGCCGATAAAGGCGAAGAAGGCGAGCACCGCGCCTTGCATGATGAGAAGACTGGCAGGGTCGCTGCCGAGCCCGGCCGGCGTCGCGAAATAGTTCACGGACCCCCAATAGGAAATGCCGGCGGCGACGACGAGGATGAGACCTCCCGCCTCGACCAAAGTGCAAAGCACATTGACCCACATCGACTCGCGAATGCCTCGGAACACGATGCCGGTCAGGATCGCCAAGAAGCCGAGCGCGAGCCATGACAGTGGAATTGCCTTCAGCCCGAACAACTCCGCGATATTGGCGGCAAAGACCTGGCTCTGCGTGGCGATCGAGGTCAGCCCCGAGCAGACCAGCGCAAGCCCCACCATGAAGCTGAGGAGCGGAAAGCCGTAAGCGCGTTTGGTGACATAGGCGGCGCCTGCGGCGCGCGGATAGCGCGAGCCGAGCGAGGCATAAGAGAGCGCCGTCAGCAGCGCCGCCACTAGCGCCACGACGAAGGCAAGCCACACGGCGTTCCCGGCGATGCCTGCGGCCTTGCCAATCAGCCCGTAAATGCCGGCGCCGAGCATCGAGCCGAGCCCATAAAGCGCCATCTGCGCCGGGCCGATGGTGCGGTGCAGCTTCGGCTGTTGTCCCGTCATTTTCTCTGTCTCTGCCGCTGCTTCCCTCATCCCCTGTCCTTAGCACGCGACCACGGCTTGATCGCCAAGTTTTCCTTTGGCCTCTGCAAGTCCATGCCGTCCCGCCTCACAGCGACGACGGTCAGGACCCCTGAGGCCGGTCCGCTGAAAAAATTTCCGTCGCCTGGATTTCCGCATTTCCCCGCCGAAGGGCATGGGATAACCGAGAGGCGCGCCGAGAACGGGGCGCGTTTATGCTTGTAAATGCCGCCCGCAACGCCTATCTACGCCTATCGACATTTGGCCGGACAATGTGGCCGTTCCGCCTTCGCTGACTTGCCAGGCGCACGTTCAGACCTCCCAAACATCGACAAACGGATTTCGGACCCAGCCGACGCTGCGTCTGGAGTTAAAATGCACCGACTATCAGCGAAAGGACGACCCTTATGACAAAGGGCACAGTGAAATTCTACAACGAGCAGAAGGGATTCGGCTTCATCCAGCCTGAGGATGGCGGCAAGGACGTGTTTGTTCATGCCACGGCACTTGAGCGCGCTGGCATCAGCAGGCTGGTCGAGGGCCAAAAGGTCTCTTTTGACACCGAACTAGACAGCCGCAGCGGCAAAACCGCAGTGGCGAACATCGAAGCCGCCTAGTCCCTAACAGGACGACACGAGCTTTGATGATATTGAGAGCCGTCCCCTTCGGGGGGCGGCTTGTTGGTTTGTGACCGGTCTTCGCGTTTTGCAACGAGTTCCACGCAAGGAAGCGCATCGGCGTCTGCGGATGTCCCTGTTTTCCGCGCAGACCAAAGGAATCTTTTGACTCGCTATCCTTCTGGGAAAGGCGCACACTTCGACCATCGCCGGTCAGAGCAATAACAGGCACCGACGGCTGAGAGCCTAAGACTCCCGCCTGCAACGCATGGAGGGAGAATTGTACCCTCGAACCCCCTCAATTGATTCCCACGTGCGGAAGACGCCTGACGCCTTGAAGGAGGCGTTTGAAGCGACGTGGGTGGTGCTCCAGGCTCGCGATCCATTCCGTGATTTCGACAGGGATTTCGAGCTCAGAGCTGCTCTCAATCGGAAGCTCAAGACGCTGGTCGCCGACGGCGTAACCGATCCCATTGAGCTTCGCGAATGGGTTCTCGAGAGTCTGCTGTTACGCTAGTCGCGACTTATCCGCTCCACTAAGTGCGGCCACCGAGCCCCGGGCTTCGGGCTCACCTCAACCCCCGAGAGGTCTGTCATGAACAAGTCACATGATCCCCAACTGACCGCCGAAAATGCACGCGAGACAAATCACAATGCTGCACAATTCGAAGCTATGATGTTTGGTAATCCCGCCTCAGAGGCCATGCGCGCCCTGGCCGAGCAAAACTTGGCTCAGACGCGCGAAGCCTATGAACATTCCAAGCATAGTCTCGAAGTCGCATTGGAGACCCTGGAGCGGTCTTTCGACGCGGTGAGCCAGGGCGCTACCGCCCTGAATCGGAGGGTCATGGATATTGCCCAACGCAACATCGATTCCGGCTTCGATCTCGCGAAGGCACTGGCCGGGGCAAGCAACCTCGCCGAGATGGTCGAATTGCAGGCAGCCTATTGGCGCAAACAGTTCGACATACTCGGAGCTCAAGTTGAGAAAGTGCGCTCGCTATCGACCCGGGTCACCGCTGATGCGGCGAAACCGGTTCAGGAGCAAGTGATGCATGGCATGCGCAAGGCAGGCTGACGAGGAACAATACCTACGTTGATTCGCGGGTTCGCTTCGAGGGCGACTCGTTGGTTTATAGGGGCCGCTGTTTGCGCGCAGACCAACGTGGAGTTCGCTTGGGCTGGGCTGCGGAAGTCTATTTCCGCTTCGCCGCGGGCGCACGACCCTTTCGTTTCGGCGCGGCCTTGGGCGCGGTCTTCGCGGACGCATCAAGTGCCGCATTGCGCTCACGCAGGCGGGGGAGGGGGTAGTTCTCGCTCTCGTAAAGCTGGCGGATTTGCCTTCCGTCAAACCGCTTCTCCTCGACCTCAAGATAGGTCCCCAAGAGACACTGGGGCGGAAGCTCTTCGACGGCAAAGCGCACAGCCTCCGCGGCAACCTCAAATCGCTTATAGGTGATACGGCCTGCGCCGCCCTTCCAGCTCCTGGCCGGGTAAAGCTCCGCGAGCGCCGTGTAGTCAAAATTCGTCATTACCGAAATCCTTTTCCTTACAAGATGGAATTTTTCCGGGAAATGGAAAGATTGTGCGGCTGCGAGCAGCCGAACCGCTAAAATCTAATGTAGGTTGTATGAAGGCAAAAAGCGAGTCGCCAACCGGGGATAATTTTCGAATTTACTCCACGGCGCGCAGAATTTTTTACCCTTAGCTCTTCAGCCGGTAGCCGGTCTTGAAAATCCACCACACCACGCCCAGGCAAAACGCCAGAAACAGCGCGATCATGGCAAGGCTGATGGCTGGGCTCACATCGGCGATCTCGTAGAAGCTCCAGCGGAAGCCGCTGACCAAATAGATCACCGGATTGAACAGGGTCACGGCCTGCCAGAAGGGCGGCAGCACGTTGAGCGAGTAAAACGTGCCGCCAAGGAAGGTGAGCGGAGTGATGATCAAGAGCGGCACGAGCTGCAGCTGTTCGAAGCCGTCGGCCCAGAGCCCGATGATGAAGCCGAGCAGGCTGAAGGTCACCGCCGTGAGCACCAGGAACCCCGCCATCCACAGCGGATGCGCGATCTCGAGCGGCACGAAGAAAGCCGCCGTGGCGAGGATGATCAGGCCGAGCAGAATCGACTTGGTCGCCGTCGCACCGACATAGCCGACCACGATCTCGAAGGGGGAGACCGGGGCCGAGAGCTGCTCGTAGATCGTGCCGGTG
>Ga0073934_10011218_pt1 | contig 10902 bp, 8 predicted proteins | sample LarsenN4metaG_FD_76834 | JGI IMG/M metagenome (GOLD analysis project Ga0073934, IMG submission 76834) | Hot spring sediment bacterial and archeal communities from British Columbia, Canada, to study Microbial Dark Matter (Phase II) - Larsen... ...
GCCACTTTCGCCTTAAATTGTGCACTGTATTGTTTGCGTTTTTTGCTCACAAGTTTCACCCTCCTTCCGGTTAACCCTTGTGTAGCTTAACCCTCTGTCCAGTTTTTAGGGTCCACTTCATACAGCGAACTTGGTGAATGCTTGGTTGCCTACTCTGGAGGGAGTGCTTGAAAAGCTATCCACAGGAGCGAAGGTTGCAGACATTGGTTGTGGTCTGGGTTCGTCCACAATCTTGATGGCACAGGCCTTTCCTAATTCCACCTTCTATGGTTTTGACTTCCATCCACCTTCCATTGCCGCCGCTCAACAAAAAGCAGCAGAAACGGGGGTGACAGAAAATACCCAATTTATAGCTGTAAGCGCCAAGGATTATTCAGAAACAGGCTTTGATCTGGTTTGCATCTTTGATGCACTACATGACATGGGCGATCCGGTGGGTGCAGCCCGGCATATCCGAAAAAGCCTTGCTCCCGGTGGTACTCTGATGCTGGTGGAACCTCTAGCAGGCGATCGCCTCTCAGACAACTTGAATCTGGTAGGGCAGATTTTCTATTCTGCTTCAACCCTTGTTTGTACACCAGCATCCCGCGCTCAGGAAGTAGGGCTGGCCCTGGGTGCCCAAGCTGGACAGCGAAGGCTGACCGAAGTCCTAAAAGAAGCGGGGTTTACCTCTATTCGCCGAGCTGCGGAAACACCAACGAATATGGTACTTGAAGCTAGAGTATAAGAAATGCAAAGGGATTCAGAGGTGAGTCTAACTATTTGATCAGAGCGGACTGTTGAGATGTCATGGATAAAAGTTCAAGGTGTCTTACAGCCGCTCATTTATCTACGTCTTCAGAATGATTAAGTTGCAGGATGTGCAGATAAACAAGCACTGCTTTGATAGCAAATATTCTCCAGACAGGTTTTAATCAGGTGATCCAAAGCCAAATTTGCCGTCACAATATTCCCTTCACACTAAGGAACTTTATTTGTTTACGGATCCCTAAGCTGTCAGCTCAATCTACGATCGCACCTTTTCACCTAGCTTTGTCAACCATCCAGCGATCACTGCGTAGTTAAAGAAAATCCATATAGTACTCAGATTCAACTTTGCTAAACGGGTAAGGCGCTAATAACAATCAGGCCCACTTCATTAGATGAATGAGATTAGATTTTTGATTAGGAGAAGAAATTTTTTCTTTCTTTGAACCATCCTCGTTTCATCCTGATTTTATTTTTGTGTGTAACGCTTGAGAGCGTTAGAAGATAAGAGCGGCTGAATTGAGGATTGTTTCATTACCCCTTGACTCTCCATTTGACTGGAGAATCCATACTAAGAAGGTCACTCAATCTGACTCAATTGATTGTCTTAGAAAAGTAGAGAACACTGAATGTTAAGAGCAAGTCTGATTGGATTTATCGTAGTAGCGGCGACCTTTTCTAGCAGCCTGTTAACCGCTTGTTCGTCGTCTCAAAATGCGTCAACTTCGCCGGGGCAAGCGTCATCGGTGGCAGCCGAAACAAGCTCCAACGGTAGGATGGATCATAGCCAGATGAGCCACAATATGGACTTGGGGCCAGCCGACAATTATTATGATTTGCGCTTTATCGATTCCATGATTCCGCACCATCGCGGGGCGATCGAAATGGCGAATGAAGCCCTCCAAAAATCAAACCGACCAGAAATTAAAACCCTGGCTCAAAACATTATCAAAGCCCAAAATCGTGAAGAAAACGAGCTGATGCGAAAGTGGCGTAAAGCCTGGTATCCCAATGCGAGCGACACACCGATCGCGTGGCACAGTGAGATGGGGCACTCCATGAGTATGTCACCGGAGCAGGTCAAAAGCATGATGATGACAATGGATCTGGGCGCAGCCGATGATCAATTTGACTTACGGTTTTTGAATGCGATGATTCCGCACCATGAGGGTGCTGTGGTGATGGCACAAGATGCATTGAGCAAGTCAACCCGCCCCGAAATCAAGCAACTTGCGAATGAAATTATTGCGTCACAGCAAGCCGAAATTAATCAAATGAAGCAATGGCGCAAAAGCTGGTACAACCAGTGAGCTAAACCCTAGATGTCGATTTGCCGGTTCGCTCTTTCAGCCAGGGAATTTCTGATGACTCGCCCCACTTCTATCTCCCGCTTTACAGCCATTCTACTCATGCTGTCGATTGTGTCTCCACCCGCGATCGTGCGGGCACATGGTGGGCACAGCCACGAGTTCCAGTCAGGGAACCAAGCAACGCCAGCGGCGGGTGCGATTCAAGTGGATCGCGAAACGGCAAATCGGCTGGGGCTAAAAGTATAAGCCGTCACTCGTCAACGGTTGGCCTTTGGGGTGAAGACGACGGGCAAGATCGAGGCTCTGCCAAACCAGCAAGTCGAAATTACGACCCCGGTGACAGGCACAGTGATTCAATTACTGGTCAAGCCGGGCGATCGCGTGCGAGTTGGGCAACCCGTCGCAATCATGACCACTCCTGAACTGGCCGAGCTACGCACAACCGCTTTAGACCGTCGCACAGAAGCGATCGGTGCGATTCAGCAGGCAGAAGCGGATTTGCGCTTAGCCCAGCAAAACCTGGAGCAACAACGTAAAATCGTCGCCGCCAATGTTAAGCAGGCTCAGACAGATGTGAGCTTTGCGCAAGAGCGATATGACAAAGACCGGGCGTTGTTAGCGAGTGGTGCGATCGCCCGTCGCACGTTTCTAGAATCTGAAGCTAATTTGGCTCAATCAAAAGCAGCACTGACCAAAGCCGCCAGTGCATTAGAGGTTTCAGAAGCCCAAGCCCAACTCCAACGGGCGCAAGCGGCTGTCAGGGTAGCGCGATCGCGCGTGTCCTTGAGTGACGATACCTATCAGGCGCGTTTGCGACAACTGGGGGCTAGCCCAAATGCAGATGGCACCATCACCCTGACTGCACCGATCGCGGGTGTGGTTGCTGACCGCGAAACAACGCAAGGCGAATCGGGTCAAGATGCTGGCAAAAAGGTGATGACAATTGTCGATAACCGTAGCGTTCAGGTGTCAGGGAATATCTATGAAAAAGACCTGGCGAGGATTCAAACTGGGCAGGGTGTAAGAGTTCGCCCCAATGGGATGCCCAACCGCATCTTTAATGGCCGCATCAGCGTTGTAGATGCGATCGTCGAAGGTGAATCGCGGGTGATACCTGTCAAAGCCGAACTCAACAATCCGGACGGGGCATTAAAACCCGGTATGTTTGTCGAGCTGGAAGTATTGACCGATCGCACCTCGGCAGCAGTGCTAGCCATTCCCAAAGCGGCGATCGTCGAGACCAATGATAAAAAGATGCTTGTGTTTGTCCAGAATGGCAGTGCCTTTCAGCCGACAGAAGTTGAACTAGGTCGAGAATCCGGTGACTTTGTGGAAGTCAAAACTGGCTTGTTTGATGGCGATCGCATTGTCACCGAACGTACGATGCAACTCTATGCCCAATCCTTACGGGGTGGCACTCAACCCAAGCCGAATCCTGAAGCCACTGCACAACCTGGTACTCCTAATCAAAACGGACAAATTCCCTGGTGGGCTACGATTCCGATTGGGGGGGCGATCGCAGTTGGCACCTTTTGGGCTGGCATGACCTGGGCAAACCGTCGCCACCAAAAGACCCTTGCTTTGGCGCGTGACAGTCATGACTATGAGTTTGCCAACTTGACCCATAGTGGTTCTGCACAGGTCGAGGTTTTGCCCCGGTACGACAAATCAGAAGCTGAATCAACCTCTCCTCGCCAGCCGCACTAGGGGTAATCACCATGCTAGATGCCATAATCAAATGGGCGATCGCCCGTCGTTGGCTTGTCATTTCGGGTGCTGTGATCCTCACATTTTGGATCTTTCGCACCGTCAGCCAAATGCCGCTCGATGTTTTCCCTAGCTTTGCGCCTCCCCAGGTTGAGATTCAAACCGAGGCTCCCGGCCTGGCTCCCGAAGAGGTCGAGTCGCTCGTCACCCTTCCGATTGAAAGCGCCATTAACGGTACACCTGGCGTGACAGATGTGCGGTCGGCGTCGGCGGCAGGTTTGTCGGTTGTCAAAATTATTTTTAATTGGAATACCGAAATTTATCAGGCGCGGCAGCTTGTGACAGAACGGTTGCAGCAGGCTCAGAGTAAATTGCCAGAGGGGGTTGAGACGCCGCAATTATCGCCGATTACCTCACCGATTAGCACTGTGATGATGGTCGGGTTTACGGTCGAGAAAGGACAGGATGGATCTCAAGTCCCTCACTCTCAAGCGATCGCTGCTAGTTCCACTGGAACTTCTTTAATGGATTTGCGCCGCCTGGTCGATTGGCAAATTACCAATCGTTTGTTGTCTGTTCCTGGTGTGGCGCAGGTGATCGCCTATGGTGGAGATGTTCGACAGTATCAGGTGTTGGTTGACCCGTCTCGGTTGCAGGCGTTTAATGTCACGTTGCAGCAGGTGACAGAAGCGGTAGAAGCAGCGAATGTGAATGCTCCGGGTGGCTTTTTGATCAGCCGCGATCGCGAACAGCTCATTCGCGGGGTTGGTCGGATTGAGTCGTTAGAAGATTTGCAGCAGTCGGTGATTACCGCGCGCGATGGCAAACCAGTGCGATTGGTCGATGTGGCTGATGTGCAGATCGGTGCTGCAATTAAGCGGGGAGATGCCAGTCTCGATGGTAAAAATGCGATCGTGGTGTTGATTAACAAGCAGCCCCAAGCCGATACGCCGACGGTCACACGAGCGATTGAGCAGGCCATGGAAGAGGTGAAGGCAGGGCTACCAGCGGATGTCAAAGCAACGGTCACGTTTCGGCAAGAAGACTATATCGACGCTTCGATTGAGAATGTCCGCGCCGCGCTGATTGAAGGCAGCATTATTGTGGCGTTAATCCTGATTCCGTTTTTGATGAATTGGCGCAACCTGGCGATCTGTCTGGTGGCGTTGCCCTTGTCGCTGCTGATTGGGGTGGCAATGCTCAACCTGATTGGGCAAGGGCTGAACACAATGACACTCGGTGGTTTGGCAGTGGCGATTGGCTCGGCGGTTGATGATGCGATCGTCGATGCCGAAAACGTCTACCGTTCTCTGCGTGAAAACAAACACTCGGCGCACCCTCGCCCTCTGTTGGATGTTGTCTATGACGGTTGCAAAGAAGTCCGCGATTCGGTCTTTGGGGCAACAATCATTACAATTGTGGTCTTCTCTCCCATTTTTGCGCTGAGTGGGGTGGAAGGCAGCATTTTCATTCCAATGGGTCTGGGCTACATGGCCGCCGTAATTGCCTCTAGTTTGACGGCTCTGACGGTGACGCCAGCCCTCTGTGCAATTTTGTTGCCAAACGGACATCTGCCTGAAACCGAACCCTGGGTGGCTCGCTTTTTTAAGCGGCTTTACTTACCCTGGCTCAATTTCTCGATGCGTCGCTCTGGCATTGTTTTAGCGGCTTCTGTAGCAATGCTCGTGGTGGCGTTGATTATCGTGCCCTCGTTTGGGCGCATCTTTTTGCCAGAGTTTCAGGAGCGATCGCTGGTCAATGCCGTTGTTCTTTATCCGGGAGTGTCGCTCGAATCAACGAATGTAGTTGGTCTTGCAATGCAGGATGCCTTAAAAGGGGATGACCGTTTTCAACACGTTCAACTTCGGTCTGGGCGTGCGCCCGGAGATGCCGATGCAGCGGGTGTGAATGGCGCACACCTGGATGTTGAGTTGAGCGAAGCCGGAATGCGCGATCGCCTGGGCAGTGTTGAAAAGTTGCGGCAGGAGTTTGCCCGCTTGCCAGGAGTTGCCTCTAACATCGGCGGGTTTATTTCGCACCGGATGGATGAAGTGCTATCGGGTGTGCGGAGTGCGATCGCGGTCAAAATCTTTGGGCCTGACCTGGCTGAGCTGCGTCATATTGGCGAAGAGGTAACGGCAGCGATGCAATCGATTCAAGGGCTTGTCGATTTACAACCAGAGCCACAGGTGCCAGTGCCTCAAATTCAAATTGTGTTTGATCGGGTGGCGGCCAGTCGTTATGGTTTAACGGTGGGTGAGCTATCTCAAACGATTCAAACCGCGTTAAACGGGCGAGTCGTCTCGCAGGTGTTAGAGCAGCAGCAAACCTTTGATTTAGTCGTCTGGTTAAAGCCGACTGCGCGTAACAGTGCCGAAACGATCGCGAATCTGCTGGTCGATACCCCCAATGGTCAAAAAATTCCCCTGGCGCAGGTTGCCCAAATTCAAGATGCAACAGGCCCCAATACAATCAACCGTGAGAACGTTTCACGCTTACTGGTTGTGTCTGCCAACGTGAGTGGTCGCGACCTCCGCTCGGTTGTCAACGAAATTCAAACCAAGGTCAAGCAACAGGTGCAGTTGCCGCCAGGTTACTTTATTCAATACGGGGGACAATTTGAGGCTGAGGAACGATCCACCCAAAGTATCTTGCTGTATAGCGCGATCGCCTTTGTGGTGATCACCATCATCATGTACCTCTCGGTCAAATCGATTCCCTCAACTGCGATGATTATGATCAATTTGCCGCTGGCTCTGGTGGGTGGGGCGATCGCGGTGGCTCTAACCGGAGGGGTCTTGTCGATCGCCTCCCTGGTTGGATTTGTCACACTGTTTGGCGTTGCCACCCGTAACGGCCTGCTGTTAGTGGACAACTACAATACTAAGTTTGCCGAAGGGATGCCATTAAAAGAGGTGCTGATAAAAGGTTCAATGGAGCGATTGAATGCCATTTTGATGACAGCCTTTACTTCGGCGTTAGGGTTGGCACCACTGGTTGTTGCAGGGGGCGCTGGAAAGGAGATTTTACAGCCGCTGTCAATTGTTGTGTTGGGTGGGCTGGTGACCTCTACCGCCTTGACGCTGGTGGTTTTGCCTGCGCTCTATGCTCGATTTGGGAAGTATCTGTTTCCTAAGCGGCAGCCGCAAAGAGAGCAGAATGGAAAGGTGCAAACGCTCAGCCTTGAAGAAGTACAAAGTTAGTGAATTGGAAGTCAATTTCAAGTGAGAAATAATATGCAGTTAACCACGAAGACAATCGCAGTGACCACAGTAAGTCTATTGTTGCTAGGGGCATGTAGTAGCACCAATCAAACCGCGACAGCTCCGAGTAGTCCTGCTGTGTCGCCCTCAGCCACGGCTCCTAGCCCCACAACCAGCGCCGAGCAGACTGCGGCTGCCAAACCCGAAGCGCATGGTGGGCAAGGTGGTCAAGTGATTGAATCAGGCCCCTACCATTTAGAGTTGTTGACCTTAAACGAAGCCGATGGCATCCACATCGACTTTTTCTTGCAAAAAGGTGATAACCATACTCCGGTTCCGAATGCGAAAGTGACGGCTCAGGTTCAACTACCAGACGGGAGCCAAAAGGCGATTGATATGAAATATGATGCTGACGGCAAACACTATTATGCAGAGCTTTCAGGGACTCTCAAAGGAGAATATAAGGTAGCGGTTTTATCTGATATTAAAGGCGAAAAAGTGAATGCTCGGTATACCTTTAAGCGTTAAGAATGAGGTTTTGATTGGATCGCAAGTGAATGATGAGAAACTCGACAGGGAATGTAAACCTATCCAATAAGTTTTGAAACGAACATGCTGATTTCATTCTGATTTTATTTTGAGTTGCCACACTAAAAAGTAGATAGGTAATTTATTCTCACTCGATTCTGCTACTTGCAAAGTAGGAGGCTCTATGCGTCAAAAAGTCTTTTCGTATACGCTGATTGGTTTACTGACAAGTGGCGTATTCACAGGTTTGGCGATCGCAAACACGGATCGACCCTCTCCGCCTTTGCTGGCTCAGGGGTACATGCGAAGAGGTCAAGTTGATCAGCATTTTATTGAAATGATGATTCCTCACCACCAAGATGCCGTTGACATGGCAGAGTTAGCCCTCACGCGGGCAACCCATCCTGAGCTTAAAAAACTAGCCCAAACCATCAAGCAAGACCAGACTCGTGAGATTCAACAGATGCGAGCCTGGTATCAAGCATGGTACGGCACTTCAGTGCCTGTCGCATTCAGGGGGGGCGGTATGATGGGTCGTGGTATGGGGATGTCTGGTGGCATGGGTTGTATGATGACGGTTGATCTCGACAGTCTGAAAACGAGTTCTGACTTCGATCGCGAGTTTATTCAGCAAATGATTCCGCACCATCAAATGGCAGTGCGAATGGCGCAAATGTTGCTATATCGTACGAATCGACCTGAGATGCAAAAGTTGGGAAACAATATTATTCGAACTCAAACGGCTGAGATCAATCAGATGGAGCAGTGGTATCAAACTTGGTATCGTCCTAAATCGCAGAATTAATCCTCCAACATGAGAATTCTGCTAGTTGAAGATGAACCGGATCTAGGGTATGCGATTCAGCAGAGCTTGAGTCGTGAGAAATATGTTGTTGATTGGGTGCAGGATGGCACAACCGCCTGGGACTACTTAGAGAACCGCCAGGTGCATTACACCGTTGCCATTTTTGACTGGTTGCTGCCAAATCTGTCAGGCTTAGAACTATGTCAGCGAGTCCGCTCGAAACAGGATCCGTTGCCGATTCTGATGCTGACAGCCAAAGACCGCATGGAAGACAAAGTTGCAGGTTTAGACGCTGGAGCCGATGATTACCTGGTCAAACCGTTTGGCATGGCAGAGCTAAAGGCGCGGGTGAGAGCGCTAAATCGGCGATCGCCCCTGTTACATCCGCAAAAGCTGCAGATCGGTCGGTTACTGCTCGACTATGGAACTGCCACCGTCGCTGTTCAGACTGAGAAGCAGACCTACCAGACAATTCCGCTGACGGCTAAAGAGTTTCAGCTTCTAGAGTATTTTATGAAGCATGCCAACCAATTGCTGACGCGAGAGCAACTGATGAATCAGGTCTGGGAAGTAGAGGCCGACCCGACCAGTAATGTGGTGCCTGCTCAGATTCGGCTACTCCGTCGAAAATTGGCAGACTACGGCTGTGATGGTTTGCTAGAAACGGTTTACGGGTTAGGTTATCGACTCAATGCTGAGCATGAACAAAAATAGGCTATTTAACCTGACTCGCCTCCGCTTAACCGGCTACTATGTCGGCGTGATGGGGCTGATCCTCAGCCTCTGTGGCGCGGCTTTCTACAGCATGATGGCAGAAGCACACTGGCACGCTCTGCACCGCGAACTTGAATCGGTCGCAGGCACCTTACATGACGGTTTAGAACCAAATCTGAAGCAGCCAGGCACGATCAATCCAAGCGTGCAAAAAATTATTCCAGAATTATGCCTTGCCGGGGTAACGTGTGTTGCAAACGAAACGCAGACGCATCGACACGTTCTGGGTGCTGTGCAACAAGAAGGCTATTACGCGCGGTTTCTGACGCAGTCGGGGCAGGTGGTTGCAACCGTTGGGCAACAACCCGATCAGCTTCCTTTTGTCGGTGGTGATGAACTTTGGCAGACGCTCACAGATCGACAAGGGCGACGTTATCACCATATTTCTCTGTTACTCAAAACATCAGGCCGACAACCCTGGGGTTACTTGCAAGTTGGGCGATCGCTCCAATCGTTTGACGAACATCTTGCTACGACCCGGTTGTTACTTTTGCTGGGCTTACCTGTCACAATGCTGCTGGTTACGGGTGCAAGTTGGTGGTTGGCTGGCTTAGCCATGCGTCCGGTGTATCAGTCTTATCGGCAAATTCAACAGTTCACTGGCGATGCGGCCCACGAACTGCGTACTCCGCTGGCTGCGACCAAAGCCACTATTGAATCTGCGCTCGAAGCAGACCCGTTAACCGCCGCTGAAGCGCGCAGCACCTTGCAAACAATCGAACGCCAAAATAACCGCCTGATTCAACTCGTTCAAGACCTGTTGCTACTATCTCGCATGGATCTGCAAATGCTGCCACTCAAGTCTCAGACAGTGAAGCTGAATGCATTAATTAGTGATATTGTGGATGAGTTTGAAGCATTGGCGATCGCGTCGGGTCTACAGCTAGAAACAGAGATAGGCATTCAGCAGCCTGTGGTGTTAGTGGGAGATGAAGAACAACTTTATCGATTAATTGCAAACTTAGTCACAAATGCAATTCAATACACACCAAAGGGTGGATTGATCGTGATTCGGTTAAGCACAACGCAAGAATATGCAATCATTCAAGTACAAGATACTGGAATTGGTATTCCCGAAGCTGAACAGACGCAGATCTTCGATCGCTTCTACCGGGTCAACAGCGATCGCTCGCGTCACACAGGTGGGGCAGGTTTAGGGTTAGCAATTGCCCAGGCAATTACCCAGGCTCACCGTGGTAGTTTGCGCGTTCAAAGTACTCTAAACCAAGGCAGCACCTTTACCCTTGCCTTACCCTTAACGCGATCGGTCGCATTCTACGGTAATTGACTTCGATCCCCTTGTGAAATGCGCAAGATTGCGATTGGTGGAGCGATCTCGTTGTTTCAGCTTGATAGTGAGGCGGATGCCAGAGCCAGGAATGTCCTGTTTAACAGTCTTCTAATACCAATTCTCTAAATCCCATTTACAGATCCTCGTAGGGGCGGTTCGCGTTCGCGTAGCGTTTCCGAAGGAAATAATGCCCTTACCGATAGTCATCTGTAGCCCAGTTTTGAAGAATTGGTATAACTGGTCGATGCAATCAGGCCGAATCGTTAGCTTGATTTCAGAATTTTCTAGGCTCCTAGTGGAAACTGCTTACTACGTTCAAAATAAATCAATTACTTCCGGTATGATGTCCACACAACCGAAGCTAGACTGAAACAAAGATGTATAGACCAGCTGCTTTTCGAGAAGACAATCTAACCAAACTAGTGCATGAAGGCAAGAGTAGTTAGACAGCTAGAATAGAACTGATGTCTAAAATCCAGCAGTTCTTGTACCATGCCGACCCCTTACGCCCTCGCTATCCAGTTAAGCGAACGCCAA
>Ga0073934_10011220_pt1 | contig 10901 bp, 18 predicted proteins | sample LarsenN4metaG_FD_76834 | JGI IMG/M metagenome (GOLD analysis project Ga0073934, IMG submission 76834) | Hot spring sediment bacterial and archeal communities from British Columbia, Canada, to study Microbial Dark Matter (Phase II) - Larsen... ...
AATTGCCGCTGAAATCCCGCAGGCCAAAATTATTTTGCTCGGCGGCCGCGAAGATACCGAACGCAATCAGCGCTTGGTCGAGCTGACCGATGGCATCGCGATTCCGACGCCGACCACGCTCGGTTTGCGCGCCGGCATCGTTCTCGAGAATTTGGCCGGCATCGTCGTGAGCGGTGATTCGCTCGGCTTGCACATTGCCATCGCTTTGAAGAAATACGTCGTGCGATGGTTAGGCCTTTCGTGCGCCGCCGAGGTTGATCTTTACAATCGCGGCATCAAAATCATCCGCGATCTTTCCTGCGCCCCGTGTTGGAAAAAGGTCTGCGATATGCCGCACGGCCCAATCTGCGTAACGGAGTTCAAGCCGGAGTGGATTGTCAACGCGGTGCGGGAGGTTTCTGATGTGCTCAATTTGACTCGCGCTGAGATCGCGACGCGGCGGCCTATAAACGCGGAACTGGTTTTATAGGTAAAAGGGGACGACATGTACATTAGACAAGTCATTATCCTAGATGACGTCGAAGAGAAGATTTGGCGCAAGCATCACGTTAGAGATTTCGAGGTTAAAGAAGTTTTTAAAAACCGCCCCCATATTGAATTCCGTGAGAAGGGCGAAGTTGCTGAAGGCGAAGATTTGTATTCAGCGTGGCGTCGTACCCATGCTGGCCGATATTTGATTGTATTCTTCATTCACAAGTTTACTCAGGATGCTTTGATCTTGAGTGCAAGAGACATGAACAAAACCGAACGAAAATTCTATGCGAAAAAAAAGCATTAAGAACAAGAAAAACTCGGGATCGAAAATAAAAGCCCGCGATCCTCTGCCTAATTTTAAAAGCCTGGAGGAGGAGATTGAATTTTGGGAAACTCATTCTTTGACCGATTATCGCGACTACTGGCGTGAGGTCAAAGACGTGAAAATCGATCTCGTCCCTCGACGCTTAAACCTGGAAGTAGAATTGGCTCAAAGAATTAACGAATTGGCGCGCCAACGCGGCGTTTCTTCGGAAACGCTGATGAATTTGTGGTTGCAGCAAAAGTTGTCTGAAACTTTAAAGCGTGACAAGCGTCGGCAGAAAACCTCTTCGAGACCCGTGGCCGCCTCTCAATACGCATGACAACGGCAAGCTCTGAAAATACTTTGTTCGTGGATACTCGCGCACAAGATAAACCGCAATCTGCAATCGTTCGGCTGAGCGCTCACGACGAAGTCCGCAACCCGCAATCAATATCAGCGCTCGTCATCACTAAAAACGAAGCCGAAAACATCCGCGAGTGTCTGGCTTCGCTGCAATGGGTCGATGAGATCGTCGTGGTTGATGCGGAGAGCGCGGATGGCACCGTGGCGCAGGTGAAAGCGTTTACCAATAAAATCTTCGTGCGCCGGTGGGAAGGTTTTTCAGCGGCGAAAAATTTCGCGCTGGCTCAATGCACCAGCGAGTGGGTGCTGTGGATCGACGCTGATGAGCGAGTGACCTCGGAATTGCACGAGGAGATTATCGCAACGCTCGCAGGCAATCCTACAGCCAACGGCTACGAGATGCCGCGCCTGGCAAATTTTCTCGGCCGGTGGATTCGGCACGGCGGCTGGTATCCAGGCTACGTGCTGCGCTTGTTTCGTCGCAAGGTGGCTCATTTTAACGAAAAGCAAGTTCACGAAGGCGTGCAGGTGGAGGGCGAGATTGGCCGTTTGGCCAATCACCTTCTCCACTACACCGACCGCAATCTGCAGCACTATTTCGACAAGTTCAACCACTACACCTCTCTGGCTGCCGAGGAATTACATCGCCAGGACAAGCGTTTTCATTTATGGGATTTGCTGTTTCGCCCGCCATGGTTCTTTCTGCGGATGTACGTCTTCAAAGCCGGATTTTTGGACGGCGTGCAAGGATTTATTCTTGCCAGTTTATCGGCTGCGTATGTTTTCACCAAGTATGCCAAACTCTGGGAGAAACAAAAATGATTACCGACCACATTGTTGACAATGACATCGCCATCGAAGAGATGATGTGGCTTGCCATGCAAGGCGGCGCCTTCGAGCTGCTGGCGGAGGAGCCGGAGTTGTACTCTCCCGAAGAGGGCAAGCCGGCCAAATGGCCGCACCATGTATCGAGCGCAAAATTGCTCAATCAACATGCTGCACCACCCCAAAGCCATATCCCGAAATCCAGCGGACACACCAAGAGGCGCCGAACTATTTTTTAATCTTTTTTCGGCGTTTCTCGGTGATTTCGGCGGTCTTCGGCGAAAAAAATGCTTTTCTAATTAATGCCCGATGACATCCAACCCGCTTCTTGCTGAATTTCTCTCCGGCTCGCGGCGCGCGCTGGCCAAGCTTATTTCTGCGGTTGAAAATGACGGCACTTTGGCTCGCGCGATGCTCGACGAGCTTTATGCCAAAGTCGGCAATGCCTATCGCCTCGGCATTACCGGACCACCGGGCGCGGGCAAATCGACGCTGGTGGATCAGCTTGCCAAAACCATCCGCGCCACTGGTAAGACTATCGGCATCATTGCTGTCGATCCGACGAGTCCATTCACCGGCGGGGCGCTGCTCGGCGACCGTGTGCGCATGACGGACATTGCCACCGATCCGGGCGTGTTCATTCGCAGCATGGCCACGCGCGGCTCGCTCGGCGGCCTCTCGCAAAAAGCGCAGGATGCGGCAGACCTGCTCGACGTGTTCGGGAAGGATTTCGTTATCTTCGAAACCGTCGGCGTCGGCCAATCCGAATTGGACATCGTTGAAGCCGCGGACACCGTCGTCGTCATCCTAGTGCCGGAGAGCGGAGATTCAGTGCAGGCGATGAAAGCCGGGCTGATGGAAATTGCCGACATCTTCGTGCTCAACAAAGCCGACCGCGACGGCGCGCAACGCGCGGTACGCGAGCTGGAAGCGATTTTGCACCTGCGCCCAGTCGCACCGTGGAATCCGCCAGTGTCCGCTACCGTTGCCTCGCACGGCAAAGGCATTGAAGAAGTATGGAAGCGAATTCAAGAGCACCGCGATTTTCTCTTGCAAGATGAGCGACTCGTCGCCAAGCGCAAGCAGCGGTTGGAAAAAAAAATCCGCGAGCTGGTGAGCCGCCGCTTGAAACAGGAATTTTGGGACGAAGAAGCGCGGCGCTTATTGAGCCTGAGTTTGGAGAATTTTCAAAACGCAAAACTCTCACCGTATCGGATTGTGGATGAGTTGATGGAAAAATTCAAAGCTTCATTGCAGCAAAGAATGGAAAATTGAGGAGGGTTGGTTATGGGCATTTTTTACGTCGACTGTATTATCGAAAACGTGCGCAAGCCGCGAAACATCACCGGGGTAAAACGACTCATGGTTGATTCCGAAGCCGAATACACTTGGGTTCCTGAGCACATTTTGGAAACCATTGGCGTGCAAGTGGCAAAAAAAGACGTGCCGTTTGTGATGGCGAACGGCCAAACCATTACACGTGATGTGGGCTATGTGATCATCCGCGTTGATGGGTTTGAGACAGTAGACGAAGTTGTTTTCGCCAAAACAGGTGATTTAAAACTGCTCGGCGCGCGTACGTTGGAAGGATTTGCTGCCAGAGTCGATCCGCGCGCGAAGAAGCTGGTGGCGGCCGGGCCGATTCCGGCGGCGTGAAATCAGGAATACTTTTAATCATCGCCGCTTATGAGATCTAAAACCCAAAAAAGGAAAAAACTTGCAATGATTGTTTATGCGGCGAGCAACTCTTGAAACGCAGGATTCAAAATGCGAACATAAGGTTTCTTAAGACGCGGTTCATCCACCCATTCCAGAAAATTGGAAATCGGTTCGCTGGATACAAGCGCGCGCATTTTTCGCTGTTTCGACACCGACATTTTTTCAAATTTATCCAGCGCGATTTTGTCAAATTGCGACAATCGCTGATAATCAAGAATCGTGAGATTGATCGGTTTGCCGGTGCGGGAATTGACAAAAAGGATGATATTAAAACTAAGCTCGAAAGCTTGTTCGTCAATGGTTGGTTCAGCGAAGAGCACTTCGAGCATGTCGCTTTCGTGATCATAAAAAATTCTAAGCTCGGTCATAACCAGTTCTCAAATTAAATTTGAAATGCAGTAACGACAAAATTGTTCGGCAATAAAGACGTGCCGGTCTTTTTCATTTCAAACTGCACAACGACGCAAATTCTCTTTTTACCAGGCCGAAGATGTTTAAATTTCTTTGAGTAAATGTATTTGCTGGAACCAATTGGATTTTCTTCACGGCCGCCGTTTTTTAGCGTTAAAAGCACCTGTTCTCTACGTCCATCCATATCGGGATGGCGAAACAAGATATGGCGCCAGCGTTCATCGGTCAAGTAAATTTCATGACCCCATTGATCAATGACAACATCTTTCATCCGGGCTGTCTCAATTTTTGTAAGCAACAGTCTTTATCTTGTGGAAAATTTAATCAATGTTAAATTAATTAGCAAGAACAAATTGTATCCATACACCAAACCCCACGGGAGCCAACCATGTCCACCGAAAAAACCAAATTCGAGCAGGAGCGCGAGCGTTGGGAAAGAACCACCGCGGCGCAATACAAGGACCGCCCCGCCAAATTTATCACCACCTCGAGCGAGCCGATCAACGAGCTGTATGGACCGGAGGACATGCAGAACATCGATTATTTCCGCGACATCGGCTTTCCGGGCGAGTTTCCGTACACGCGCGGGATTCACGCCAACATGTATCGCGGCCGGCTGTGGACGATGCGGCAGTTCGCCGGCTTTGGCACGGCGGCAGACACCAACAAGCGCTTCAAATATCTCCTCGAACATGGCCAAACCGGCCTTTCCACCGCGTTCGATTTGCCGACGCTGATGGGCCGTGATTCCGACGATCCGCTTTCTGAGGGCGAAGTCGGCGTGTGCGGCGTGGCGATCTCTTCGCTGCGTGATATGGAAATCCTCTTCGACGGCATTCCACTCGACAAGGTCAGCACTTCGATGACGATCAACTCGCCGGCGGCGATCTTGCTGGCGTTTTACATTTGCGTCGCCGAAAAACAGGGCGTGCCGCCATCGAAGCTGCGCGGCACCACCCAGAATGATATTCTTAAAGAGTACATCGCGCAGAAGGAATTTATTTTTCCGCCGGAGCCGTCGATGAAGATCGTGGTGGACACGATCAAGTATTGCGCCGAGCAGGTGCCGGAGTGGAACACCATTTCGATCAGCGGTTATCACATCCGCGAAGCCGGCAGCACCGCGGTGCAGGAATTGGCGTTCACGCTCGCCGATGGCTTTGCCTACGTTGAGGCCGCAACGGCGGCGGGAATGAAGGTGGATGATTTCGCGCCGCGGCTGTCTTTCTTTTTCAATTCGCATCTTGATTTCTTTGAAGAGATCGCGAAGTTCCGCGCGGCGAGACGAATTTATGCGCGACGCATGCGCGATAAATACGGCGCGAAAGACGAACGCTCGTGGAAGCTGCGCTTTCACACGCAAACCGCCGGCTGCTCGCTCACCGGCCAGCAGCCGTTCAACAACGTCGTGCGCACCGCTTTTGAAGCGCTCGCCGGTGTGCTCGGCGGCACGCAATCGCTGCACACCAATTCGCTCGATGAAACCTGGGCGCTGCCGACGGAGTTTGCGGCGAAGATCGCGCTGCGCACGCAGCAAATCATCGCGCACGAAACCGGCGTGACCAACACCGTCGATCCGCTCGCCGGCTCGTATTTCATCGAACAACTCACTACTCAAATGGAGCAGCAGGCGGAGGAATATTTCCAAAAAATCGATGCGCTCGGCGGTGTGATTCCGGCGATCAAACAGGGCTTCTTTCAGCGCGAGATTGCTTCAGCGGCGCGGCAATATCAGCACGAGATTGAGAAAAAGGAGCGCCTCGTCGTCGGCGTCAACGCTTACGCAGAGCCGGAGGAGAAACTTGATATCCCGATTCTCAAAATCGATCCCTCGGTTGAAAAAGAGCAAAACGAGAATCTTAAAAAACTGCGCGCCGAACGCGACAACACCAAAGTGCGGCAGACGCTCGACCAGCTCAAAACCGCGGCGCAGGAAGACCGCAATCTCATGCCGTCGCTCATCGATTGCAGCCGGGCGTATTGCACCCTCGGTGAGATGATCAACGTGTTGAAGGGCGTTTACGGCACGTGGCGGGAAGAGCCGGTGTTTTGAATGTTTTGTAGTAGCTCCTTCAGGAGCCGGGGGTTCATTACTGAGGTTCGGTGCCTGAAGGCACTACTACGAAAGAATATATCCAAAGAAATAAAGTTGAAAACAAAACTTGAATAAGGAGTATACTTTTCCATGGACCGCAAAATCCGTGTTTTGGTCGGCAAAGTCGGCTTGGATGGCCATGATCGCGGCGCGAAAGTCATTGCCAGCGCGCTGCGCGACGCGGGATTCGAGGTGATTTATTCCGGCCTGCATCAAACGCCGGAGATGATTGCGGAAGCGGCGCTGCAAGAAGACGTCGATGTCATCGGCATCTCGCTGCTGTCGGGCGCGCACATGACGCTGTTTCCGCGCATCATGGATTTGATGAAACAGCATCAGATGGACGACGTGCTGCTGTTGGGCGGCGGCACGATTCCGCCGGAAGAAGCGAAGCAACTGGAGGGCATGGGGGTGGGGAAAATTTTCGGGCCGGGAACCGATACGCGCGATATTATCGAGTATATTCGCAACTGGGCGGCGACGCGCGTCGTGCAGGCGTGAAAAATAAAACGTAAAATATAAAACGTCAAAAGAACTGGCTAACTCTACGGGCGCAGCCGGCTAACTGTCCAACCAGCCAAAGCTTCATCCTGCCGGCGTCAAATGCGTCAACGGCAACACCGTGGTTTCTTTCGGGCTTGACAACACCACGCTGGTGCGCGTATTGGTCACCCCGGGCCAGGCTTGAATTTGCGAGAGCAGTTTTTCCAACGTCGCCGTGCTTTGCGTGCGCGCTTTCAAAATGTGGGAACCCTCGCCGGTGATGGCGTGACATTCGAGAATCTCGGGATGCGCGGCGGCGCGTGCGATGACTTGCGGATAAAACGTCGAGGATTCCGTCATCACAAAAATAAACGCCGTGACTTCCAAGCCGATTTTGCGCGCATCGAGCACGGCGTTGAAGCTGCGGATGACGCCGCGTTCTTCGAGCTTGCGCATGCGTTCGCTCACCGCCGGAATCGACAGCCTCACTTTGTCGGCCAGCTCGTTGCGTTTGGTGCGGCCCTGCGATTGCAGCATCTCGAGAATTTGGAGATCGATCGCGTCCAATTTTTCCGTCTGCATGATTGGCCCTCGAATATCAGCGAGCGCGTTGTTGCAGCAAAGATGTCATCTTGCGCAAAAGTTCGCCGGAGTTTTTTGATTTCGTCACCACCGCATCGGCGGCCCAACTGCGAAAATTGATTTCGTAAAACGGGCTTGCCGTATAAATAATGATCGCCATGTTGCGATGGGCGCTCGCCATCTGCCCCACCAAATCCAGCCCGTCGATATCGGCCAGCTTGGCATCCACCACGGCGATGTCAAATTCTTGTTGATCGAGGCGCTCCAAGGCCTGATGACCCTGTCGCGTATAAATAATTTGAAAACCTTTTTCTTCGAGTCGGGCTTGATGAAGTCTCGGATATCTTTCATCGCCATCAACCCAAAGGACGGCCGGATGAGAAGTAGCGAGAAAACTGGACATAGAGCCACCATTTTTGGTTTTAATTATTTTTAAGTTTAAACATTTATACCTTGAAATTATAAAGAAATTTATAAGAATTTATATTTTTTTTTATAATTGTCAAGAAAATTTTTAATTATTTTCTTGAGCGTCTTTCCATAGCCCCAAAACATTGCCATCTTGATCGCCAAACAGCGCAAACCAGCCGGATTCCGCCACCGGGGTTTGCGGCACAATGGTTTTGCCGCCGTGCTGGTGAATGGCCTCCAGGGTTTTTTCGATATCATCCACTTTGATATAATTTACCACGCCCTGCCGGCCGACGTGCTCGGATGATTTGTAGAAACCGCCATCCAAATCGCCGCCGGTCTCGAAAAGCATATACTCCTGTTCTCGAACGTAATTGGTTTTCCACCCAAAAACTCCCTCGTAAAAAGCTTTGGCTTTCTCAAAATCCGTGCACGGGATTTCGATTTGAATAAAATGATTGGACATCGCTCCTCCTATTTGATAGGCGCCGGCAACGGATTACGACTCCGGCCAATTGTGCATAAAATTGATAAGATCGTCGATCGCGGGGCTTTTCGCCGTTCGCACATAAAATCCCGACGTAGTGACGCCGGTGAGCAGCGACATTTCGAGATCGAATCCCAGCAAACGCCCGAGACAAAAACCGGCGTTGAAATGATCGCCGGCGCCGGTCGAGATAAGCGGCTTCGGATCCCACGGGCCATCCACCAGCTTGACTTCACCGGCGGAAGCGGCAACGGCATACTGCACCGGATGAATCACGAGATTGTGCACGCCCAATTTGGCGTGCAGCTCTGCGGCCATGCGCATCATCGACTCTTGCCGATTATCCGGCTGCGAAATGCCGAGCACTTCGGCGATCTCAAAACTCTCTTTTTCATTGGTTCCCAAAATCACTTGAAAATAATTTTGAAATTTGGCGATCAGCTCCAGCGCGACGCGAATGTCGGCGGCTAAGCGCTTTTCCGGATCGGCGAGATCGAAAAAGATAAAATGCTCTTTGCTCGCCGCGGGCAGATGCGGACAAATGTGCTGCTGGATATTTTTCCAAATATCCGACATGTAAGGAAGCATCGTCCAGTTGTTCAGGCTGATCAAATGCGCGCCGGAGAATAACAGCTTTAATTTTTCCTCGCCGACGCGCTGAATGAGATTATCCCACGTCACATCTTTCAGCGTTTCATGCTTTCCCAACATCAGCTTGCCATCGTCAAATTCCAGCGCATCGGTGTGGCCGGGGTTGGCAATGGAAATGACATTCGCGCGTTGCGCCAGTTCTTCGAACACCGGATGCAGCGCCGGATAGCCGAGATTGCCGATATACGTCACCGGCGCCCCGAACGCCCCCAGCGCGTTGGCCATGATCGGTCCGTTGCCGCCGAGCTTGATGCGCTGAACCACCAGCTCGATGTTCGTGCCCTTGCCCGCCGCGCCGGCAATTCGTTCCGCCAGCGTGGCGATGGTTGGAATGGCGGCATACGCTTGCAGCGACGACCGCTTATCAACGATGCGGACGATTTCATCCACAAAGCCGTCGAACCCGACGAGAGCGGGTTTGGCTTTGAGCGCCTCTTTGGCCCGCGCCAGCGCGCCGGCGGTTTTCGTAAGCAGGTCATGGTTTTTCATGAGCATCTCCGCGCATGCTTTCAACGGCATTCGGTTTGGGAAGTGACATGGTTATTTCTCCGACGATTTTTTTCCCGTTTCTGCTTTCCGTTCCGCTTTTTGCTCGTAATACCGTCGGCACAGCGCAACGATTTGCTCAAACAGCGCCGGCTCATCAGAGACGCAATATTCTTCGCCGTTCAGATAGAAGTAAATTTTTCCATCATCCCACCCGACGAGCGTTGGTTCTTTGGTCATGGCACTACCTCTATTATGACGAGGATGGATTTATGCTTGGGGTTGCGGGAAATTACCTTTGTTGCCTTGCATGCTTATCCTTTGTCGGATCAACTTCACCAGCTCCCATGCCAAATCTAGATCTGCTTTGATTTCTTCGCGACTGTACTCTGCCGGTGGCCCCGGCGGATAGCGGTCCTCAATATAGAATCTTGTGCCTTCTCGCAGAGTTCGATAAACTGTGGATACAGGTCTGCTTCGAACTTCCCCACCAAGTTGAGCAAGCTATCCACCTCATGACCCCATGGCGACTTTTGGCCCTTCAGAACAAGATAGCCTTTTAGATATTTTTCGACGGCCTGCTCAATATGGTAGGCAATGGCATCTGCATATCCTTCCTCGTCGTAAAGTAACTGCGCCGTCTCAATCTCGCGGTCACCTCGTTCAAACCATTCCGACGCCTGCTGTTTAAACCCCTCATCCATAAAGCACTTCTCCTTTCTCCAGTACTTCCTGGATGAAAAAGTCTTTGATGGCGAGCCGGTGATCGAGTTCGTGGGTGGTATAGACAAGAGGCGATACGGATATCCTTCCGTTGCGATCCCGCAAGAGTCGCTTGACCTCCATCCACCTGTCAATAGGGCGCTTGTCGGTATCTTTGATAATCAGCAAGTCAATGTCGCTGTACTCGTTCGGTTCGCCGTAGGCGTAGGAGCCGAAGAGGATAACTTTTTTCGGTGCATAACCGGCAACAATCCTTTCCACGAGATCTTGGATCATTTCTCGCTTTTGATTTCGATCTTTCATCCTTAACCTCCGTTATCTTTATTCTATCTCCACCACTTCAATCGTCAATGTAATCCGTGAAATTGAAAAGCACAAGAGAAATTTTGCCCCCACGTTCATTCCCGGCCGGCTTTCTGCTTCCCACACACACGCAAGACCGTAATTTGCGCTAGCAATCAATGAAACCTGCCCGATTTCCTTCGCCAGCGCAAGCTCCTGCTCATACCACTGGCGTGCTTCAGCCCATTGTTTGCAATCTAAAGCGAGCGCACCCAGACCACTAATGGGAAGAGCTTGTACTTCTTTGTCTGCACTTTGCTGCGAAAATTCCAATGCCTCGCGGAAATATTTCTCCGCCGCGACATAATCCTTGCGTTCATGGGCAAGCAAGCCCAAACTGTTGAGCACTGTGGCGACATCGTTATCATCTCCTAAATCGCGACGAATAGCAAGAACGTCCAACAAGTGTCTTTCCGCTTCATCATAACGCGGCTTTTAGGCCGCAACCAAAATTAGACCACTAAGACACGAAGACACAAAGTTTAGTCTTTGTGCCTTCGTGTCTTGGTGGTTAAAAGATCTTCGCGGTCGTGATAGTTCTTTCT
>Ga0073934_10011222_pt1 | contig 10900 bp, 12 predicted proteins | sample LarsenN4metaG_FD_76834 | JGI IMG/M metagenome (GOLD analysis project Ga0073934, IMG submission 76834) | Hot spring sediment bacterial and archeal communities from British Columbia, Canada, to study Microbial Dark Matter (Phase II) - Larsen... ...
ACCACCAGGCCGAGGATGCCGGTGAATCGCTCCATCGAGTGCCTCCAGAAGCTCAAGACATGCCGGGCCAAAGCCCGGCGCTGCATCGGAACCCGTCATTTGCCGCCGATGACGCCGTGTACGAGCGGGCGCGCGCGGCGGGGCAGCTCAGGGTCGATCCGGTAGCTCAGCTCGACCAGACGGCGAGCTTCGTCGAGCCGAGCGTCGGAATTGTAATGGATGGTGCAGATGCGCTCGCCGGCAGTGACGCGGTCGCCCACCTTTTTGTGCAGGATCAACCCCACGGCCGGGTCAATCGTGTCTTCTTTTTTCTCGCGGCCGCCGCCGAGGACGCAACTGGCCACGCCAATCTGTTCGCAGGCGATGGAAGTGACGTAGCCGGTGGCGGGGCTGAGCACGTCGCGCGTGTTGCGCGCTCGGGGTAAGCGGCGCGGGTCGTCCACGGTGGCCGGGTCGCCGCCCTGCAAGCGGACTATTTCGCGGAATTTGTCGAGCGCGCGGCCAGAGGCGATCATCTCCGCAGCGAGCTGCTTCCCTGCCTCGATGGCGTTGCAGCGTTCGCCGAGGAGGAACATCCAGGCGGACAACTCCAGGCACAACTCATAAAGGTCGTTGCGCACCTCGCCGCGCAAGACGTAGATGCATTCCTCGACTTCCAGCACGTTACCCACGTAGCGTCCCAGCGGCTGATCCATGTCGGTGATGAGCGCGACAACGCGTTTGCCCATGCGCACGCCGGTCTCCACCATCAACTGGGCCAGGTGCACGGCGTCCTCGTGGCGCTTCATGAAGGCGCCGGAGCCGGTCTTGACGTCCAGCACCAGCGCGTCAATGCCCTCGGCGAGCTTTTTGCTCATGATGGAGGCGCAGATCAGGTTGGGGCTTTCCACCGTGCCGGTAACATCGCGCAGCGCGTAGAGGCTCTTGTCGGCAGGCGCAATCTCCGCGGTCTGGCCGATCAGCGCGCAGCCGCATTCGGCGAGCACGCGGCGGAACTCGTCGAGCGAGAGGTTCACGTTAAAGCCGGGGATGGATTCGAGCTTGTCGAGCGTGCCGCCGGTGTGTCCCAGGCCGCGGCCGCTGATCATCGGCACCTTCAGGCCGGTGGCGGCCACGACGGGCGCGATAATCAGCGAAGTCTTGTCGCCGACGCCGCCGGTGGAGTGCTTGTCCACCTTCTTGCCCGGCAGCGTGGAAAGATCGAGCACCTGCCCGGAATGCAGCATGGCCTCGGTGAGCGCGGCGAGCTCGGCGCGCGTCATGCCCTTGAGCACAACGGCCATCAGCCAGGCGGACACCTGGTAGTCGGGGACTTCGCCGCGCGTGTAGCCGCCCACGAGGAACTGGATTTCCTCGCGGGTCAGTTCGCCGGCGTCGCGCTTTTTTCGGATGAGGTCAACGATGCGCATCGGGAGGGTTGACCGTCAGTTCTCCGAGCCCGGCCGGTGCGGCAAGCTGCGGTCGGAGTCGTGGGGCTGAAGATGGAGATGCGGAATCTCCGCCGGGCAGCGGACGCGCACCGGCAGAACGACGGTGCCGATGCCTCGGCTAACGTAAATCTGCGTGGGCCCCAGGCGGTCCCAGCCAGACTTGAAGCGCATGCGCTCCGGCGAGCGGCCGAAAATCGAGCCGGCAAACGGCAGGCGCACCTGTCCGCCATGCGTGTGGCCGGAGAGCACCAGGCTGACGCGGTAGTAGGCAGCGCGGCGGATAATCTGCGGGTTGTGGGAGAGCAGGACCGTGGCCGAGTCGGCGCGGATGCCGCGCAGCGCGCGGGGCAGGTCGGCGGAATACCACAGGTCGTCAATACCGGCAATGGGCAGCGTGTGGCCGCCGTGACGAATGATCGTGTGGCGGTTGCGCAGGACTTCGATGCCTTCGTGGCGCAGCGCGCGCGCGACGCCCTCGGCGCCGACACGGAAATCGTGATTGCCCAGCACGGCGAAGACGCCGTGGCGCGCGCGCAGCGTGCCCAGAATCGCGGCCACCGGCTCGATGTAGGCGCGCGAGTAGGTGACGAAGTCGCCCGTCAGCGCGATCACGTCCGGCTGAAGGCGATTGGCCAGTTCGACCGCATCGAGCACGGCGTGGAACGGCAGAAAGAGGCCGTGATGGATGTCCGAAAGCTGCACGATGCGCAGGCCGCAGAAACTTTCCGGCAGGTTGTGGACGCGGATGCGATGCTCGGTGACCTCGATGCGGCCGTCATAGACGCGGCGATGCAGGACGCGATGGCGCTCGGTGCCGGCAAACGCGTAGTCCTCGACGAAGCTGGAACCGAATTCGCGCGACCACCGCTCGATGAGGCGGTCCCAGTGATGCGCGAATTTTTCGGTGCGCGCCCCGATCTTATCGGGACGCGGCTGCGGCGCTCTGTCCAACGCTTCTGTTTCGGAAATTGTGCGGCGGATCGCTCTCATAGGCCCAGATTCAATGGTCGGCGCAGACTAGCATCCTGCCCCAGCAGAGTCAACGCGGCACTGGCAGTTGTTCCGGGAAAAAGTCTACGTTAGGCTCCTCACATTCGGAGAAATAGAAGGCAGAACTGCCGAAGGCAGCTCAGGAGGCGCCATGCATCAATCAACTGGCTGGACCCGCAGAAATTTTCTCAGCTCGGCATCTTGCCTGGGCGCGGCGCTCGCCTGCGCCCGGTACCTTCCGGCGGCGCTGCGCGCGGAATCTGCCCCGCAGGACACGCGCGTATCGGCCATGCCGCTACTTGACAAAGGATTCGCGTCGGCGCGAAAAATCGGCGACGGCGTGTACGCGACCATCGCTGACCCCACAAAGGGCATGGAAGCGCTTTCCAACGGCGGCTTCGTCGTCGGCAAGGACGCCGCGTTGTTGATCGAAGGACACATGTCGCCCGCCGGCGCGGCGTTCGAACACGAAGCGCTGCGCATGGTCAGCCAGGCGCCGGTGCGCGCTGCGCTCGACACGCACTACCATTTTGACCATTCGTTCGGAAACGCGTTCTATGGGGCGCAGAACATTTCCGTCTGGGCCCACAAGCAAGCGGCGCCGCTCATCGTGGAGCGGTACGCCAACCGGCAGGGCACGGACACGGCCGCCGCCGCTCTTCTTGCACCACTCGAAATGCGGCTTCGGGAAGCGAAAGACGAAACGGAACGGCAACACGCCCAGAGCGATGTGAACCTAGCGCAACTCATGACGCAATCGGTGCAAGCGACCGTGATCGCCCTCCCAAACCATCCGCTCGATCCGGCCAAACTGCCCATGACAGTGGATCTGGGCGGCGTGAAGGCGGTGATCGAAACGTACCCCGGACATTCGCCGACCGACTTGATCGTGCGCGTGCCGGAGCAGAACATTGTTTTCACAGGCGACTTGCTGTTCAACGGCGCGTACCCGGTCACGCTCGACGCTTCGATGAGCGCGTGGATCCAGACGCTGGACAAGTTTGCTGCGTTCGGCAAGGAGATGCTGTTCGTGCCCGGACACGGGCCACTCTGCGGGCAGGAGGCCGTGGCGATGGAGCGCGACGTTCTCGAAGACATCGGCGAGCATGCGCAGAAGATGTTCAAGGCGGGCGTGCCGGTGGAAGAGGCCAAGCGACGCTACGCGCCACCGGAAAGATTCAAGGACCTGCGCTATTTTTCGTGGGAATTCTCCGTTGAGCTGGGAATCGAAAAGTTCTACGGGGAATGGAAAAGCACAAAGAAATGAATCGGCGGTTGCGGTTATGCCGCACAACGCGCGGCAAGCGGTGGCCTCATGAACCGGACTGCGCCGGTGAGCGCTCGGCAATGTCGAGGGCGAGGGCGCGCATTTCTTCGTGGATGAGGCCGTTGGAGGCAAGGCATTCGCGCTCGCCGGGCTGGTAGGGGCGCCCGGCGAAGTTGGTGACGCGGCCACCAGCCTCGCGGACGATGAGCGTGCCCGCGGCAGTGTCCCAAGGCTTGAGGCCGAACTCCCAGAAGCCGTCGAAGCGGCCGCAGGCAACCGAGCACATGTCCAGTGCGGCGGAGCCGTCGCGGCGCACGCCGTGCGACGAGAGCGTAAAGCGCCAGTAGTAATGGATATTGGGGTTCTGCACGCGCTTGTGCGTGGGGAAGCCGGTACCCAGCAGGCTGATGGCCAGACGATCTATCTTCGAGACGTGGATCGGCTTCTGGTCGAGCCAGGCCCCTTCGCCGCGCACGGCTGTGAACATCTCTCGCGCGATTGGATTGAAGACCACGCCGACAATGGGCTCGTCGTTTTCCACCAGGGCGATGGAAACGGCCCAGCACGGATAGCCGTGCGCGAAATTCGTGGTGCCGTCAAGCGGGTCCACATACCAGCAAAATCGCGGCGGTTGCTCGCCCTTCGACTCCGCTTGGGGTGCGTGCCCGCCGCTTTCTTCGCCGACGATGGCATGCTTGGGAAAATTCGCGCGCAGGCGCGTGACCACGCAATCCTCCGAACGGCGGTCGGCCTGCGTGACGAGATCCACTTCGCCCTTGTAGGTGATGGTCGGCGGGCGATCGAATTCGGAAAGAAGAATGGCGCCCGCCTCGCGGGCGGCTTCAATGGCAACGTCGAGGAATTCTCTCATCGCGGACATTCTATACGGATTCCGCGTAGCCCGCCTCTTCAGAGGCGGGGCTTGGAGAAGAAACTTCACGGGGTCTGAAGACCCGGGCTACATGCTGATGGCGAACAAATTCCGGCAGTGTCCTAATCTGAGGTGTGTAACGCCCCGGCCAGCCGGGGTTCTTTTCCCGCAACTACCAACGAACCGGCAAGACGCTGGCGCTACGAAAAGACGGTCGAGCCTCTGCAACTTCAGACTGGGACAGCACCCAAATTCCCTTGACATTGAATTCGCAATAAGATAATATTGTATTAAGTGTCGCTGCGAAGAGTAAATCGCTTGACACTGCGGCGCGCTCCCCGCTCCGCAATGTCCCCTATCCTCGTGAAGAAAACGATGATCCCCCATCATCGCGATCATCAAGTTCGCGCGACCCTGCCGGCCCAAGCGCTTGACGATGGCGATCATCCCCGGGGGGTGGGATGTCCGATCCAAACAGCGCCCATGCCGCCTCTGCGCTTCCCCCACGGATGCCCGTCGAAAGGCGGGAGCTACATTTCGCCGGCCGTGAAATAGCCTTTGCGATGGTGGATAGTGAAGCGACCAGACGCCGGTACAGCAGAATTCACTCTCACTTCGACGCGGCGGAAGGTGCCGGCGGGCGGGCGCGGGGTGGGGTAGTAGGCCAGGCGATACTGCGTGCGGAGTTCGCGGTCAATGCGGTCGAAGATGCTTTGCAACTCGGCGGCATCGTTCGGCGAGTAGACGGAGCCGCCGGTGACTTCGGTGATGGTGATGAGGGCGTGCTCGCCGGCGGTGTTGCGGCCGCCCTCGGATTTCACCGGACGGATCAGGATGGTATAGAGCATGGTGCCAGCGGCGAGCGCGGCCTGCCGCGCGTCCTCGAACTTCGCGTGGCTGGTGGTTTCACCGGCGTCGGTGACGAGCACGATGACGCGGCGGCGGCTGGGCGGGCGTTTCTCCAGTGTCTGCGAGCTGAGCACGAGGGCGTCGTAGAGCGGCGCGCCTCCGCCGCCTTCGATGCCACGCAGGGCTTCCTCCAGACGGAGCACGTCGGAAGAGAATTCGGCGAGTTGCGTCACGACGTCCGCAATTTCGAAGACCGCCAGGCGATCGTGCGGCTGCACGATTTGGCGGATGAAGCGCGCGGCGGCCTCACGCTCGAAAGCAAGTTCTTTCAGCGTGCTCAGGCTGGCGTCAATCATCAGCGCCAGATCGAGCGGCTGCTGGGTTTCCGCTTCGAAGACCTCCAGCTTCTGCTTGACGCCTTCTTCGTAGAGTTCGAAGGCTTCGCGGGGCAGGTCGGGGACGGGGCGGCCGCTCGCATCGAGCACGCTGACGATGACGTTGACCAACGAAACTTCGACCTTGATGCGAGGCTCCTGCTGCGGGGCGGGGCGCGGCTCGACCGGCCGTTTCGGCGCCTGGGCCGAAACGGGCGTGGCAATCCACAGCAAGGCCAGCAAGCAACAGGCAACATGAGTGGGGTGCTTCATCTATTAGATAGATTCGTCGGGGCCGGGAAAAGGTTTTGCGGAAGGGACGTGGCCTTCGACCCAGACGGCGCCGTCGCGGAAGAATTCCTTTTTCCAGATGGGGACGCTGTGCTTGAGGGTTTCGATGGCGAAGCGGCAGGCGTCGAAGGCAGCGGCGCGGTGGGGCGAGCTGACGGCGATGAGCACGCTGGTCTCGCCGATTTCGAGCCTGCCCAGGCGGTGGACGATGGCCAGGCGGTGGAGCGGGAACTTCAGCCGCGCCTGCGCGCCGATCTCGCGCATCTTCTTCAGGGCCATCGGCTCGTAGGCTTCGTACACGAGGTAGAGCGTCTCGTGGCCCTGGGAGTTGTTGCGCACGACGCCATCGAAGACCACCACGGCGCCATCGCCGGGGGTCTTGAGAGCGGCGACGATCTCCGCGCTGCGAATGGGCTCGTGGACGATCTCGAAGATGTCTTCTTGGACGGCAGTTTCGAGGTTGCGCGATGCTCCGCCGCTTACCGGCGGGAGGAAGGCGACCTCGTCGCCGCTGCGCAGAGGCGTGCGCCAATCGGCAAACTCTTCGTTGACGGAAGAGACGAGCGAGGCCCGGAATGCAGCCAGCGCGGGAAACCGGCTTCCGTAGCCGGCGAAGAGATCCTCGACCGCCGAACCCTCGGCGATTTCCACCCAGTCTTCCGCGCAGCCGGTGATCTCCTTCAATCGCCCAAAAAAAAGAACACGGACACGCATCGCAGGGATTGTAGCGCGGCACGTTAAGCAAATCCAACGACGCGGAAGCAGCGGCGGCCCAAAGCCTCGGGAGGCCATGCGCCCCTACGACAACCCGAGACGCACGCGGTGTTCTACCTTCACTTCGACGGGAACCATCCTCAGCGCGAGGATGACAATCGCGGGAATGATGACAAGGTCGTCCAGGTGGCCGATGACGGGGATGAAGTCCGGGATGAGGTCAAAGGGCAGCAGCGCATAGGCCACAGCGCACCAGAGCAGCACGCGCGCCACCAGCGGCGTGCGCGGGTCGCAGTAGAGCGCGCGGTAGTAGGCGACCTGCGCTTTAAGTTGCCGGCCGAGTTCAGCGAGCTTGGCACGCAAAGGCATCATTCTGCAAAGCGCCCGGAAAATTCGAATTAATTGAAACTAACACGATCGCCGGTTCGAGTGGAGTCCGAACGGCGGAGCCACCCGTGTGAATTCTTGACGGGGAGCACGGGCAAAGGTAGCGTGAAGCGAGCGCAAGAGATAGCCAGAGGAGAATTCATGCGCGTGCTGGTGTCCGGCTCTTCGGGGCTGGTGGGGACGGCACTGATGGAGGCGCTGCGCCGCTCCGGGCACACCGTGAACCGCCTGGTGCGGGTGGGCGGCGTGAGCGGGCCGGGCGACGTCAGTTGGGACTCGGTCAGCGGAAAAATCGCAGACGGCGGCTTGGAGGGCGCGGATTCTGTTGTACATCTGGCCGGGGCGTCCATCGCTGAAGGACGGTGGACGGCTTCGCGCAAACGCCTGCTGCGTACGAGCCGAGTAGAAGCGACACGACATCTGGTTGATGCACTGGGCAGGCTCAGCCGTCCGCCGAAGGTATTGGTTTCCGCTTCGGCCATCGGCTACTACGGCGACCGCGGCGAAGAACTGCTCACCGAGCAGAGTGCTCCGGGAAACGATTTCTTGTCGCGATTGGCGCGCGATTGGGAAACAGAAGTAGCACGCGCGGAGCAGTATGGCATCCGCACGGTGATGCTGCGCTTTGGAGTAATCCTATCGCCGGCCGGCGGGGCTCTGGCGAGGATGCTGCTGCCGTTCAAGCTGGGCGTGGGTGGACGGCTGGGCTCGGGGAAACAATGGATGTCCTGGCTGTCGCTGCCGGAAGCGGTGGGGATCGTGCAGTACGCGATTGAAAATGAAGCTTTGCGCGGGGCGGTGAACGCTGTGGCGCCCAACCCGGCGCGGAATGCGGAGTTCACTCGCACGCTGGCGAACCTCCTGCATCGGCCGGCAATCTTTCCTGCCCCAGCGTTCGCGCTGAAGCTGGCGTTGGGCGAGATGGGCGAAGCGCTGTTGCTATCGAGCCAGCGGGTGATCCCAGCACGCCTGCGGGAGCGAAGCTACCGCTTCGCACACCCGGAGTTGGAGGCCGCGCTGCGGGCAGTGCTCAGAGAAGAGGGGAGAGGGGCTAGGGGTCGAGAGTCAGGGTGAAACGGAACAGGCCCGCAAGGGCGCGACCCTGGTCGCGGCCGCGGCTTTTGCCTTCTAAAAGTGACGGGCGGGCCGGCGCGAATGCGTTGGAATTCCTTGACATGAGCGAGCGGTCTGCTAGGATGAAGTTTCGAAAGATGACTGCCGCGAAGTCGTGCTATGCAGGAATTGCCCAGGAGATGACCGCATGATGGCACGAAAAGGGCTGGCGGCTCTGCTCGTTGCCTTACTCGCCATCCCCGCCGGAGCAAGTCCCTCCAACGTATCTCCCAAAACAGCAACTCCCATCGGCGCCATATCAAATAGCGAATCGGCGCGCATTGCTGGCACCGGCGTGCTGCCGGGCACTACTGTTTTCAGCGGGGACATCGTCGAGGTGGGTCCGCGCGGAACAGCCTGGGTGCTGTTGAACAGCGGGATGCCGGTGCGCGTGTCCGCAGAGAGCCGGGTGCGGCTGGTGGAATCGGATTCCACTGCGACAGGGCCTGCCACTAGACAGTTTGAAGTCGAAGTACTGAACGGCGCGGCGCGTTTCCGCACTGAAGCCAAGACTCCGGTGTTGGCGCGGTTGGCCGACGCCACAGTGCGCAGCAAGGGCGCGCAGCCGGCGGTGGGGCTCGTGTCGGTTCTGAGCGCGAAAACGGCGCTCATCGGAGCAGAGAGAGGCGAACTGCTGGTCAGCACGGCGCACGACGGCAAGAGCGTAACGCTCAAGGAAGGCGAGGCCGTGGAAGTGACCTTGGCCCCGGCGCCGGCAAAACCTGAGCTGGCTGGTGGCGGCACAGGAGCACCAACGCTGACGGGCAACCAGGTGGCCATCCTGGGCGGCACTATCGTGCTCATTATCAGCCTGCTCGCCATCAAGCTCGCTTCGGACCACAAGAGCCTCACGGATACGCAGAAAAAGAACGCTGTTAGCCCGTTCCAGTTCCCGTAACCTCGGCTTGAAAGGCAAAAGGTGTCTTCGCTTCGCGGCGAACACGCCTTTTTTGTTTTGGAGAGTAGAAAGAGAACAGTCTAAATGCCCGCCCCTACAGAAACTCACCGCGCTCGGAGCTTATTTCACCACGTTCAGTGTCACGTCCACTTTCAGCTGGCGCCCGGTGAGGGGATCAGTGGCGACGGTGCCCTGCTTGCTTTCGGCATCGCGGAGGATGATCACAAAGCTCCCTGAGAACTCCTGAACCACCGGGCGGCCGCTCAACTCACCCGCGGTAAATGTCCCTTCTCTGCCGCTGGCGGCGCCGGGCGGCATATACACCGATGAGCGACGGACGGTAAGCTCCAATGAATACCGACCTTCCTCCGGACGGGTCACCCTGCAATCGATGTAGGTCCCGACATCCATATATTGAAAACTGCCCCCCTGACCCTCCTTCCCAGCGGCCGCCGTTTGAATCGGAACCTTGATGCCCATGCGCAAGCTGCCCATGGCGCGGCCGCGCTCGTCGGAGGAGAGAATGTAAAGCGTATAGGGCATGCTGCTCACTTTCTTCTCGCCGTCAAACTCGTTGAAAACGACCAGGATTTTCAACGGCGTATCGGGATTCGCCTTCGGTTTTTCCTGCGCGACAGCGCCGGCGGCGAGCGCGAACAAAACCATGAAGCTGACAACAACGCTGCGGTTCACTTTCATGACGGACTCCCTTCTTGTGGGACTCGAATGTGCCTGCCAATCCCTAACGGTTCTCCACACTGCCTGTTGATTTCCCTTCCTCACTCATCCGCTCGATCTCGAGCGGAGGAATCTTGAGCTCCGGAGTCTGCAGCGGCTTCAACAGCTCTTCGATAGGCACTGCTTGAGCCATCAACGTTGTGCCGTCGGCCTTGCCGCTCCAGACGGCGTCGTAGAGCTGCATCACCGCGGCCATCTGGGCGCGCGGGACGAGCACTTCCGGTTCGCGGCGGATGGCCATTTGTCCTTCTCGTGGCGGCCGTGGGCCACGCACAACCACAGCAGCCGGTGGGACGGTTGAGGCGACTTCCGTGCGCTGCGGCGGCTGCGTGGGCACGACTTCCTGTTTCGGCGGCTGGTGTTGAACCGATTGGGGCGGCCGGGACCCGCGAGGCAGCGTGAGCGCGACAACAAGCGCAATAACCGCGAGCGCGGCAGCGGTGATGGGCAGCCAAACGGCGAACCACGGACGCGGCGCGGCGGCCTGCTGCGCGATGCGCTGGCGGACACGCGCAGCAAACGCAGGCGAAGGCTCGCCACTCACTATCTCCTCGACACCTTGGTCAATTCCAACGAAGAGCGCGCGCCGGGCGTGGAGTTCGGCACGGCAGGCGGGGCACACGTCGAGGTGCGCGCGGAGTTCGACATCCTCCGCACCGAGCGCGAAATCGGCCAGACGATTTTTGAAACGTTCGCAGCTCATCGCAACATCTCCGCGAGCTTCTTCCGCGCGTGAAAGAGACGCGACTTTACCGTGCCTTCGTTGATCTCCAGCAGGCGCGCAACCCCGCGCATATCGTGGCCTTCGATCGCCGCCAGCAGGACCACCACGCGGAGTTTCTCCGGGAGAGCGTCCAGGGCGCGCGCGAGCTTTTCCCGGAATTCCCGCCCGGCGCGGATGTCTTCGACCGAGGGCTCGTGCGAGGCGTGTTTTGGTGCATTGGCCGCCAGCTCGCGGGCTTCGCGGCGGCGGGCAGC
>Ga0073934_10011223_pt1 | contig 10899 bp, 9 predicted proteins | sample LarsenN4metaG_FD_76834 | JGI IMG/M metagenome (GOLD analysis project Ga0073934, IMG submission 76834) | Hot spring sediment bacterial and archeal communities from British Columbia, Canada, to study Microbial Dark Matter (Phase II) - Larsen... ...
CCTCCGCAGATGAAGAGGATGTTTGAGGTATCCACCGGAGTGAACTCCTGGTGGGGGTGCTTCCTGCCACCTTGCGGCGGCACATTCGCCACAGTACCCTCAAGGATTTTCAGCAGTGCCTGCTGGACGCCTTCACCGGAGACATCGCGGGTGATCGACGGGTTTTCGTCTTTCCGGCTAATCTTGTCAATCTCGTCAATATAGATAATGCCGTTTTGGGCGCGCTGAACATCCCAATCGGCGTTCTGAAGCAGACGCAGGATGATGTTCTCTACGTCTTCGCCCACATATCCGGCTTCGGTCAGCGTGGTCGCATCGACGATTGCGAATGGGACGTCAAGAATTCGCGCCAACGTCTGAGCAAGTAACGTTTTGCCGGTGCCGGTCGGTCCGATGAGCAGGATGTTCGACTTGGCGACTTCCACTTCGCCAGAACGCTGGCGGTTCATCTGGACGCGTTTGTAGTGGTTGTAGACAGCGACGGAGAGCTTCTTCTTCGTGGCTTCCTGGCCGATCACGTACTGATCGAGGTACTCCTTTAATTCCAGAGGCTTAGGAAGCTTGTGAGGAGCGGCGTACGGCTTGTCAGGGCGGTCGTCTTCAAGGATCGAGTTGCAAACGGCGATGCACTCATCGCAGATGTAGGCTCGCGGGTAGTCGCTCGGCGAAGAGATGAGCTTCCCGACAACGTCTTGACTCTTATGGCAGAAGGAACAGCGGAGGGTTTCGTCGGTTCCTGAACGCTTCACGTATTAAAACTCCTGCCTGCGGCAAAGTGCGCGCGCCTGGATCAGAATGTGGATCCCCCGTTGCCCCTATTATCTATCGAAAGCGGTCCATCCGGCAATTAGCCTTTTTGGGCAGGAGAGTACCAAAAAAACTTGCGGCAGGAGTAACTGCATGATGCAACAGTTCCAGTGTCGCATTCTGTTGCAGGTCTAAAGCCTATTCTATTCGCTTTTTGATTGCCGATACTGCTACTTGATCTCTGGGCTCTTGTCCGTCGCTGGTTCCTGGCCCCAGTTCTCGCGAACTACCAGGCTTTGGTCGCTGTAGAACGAGCGGCGGCCGGTTTGATTGTACACAGTGGGAACAGCAGTCACGGCGTAGCCTTCCTTCGAGCCGGTCACGGCGAAGGTGTAGCCGGTCTTGTTGCCCAGCGCTAGTTCACCCGGAATCAGGTCGGCGGCGGCGGGACCGGGCTGGCCATTTTGCGGAGGTCCGAGTTCCGCCAGATTTTGGGCGAAACGCCCGAACTGCGAGTAGTACTGCGTTTGCGCCGTGTGGATCGTGTGAATCTGGCGAATAGCGGCCATCTCCTGACCTTGCATCCGGGCCGAATTGAGCTTGGGAGCGGCAATCGCAGCGATCACAAGAATGATCGCAATCACGATCAGCAACTCAATCAAAGAGAAGCCGCGGCGGGTCCGGCGGATTGAAAGATGGCGCATGGTTTACCTCACTAGTCCACTATCTAGTCTAGACGCTTGGAAGTCACAAAGCGTTCAGAATCCGTCCGCCTTGACCGTCCGGTCGATAGCCTGAAGCCGGCGCAGCAGCGCGGGCAACAGGTCCAAACGCAGGGCATTGGAGCCATCAGACAGCGCCTTGGACGGGTCCTCGTGGACTTCGATGAACACGCCGTCGATTCCGGTTGCGACTGCCGCGCGGGACAAAGGCTCAATGAACTCGGGGGCGCCGCCTGAACCAAATCCCGCCGCGCCCGGCAACTGGACACTATGAGTAGCGTCGAAAATCACCGGGAACCCCCATCCACGCATGATCGCCAAGCCGCGCATGTCCACCACGAGATTGTTGTAGCCGAAGGAACTACCACGTTCCGTAAGCAGAATCCGCTCGTTGCCAGTGGAAACGACCTTCTCCACGGCATTACGGAGATCCTGGGGCGCCACGAACTGGCCCTTTTTGATGTTCACCACCCGGCCAGTTCGACCCGCCGCCAGGAGCAGATCGGTTTGGCGGCACAGGAAGGCTGGAATCTGAATGATGTCGGCGCCTTCGGCAGCTATCTCAGCTTGCGCGGGCTCATGAATGTCGGTAAGAACCGGGATGCCGCCGGCACGGATGCGGCTCAGGATCCGAACCCCTTCCCTGAGCCCGGGCCCCCGGTAGGAACGAATGCTGCTGCGATTGGCTTTGTCGAAAGAGGCCTTAAATACGAAGGGCCCGGCGACGATCCGGCCGATCCCGGAGGCGAGAAAGCGGCAGTGCTCCTCAGACTCAATCACACAGGGTCCGGCGATCAGAGCAACCGGACTATCCGCCCCGAACACTACGGTTCCGGCCTGCACCTTTCGCGTCATTGGGCAGCGGGTTCGTGAGCGAACAGCGGCAGGGACTCGGAAGCCAAGCGCTTGAGCCGGTTCTGGTACGCTGCGCCCAGAAACGACGTGAACAACGGGTGAGGCTCGAGCGGCTTCGATTTGAATTCCGGATGGAACTGGCAGCCGAGGAACCAGGGATGACCCGGCAGTTCGCAGATTTCGACGAACTTGCCGTCTGGGGTGGCGCCGGTGATGCGTAAGCCTTTGCTGGTAAGGACCTGCTCGAAAGCGCGATTGAACTCGTAGCGGTGGCGGTGACGTTCGCTGACCATCCCTACGCCGTAGGCTTGGCGTGCGAAGCTCCCTTCGGCCAGGCAACAGTCATACGCACCGAGCCGCATGGTGCCGCCCAGTTCATCCACGCCCAGCAAATCACGGAGCTTATAGATAACCGGTGACGGGGTGGCCGGCTCAAACTCGGTAGAATCCGCATCCGCGACGCCGCAGACATTGCGCGCGAACTCGATCACCGCGGTTTGCATGCCGAGACAGATTCCAAAATACGGCACCTTGTACTGACGCGCGTAACGGATTGCGTTCAGCATGCCCTCAATGCCGCGTTTGCCGAAGCCGCCCGGCACAAGGATACCGTCGAACCGCGATAGCTGATCCACGCAATCCGGCCAGCGCATCTCCTCGGACTCCACCCACTCCATACGGGTTTTGAGGTTGTGGGGCAAGCCTCCGTGGAGGAGCGCCTCTTTCAGGCTTTTATAGGAATCCTCATACTCGACATATTTGCCAACCACACCGATCAGCACTTCGTCGGCGGGGTTGCGCATCCGGTGGAGCATCTCGCTCCAGTCGGTGAGGTTTCGCTGGCGCGTGTTCTCCATGCGCAGCAGTTCGAGAACGATCTGATCGACGCCCGCTTCCGCAAACGTGAGTGGGATCTGGTAGACCGTGTCGACGTCGTAAGCGCTGACTACCGCATCCACGTCAACATCGCAGAACAGCGCAATCTTCTGCCGCTGATCGTCCGGCAGCGGGCGTTCGGAGCGGCAAATCAGAATGTCAGGCTGAATGCCCATCGCGCGCAGTTCCTTGACGCTGTGCTGCGTAGGCTTTGTCTTCAACTCGCGCGCCGCGGCAATCCAGGGCACCAGGGTGACGTGGACGAACAGCGTGTTACGTCTGCCCAGTTCGTGGCGCATCTGGCGGATCGCCTCGGTAAAGGGCTGCGACTCGATGTCGCCGACGGTGCCGCCGACCTCGACAATGGCGACATCGGCGCCCTCGGCTGCTTTGTGCGCCGCCGCCTTGATCTCGTTGGTGACGTGGGGTATGACCTGGACAGTTTTACCCAGGAACTCGCCACGCCGTTCCTTGGAAATGATGCGTTCGTAGATCCGGCCGGACGTGAGGTTGTTGTTCTGGGTCAGTTTGGCGTGGGTGAAACGTTCGTAATGCCCCAGATCGAGATCGGTTTCGGCGCCATCGTCGGTAACAAAAACTTCGCCGTGTTGGAACGGGCTCATCGTGCCCGGATCAACGTTGAGATAGGGGTCGAACTTCTGAAGGCTGACCTTGAGGCCGCGGCTTTCCAGAAGACATCCGATCGACGCAGCCGCTATCCCCTTGCCCAAGGAGGAAACCACGCCGCCGGTCACGAAAATGAACTTAGCCATCGTTTCGGTTTGCTGTTGCGAGATGAAATAGTCGTTCTACTTGCGACAAATCTTCGGGAGTATCGACCCCGACGGTCTCGTATTCCGTCTCCGCGACGCGGATCGGAATCCCATTCTCGAGGGCCCGCAACTGCTCAAGCTTTTCAGCCTGTTCTAGCGGCCCCACAGGTAGCGAGGAATAAGCCAGAAGGAAGGAAGTCTTATACACGTAAAGTCCGATGTGCTTCCAGTAGACAGCGTCCGCGCCACGGTCGAAAGGAATCGGATGCCGTGAGAAATAAAGCGCATACCCGTCGTGGTTCGTGACTACTTTGACCACGTTTGGGTTGGCGATATCGGCCGGCGAAGCGATCCGTTTTTTCAATGTTGCCATTTCGACATGCGGATCGTCTAACAGAGTAAGGATGGCCGTGTCGATGGCGGCTGGATCGATGAGCGGTTCGTCCCCTTGGATGTTGACCACTGCATGGGCATTCCCGCCGGCTGCGACCTCGGCTACACGGTCCGTTCCGGAGGGATGGTCAGCGCGCGTTAGTCGAACTTGCGCGCCGAAGCGGCGGGCGATGGAGGCGATGCGTTCATCGTCGGTAGCTATAACCAGTTCAGTCAGGTAGCGCGACTGCTGGGCACGTTCCCAGACGTGCTGAATCATAGGTTTTCCGGCGATGAGGGCGACAGGTTTTCCAGGAAAACGAACAGAAGCGAACCGGGCAGGAATGACACCCAGAATTGATCGGGGCACAATCGAATATAGCACAAGGGACCGGGTGCTAGACTTGAATTGTCGGCAAGGGCGCGGGATGACGCGACGGTCGCTTACTACAAAATTAGCAACGCTCATGCTGGCGCCGGGCGCGGTGGCGCCGTACCTCGCCGCGCAAGAAGCCCGCCCCAATATAGTTCCGCGTCCTAAACCAGGCGCTGGAGAACCCAAAGAAGAGGATCGAATCACTCCCAACATTCGCATCGACACGAACCTGATCATCGTGCCGGTGACGGTGACCACCCCGATGGGCCAGTTTGTGACAGGGATGGAGAAAGAGAACTTCCGGGTTATCGAAGAGAAGGTGGAGCAGGAGATCCTCTATTTCTCGAGTTTTGACGCTCCTCTATCGATTGGCCTGGTTTTCGACGCAAGCGGAAGCATGGGGAACAAGCTGAGCAAATCGCGGCAGGCGGCGGCTCAGTTCTTCAAAACGTCCAACCCTGAGGACGAGTTCTTTCTGGTTCAATTCAACGAACGTCCGCAGCTGACACACGGATTCACCACGAACACCGAGGAAATCCAGAACCGGCTGACGTTCACCCAAGCTAAAGGCCGGACGGCGCTACTGGACGGCATCTATCTTGCCCTCAGCGAGTTGAAGAAGGGCCGCAATCCTCGCAAGGCGTTGCTCATCATCTCGGATGGCGGCGACAATTCCAGCCGCTACACCGAGAGTGAGGTTCGCAACCTGTTGCGCGAAGCCGACGCGCAGATGTACGCGATCGGCATTTTCGAACCGATTGGAGCGCGTGGCCGTACGGCGGAAGAGATGGCGGGTCCCGGGCTGCTCCACGATTTGACAGAGATGACCGGCGGGCGGCATTTCCCGGTCGAGAACCTGAACGACTTGCCCGATATCGCGGCCAAAATCGGCGTGGAACTGCGTAATCAGTACGCGATCGGCTACATTTCCAAGAACCTGGCGCGCGACGGCAAGTATCGCAAAATCCAAGTAAAGATTGTGCAGCCCAAGGGCGTGCCGCCGTTGCGGGCGTTGCACAGGCAGGGTTACTATGCACCAACTCAGTAGCTGGAGGCAGCCGGCTTTAGCGCTGCTTCTCGTTGGGGGCTGCGCTGTCGCCTTCGCGCAGCAGGCGCCACCCGCCACACCGCCCCCCGGAACCGCCGGGCAACAACAGCAACAAAGCCAGGATGAGGTGACGTTCCGGGCGGATACGCGGCTAGTGGTTCTGCATGCGAGCGTCGTAGACAAGTCGGGGAAACTCGTTACCACGCTGGGGCGCGAAGCGTTCAAAGTGTACGAGAACAACGTGGAGCAACAGGTTCGCCTGTTCCGGCGTGAGGACGTTCCGGTTTCCATGGGCATCGTTATCGATAACAGTGGCAGCATGCGCGATAAACGGCAGAAAGTTGAGGCGGCGGCGCTGGCGCTGGTAAAGAACTCTAACAAGCAGGACGAGGTCTTTGTCGTGAATTTCAACGACGAAGCTTACCTGGATGTGCCCTTCACCTCCGACATCAAGAAGATGGAAGAGGGCGTGGCGCGTATCGATTCACGCGGGGGAACAGCCGTTCGGGATGCGATCAGCATGTCGATCGACCATGTGAAGGCCGAGGGCAAGCGTGACAAGCGTGTCCTGGTGCTGGTGACCGACGGCGACGATACGGCCTCTTCAGGGATTACGCAGGAGAAGCTTGTCGAAAAGGCGCAGCGTGCCGAAGTCCTGATTTATGTAATCGGTCTACCGACTCTGGAAGACCGCGGGCGCGCCAATCGCGCCAAGCGGGCAATGACCCAATTGGCTAAAGCGTCGGGCGGGACGGTTGTGTATGTAGAGGACTTCGATCAGGTTGAGAACGTCGCGGTGCAGATCGCCCACGATATTCGCAACCAGTACGTGATCGCATACTCGCCATCGAACCAGAACCTGGATGGAAGCTACCGCCAAATCAAGGTGACGGCCGGCCGCAATACTGTGCGCACCCGCTCGGGCTACTATGCGACTGCAGCCGAGACCCGGCGCTCCGCAGTGTCGCAAGGCGGTCCGCCTCGTTAGATCTTATGTTGCGAGTTCTCTGGCTGGCCACCAAGGGCAACCGGTTGACGCCTTGGCGCAGCCCGTACTTACGTTGGAGAATCGAAACCTACTGGGGCATCCCGGCCGAGTCAATCACTCCAGGTGTGTTTTGGAAGTTCGTAATCACGCACGGACGCGATTTGGCGCGCTATCTCCGCTGGGCTGATCGCATGGCACAAGGTTAACCTTAGTTATGCGTCTCCGACAGCGTTCGAATGTGTTGTAGGACGCGGGTGTGGATACGGCGAGACCAACCAAGATTACAGCTAGCAAGCGCGGCAAACTCCAATTGTAGGCCTACGCTGATTGGGCGCCGAATCAAGGCATCAATGTGACTTTGCCGTGATCGTCGCAATGCCCGTCGTGAACATGATGCAGGTGGCCGTGAACCAGGTAGTCGGTGTGATTTCCATGCGGCACCTCGGGATGGCCGCATCCTGGACCATGCACGTGGTCTTTTGGGTGGCTGCGGCAATCATGCGCCGGCGTGCAAGCGTCTGGGTTGTGCTCGTTTACGCCGATCACATGTTCCTCGATGTGCCCGGCATGGGCGTGATGCAAATGCCCGTCGTGCAGGTAATCAGTATGGCCTTCGTGCAAGACGGCAATGTGTCCGCACCCGACCTTATGCACATGGTCGTGGTGCTCATGTACCCGGTGCTCGGACTGCATAGCTGACTTTCGCCTCAGCGATTACATTGACACCCCATCGCGCCGGTGTAAAGGGGGCTGGCAGGCGTGGCATGCGAAAGGGTGAACGAGAGCGCCTGCGAAGCAACTCTCAGGGGCCACTTCGCGGTATAGATCCAGACCGGGAGAAGGCTGTTAGGTCCCTTAGAGCTATCTGAAGATAGTTACTTCTTGGCCGTCCACTCGGTGACCCAATCCAGAAACGTGCTGTACCAGAGCAAGCTGTTCTGGGGCTTCATGATCCAGTGCCCTTCGTCAGGGTAGATCAGCAGTTTGGACGGGACTTTTTGTACTTGAAGAGCAGTGAACAGTTGCAAGCCTTGGCCGTATGGCACACGGAAATCGAGCTCGCCGTGGATCACGAGGGTCGGGGTGCGGAAATTGGACGCGAAGTTCGACGGCGACCAGCGCTCGTGGACTTCCGGGCTCTGCCAGGGCATGCCCTTGAATTCCCAGTTGGTGAACCACAGTTCCTCCGTCTCGCCCGCCATGCTGCGCAAGTCGTAGACGCCGGCGTGAGAAACGAGCGCTTTGAAGCGGTTGGAGTGACCCAGGATCCAGTTCACCATGTAGCCGCCATAGGAGCCGCCGGCGGCGGCCATGCGCTCTGGATCGACGTAAGGCAGTTTGGCAAGGTAATCGGTGACAGCCATCAAGTCGTCATAGACGCGGCCGCCCCAGTCACCGCTGATTTCATCAGTGAAACGCTGCCCGTATCCGGTGGAGCCGCGGGGGTTCGGCATGGCCACAACGAATCCGGCCGCGGCGAACACCTGCGGATTCCAGCGGTAGCTGAATGCTTCACCCCAAGCGCCTTGCGGTCCACCGTGAATGAGGAGCAATAACGGGTACTTCCTGCGGGAGTCGAAATTGGGAGGCTTCACCAGGTAGGAGTGGACGGGTGTATCTTCCGCTCCGGGCACGGTGAACTCTTCAAGAGGAGTCAGTTGATGCCGGCTCAAGACATCGTCGTTCAGCTTGGTGAGCGCCATGGGCGTGCCCCCGCCGGACACAGCTTTGAAGATTTCCACCGGCTTCGATCCGCTCTGTTCGGTGTAGATCAAAGTGCGGCCGTCGCGGGTGAATTGCAGATCGTCGACGTGATAAGCGCCCTGAGTAATGATGCGGTTGGACCCTCCCGTGACGGTAACGAGCTGCGCCGTCTGCCGGCCCCGGTCTTCGACGAGCAAGGCGATGCGGGTGGAATCGGGATGCCATGCGAAGCCGGAGATGTTGCGATCGAGGTTTTCGGTAATGGAATTGCTGATCACACCGGTCCGCTCCATCACGAGCAGCCGCCAGCGGTCGCTTTCAAAGCCGGAACGCTGCTGCGAGCGCCAGGCGATGTACTTTCCATCCGGGGAATATTGGGGCGCGTTATCCGCTCCGGCACTGGTGGAGATCTTCTTGGCTTCTCCGCCCTCGACCGGCACGACGTAGATCTCAGAATTGGTGCTCATGGCCGCGTCGGCATCGAGGTTCGCGGTGTAGGCCACTTCCTTGCTGTCCGGCGAAAAAACGTAATCGTCGGGTCCGCCCAGTGAGAAAGGCGGCACCTGATTGGGCCCGGGGGTGAGGTCCCTGGCTGGCCCGCCTTCGGCGGCCATGATCAGGAGGTGCTGCCGCCGCTTGCCTTGCCATTCGGTCCAATGGCGATAGAGCAGCGACGTGTAAATACGCGCTTTGACCTTGCTGGCGCTATCGGCATCGATCCTCTTCTTGTTGCACGCGTCGTCGGCGCCACATTCCGGATAGACCTCGCTGGTAAAGAGAAAGTGCTTGCCGTCGGGACTCCACGTGACACCGGAGGCTTCGGTGGAGAGGCTCGAGATCTGCCGGTGATTGCCACCGTTCGGCTCCATCGTCCAAATCTGCATCGATCCGGCGCGATCAGAGATATAAGCAATGCGGGTGGAATCGGGTGACCAGCGGGGGCGCTCGTTGCGATTTCCTTCGGTGGTGAGCTGCTTGAGACCGGTTCCGTCAGTTCCGACTATCCAGATGTGCCGGGGGCGCGTATTCGCGGCGACATCGATGGTCATGACGGTGAAGGCGACCCACTTTCCGTCGGGGGAAACCTGCGGTTCGGCAATGCGCTTCAGTTTCATCATCGCCTGCGCATCGAAGGGCGCTCTGTTCTGCGCCCGGAGCGCCAGCGGCGCCAATGCAAGGGCGAGCCAGCAGAAGCCAACACGGCGGGTCATATCGAAATTGTAGCGCCGGGTCACGGTCGTGCCGTCAGGCGTCGTAGCCTGTCAAGCGCCTGACCCAGATGTTGCGAAAGCGGGCCGGTCCGGAATGCCCCTGCAACGATAGTGGGAGTTCCGGCGGGTGGGGAACGTACGAGGCAATGGGAAGACGCGAAGTACCACCGAGCAATTGGGCGCGATTGTGCACAACGACCCCGTTGAAGAACAGAGTCAAGAACGCCGGCTTGACCAGCTTTTCGTCTTCGAACTTCGGCGCCTCGAATACGGCATCGTAGCTGTTCCACTGGCCTTCAGGCAGGCAAGGGTTCACCATGGGCGGGTACAAGCCGTAAATCGCGCCGGCGCCGCCGTCGGCATAGGTCGGATTGTCGAAGCTGGAAAGAACCTGCAACTCATAGCGATTCATGAAGCGAATCCCGCTGTTGCCCCGGGATTGTCCCACCCGCGCCGGCGGAGCACCTTCTGGAGTCATCCACTCGACGTGAAGCTGAATGTCGCCGAAACTCTCTTTCGTGATCAGCGAACCGGCCCCTGGAACCAGCTCGATATAGCCGTTCTCGACCTTCCAGCGGGGCTCGCCCAGAGGAGCGGCACGGCTGCTGCCGTTCCACTTGGAAAGGTCCTTTCCGTCGAAGAGCACAATTGCGTCGGACGGAGCCGAAGGCGTGGCGACGGGTGTCCCTGGTGCGACCTTTCGAGGCTGCGGCCGGGTGCGATCGTGCACTTTCCATTTCTGCCCCGGCAAGGGATCGCCTTCCGGACTGCCGGCCATCGGGTCAGGCTGGGCCGGTTGGTTGCGAGGAGGTGTTCCCTGCTCCTGGCGGCCGAAAAGCGGCGTGAGAGCAGGAACAGATGCAGCAATACCCCGAGTGAAACATCGCCGGTTCATGATTAAGCCTCCTCGTGATGCCCGTGAGTCCAAACATCTTAACGCGAATTGGGCAAATGTCCTACAGAAAGTCCCGGGTTGGGTTGACCTGCTAGGATAAGGGTGCAAACCCCTCTCAAGCCATGATTCGCCCGTACCGCGGGGTTGTACCTCGCATAGCCCAATCCGCCTATGTCGACCCGAGCGCTCAGGTCATCGGTGATGTTCATATCGGAGAGCGCGCCAGCGTCTGGTGCAACGCCGTGTTGCGCGGTGACGTGAACACGATCTCCATCGGTGACGAGACGAACATCCAGGATAACTGTGTCCTGCACGGGGAACTGGATCAGTAC
>Ga0073934_10011224_pt1 | contig 10899 bp, 4 predicted proteins | sample LarsenN4metaG_FD_76834 | JGI IMG/M metagenome (GOLD analysis project Ga0073934, IMG submission 76834) | Hot spring sediment bacterial and archeal communities from British Columbia, Canada, to study Microbial Dark Matter (Phase II) - Larsen... ...
GTCATCACCGATGAAACCAGCCTTGAGCCTGACCCCGACCGGCCCGGCTACTTGATCGTGACCGAGCGACCGCACGGCAAGAAGGGCCAGTACCGCCACGCCTGCGCCAACGACCTGGACGCCAGTTACCGTGACCACGGCCGCGGCCAGCCGCCCCACATCCAGTACAACAACTCCGTCCTGGCCAGTCCCCACTTTATCCACCAGGTCGAGGCCGTGACCGGAGCCACGCCTGATCCGGTCCCGCTGCCGGGCATGCTCCAGCGGCTGTTCGAGCGGCACGGCTACTTCCCACCTAAAGTCACTGCTGACCAGATTTACGGGACCGGCAAATATCGGGCCCTGGTCGATCAGGTCTGCGGTGGCCAAACCCAACGGGTGGCGCTGCTGCCCGATTACGAGAAACGGACCGCCCGCTTTGTGCCGTCCGACTTCATCCCCCTGGCGGACGGGCTGGGCTTGACCTGTCCGAATGGGGTCACCACCAGCCGCTGGTTTCTCAAGCCCGGCAGTGACGGGATCGCCTTTCGCTTTACGGCCAAAATGTGTCGCGGCTGTCCCTTCTGGCTGTCGGCGGAGCAGTTGGCTCAGCACCCAACCTTGCCTCACTGCCGCCCGCCCGACGGTCAACCCAACGCCCACCGTGATGTCTTTATCAGCGACTACCGGCCTTACATCTTGGCCGCGGTGGCCTACAACCAGACCGACCCATTCAAGCGAGAGAGCCGCCAGCGCCCCTTGATCGAGCGGATCATCTTCAACCTGACCCACTACTTCGGCGCTCGCCACGCCCGTTCGACCGGCCTGGCCAAGGTCAACTTCCAACTGCGCATGGCCGCCACCGCCTTCAACCTGCGCCAGTTAGTCCGCCGGCTAACCCCGCACCGCCGCCAACTCAAGGCGGAGGCGCCGCTGCTGCCGCTGCCGGAGGCGACCATGGCCTAAGTGCGGCTGACCCAGGGGCGAGTCTGTCCCTTGGCCGCTTCGGTCGGCGCCCGGACCGGCCAACACCCTCATTTTTGGCCTCACCGGGGCCAATTTGACGCCAAAAAGCGGCTTCGCGCCCGGCGAAACCGCTTTTGACTGAACCTAAGCTTCTAATTGTCCCCTCTTGATCGGGGCTGAACTGCAAAAACCGGCCCCTTTAGCCTACCGATCCCCTTTTTCCGCAACGCCCTCATCATGATTGAAAACTACCTCTCTGGCTTGATTTGGCGGCTGATGCGCCGCTGCCCTTATATCGTCACCGGATTGCGCCGGGCCAACTTTCGGGGCGGCTGGCTGGGTTAATTCCAGACTTAGCTATATTCGAGGAGCCATTCCGGCGTCCACTGGTTGAAGATCGTGTTTAAGTAGGTAAAGGTACCGGTCAGCAACAACACGCCAATCAGGATAATAAAGGCGCCACTGACCCGTTCAATCAACTGCATGTGGTGATTCAACTGTTTTAAACGACCGCTGGCGGTGGTAAGCATCCAAGCTGTTGCCAGGAAAGGAACGGCCAGTCCCATAGAATAGATAAAGAGATAGAACATCGCCAGCGGAACATTTTGGCCCTGAATAGCCAAAGTTAATATCGTCCCTAACAACGGCCCAATACAGGGGGTCCAACCCGCCGCAAAGGTCATCCCCACCAGGCCACTGCGGACATAGCTGGGGGCTTGACCGTGACCGTACTCCAGCCTTTTCTGCATATTGAAAAAGGGTATCGTTATGATGCCCATGGTGTGCAAGCCAAAGACGATCAACAAAAGGCCACCAATCCAGACCATATAATCGGCCAATTTCCCCAGAGCACCACCCAAAAAGCCGGCCGGTGCGCCAAAAACTACCACAAAGACAAAGGTAAAGCCGGCCACAAACGTGAGGGCGTGGCTGAAGACCAACCTCCGGGGTGGGGCTTCAGCGCCGACGACGGTTGAACCGGTCAAATATCCCAAATACACCGGAATTAAGGGTAGAACGCAAGGGGAAATGAACGAAAGTAGGCCGGCCAGGAAGGCGGCGAAGAGGGTAATATTTTCAATGTTCATGGGTGTATCTCCTGAGTAGTTTTGAGCCATTATACCGCTCTCGCTATTTCTAAACGGTAAGCCTGATTACAAATTTTCTTAGAGTTAAGATTGTAAGGAGGCTCACCGATTTTTGCTCCTTTTCATGTTAGGCTGTAGCAAATTGCGAAAGCGAGGCTGAATCCATGGTCGATCAGACAATTCTCTTCCACCAAAGCCTGCGGGGGCGACTGCTGGCCGCTCTGGCATTGGTAGCCTTGATTTCGGTCATCGGGTTGGGTCTGGCCGCCTACCTGAACGAGCGAACCGCTCTCGAAACCCAGGTGACGGCCCAACTTACTTCGGTGGCCGACTTGAAAAAAGAGCAAATTATTACCTGGCTCAATGAACGCCAGGCCGATGTCCGGCTGCTGGCCGTCAACAAACTCAACCAGGAGCATTTCACCGAAATTCTCTCTCCAGACATCCCGGCCCAGCGCAAGGCCGAATTTGCTGCCTTTCTGGCAGACAATCTGATCGGTTTGCAGCAATCACGGGTCGGCTATAGCCAGATCGTCATGGTAGATACTGACGGAACCATCGTCATTGCCACCGATCCGGTTCTGGTTGGGCAATCTATTACCGATGATGCCACCTTTGTGGAAACGCTCTCCGCCTCAGACCGGGAGTTTATCCAAGACATCCATTTCGACCCTGGCAGCGGATACTTCGAAATGGAATTCGGCCGGGTGATGTATGCGGTAGACCCAGCAACCTTAGAGGAACTGCCCCAGGTGGTCGGCGTCGTTATCATCACCGTCAATATGGATGAAACGATCTACTCCCTCATTCGCGCCTGGCCGGGCATGGGCCAAACCGGCGAAACGCTGCTTGTCCGGAACGAAGGCGATAGCACCCTCTTTCTCAACAACCTGCGTTTTGATGAGGACGCCGCGCTCAAGCTGCGCCTACCAGCCGACTCAACTAACGCCAGGCCTGCTCATCTGGCCGCCCGAGGGGTTGAAGGCATCATCCAAACCCCAGACTATCGTGGCGTGCCGGTACTGGCCGCCTATCGCCATATCCCCGGCGTCGGCTGGGGCTTTGTGGCCAAAGAGGATTTGGCTGAAGCCTTTGCCCCGGTCAATACATTGGCCGGCCGGATAGGCTTGATCGCGGCAGGGGTGCTCTTGGTGGCAACGCTCGTCTCGCTGGTGATTTCCCGCACCCTTACGCGGCCCCTGGCCCAGTTGGTTCAGGCCACGCATGCCATCGCCGCGGGGAACTGGCGCACCGAGATCAAGGTGATGCAGCAAGACGAAATCGGTGCGCTGGCCGAGGCATTTCGGATGATGGTTAATTCTCTGGAACAGCGCCAACAGCAAATCGAGGCTGCCAACCAGGCCACCCGCCGGATCAACATCGAGTTGAAAACTGCCAGCACGATCTTGCGTATCCTTAATGCCACTTCCGATGTGGTTGAAGCTTTCCCGGCTATTGCCGCCGATCTGCGGCCAACCGTTGACTATGACTCCTTGAGCCTGGCTCTATTGGACGAGGCCCAAGAGACGTTAACGATCGTGGCCTCCAGTCACCTGCACACTACCTTGAGCCGGAAGGACTCGCTAAAGGTATCGGACACCGCTATTGGCTCAGACTTGCGGGCCGGACGCGCTCATCTTATGCCTGATCTGGCTGGTGAGCTGACCTATCTGGTTGAGCAGCAGCTTTATAAAGCCGGCTACCGCTCGCGAATCAGCCTGCCTTTACGGACCGGGGAGCACGTCATCGGCGCACTCATCCTCAGTTGGTTCAAACCGGCCGGCTACGACCCGGCCGACCTGTCTTTGTTCAACCAAATTGCCGACGCCATCGCTCTGGCCCTGGAACGAAACCGGCTTTTTAGCGAGACGCACCATCGGGACGCCGAATTGTTAGCCTTGCATGAATTGTCACTGGCCGTGAGCAGTTCGCTGGAGCCTACCCAGGTGCTGCGAATGGCTGTCGATCAGGTCGTCCAGTTACTCGACGCGGCGGCGGTCGGCATCTTTCTGACCACCGAAACTGGCTCTCTGCAGCGGGGAGCGCTCAAGTCGCCTGACTGGCCGGTCAGCGACGAGCACCACCTGGCGACTGCCAATTTGCTGTGGCAGCGGCTCCGCGCCTCTGGTGAGGACAGCCAGTTTGTCAATCTGGCTGAGTTGGTCGAATGCGAGGCTTACCCCCCGGCCTGCGAACTACAACAGGCCGGGGTCAGAATCGTCCACTTGACCCGCCTGGCGCACGGGAGTGAGTTGCTGGGGATGTTATCCACTTTATGGTTTCACGCTGAAGTGAAGGCGGCAGAAGTTCAATTGGCGCAGACTGTGGCCCAGATTATCAGTCCGGCCATTGCCCACGCCCAGAGTTTTTACCAGACCTATCAACAGCTCCGGCAGACCAACCAACGTTTAGCCCTGGTGAACCAGATTTCGAGCCATCTGCCGGCCATCCTTGATCTGGATCGACTGCTGGCCGAGGTGACGCAGTTGATGCGCGGCCAATTAGGCTATGATCACATCAGGGTGGGCCTGGTCGAGGGGGATGAGGTGACCTTCCGGCTGGGAGCAACTAATCATCAAACGCTGCCGTCAGAAATCCGGTTTGAGATCGGCCAGCAGAGTATCGGCGATTGGGCCGCGATCTATGGGCAGGCGCTCCTGGCTACGAATGGGGAACAAAATAACCGCACCCAGGCCAACATCCGTTCGGAACTGGCCGTTCCTATCTGTCTGGCGGAACGAACCCTGGGGGTGTTGCTGGTTGGCCGCAACCAGCGTGTAGCCTTTGGTGAAGCCGACCAGGTTTTGCTCCAGGCTATTGCCGACCAATTGGCCCTGGCCCTGGAGAACGCTCGGACATATGGCCAGTTACGCCAGCAGGCCGAAACCCTGGCCCGGATGAACATCGAACTGGCGCGGGTCACTCAGGCCAAAACCGATTTTATCAACTGGCTGAGCCACGAGATGCGCTCTCCCCTGACGGCTATGATTGGCTTTGCTGAACTACTGCAAAACGAAAGCACTGGGCAACTCAATGAAACGCAGGCGCATTATGCCCAAACGATTTGGCGGAGCGGTCGGCATCTGGTCAGGTTAGTCAACGAGGCGCTGGATTTAGCCAAAATCGAGGCCGGAAAATTAGAACTCTTCCCGGAGATGGTGCAAGTGGCTGACCTGTTCAATTATGTTACCAGCATGTTGGCCAAGCAGGCGGAGGACAAACAGATTCAATTGAAGATTGACCTGGCCGATCCCATCCTGCAACTCAGGGCCGATATGACCCGGCTGCGGCAGATTCTCATCAATCTGCTCAGCAACGCCATCAAGTTTACGCCCACCGGCGGCGAGGTGATGCTGCGAGCGGCAGCCCTGGATCAGACCGAGGTCTTACTTAGCGTCTCCGACACAGGGGTAGGGCTTAAGCCGGAGGATTTTCCAAAAATCTTTGGCCAATTTGAGCAGATAGATAATGAGTTGCCTCATTCCGAGATGGGGACCGGCTTGGGGCTGGCAGTGACCCGGCGTTTAGTGGAACTGCATGGCGGGCGGATCTGGTTTGAGAGCGTCTATGGCGCAGGAACAACCTTCTTTGTCGCCTTGCCAGTGGGAGTAAATCAATTACTTGAAAGCAGAGATCCAACCCATTAATGAGAGGTGCGACGCATTTTGTGAATGCCTCGTCAGTCCTCCTGGACGCAGCACCCCGGCCACCGGCTGGGGTCCGACGTCGCAATTCATAGCCTGGGGTGGGTCGTCGCCGGCAGGGTCTTGATCACGCCGCAGTAGATGCGCGCTGACGCCGCAGTGACATCCATCAGGAGGGCGGACCCGACCGGCGATCCTTGTTCTAGGTCAGTCCACAGTTAGCTCGTCCGGTTGGCTCATCACGCTTGCCTCACCTAAGCCGCTTGCCGCCTTGGTTATATGTCCCTGTTTGTTCTCCCCTCATTTGACAAATCTAGAAGATGCTCGCCCGGATCGTTGGTTGTTAAACCAGGTAGTCATCGGGAACTTAGAGCTTGATTTGGAAGCTTTCAGTATCCTGATATAAACATGAGTGGCCTCTCTTATAATATCATCAGCCGGATGAAGGTTATGTGCGGCGTCGAAGCGTCCTCATTCATCCGGGCTTTAGCGTACTATGAAAGGAGTACCACTCATGCAATCTTATTATAGCATACTTTTTATCACCTTGGACATTGGCAAAAATGTCCACTGGCTGGCGGCCTACGCTGGCTTTGAGTTAAAGCCGGTGATCGAGCCACTGAAGGTGCGCAGCGATAAAGCCGGCTTCGAGCGGGTGACCCGGCTGATCGATGGCTTGTTGAGCAGCGGCGAGTATGAGCGGGTCATCCTGGGCCACGAGCCAACCGGCATCTATCACGAAGCCTGGGCCAGGGCCTTGGCCGAGCGGTATGAGGCTTACCGGCAAGGTCAATGCCAGCCGGTCTTGGAGTACCGCTTTATCAACCCGCTGTTGAGCAAACGCCAGCGCGAAACCAGCGGCAACGGGCGCAAACGCAAGAGTGACAAGCTCGACCTGAAGGCGATGGCCCTGTGTCTGCGGGAGGGGCAAGGTCAACCGGCCTTTCTGCCTTCTGCGCAAGCCTTGCGCTTTCAACTGTGGGGGCAGGCGTATCGCCAGAACCGGCGCGAGCTGCGCTGCCTGAATGTTAACCTGCTGTCTCAACTGGATCGGCTGTGGCCGGGCATGCTGGTCAATACCAAACGCTTCCAAAAGATGCATCCAGAGTTAGAGGTGCCAGTGCCGTTGGTTCTGTCCAAACCGCTGGAACGACAGCGGGTGCGGGTAATTATTCAACACTGTCCTAATCCCCATCAGTTTCTGGGCCTGGGTCAAGGGGGCATCCAGAGCTTCTTCCGCCAGCACTTAGGCCGGTGTGGAGAAGCCACGGCCAGCCTGGCTTACCCCCTGGTCCAGCAGGCCCTTTTACCCCCATCCGAACTGGCTGACCTTCTGGCTGACCAACTTCAGCTTGATTTTGAGTATTACCTGAGCCTGGAACAGCGGTTTGAAACCTTGGCCCACCAGGCCGAAAGCCTTGTTCCTGACAGTCCGGCGGCGGTCCTGACGACCATTCCAGGGGTCAGTTCCCTCTTGGCTGCCCGCTATCTGGCGCATTTGGGCCACCCCCAACGCTTTCAAAAGGCCGCCGAAGTCTGGGCTTTGGCGGGCTTTGATCCGCTGACCGAAGAATCGGGCGACTTTCGCCGGGTCGGGCACATCTCCCGCAAGGGCGACCCCGACCTGCGCGACACGCTCTTTCTGATCGGTCTGCACACCGCTAACCACCTCCCGGCCATCGCTCAGGTCAAACAGCGCGCCCGCCAGCGGGGCAAAGGCGACATCGGCGCGACCTTACACGCCGCCCAGAAGGCCAACCGGATTTGTCATCACCGGCTGTATCACCAGTTGCCTTTTGACCCAGCCCGGTTGCGCTAAGCGGGGCAGAAAATCCAAACATTCAGGCTGAGGGCGAACTCGCTTGGCTGACCCCAGAGTGGTCACTGACCTCGCCAGTTTCCTGGGCGCAGTGTCTCCTGCCGAGACCCGACGTCGCACCTTAGAGCCGGAGGCCGACCCCTCAGCAGACCAGACACTAAACGTCGCAGTAGATGTGGGCGCTTTGACGTCGCAGTGACATCCATCAGGAGGGCGGTCTGGCCTGGTGAGCCTTCTTTTTTTCAGTCTGCCGGTTCAACCTCCGCCTGGATCAGCTTGTTCTTTGTTTCACAAGGTCTTCGGCGGCCTTGCTTAGTTCCCCCTGTCTCGTTCTTCCCAATTTGACAAATCTAGAAGATGCTCCGCCCGGATCGTTGTTTTGAAACCTACAACTCTGGCAATATCTCTGGTGCGCAGTTAAACTTTCAGTATCCTCCGCCCGGATCGTTGTTTTGAAACATCAACTCCAACATGATTGTCTGGCCGTGGCACAGATCTTTCAGTATCCTCCGCCCGGATCGTTGTTTTGAAACGAACGACCCTCTTCGCGCCCCTGAACTTAATGACAACTTTCAGTATCCTCCGCCCGGATCGTTGTTTTGAAACTTGTTCATTTGATATTCAGCTTTAGACAACAATATTCTTTCAGTATCCTCCGCCCGGATCGTTGTTTTGAAACGTAATCTGACCGGTTGTAATCCATCTTCATCAGCCCTTTCAGTATCCTCCGCCCGGATCGTTGTTTTGAAACATTAGGTAGTGGCCGCCAATTGATAATGCCAAAGTGACTTTCAGTATCCTCCGCCCGGATCGTTGTTTTGAAACTGAGTACCTCCAGGATATTTTCAGCTTTAGAAACAATCTTTCAGTATCCTCCGCCCGGATCGTTGTTTTGAAACAGACCTGGATTAGCCTGATTAATTAATAAGCCCCGCCCTTTCAGTATCCTCCGCCCGGATCGTTGTTTTGAAACGCGATCTCGTCTACGCACTAGAGAGATTAGATGTGTCTTTCAGTATCCTCCGCCCGGATCGTTGTTTTGAAACGCGAATTTTGGCAAAAAGCGCCGGGCGTGATGGAGCCTTTCAGTATCCTCCGCCCGGATCGTTGTTTTGAAACCCTGGAAAATCCGGCTGAATTTATCGCAGCCCAGACCGAAACTTTCAGTATCCTCCGCCCGGATCGTTGTTTTGAAACAAACAGGCTCAGGCCGTCCTGATTAACGCCGGTAGTCACTTTCAGTATCCTCCGCCCGGATCGTTGTTTTGAAACCGTGGTCTGATAGGTAATGACTTTCCACAAAACCACTTTCAGTATCCTCCGCCCGGATCGTTGTTTTGAAACGTCATTTGTTGGTACGGGTTAGCGGCCCGGTGGGTTCTTTCAGTATCCTCCGCCCGGATCGTTGTTTTGAAACAATTACGCCGCTTACAGCGCCGGCTTGATCGACAGCGCCCTTTCAGTATCCTCCGCCCGGATCGTTGTTTTGAAACAACCGGGAAATTGACAAGTTGGTAGCAGAGATGATCTTTCAGTATCCTCCGCCCGGATCGTTGTTTTGAAACGTCCCGACTTCTGGCCCCGGTTCAAGGCCAAAAATCTTTCAGTATCCTCCGCCCGGATCGTTGTTTTGAAACGCTTACGGCAGACGATTGCAACTGCTCCAGATGCAAGCTTTCAGTATCCTCCGCCCGGATCGTTGTTTTGAAACATGATCACGGGACGATAGTCACTAAGTACCGAATAGAGACTTTCAGTATCCTCCGCCCGGATCGTTGTTTTGAAACTATGGCCTGTTAGCCTTGCGCCAACACCGGATCAACCCTTTCAGTATCCTCCGCCCGGATCGTTGTTTTGAAACAATAGCCAGCCGTTTATTTTGTTCGTCTGGCCCCTCTTTCAGTATCCTCCGCCCGGATCGTTGTTTTGAAACGGCGTTGTTGGCAAATCCGGCCAGTTTAACATCAACTTTCAGTATCCTCCGCCCGGATCGTTGTTTTGAAACAGGTTTCGATCCTGTGGAATGAGATTATAGCCAGTCTTTCAGTATCCTCCGCCCGGATCGTTGTTTTGAAACGAAGGTCCTGCCAGTAAGCCTGTGTTAACGGAAGAGACTTTCAGTATCCTCCGCCCGGATCGTTGTTTTGAAACAAACCTACTTTTGACGCATGCCAGTACTGCATGACATCTTTCAGTATCCTCCGCCCGGATCGTTGTTTTGAAACCCTATAGCCCGACAAACGGAGAATTTTCTGCTAGTCTTTCAGTATCCTCCGCCCGGATCGTTGTTTTGAAACTTCGGTTTCTTTGATGAGCCAACTTGCCGGGAGTGCGGCTTTCAGTATCCTCCGCCCGGATCGTTGTTTTGAAACGTTCCATCACGCCCGGCGCTTTTTGCCAAAATTCGCCTTTCAGTATCCTCCGCCCGGATCGTTGTTTTGAAACAACGTTTGTCGCTCGCACCGGGCCGAGCGGCGGTGCTTTCAGTATCCTCCGCCCGGATCGTTGTTTTGAAACAACTACCTGGAATTGGCAAATCCTCAGCGCCATTCTCTTTCAGTATCCTCCGCCCGGATCGTTGTTTTGAAACAGTGTGCAAAAGCGCACGAAAAAAAAGTAGTGTTTCTTTCAGTATCCTCCGCCCGGATCGTTGTTTTGAAACAATTCCACCTCCCAAATATGCCCGCCGCCTAGATTTCTTTCAGTATCCTCCGCCCGGATCGTTGTTTTGAAACTTTAATGTCGCGGCCCTGGGCTACGATGCAGCAGTACGCTTTCAGTATCCTCCGCCCGGATCGTTGTTTTGAAACCGAGAGAAAGCCATTACCAAACTCACTCAGGAGTTGATCTTTCAGTATCCTCCGCCCGGATCGTTGTTTTGAAACCTCCATACCGGCGAGGTTGTGTCCGCTCAACTAAGTCTTTCAGTATCCTCCGCCCGGATCGTTGTTTTGAAACCGATGGCAAAAGCATCGCCAACCGGCAAATTAAGCATCTTTCAGTATCCTCCGCCCGGATCGTTGTTTTGAAACCTCCGACGCCGTCCGGACGGCCCTGGGCCTGATCGACCACTTTCAGTATCCTCCGCCCGGATCGTTGTTTTGAAACAGGAGGTGGTCGTCAGCGAGCTTGCGGACGACGGCCCTTTCAGTATCCTCCGCCCGGATCGTTGTTTTGAAACCCCTCTGACATCTCCGGCGTGGTCGACAGCTGGACTTTCAGTATCCTCCGCCCGGATCGTTGTTTTGAAACTACCTCTGTGGAATGATCGGGTCTACATATTGACTCTTTCAGTATCCTCCGCCCGGATCGTTGTTTTGAAACGGCACATACCAGGGCATCATCAGTGAGAGTGACGATCTCTTTCAGTATCCTCCGCCCGGATCGTTGTTTTGAAACCGAA
>Ga0073934_10011226_pt1 | contig 10898 bp, 9 predicted proteins | sample LarsenN4metaG_FD_76834 | JGI IMG/M metagenome (GOLD analysis project Ga0073934, IMG submission 76834) | Hot spring sediment bacterial and archeal communities from British Columbia, Canada, to study Microbial Dark Matter (Phase II) - Larsen... ...
GCTCCAGCCGAAGTGAATTCGGCTTCGCGCGTTTGTGTCCACCAGCGCCGAGGCAGGTCGAAGGGGTCCGGGGGAACGGGGAGGTTCCCCCGGGCGGAGGACCGCCCGCGTGAGGGCGGGGGGTGGAGAGGCGGAAGGCGGAAGGCGAAAGGCGAAAGGCGAAAGGCCGAAGGCGGAAGGGAATGAAAGGGCGTTGGGGACTTGGGATTTCGGATTTGGGAAAAGGGGACGAAGGCCCTGGACGGGAAATGGGGATCCGCCCACGAAGAGGGGGCCTCTCCTAATCCCCCAGTCCCCGAGTCTCCTGGTCCCTCAGTCCCGCGGTCTCCGAGTCCCCCTCGGGGCTTGCGGTCCTATCCCTCCTTGCCGACCTCGGCTTTCTTGGTGTTCAGGTCGAGGGTGGCGTCCAGGATCCAGGCCTGGACCTTCTCGTCGGCCTGGCCGATGGGAACGCACAGGACCTCCGGAAGTTCGTAGGAGTGGAGGGAGCGAATCGTCTCGCGCACCTGGGGGAAGAGGCTCTCTCGGGTCTTGACGAGAAGGAGGAACTCCTCGTCGTCCCAGATCTCCCCCTTCCACCGGTAGATGGAACGGATCTTCTTGATGATGTTGACGCAAGCCGCGTGGCCCTTTTCCACAAGGGTCTCGGCGATCTGGATGCCCTGGTCTTCCGATCCGACGGTGGTCATCACGAGGACGATGGACTCCATGGCGCTCCTCCCCGGGCCAGCATAGGAACCCTCTCCCCGGGTGTCAAGAGAAGTCCACGCGTTGTAGGGCGTGAAGGGACAAGGGTACACTCGGAGCCATGGACGGCGCCGAAGCCGCACGCCGGCTCGCGGACCACCTCACCCCCTCCCAGGGCCGGCTCCTGGCCTCCCATTGGGATCGCCTTCCCCGAAGAAAAGCCGCCGTCTCGCTCCTGGAGAGGTGGGCGGAGGGTCCGGGACTCCCCAGAGAGGACCTTCCCTTCCTTCACCTCCTCTACCTCGCCACGACGAGCGAGACCCTCTTCCTCGGCCTCCTGCGCCGTCCCTCGGAATGGCCCGGGCTCTCGGCCCGGGTGGCTCGAACGGATGGCCGCGGCCGGGAGGACATCGAGGAGGCGCTGGCCCGCTTCTTCCTCCTCCAGAGGGGGAACGAACCGTCCGCCGTCCTCTCCGCCTTCCGGACCCTGGAGACGGCCCGGATCCTCCTCCAGGACATCCTGGGCATCCTGGACACCGAGAGCGTCACCCGCGACCTGAGCGTGCTCGCCGACGTTCTCATCGCCCGGAGTTTCTCCCTCACCTTCCAACCCCTGAAGGAGTCCATGGGCCAGCCCCTTCACGCCGGACCCGACGCTCGCCCCGTGCCGTGCCCCCTCGCCGTCTTCGCCTTGGGCAAACTGGGCGGGCGCGAGCTGAATTACTCCTCGGACGTGGATCTCGTGGCCTTCTACCGGGCCGAAGGGGAAACCGACCGGGGTGGGAGCAACGGCGCCTTCTTCAACGCCTGGTTTCAGTCCGCCGTGTCCCTGCTCTCGAGGCCGACTCCGGACGGCCCCTGTTTGCGGGTGGACACGGCCCTGAGGCCCAGGGGCCGGGACGGCGAACTCACGCTCTCCTTCGACGCGGCCCTCGCCTACTACCGGGAATGGGCCGACCTGTGGGAGCGGCAGGCCTGGATCAAGGCGAGGGCCTGCGCGGGCGACGAGGAGGCGGGCGCCCTCTTTCTCCGGCGGATGGAGCCGGTGATCTACCAGGAGTATTCGTTCGCGGGCATCGCCGAGAACAACCGGAGGATGCGGGCCAAGTCCGTGGAGGAGCTTCGGAGGGCGGGGCGGTCCGAGCCGGCCAGGAACGTGAAGGAGGGGCCGGGGAGCATCCGGGACGCCGAATTCTCCATCCAGGCCCTTCAGATGGCCCACGGGCAGAGAGATCCCTGGGTCCGGGAGGGCCAGACCCTCCTCGCCGCCACCAAGCTCCAGCAGAAGGGCCTCCTCTCGCCGAGCCTCCGGTCCGAATTCGGCGCGGCTTACCTGCTCCTGCGCCGCGCGGAGCACTGGGCGCAGGTTCAGAACATGCGGCAGACCCACCACCTCCCCGAGGATCCGGAAGGGTGGGAAGAGCTGGCGCGGTTCCTGCGTCTGCCGGGCGGGACCGCCGCCCGGAAAGCCGTGGAGCAGGCCCGGGGCACCCTCTCGGCGCTCATGGCCCGCGTCCTTGAGGAGCTCCGGGAGGGCCAGCCCGAGGGCGACGAGGTGGCCCGCCTCCTCTCGCCCGAGGGGATGCGGGAGGTCCTCGCCGCCGGCGGGTTTTCCGATCCGGACCGGGTCCTTCCCTATCTCTCCGCCCTCTACGAGGTCCTGGCGCCCCACCTGGGCGGGGCCCAGCGCCGTCAGCATTTCCTGAGAATCCACTACTCGCTGGAACGGGAGTTCCGCAGGGCGCCGGATCCGCATCGGGGCCTCGTTTCCCTGTCGAGGTACGTCTCCTCCATCGCCAGCGAGCCGCGCCTGGCGGCCCTTCTCCTCGACCATCCGCGCACGCCGCGCCTCGCCTTTCGCCTCATGAGCCGGAGCGCTCCGCTGGAGGAAGCCCTCGGGCGCTGGCCGGACCTCATCGAGGACCTGACCTTCGAGAGGATGCGGGCGGTGGAGGCCGAGGTCCTGGACCTGGGAGGGCGGACGGAGGAGGGGCCGGACGACCTGCGCCGGTCCCAGAAGCGCCTGTTCTTCCTGGCCCGGGCCCGGGAGATCCTCATGGGCGACGGCGTCGCCTGGTCCCGCCGGATCCACACCCGCATCGCCGAGAGCCTCACCGCGAAGGTCTTCACGTCCGCCTTGAGGAGAACCGAAGCCGCCGAGGGCCTCCCGCCGGGGCTTTTGGAGGGTCGCTTCGCCCTTCTGGGGCTGGGGCGGCTGGGATCCCGGGACATGCAGCCGCGCTCGGACCTGGACCTGGTCTGCCTGAAGTCGGGGCCGTGGGCGCTCCCGGAGGATCCCGACCGATCGGCGCGGATCGAATCCCGCCTCGTGGGCGCCCTCACCGACGGCTTTACGGCGGTCACCCGCCACGGCGCCCTTTACGACGTGGACTGGCGGCTGAGACCCTACGGCGATTCGGGCCCTCCCGTCGTCTCGCCGGACGCCCTGACGCACTATTTTGCGGGGCCGGCGCGCTTGTGGGAGCGCCTCTCCTATCTCAAGGCCCGCCCGGTGGCCGGCGAGGCGGGCCTGGGCTGGAGGGTCCTGGAAGAGGTGTGGGACCTCATCGGAACAAGTGGGGCGCCCGGCGCGGAGATCCAAGAGCTTCTGGAGGTCCTTCGAAAACTCGGTGCGTCGGCGTCAGACCTGGAGGGAGCGCTGAAATTCTGGGAGGGCGGCCTCTGGCACGCCGACCTCCTGGCGGGGGTGATGGCCCTTCGCGAGGGGCGCCTGCCCGCGCGGGGCCCGGGATGGGAACCCTTTGCGGGCCTCCCCGGAGACCTTACCCGCGCGCGCCGCTTTCAGGACACCCTCCTCCACCGCATTCGGGTTCACTTCGAACGGCCTCCGTCCCTCCCCCGGCTCCGACAGGCCCTGACGGACCTCCGCGTTCTCTGGGCCGCCTCGGCCCATTCCCTGGAGGAGGGCCCGCCCCCCGAGGATCTGGCGGTCGAATGGGGGAGAAAGAGGGAAGTGGTTCAAGAGGTCTGGAGAGATTGGGAATAGGGAAAACCAGCGGCCGTGAACGGTGTGGCTTTCTTGCGCCGCGCCGGGGGGATCGAGGGCGGGGATCCCTAGACGGCCCCGAGGATTTCCCGCGTCCGCCGCTTTCCGGCTTCGACGCCGGGCTGGCCGAAGGGGTCTACCTCGAAGAGGGCGGCGGCGTAAACTGTGGCGGCCATGAAGACGAAGAAGGCCTCGCCGAAGGAGGCGGCGTCGGCTCCGCCCAGGCCGTAACGCGCCACGGGAACCCCGGCTTCGCAAAGGGCCCGCGCCGTCCCCTCGCACAGGGCTCGTTGGACGGCGCCCACGTTGGCCGCGGCGGGAGGCAGGCCCGCGAAGGCGCGGGCCTCGGCGGAAAGGGGCGGCCCGGGGGAATCCTCGGAAAAGACCAGGAGCCACCGGGTGCGGGGGCCGTCCGAGAAGAGCTGTAGGAGGGAGTGCTGGTCCTCGCTCCCCAGGCACGCCAGGGGCGTCGGCCCGATGCGGTGGCCGTCCTCCCCGCCCACTTTGCGGCCCAGGGACTCGCCCCACAATTGCTGGATCCAACGGGCGAACAGGTAAGGGCGCTCCCCGTAGCCCCACAGGTCCACCTCCTTCAGGCCCTGGGCGTAGAACTGGACGAGAAGGAGGGCGAGGGCGAGGGCCGGGTTGCGGCTTCCCGTCAGGAGGAGAGCCTTGTCGGCGCCCAGCCGGGCGCCCGAGAGAACCGCCGAGGGGTCCACGCCGTCGAAGGCCGCCGGCAGAAGGCCCACGGGTGTCAGGACCGAATAGCGCCCGCCCACGGGGGAAGGGATGTCCAGGCGGGGGATGCCTTCCGCCTCGGCCCAGCGGTGGAGGGGGCCGCTCCCCGGGGAGGCCACGAGCACCGTCCGCTGTCTCCACCTCTGCGGGCAGGCCTTGCGCAGGGCCTCGAGGGCGAGGGCCGCGTTGACGAGGGTCTCCAGCGTCCCCCCCGACTTGGAAACCACGCACAGGGACGCCCGGTCCCACGGGACGGCCTGGAGGCGCGCGGAGAGGGAGGACGGGTCCAGCCCCTCGAGGAAGCGCACCCGGCTCCGAGGCCCGGCGCAGAGGACCCGCGCCCCCAGGGAGGAGCCACCGATGCCGGCGACCACCAGGACCTCGGCCTCCCGGCGCAGGAGGCGGGCCTGGTGGCGCACGGAGGCTTCGAGGGCGGCGTCTCCGGGGGTGTGGCGGAAGGGGTGCTCCTCGTGGCGCGTGAGGGCGAGGACCGTCTGGCGAAGGCCCTCCAGGGTCGGGCCCATGCGGTCGAAGAGGTCCGGCGCGAGGTGGGGCGCCGGGCCTTGAAGGATCCCCCCGAGGTCGAGTTCCGGCATGAAAGGAGTATGGACCCGTTGGCCCCTCCCCTTCAAGCGGGCGGGGGCGGCCCCTTGCTTTCATGGTCTGAAAACCATAGACTTTTCCCTCGTTTCGAGCCCAGGGGGATCCCGAAAAGGAGGAGCCGCATGGTCGGAATCGTGGGATATGGGGCGTACATTCCCCGCTACCGGATCAAGGTGGAGGAGATCGCCAAGGTCTGGGGGGCGGACGCGCCCAGCTACAAGAAGGGCCTGATGCTGCGGGAGAAGTCCGTACCCGGCCCGGATCAGGACGTGATCACCATTGCCGTGGAAGCGGCGAAGAACGCCATCCGGCGGGCCGGCGTTTCGGGCGAAAGGGTGGGGGCCGTGTACGTGGGCTCCGAATCGCACCCGTACGCGGTGAAACCCACGGGCACGGCGGTGGCCGAAGTGATCGGCGCCGTGAGCGACTGCCACTGCGCGGACCTGGAGTTCGCCTGCAAGGCGGGCTCCGAGGGCATGTTCCTGGCCTACGGCCTCGTGAAATCCGGCGAGGTGGAGTACGCCCTGGGCATCGGCGCCGACACCTCCCAGGGCGCCCCCGGCGACGCGCTCGAGTACAGCGCGGCGGCCGGTGGCGCGGCTTTTCTCATGGGCACCCAGAACGTGGTGGCCACCGTGGACTGCCAGTACTCCTTCATGACCGACACCCCCGACTTCTGGCGCCGGGAGTACATGCACTATCCCCGCCACGGCGGCCGATTCACGGGAGACATGGCCTACTTCAAGCACGTGCGCGGAGGAGTGGAAGGCATCCTCAAGAAGGCCAAGGCCAAGGCGAAGGACTTCAAGTACGCCGTTTTTCACCAGCCCAACGGCAAGTTCCCCATGAAGATGGCCAAGGACCTGGGCTTCACCGAAGAGCAGATGAAGACGGGCCTCCTCGTCCCCACCCTGGGCAACACCTACTCGGGCGCTTCGCCCCTGGGGCTGTCGGCCATCCTGGACGAGGCCAGGCCCGGCGACCGCATCCTCATGTGCTCCTTCGGATCGGGCGCGGGCTCCGACGCCTTCGTCTTCACGTGCACCAAAAACCTCCCCAAGGTTCAGGGCAAGGCGAAGAAGACCCGGGACTACCTGGACAAGAACCCCTTCTACCTGGACTACGGCACGTATGTGAAGTTCCGCCGGAAGATCCGGAAGAACGTGGAGGATTGAGCCCATGCGCGACGTAGCCATCATCGGGATCGGCATGACGGACTTCGGGGAGCTGTGGAACGACTCCCTGAGGGACCTCTTCGTGAAGGCCGCGCTGGAGGCCATCGCCGACGCCGGCGTGGACCATGTGGATTCCCTCGTGGCGGGATGCATGACGCCGGGCCTCTTCACGGGCCAGGAGCACCTCGGGTCCCTCCTCGCCGACTACCTCGGCCAGGGCCCCATCCCCGGCACGCGGGTCGAATCGGCCTGCGCCTCCGGAGGCCTGGCCCTGCGCGTGGGCTTCATGGAGGTGGCCTCGGGGATGAGCGACGTGGTCCTCGTGGGGGGCGTCGAGAAGATGACCGACGTCTCCGGCGCCCAGGCCACCTACGCCCTGGCCACCGCCGCGGACCAGGACTACGAGGCCTTCCACGGCGCCACCTTCCCCGGCCTCTACGCCCTCATCGCCTCGGCCCACATGCACAAGTACGGCACCAAGCGGGAAGACCTGGCCCAGGTGGCGGTGAAGAACCACGACAACGGCCTCCTCAACCCCCACGCCCAGTACCGCATGAAGATCACCGTGGACCAGGTGATCCAGAGCGTGAAGGTGGCGGACCCCCTCAACATCCTCGACTGCTCGCCCATCACCGACGGAGCGGCCTGCGCGGTCCTCTGCCCCCTGGAGATGGCGCGCAAGATGCGGCCCAGGAAGCCCGTGGTGAAGATCGCCGCCTCGGCCCACGCCACCGACACCATCGCCCTCCACCAGCGCGAGGACCTCACCTTCCTCAAATCCACCTGGGAGGCGGCCCAGAAGGCGTACAAGATGGCCGGGATCAAGGCGTCGGACGTGGATTTCGCCGAAGTGCACGACTGCTTCACCATCGCCGAAATCTGCGTGCTCGAGGCCCTCGGCGTCGTCAAGAGGGGCCAAGGCGGCAAGGCCACCCGGGACGGCCTTACGGCCCGGGACGGCAAATTCCCCGTGAACCCCTCGGGCGGCCTCAAGTCCAAGGGCCATCCCGTGGGCGCCACGGGTGTCGCGCAGATCCACGAGATCGTCTCCCAGCTCCGCGGGGAGGCGGGGGCCCGCCAGCTCAAGAACGTGAAGCGCGGGCTGGCCCAGAACATGGGCGGCTCCGGAGGGAGCGCCATCGTTCACATCCTGGAGGTGCTGTGATGAACACGCCCGCCACCGTCCGCCGCAACACCCCCCAGCGTTACCGCATGGAGGCGGGGAAATGCGCCTCCTGCGGGAAGGTCTACTTCCCCCCGCGGGTCGTCTGCGCCTGCGGCTCCCGGAAGTTCAAGGCCTACAGCCTGCCCTCCGAGGGCAAGGTCGTCGCCCACACCGTCATCCGGACGGCCCCGCGCGGCTTCGGGGACGAAGCGCCCTACTGCATGGGCATCGTGGAGCTGAAGGACGGAACGCGAATCCTCTGCCAGATCGCCGACTGCGAGCCCGAGCGCCTGAAAGTGGGGCTCCCCGTGGCGCTGGAGTTCCGCAAGATCCAGGAGGCCGGCGAGTCCGGCGTCATCGCCTACGGCTACAAGGCCGTGCCCGAAAGGTAGCGGTTTTTTCCGGCGAGTTCCACCCGCGGGCGGGCGCCTCACGGCTCCCGCCCGCTTGCCTTTTCGAATCGGCCTGCCCGGAGCGCCCCCTCAGCGGAGCCGGAGGTAGTTCTGCCAGATGGCGGGGCGATCGAGCAGGTCGGCGAGTTCGCGGAGCCTGGGCTCGAGGTAGGCGGTGTCGAGGGAGCCGCGCCGGACGGCGAGGACCCCGCGCAGGTCTTCGAGGTACTTGGGCCGCTCGGAAAGGGCCTTGTGCAGGATGAGATCCTCGGCCGAACAGAACCGGACGGGCCTGCCGGCCACCTCCTTCTGGACTGCCCGATCGATGGCCGTCCGCTCGTAGGGCAGGAGGGCGAAGAGCACGTCGGCGCGGACGCCGTCCACGTCGAGCGGCAACACACGGGTCTGTCGGAGGAAGCCCAGCGGGTCGGGCACCAGGGGACGAAATCGGGCGCACAGCCCATCCACGACCTCATTCAGCCTGGGTTCATCGACCCAGACGGTGACACCCACGTCCAGGGTCGCTCGCGGAACGCCCCAACGGGCCACCGCAATGCCTCCGATGACCTGTAAGGAACCCCGGCCGCCGTCAGCGCGTCGTGGACCTTTACAAGGGCCCCCTCGAGGGCGCTCAAGGTTCCCCATCCAGCACGGCCAAGGCGGCGTGCAGAATGGCCACGCCTTCGTAGTCGGAGGGGCGGCGGGGGCCGGGAGGGGCGGGATCCAGAAGTCTGAACAGGGCGTCGAGATCGGAGAGGACATTCTCCCGCGCCGGGGCGGGGGGCTGCTCGCGCTCCCAGGCGGCGAACCGCTCCAGCGCGCGGCGCCGGGCCTCGAGGCCCTCTCGGCTGAAGAGCCCGGACGGTTCCATGAAATCCTCCAATCCCATTGTAATTCAGCACTTTGGCCTCGGCAAGGCGGGCCGGGGACCCACATCCCGCGATGGGAAAGGAGAAGGTCTCCGAAGGTCGATACGGAAGTCCGGTTCCGTGAGCGACGGTCGTTTCCCACGAAAGGATTTGGGTGGCCTCCGAGCCCGGCTCCAAGCCGGGCGAGGAAGCCCCTAGGGTGAGGTGGGGCACCGGCGGGCTCTGCCCGCGGGGCGGGGAGGGGCCGGCCCTCCCCGTCCAAGAGACAAAGCCTTCCCTCCATGAACCCGAAAACCGTCCAAAACCACCCGTGTTTCAATCGCGGAATTTGGGGGAGAGGGAGGGGGATGCAGGGTCGGTCCGGGTTGGGTCCAGCCCGGCACCCGGATGTGGCCTCCCCTACGGACGCCGTCCTTGGGCGCGTCTATCTCCCAGCCCCTTGACAGGGCGGTGGGGGGGGGGGGGTATTTTGGGGCGCGGGTTTTGGGCGGGTCTTTCTCCCAGGCCCTTGGCGGGGGGGGGGGGGGGGGGGGTATCTTTGGTGCACGGTGTTTGCGAAACGCGAAAGAGGAGGGGGAGAATGAGGCTAAGTTTTCTGCGTGGTTTGAGAATGGGAGGGGCGGTTGGATTGGCTATTTGGATTTGCACGGCGGGGCAAGCCCAGAACCTGCCGACCGAACCGCTTCCGACGCCGCTCACGCCCTGGATTTGCACCGAGCCCACCATTCCCAACTATACCAAATGCGCGGGCCATCCGGAGGTGGAACTCTTGACCTACGATTTCTACACGGGATGTTACGACATCCAAGACGGGCACTCCTTAAATTGTCAGAACACCTGGATCGAGTACTTCTCGACCGAGGGGGTGGCGCCTGAGATGATGGACTACTGGACGGGAGCCCACCTTCACTCGAGGATGGAAGGAAACCCCGTGAATAACCTGGGCGGCCTGCGGCTGGATTTCATGGATCGCCCGGCCCTGGCCACGGGGGAATGGGAGACGGAGTCGAGGACGCACTCCGGGGTTGTGCGGATCCCGGAGGTCTCGGGAGTGGTCCGCACGTTCATCTACTGGGTGGTACCGCGGGGGTATGTGTGCGTACCCGACGAGGTCTGGGAGCGGGATCCAGCGGATCGGACATGCCGCTCCTGCATGGGCACGCTTCTCGTGGAGGCGCACGTGGAGGGCCTGGAAGCCCTTCCATCAAGCGAATACTACGATACCGCCTCCGACCCGAAAGGCCATACGGCCGGCCAGCAATATTACGGCACGCCGCAGATGATCCGGGCGCTCACGGAGCTGGCCAAGCAGTATCGGGAATGGTATGAAAAGGAAAATGGCAAGCTGGTCAAGGTCTCCTACAACGATCTCAGCCTCGTGTACGGCGGCATTTACGACATCGATGAGAACCGTCGCTGGGATTGCCACCATTCCTTGCACCGGGTGGGCAATTCGGTGGATGTGAATACAACAGATCGCCCGTGGATGATAAAGACAAAAATGGATGAACTGGCAAAACAGCTTAATCTCAGCCAGTGCCACAAGAGTGGCACCAAGATCCACTACGAGCTTAATCCCTGCAATTGTTAATGAGGGGAAAGATGAAGAGCAAATCGAAAGTGGTCTTTTTCGTGATCTTACTCTTCCAGGTGGCCAGTGGCGCGCAGAATGCTCCCCCTCTTCCCACCTTCGAAAGGCTTACGGTCCGTGGTTCCTGCACGGCCCTTGCCGGAGGGCTGTACAGACTTGAGTACCTTGTGACGAATCCGGCGGAAAACACCGTCGGTTTGTGGACGGTTGAATTGTCATTGGGGGGCGAGTTCGAGACGCTCTCTGACCCGTATGGGCCGCCTGGTTGGTCATGGACAAAATGGAGTCGGCAATACAATCCAGACCCGGTAGATAGCCCGGAAAAGCCGAGCTTTTCATGGAATATAACAGACTCGCAAATCGGAATGCACCCCGGCGATTTGATCCCGCCCATGGGCTTTTCCATCTCGGCTCCGCCCAGCATCCGCGAGGTTTGGATTAAGCCTTGGCTCGATCCTTGGTTCGAGGCGTACTTCGAGGCAACGGGCGAGGATGAGTTCCCAGGCTCTGTAGCGCTGGAACGCAGTTACATCCGCAAGATCCCCACGCTGGCGCCCCTGCCCGTTCCCCCCGGGACCTTCGAACACTGGGACGTGTTTCTGTCGGACGTTGCGAAGGCGGGGGAATTGGGGTGGGTGTCGGATGCCGGGCTCCTTGCGGGGATCCGGGAA
>Ga0073934_10011228_pt1 | contig 10896 bp, 8 predicted proteins | sample LarsenN4metaG_FD_76834 | JGI IMG/M metagenome (GOLD analysis project Ga0073934, IMG submission 76834) | Hot spring sediment bacterial and archeal communities from British Columbia, Canada, to study Microbial Dark Matter (Phase II) - Larsen... ...
ACGAGGTGGCCGGCGCCTACGCCGGGCAGGAGCTGCGCTTCGGGCCCGACTACATCATCCCCAAGCCCTTCGACTCGCGGCTCATCCTGCGCATCGCGCCGGCGGTGGCGCGCGCCGCCGCCGAGAGCGGCGTGGCGACGCGGCCGATCACCGACTTCGAGGCCTACCGCGCCAACCTCTCGCGCTTCGTCTACTCCACCGGCATGTTCATGCGCCCGGTGTTCGCCGCGGCCAAGCACTCGTTCGCCAAGAAGCCGGCGCGCGTCGTCTACGCCGAGGGCGAGGACGAGCGCGTGCTGCGCGCGGTGCAGGTGGTGCTCGACGAGGGCCTGGCCCGGCCGATCCTGGTCGGCCGCCCCGAGGTGGTGAAGATGCGCATCGAGCGCGCGCTGCTGCGCCTGCAGCCGGGGCGCGACTTCGAGATCTGCGACCCGGAGAACGACCCGCGTTTTCGCGAGTACTGGGAGCTCTACCGCAGCCTGATGGCGCGCGACGGCATCACGCCGGAGGCGGCCAAGGCCGCGGTGCGGCGCAGCAACACGCTGATCTCGGCGCTGATGCTGCGCCGGGGCGAGGCCGACGCCATGCTGTGCGGCGTGGTCGGCCGCTTCGACGGGCACCTCGAGCACGTGGAGCGCGTGATCGGGCGCAAGGCCGGCGCGCGCGTCTTCGCCACCGTCAACGCGCTGATGCTGCCGCAGCAGACGCTGTTCGTCGCCGACACCTTCGTCAACGACGAGCCGAGCGCCGAGGAGCTGGCCGACATCGCGCTGATGGCGGCCACGGAGATGCAGCGATTCGGCATCCCGCCCAAGGTGGCCTTCCTGTCGCACTCGATGTTCGGCAGCTCGCAGCGCGAGAGCGCGCGCCGCATGCGCCGCGCGCGCGACCTGTTCGTCGAGCGCGCCCCGCACATCGAGTGCGACGGCGAGATGCAGGGCGACGCCGCGCTCAGCGAGAGCGTGCGCCGCGACTACCTGGCCGACAGCACGCTCGCCGGCACCGCCAACCTGCTGCTGCTGCCCAACATCGACGCCGCCAACATCCTGTTCAACGTGCTGAAGATGACCGGCGGCCAGGGCGTCACGGTGGGCCCGGTGCTGCTCGGCGCGGCCCGGCCGGCGCATGTGCTGACGCCCAGCGCCACGGTGCGGCGGGTGGTCAACATGACGGCGCTGGCGGTGGCCGACGTGGCGGCGGAACGTTGAGCCCCCAAGCTCGCTGGCGCTCGCTACCCCCCGAGGGGGCTCTTGCAGCGGACCGGCAGAGCCGGATCCGCGCAAGTCCTGGATCTGCTGCGAGGGCGTGTGCCGCAACGCCTAGCGGCGAACCTTGCCGTCGCCCGTGAGCATCGACAGCTCGACGAAGCTCGACGCCACGCGGTCGCGCGGGCCGAAGTCGACCATGAAACCGCCGAAGTCGGCGCGCTGGATGCTCTCCAGCCCGTTGACCAGCGACTCGCGGCTCGGGTTGCGCCCGGCGCGCCGCAGGCCCTCGGCCATCACCTTGGCCGCGAGGTAGCCCTCGAGGCTCGAGTAGTTGGCCTTGACGCGGCCCGAGGTCTTCTCCACCGCGCTCAGGAACTCGCGCGTGATCGGGATCGACGCCGTGTACGGGTAGGGCACGACCTGGCTGATGACGACGCCGTTGCCGGCCGGCCCCAGCTCGTCGGCCAGCGCCTGCGTGCCGACGAAGCTGACGTTGCAGATCTGCCCGCCGTAGCCGGCCTTGCGCGCCTCGCGGATGAAGGCCGCGCAGCTCTTGTAGGCGCTGATCTGCACCACCGCGTGCGGTGCCGCGGGCACGATGTCGGCCACCGCCTGGGCCACGTCGACGGTGTTGCGCTCCACCGTCGAGGCGGCCACCGCCTTCAGCTGGCGCCGCGCCAGCGCGCGCGTCACGCCTTCGAGGCCGGCCTTGCCGTAGGAGTCGTTCTGGTAGAACACGGCGATCTTGTCCTGGCCGAGCGCGGTGAGCTGGCGCACGATCAGCTCGGTCTCGTCGTAGTACGAGGCGCGCAGGTGGAAGACGACGCGGCTCACCGGATCGCGCAGCACCTCGGCGCCGGTGAAGGGGCCGAAGAACGGGATGCGCGCCTCGTTGACCAGCGGCAGCGCGGCCACGCAGGTCGGCGTGCCGACGTAGCCGATGAGGGCGAACACGTCGTCGCGGATGAACTTCTCGGTGTTGGCCTTGCAGCGGTCGGGCTCGTAGCCGTCGTCGGCGGTGCGCAGCTCCACGCCCTGGCCGCCGATGCCGCCGTTGGCGTTGAGCTGGTCGAAGAAGAGCTTGGCGCCGGCGTTCATCTGGATGCCCAGCTGCGCGGCCGGCCCGCTGAAGGCGGCCGACTGCCCGAGCACGATGGGGCGCGACTGGGCCAGGGCGGGCACGGCGAGCGCGGCGGCCGACAGGCCCAGGTGGCGGATGACGGAGCGGCGGCGCAGCATGGCGGCGGTGTTCGCGGAAGTGGGTGCGGGGCGAGGCGGGACGTGGCGAAGCCCGCCAGTTTTATAGGCAAGTCCGACCAGAACTGAAGGATGGGCCGTGCAGCGCGGCGGCGAATCCGTGACGCAGCACGCAGATCGCCGGTTTGCGAGCGATGGCGGGGCCGTTGGCGGGGGCACCGGCCGTGGGCGGCGCCCCGCCCATAATCGCGCCCCACAGGTGCCCACCGGCGACCCCGGAGTTCCCCGCATGACCCGTGCCACGAAGATCGTCGCCACGCTCGGCCCCGCGTCGAGCGACCCGGCGGTGCTGGAAAAGCTGCTGCGCGCCGGCGTCGACGTGGTGCGCCTGAACTTCAGCCACGGCAGCGCGCAGGACCACATCGCGCGCGCCGAGCTGGTGCGCCAGACCGCCGCCAAGGTCGGCAAGCCGGTGGCGCTGATGACCGACCTGCAGGGCCCCAAGATCCGCGTCGGCAAGTTCGCCGAGGGCAGGGTGATGCTCGAGCCGGGCGCGCGTTTCGTGCTCGACGCCGCGCGCAAGGAGCCGGGTGACGTGCACGGCGTGGGCCTGGACTACAAGGAGCTGCCGCGTGACGTGCGCCCGGGCGACACGCTGCTGCTCAACGACGGCCTGATTAAGCTCACCGTGGAGGCGGTGCACGGCGAGCAGGTCGTGACCAGCGTGGTGCTGGGCGGCGAGCTGTCCAACAACAAGGGCATCAACAAGGCCGGCGGCGGCCTCACGGCGCCGGCGCTGACGGCCAAGGACATGGAAGACATCAAGACCGCGATGGCCTTCCAGGCCGAGTACGTGGCGGTCAGCTTCCCCAAGAGCGCCACCGACATGGAGATGGCGCGCCAGCTCGCCTACGTGGCCGGCGAGGCCACGCGCCACAAGCCGGCGATGATCGCCAAGATCGAGCGCAGCGAGGCCATCCCGCAGCTCGAGGCCATCCTGCGCGCCAGCGACGGCATCATGGTGGCGCGCGGCGACCTCGCGGTCGAGGTCGGCAACGCCGCGGTGCCGGCGCTGCAGAAGAAGATGATCCGCATGGCGCGCGAGATGGACAAGGTGGTCATCACCGCCACGCAGATGATGGAGAGCATGATCCTCGCGCCGATGCCGACGCGCGCCGAGGTCAGCGACGTGGCCAACGCGGTGCTCGACGGCACCGACGCGGTGATGCTCAGCGCCGAGACGGCGGCCGGCAAGTTCCCGGTCGAGACGGTGGAGCAGATGCACATGATCGCGCTCGAGGCCGAGCGTGCCGAGGAGGTGCAGCTCGACGCCGACTTCGTCAACAAGCGCTTCGGCCGCATCGACCAGAGCATCGCGATGGGCGCCCTCTTCACCGCGCACCACCTGGGCTGCAAGGCGATCATCGCGCTCACCGAGAGCGGCAGCACGGCGCTGTGGATGAGCCGCCACAACATCAAGGTGCCGATCTACGGCCTGACGTCGCAGGTGCAGAGCGAGCGCCGCATGGCGCTGTACCGCAACGTGCGGCCGATGCTGATGCCGCGCGTTCAGGTGCGCGACGAGGCGCTGGCCCAGGCCGAGCGGCTGTTGGTGGAGCGCGGCGTGTTGAAGCCGGGCGACACCTACGCCATCACCTGCGGCGAGCCGATGGGCTACCCCGGCGGCACCAACATGCTCAAGGTTTGCCAGGTGGGTTGACCGCCGGGCCGCGATCGCCTACACGGCCTGCAGCATCTGGGCCACGCGGGGCGCCATGGCGGTGAACTCGAGGTCCACGCCGGGCTGTTCGCTGCGCCAGACGCGCATCAACTCGTCGGCGAAGCCGTGGCCGACTTCGGCGAGGCCCTCGAAGTCGAGCTCCACGCGCTTGAACTGGGCCAGGCGCGCGCTCACGCGGCGGGCGTCGGCGCGCGAGGCGAGCGTGCCGCCGTCGGCCAGCAGGTGCAGCGGCACGCGCGTGCGCTCGAAGGCGTAGCCGTCCGGCTCCAGGCTGGCGGCGCGCAGCACGCCGTCCAGCGTGCGCGGCGTGTCCAGCGCGATGGCCAGGTAGATCGAGGTGCCGCTGCGCGCTGCGGCGTGCGCCGTGCCGCGCTGCCAGCGCCGCGGCAACCAGGCGCGGCACTGGAAGCTCGCGGCGTTGGCGTGCAGGTCGAACACGTCGGCCAGCAGCGAGGTGAAGTACAGGCCGTGGCCGCGGTGGCGCTCGGGCTGGGTCGACAGCTTGCCCTTGGCGAGCTCGAGCATGGCCAGCGCCGGCTCGTCGATCGAGAAGGTGTTCTCGATGCGCCGGAACAGGCCCACGCCGTCGTCGCTGACGAGCAGCTGCAGCTGCAGCGGCGTCTGCCGCATCGACACCGTGACGCTGGTGCCGCCGCTGTGGTCGATGGCGTTGTTGACCAGCTCGGTGAAGGCGTGCTGGGCCATGCGGCGCACCTCGCCCGGCAGCTCGAAGTTCGGCGCGAAGTCGCGCCGCCAGGGCGCGTCTTCCTGCAGCCCGGCCAGCGCGTAGCGCCGCACCACCTGGCGCAGCGCGCCGGGGCGGTGGCGCGGCCGGCGTGGCGTGCCCACGTTGACCAGCCACTGCGCCGCGACGAGCCGGCCGATCAGCGTGCCGGCGCGCCGCCGGCTGATGCCGAGCCGCTCCGCCACGTGCGCCGCCAGGGCATCACCATGCGCCAGCGCGGCAGCGGTGATCCATTGCGTGAGCGGGGCGAGTTCGATGCGGGCCATGGCTTCCTCCGGGGAGGCACAGTTTGTGATCTCCGCCACCGCACTTGAGCCGGAAAAGCGCTGCCGCGACCCGCCAATTCGTTCTGCGTGCCGGGGCCGCCTCCTAGAATCGTCGCATTCGACCCCCCGCCTTCCGGAGCCCGCCATGCCCCTCGTCTCGATGCGCCAGCTGCTCGACCACGCCGCCGAAAACCGCTACGGCATCCCGGCCTTCAACGTCAACAACCTCGAGCAGGTGCAGGCCGTGATGAGCGCCGCCGCCGAGGTGGGCGCGCCGGTCATCCTGCAGGCCAGCGCCGGCGCGCGCAAGTACGCCGGCGAGGCCTTCATCAAGCACCTGATCCAGGCCGCCATCGAGGCCTACCCGGGCGTGCCGCTGGTCATGCACCAGGACCACGGCCAGAGCCCCGACGTGTGCAGGGGCGCCATCGACCTCGGCTTCTCGAGCGTGATGATGGACGGCAGCCTCGAGGCCGACGGCAAGACGGTGGCGAGCTACGACTACAACGTCGACGTCACCAAGAAGGTGGTCGACATGGCGCACAAGCTCGGCGTCACCGTCGAGGGCGAGCTGGGCTGCCTCGGCTCGCTCGAGACGATGAAGGGCGACAAGGAGGACGGCCACGGCGCCGAGGGCACGATGACGCGCGAGATGCTGCTCACCGACCCCGAGCAGGCCGCCGACTTCGTCAAGAAGACCCAGCTCGACGCGCTGGCCATCGCCATCGGCACCAGCCACGGCGCCTACAAGTTCAGCCGCAAGCCGACGGGTGACATCCTGGCCATCGACCGCATCAAGGAGATTAACCGCCGCATCCCGAACACCCACCTCGTGATGCACGGCTCGTCCAGCGTGCCGCAGGAGCTGCTCGAGCAGATCCGCCAGTACGGCGGCCGCATGAAGGAGACCTACGGCGTGCCGGTCTCCGAGATCCAGGAGGCCATCAAGTACGGCGTGCGCAAGATCAACATCGACACCGACATCCGCCTGGCGATGACCGGTGCGGTGCGCAAGTTCCTGGCCGAGAACCCGGAGAAGTTCGACGCCCGCGAGTGGCTCAAGCCGGCGCGCGAGGCGGCCTACCGCATCTGCAAGCAGCGCTACCTGGAGTTCGGCTGCGAGGGGCAGGCGCCCAAGATCAAGCCGCTGCCGCTGGCCGACGTGGCGCGGCGTTACGCCAGCGGGGAGCTCCGGCAGCTGGTGTCCTGAAGCCGGCGCGGCGCGCCGCGCCGCGGGTGGCTAGGCGCCTTCCAGCACGCCTTCGAGCGAGTGGTTCTGCGGCCCGCGCGAGGCGATCTTGATGGCGCCGATGCGGTTGGCCAGCTTCACGCTGCGCTCCAGCGTCCAGCCGCGCTCCAGGCCGTAGAGCATGCCGGCGCGAAAGGCGTCGCCGCAGCCGGTGGGGTCGTTCACCGCGGCGGCCTTGACGCCCGGCACGTGCGTGCGCTGGCCGTCCACCCACAGCTCGCAGCCCTCGGCGGCCAGCGTCACCACCACGCCGCGGATGTTGGGGCGGCGTGACATCGCGGCCAGGTTCTGGCCGGTGCGCTCCTCGAACATGCGCGCCTCGTAGTCGTTGAGCGCCACCCAGCTGGCCAGGCCGAGGATCTCGCGGTGCTCGTCGCCGTTGAACTGCGGCAGCTGCTGGCCGGGGTCGAAGACGAAGGGGATGCCGGCCTCGTGCATCTGGTGCGCGTGGCTCCACATCGCGTCACGCCCGTCGGGGGCGATGATGCCGATGGCCAGGTCCCTGCGCCCGGGCGGCAGCGCGATCTTGTGCGCGTGGCTCATCGCGCCGGGGTGGAAGGCGGTGATCTGGTTGTTGTCGCGGTCGGTGGTGATGTGGCACTGCGCGGTGTGCAGCTCGGCGTCGCGCCAGATCAGCGAGGTGTCGGCGCCCCAGCCCTCGATGCGCGCCAGGTACTCGCCGCCGTCCACGCCGAGCGCGGCCATGATGACCGGCTGGCCGCCCAGCGCCTGCAGGTTGTAGGCGATGTTGCCGGCGCAGCCGCCCCACTCGCGGCGCAGCGTGGGCACCAGGAACGAGACGTTCAGGATGTGCACCTGGTCGGGCAGGATCTGCTCGGCGAAGCGACCGGGGAAGGTGGTGATGGTGTCGAAGGCGAGCGAGCCGCAGATCAGCGCCGGCATGGGGGGGACTCCAGGGATGCGGTGGATTCAGGGGTAGAAGAGTTCGATCGTGTAGCCGGCCACCGGCGCGGCGCTGACCTGGATGGTGCCCTGCATCGACAGCTCGGCCCGCGCGGCCACCGTGGCAGCCGTCACGCCGAGATCGGCCGGCCGCACCACGCGGCGCGCGATCAGCCGGCCCTGGGTGTCGGTGAGCGAGAGGTCGATGGCCGGCAGCGCGACCGCGAAGTCCTGCTGGTTGCGCAGCGCCACCGCGATGCGGTAGAGATCGCTCTTGTCGACGCGAACGAGGCCGCTGCTCTCGACCGCCAGCGCCTCGATGTCGCGGGCATGCTCGATGCGGCAGCCGAGCGGCGCGCAGGCCGCCTCCAGCGTGGCCCGCCACTCGGGCCAGCGCGCGGCGGCGCGGTCGCGCCAGACGTAAAGCGCCTGCGCCGCCAGCAGCAGCAGGGCGGTCAGCAGCAGCACGAGCAGCAGCGCGCGCATGCCGGGCGAACGCCAGCGCTCGGCGCGTTCGGCCTCGCGAACGAACGAAGGCAGCGCGCCGCCGCCGGCCGGCACCGGGCGCGGCGAGGGGATGTCGATGCGCAGCGCGGCGGGCAGGGGCTCGGAGGGGGTGCGATCGGCGGCGGGCGCGGGTGCGGGTGCGGCCGCAGTCGCGGTCGCGGTCGCGGCTGTCTCGGCGGCTGCGCCGGCTGCGGCCGCGCCCGTCTGCCCGCTCGGCGCGGGGGCCGGGCTCGATGGCGCCGGCGCGGCCCGCGGCTGGTCCTCGAGGTCGAGCGGCAGGTCGATCGACGCCCCGGCGTCGTGCGGGGCGGCGCGCGGCGCGGGAGGCGGCGGCGCGGGTGCGGGTGGTGGCGGTGTTGGTGGCAGCGGCCGTGATGCCGGCGGAGGTGGGGGCGGGGCTGCAGCACGGCGCCGCGAGGGCGCATTCGCCGACGGAGCGGGCGCCGGGGGCGGCGGGGCCAGTCCCATCGACCGCGAGACCCCGGAGTGGACTTCGATCGGCGAGCGTCGCAGGTCACCGGTGGCCGGATCGACCAGATGCTGCGAGGCGTTGAACACCTCCGAGCAACGCCCGCAGCGCACCCAGCCCTCGGACACGCGCAGCTGGTCCTGCACCACGCGGAACACGGTGGTGCACTTGGGACAGCGCGTGGCGAGCGTCATGCGGCGGCGCCCTCGGGCCGCGGCGCGCGCGCGCCGCCCATCAGCACCCAGCCTTCTTCGCTGTCGAGCACGTCGATCGTCAGGTGCGGGGCGTAGGCGGCGCGCAGCTCGTCGGCCTGGCGTTCGAGGATGCCGGCCAGCACGAGGCGGCCGCCCGGCGCGACGTGCCCCGCCAGCAGCGGCGCCAGCAGCCTGAGCGGCGTGGCCAGGATGTTGGCCAGCACCAGGTCGTAGGCGCCGCTGGCCGCGTCGGGCAGCGCGGCGCGCAGCGTCACGCCGTTGCGCGCCGCGTTGTCGGCGGTGGCGGCCACGGCGGCGGGGTCGATGTCCACCGCGTGCACCTCGCGCGCACCGTGCAGCGCGGCGGCGATGGCGAGGATGCCCGAGCCGCAGCCGTAGTCCAGCACGCGCTTGTAAGGCGCGCCGGCAGCCGTTCCCGCGCGCGCGATCCAGCGCAGGCACATGCGCGTGGTCGGATGCGTGCCGGTGCCGAAGGCCAGGCCCGGGTCGAGCCGGATCACCGTCGTCGCCTCGCTCGGCACCGCGTGCCAGCTGGGCACGATCCAGAACGCGGGCGTGATGGCCACCGGCGTGAACTGCGACTGCGTGAGCCGCACCCAGTCCTCGTCGGGCACCGGCGCCAGGCCCTGCACGTGCACCTCGCGCGCCCAGTCTTGCGCCAGCAGCAGCGTGGCCGCGCGTTCGGCGGCGGCGTCGTCGTCGAACAGGGCGCGCAGCGTCGAGCGCTGCCAGCCCGCGGCCGGCGGCGGCAGGCCCGGTTCGCCGAAGAGGGCGCGCTCCTCGCTCGATCCGGCGTCGGCGTCCTCCACCGCCACGGCGAGCGCGTCGAGCTCGTCCATCAGCGCGTCGGACACCGGCTCGACCAGCGTCTCGGGGGCGCGCAGCGTCAGCTCGACCATGGCCGCGGCGCCGGCTGCGTCAGCGCCGGTGCTGGCTGAGCCAGCCTTCGAGGTAGTGGATGTTGGTGCCGCCCTCGACGAACTTGGCGTCCACCATCAGCTCGCGGTGCAGCGGCACGTTGGTCTGGATGCCCTCGACCACCACCTCCGACAGCGCGGTGCGCATGCGCGCCAGCGCCTGCCCGCGTGTGTCGGCGTGCACGATGACCTTGCCGATCATCGAGTCGTAGTTCGGCGGCACCGTGTAGTTGGTGTAGATGTGCGAGTCCACGCGCACGCCGGGGCCGCCCGGCGGGTGCCACAGCGTGATGCGGCCCGGGCTGGGCGTGAACTTGTAGGGGTCCTCGGCGTTGATGCGGCACTCGATGGCGTGGCCGCGCATCTGGATGTTGCGCTGCGCGAACGGCAGCTTCTCGCCGGCGGCGATGCGGATCTGCATCTGCACGATGTCGATGCCAGTGACGAGCTCGGTCACCGGGTGCTCGACCTGCACGCGCGTGTTCATCTCGATGAAATAGAACTCGCCGTCCTCGTACAGGAACTCGAAGGTGCCGGCGCCGCGGTAGCCGATCTTCTTGCACGCCGCGGCGCAGCGGTCGCCGATGCGCTCGATGATGCGCCGCGGGATGCCCGGCGCCGGCGCCTCCTCGATGATCTTCTGGTGGCGGCGCTGCATCGAGCAGTCGCGCTCGCCCAGCCAGACGGCGTTGCGGTGCTGGTCGGCCAGCACCTGGATCTCGACGTGGCGCGGGTGCTCGAGGAACTTCTCCATGTAGACCTGCGGGTTGCCGAAGGCCGCCCCGGCCTCGGCGCGCGTGGTCTGCACGGCGTGGATCAACGCCGCCTCGGTGTGCACGACGCGCATGCCGCGCCCGCCGCCGCCGCCGGCGGCCTTGATGATCACCGGGTACTTGATCTCGCGCGCGATGCGGATGATCTCCTTGGGGTCCTCGGGCAGCGCGCCTTCGCTGCCCGGCACGCAGGGCACGCCGCTCTTGATCATGGCCTGCTTGGCCGAGACCTTGTCGCCCATGATGCGGATCGCCTCGGGCGTGGGCCCGATGAAGACGAAGCCGCTCTTCTCCACGCGCTCGGCGAAGTCGGCGTTCTCGCTCAGGAAGCCGTAACCGGGGTGGATGGCCTCGGCGTCGGTCACCTCCGCGGTGGAGATGATGGCCGGCATGTTGAGGTAGCTCTGCGCCGAGGGCGGCGGGCCGATGCACACCGCCTCGTCGGCGAGCTTGACGTACTTGGCCTCGCGGTCGGCCTCGGAGTAGACGACGACCGACTTGATGCCCATCTCGCGGCAGGCACGCTGGATGCGAAGGGCGATCTCGCCCCGATTGGCGATCAGGATCTTCTTGAACACGCTTGCGCCCGGCCCGTCACTCGACCACGAACAGCGGCTGACCGAACTCGACCGCCTGCCCGTTCTGCACCAGGATGCGGGCGATCTTGCCGGCGACGTCGGCCTCGATCTCGTTCATGATCTTCATC
>Ga0073934_10011229_pt1 | contig 10896 bp, 15 predicted proteins | sample LarsenN4metaG_FD_76834 | JGI IMG/M metagenome (GOLD analysis project Ga0073934, IMG submission 76834) | Hot spring sediment bacterial and archeal communities from British Columbia, Canada, to study Microbial Dark Matter (Phase II) - Larsen... ...
AGGTTGGCGTGCAACCTGTACTGCTTGTACAAGTTATCAACCATTTCCCGTATTAACCAACAGGGGTTGCGGTGGAAGCGTTGGCGATGGAAACTGGGGTCTGTGACTCCGAAGTATTGGATGGTAAAGTAGCATTCACGGTAGAACTCGCGTTCTTTTTCTGTAACTTCTTGGTATTCCCGAAGCCTTTGGAATGCTCCCCCAGTGTTATTTCTTCAGCCACTTCAGCCGTAATCACTGGGAGTTCTACCCATTCCCTCTCTTCCCCTAGTGCAAATGCAGCGATTTGGGAGTAAATATTTTCAGGTAGCTTGCGTACTATCTGCCTAATTACCTTTTCCCTAGTAGCATCACTCAGCCAAAATTCTTCAGCAACGGCAATGAGTTTCACGCACTCGTCTTTATCTAGTGAACATCGAAAAGCAGTTCGTAAATTTTCCACATTCTCAAGTATCCACTGTGGAGCAAGGCGCGATCGCAGTATCATCACTGCCACTTCTTGAGATTGTCTTTCTATCAACATATCAGGCTTTTTAATCCGCCCTAATTCGTGTTGATACTCAATTGCAAAGGCTAATAATTTATCAACCTCTTCTTCTGTTTTACCCGCATTACCTTCTAAAGTTTTACGAATAAGTGAAATAGCTTCTGTCTTGGAAATCTTCTCTTTTTCAACAACAATATCCGCAATTTCCGCTAAGGGTGCAATTTCTTGAAACTGCACATTGCGAATTTTATCAGCCATGTAATCCTTTTCTTCTGGATTTAACCCGCCCATTTTCGGTAGTGGAAATCCAGCTACATGAACAACTTCAGGTACTCCCCAAGGGTTTTGCATAATTCTCACGTTCTTAACAACAAAAAAGTATTTTGTTGAGACCCCGTCCTTAAGGACGGGGTCTCAAGGACGGGGTCTCAAATCTATTTTGATATCGTCTAATGGTGAAAGTAAACGGGTGTGAGTGGGATTTCCCCTAACAGTTTCAGGAACAACAATTGAACAGATTTTATCGCCATTTAAACTATATAAAATCATGCGTTCTGGTAATCCTGCCACAAAATAAGCTGCACCACAAGTTAAATACTCAGGGTGCAGTTTGCAATTGATGAGAGATACGGTATGCCCGTTTGAGTGTAAGTATTTGTGGTGTATCAACATAATTCGTAATTCGTAATTCGTAATTCAATTACGAACTACGAATTATGTTACAGGTGCTTGGATAATATTTTTAATTTCGTTTGTTGTTTCTCTGATGCTAGCAGTAGCATTTGTAAGTTCAGTTAAAACAGAATCAGGTACTGTACCAGCAATTTGTTCTTTAAGTTGTTCAATTAATCCTGCTTGCTCTGTAATTTTAGTATCAAGTGAACCCAGCTTATCTGCAATTTCTTGTTTTTCGGTAGCCGTCACTTGCTTCAATTCTGCGATCGCCCCCACCGCATCATTCAATTCAGTTTGCAATTGTTCAATAGAAGCCATTATTTTTTTCTCCAATTGGTCTAGTCGTTGAAGGATTGCTTGAAAAAACCACTCCAATATTCTTCCCATAATTACGAATTACGAACTACGAATTACTTAGGGTGATTGCGGAACGCGCAAATTAGTTAGAAAACTATCCATATTAATTTGTACGGGTTGCCCATCAGTGGATACCAAATTAATGGTTTTGCTGGCATTTGCAGCTGTCCCTGCTGTACCCCCCAACGAACCATCATAAGTATAAAGAGCTACGGTTAACCCAAATACCGAGCCAGCTTTCGCATGAGTAACTTTCAGCGCGTACAGTGTCGGTGTAACTGCTGGCGGGTCAAAAGTCAGTGTCACTGTATCACTAGCTGTAGCATTGTTATTGAGAGTGATGGTGTTATTGTTTGCTTTGGCTGTTACTGCGGTACTGGCTGGAATGCCCGTACCTGTTACCACATCACCAACCCTGACGTTAGCGAATCCGTTGTTGGTAGTCGTAACTTGGTTGCTACCACTAGTTATGGTAGAGTTGGCAACAGTAAATGATGGCGGGTCAGTGGAAGCCAGGTTGATAGGAATGAAAAAAGATTCTTCCTGCGCTGTGTCGGTTTCTACGGCTGTGCCAACTGATAATACTGAGTTAGCAGCGTTAGTTGTAACGGATTTAGGGCGTGTAAGTTCAAGTGTAATTGCCATATTTAGAAAATATTAACTACTGCGGGTGGGGTATAAATGTAGGTATCCCCTTGTACCTGGGCATCACAAGAAAATGAGCGTTTATCTTGTACTTGTTGTGTGGGTGATGCTGATTCTAGAAGTGCTACTCCTTCATGTGCTTCACCACTAGGGAAAAGCAAGTAGAAGTAGAATTCACGCCCTGCATAGGCTTTGTCGTAGGCGATACGTCTGAGTATCGCGCCGCCGCGATCGCCATACACTAAGTTGAAGTCCAATTTCATCCTTTTGGCATTCCCGGTCGTTGCCTTCTCCATCCCAATTCCAGAGAGATAATTGGTAGTCTCTACGTTTTTGATTTCTGGTGATACCGTTGCATCCGTACACCCAGCAACAAAAACCAGTGCTTTGGTGGTAGCGATCGCACCATTGCCGATACTCCCTGGTAATGGTAGTGTTTGTAGTGTGGTACTACCTGCGGGTGCAGCGTTAGAAAGTGTGGCAATCACACCACCAAAATTAAGTCTTTCACCTGCATCTAAAAGTACAGGCGTGGCAGAAACAGAAAGCGATTCAGCGTTAACAGTCGCCGCCGCAGTTGTTGTGATTGTGTACGTTGGCACATTGCGGTTAGTTACGATCACAGCACCTACTTGCTGTGTGGGCAATTCACCAATTTGAAAGGTGATGCCAAGAGTAGTTTCTACTACACTGGCACGGTTAATGGTTTGTGGCATCGATTTTTACAAACTTTTTGAGATTATTCCCAGTAAATCGATTAATACTCCCCACTTTGCAAAGTTGACTTTCTTGTGCCACTTCTCAATTTTTTGAATGGAAGGGGAGAAATGATTGTAGCCTGCCTTTAAATAATCTGCATGGTGTTGTTCATCATCGGCAATTTGGGAGGCGATCGCGCCTAGTGGTGTACCTTGGGCGATTTGGGCTAAAACTGTATAAAATTTGTGTGCTTCTTTCTCTAAAATATGCATGAAAGCTAGTTTATCTGCCCAATCAAAACAAGAGGCTTTATCACCACCAAATAATAGTTTAGCTGCAAGGTATTTTTGACTTATGCCATCAAAGTTTTCAAAAATACCTTGCAGCTTTTCACCTTTAAAGGTGATAGAATCCCACTCAATAAATATGCCATTTGATATTTTAATCCCCGTCCTTAAGGACGGGTTATCAATCAGATATTCTCCCGTAGCAGGGCGAAAAATAGATAACCATTGCCCATTTCCTTTTAATTTAATTTTATTGTTGATTAAAGACGACAACATTTTGCCGTGCTTGATTTCTTGCTGTGCGTGGGATTCTAGGAGTTTAGCTAGATGCGGATAATCAGTAGCTTGAGAAGACAATTTACGACAAAATACAGCCACGCCGTATTCAATTTTGGCAATTGCTAAAATGAACTCACGCTCTTTCTTTAACCCCAAGTAAATAATTAGTCTGAGTAACACTAGATAAAAGTCTGTTTAAATGTCGCACTAATTTGATGAGCCATTAATCCCAATCTGATTAATGTCCACCCTTCGCAAGTGAATATTTTTTTAGGTATTGTTAATTCATTATCTGGACTCCAGTAAAATGGATTCACACCAGAAAATACGCGCAATTGATTTAATCTATCTTGTGCATATTGAGGAGGCATAGTGGGCGATCGCACATCCCACTCTTCAATTGCTCCTGTTGTCCCTTCCACCACAATTTGTTCGTACCCATCACCTAATTTAGTTCTGGTGACGGGGATGCTAACCTTTTTAATTGCGTCCCATGTTGGAGGTAATTCGAGTATTGCTATTGGCATGATGTTAACGGTAGGTATTGAGTCCAGGCGCACCACCGAAATTTAATTCTGCATAAGAACCAAATCTACATTCACAAGCCGCGAGTGACTTCGCACACTGGTCTAATGCGGGGTTGGTGGTTGGTTGATTATTTAAAGTAAACATTCCCCCTGTCCATCCACACTCAGCACTACGGTATCGCCATGAACATGACCGCAATAAGGGACGCGCTGGTAGTGTCACCCCTTCTACATCAAAAGGACTACCCAAACGAAACTTCACAGCCAAATATGTTTCTTCCTGCATCTGCTCAATGATGTACTGCTGTTGCGGAAGTTCTTTAATAGCGGCATTGGCGTTTGGTTGTCCATCCAAAAACTGGCGTTGGGTAACACGCCGCAACACCGTAGAACCTTCAAGTCGGTAGTTAGGATTAGTTTTGCAGTTATAAAGCAAATCGCTAATCACACGCCCAATGTTTGAAACAGTTAATTGTGGTGTGGGTATTGGCCCTTGGCCAATCAAATCAAAACCTTCGCTTTCACAGCCAATTGCTTGATAACTTTGCCCTTCAAAAGTTACACCTGTAAAGTTACAAATATATAAAGTTTCTGCAAGATTAGTAAGGTTCCACCCCGATATTTCAAATAATTCAATAGGTGAATTGGGACTGAGTGATGTGATGGAATCAATCATATTTAAATCCCCGTCCTTAAGGACGGGGTCTCTAAAAGCCGTTTAGAGAAATAATATTACTATTTAAACTGAAGTAAGGTGTATCCCAAAATTCCGTATCTGGATTGTATTGAGAAAAAGATAAGTATCTTGCTTGTTTTAGCGGGATGTAATTAAACGAATCTCCGTTATTAATATTTGCAATCCAAATACGGTTATCAAAATACCCGTAGTTAAGATAATCATTAAAATTTAGCCACTTATGTACTTGAATAACTCCGTCTCCTGTATGTGCAAGATCGTGATTAACAAAAAATGTAAAGTTAAGAGAGAAAGCAGGAGATAAAAATTCTAAAACTTTGCCATCACAAGCAACCTTAAAAAGCGAAAATCTCCGCACCTGATTGATTTGTGCGCTAAAAGATGCAGCGTTGGGGCCTAATTGCTGTATCTGCCACTCAGTACAGATATACAACTTGCTATCGTCACTCACGCCACCATCCAAACTTAGCCGGAATGGTTGTCCGCGACGCGATCGCAAAAAATCATCAACTTCTTGAAAATTACGAATATTGACATTAATATCCCAACTTGTAGAGATGGGATTAATGCCAATAAAATCACGCTGCTCAACACCCGCTTCACCATATTTAGTTTTGGCAATATCAGCCACCTCTTGCTCTGTATTACCCCAAGTCGGTGTTAAGGGAAGAATAGGGTAAGTCATAACGAATTTTCAATTATGATTACTATTACTCTGTGTGGTGAATTAGCTGATATATTTACCGAGCAAATCACCGTTGCTGTTAGTAGTGTTGCCGAAGCGATCGCGGCATTACGTGCTAATTTTCCAGGTTTTGCAACTTGCTTATATGAAGCTGCCCAAAGGGGCGTAGGGTATCAAATAAAAGTTGGATTCCAGGAGGTCGATGAAACCCAACTATATAGCCCTATAAGTAAAAGCGTGAATACCATTCGTATTATTCCCGTTATTGCGGGGGCGGGAACTGTAGGACGAATTATCGGCGGTGTTGCGCTTTTGGGCTTAGGTTTGGCTGGTGTGGGGTTCTTGGGTTTATCTTCCACAACCCTTGCCCTAACTGGTGGTGCAATGCTTTTGGGTGGCATTTCTTCACTGTTTGGTCGTCAAGCATCACCAGACGCTAAAGAAAGCAAAAAATCTCTCACCTTTGGCGGCCCGTCAACCACGGTCAAGGAAGGGGGACGAGTACCGATAATTTATGGTGTTATTGTTGCTGGGTTGTACGTTGTCTCTGCGAAAATAGTAACTTATCTAACTAAGTAAAGTAGAAGGTGGATGGCAAAAGGGTTTAAGCCAAAAATATCCGGTAGAGGCGGCAAAAAGAACAAAAAACCCAAAGAGCAGGCAGATAGTGGGCGTAGCGTTTCTTACGCTCAAATACTAGGTATTGTCAGTGAAGGTGAAATCGAAGGACTTGTTGATGGGGCGCAAGGTATCTATTTTGACGAAACCCCAGCCCAAAACAGTGACGGTTCATCGAATTTTACCAACTTTAGCTGGGATTGGCGCTCTGGAACACAAGCCCAAGATAGAATACCTGGGTTTTCTGATGAAATCAGTTCCGAAACCAATGTTGGGACTGAGGTTAAGCAACCCATCCCCGTTACCCGCACCATCACCAACGCCAACCTTGATATTGTTCGCGTCCGCATCGGCATAGTTTTGCAAAAATACCCTGCTAATGGTGGTGTTTTGGGGTCAAAAATTCAGTTTCGTGTCTATGTAAAGGAAGGTGCTGGGGCATTTGTACTAAGACTCGACCAAACTATCAAGGGTAGATATTCGTCCTTGACTGAATTTGAGTACAATTTCCCAGTCAACAATCTAGGCGGTACAGTTAACAATTTTAGCGTCAGGGTGGAACGCGTTACTCCTCAAGATTCAGACACCACCCGCTATCAAAGGGTGCTACAGTGGCGAACCCTAATTGAAGTCACAGAAGCCAAACTGCGTTACCCGAACAGCGCCTTATTCGGATTTCGATTTGATGCCGCACAGTTTGAATCTTTGCCGCAAATCTCACTCAAACTTGCGGGGCGTAAAATTGCCATTCCCACCAACGCCACCCCAACCGCTACAAGGGGGCTGACATACAGTGGTATTTGGGACGGCACTTTTTATGTGCCATCGGTGGCGATCGCAGACCCTGCTTGGATTCTCTACGACCTCATCACCAACACTCGCTACGGCTTAGGACGCTACATCAATCAAAACCAAATTGACAAATGGGCTTTGTACGAAATTAGCCAATACTGCAACGAGTATGTACCCAACGGTGAAGGAGGTACAGAACACCGCTTTCAATGTCACGTACTGTTAGAAGGTAAAGAAGAAGCTTACAAAGTTATTGAGTCAATTCGTTCGATTTTCCGTGGCTTCTCCTACTGGATGAACGGTGCAATTTCTTTTGCAGCTGACAAACCAGCTTCCCCGGTGGCGCAATTCACCCAAGCTGATATTGAAAATGGGATGTTTAGCTATAGCCGCACTGGTTTGAAATCCCGACATACGATCGCACTTGTTACGTGGCTCGATCCTGACGACTTCTACCGCCAAACCATAGAAACAGTAGAAGACTCTGAAGGCATTGCTAAATATGGTGTGCGTGAATTAGAAATGTCGGCGTTTGCTTGTACTTCCAGAGGACAAGCCCGACGCGCTGGACTTGCTGCACTTCTGACAGAACGCCTAGAGACAGAAACAGTCACCTTTCGCGTCCGCGCTTACGGTGCATACACCAAACCCGGCGACATTATTAGAATTTCCGATGCGAAACGTGCCGATATTCGTTACGGCGGGTTGATTGCAGATTCAACCCAAGACAGCGTCACTTTAGATAATCCAGTAGCTCTAGACGCTGGTGAAGCTTACACCCTAACTATAATGATGGCTGATGGGACAGTAGTTGAGCGCACTGTCACCAATCCCCCAGGCTCCCATACCACCCTGAACCTAGATTCACCCCTAGATGAACCACCACCATTAGAAAGCAATTGGATATTAGCTAGCACCACTGTACAGCCTCAATTATTCCGAGTGCTGAACCGCGTGCCAGCACCGGGAAGTAGAGAAATGCTGCACGAAATCACCGCATTGGAATACCGAAGTGATAAATACAATGCAATTGAACAAGGTTGGTCGCTTACACCACGCCCCACAATCAACAGAGTGCCTGTTGTTGTGAATGTGCCTAGAAACATTGCTCTATCTTACCGAGCGGTCAATAATGGAGCATCCTTTACCTACACACTAGATGCTTCCTGGCAATACCCGTTAAATAACGGTACTCGTGACCAATTTATTACCAGCTACTTTGTGGAGTACTCCAAAGGTGATGATGGCGACTGGATAGATACTCGAACTGTCACCAGCACCGGTACGCAATACGAAGGTTTATCAAGTGGGAAATATTACGTGAGAGTAGCGGCAATAGATATTAATGGCAAGTCTTCTCGTTGGGTGGAGTCGTCACCAATACTATTAACAAATATCAACTATTCAGCAGTGTTCACCACCCAACAAACCACTATTTTTATGAGTGATTTTTAATGGCAAGCGTACCTTATATCGATGGTTCTGGTGCATTACGCCAAAGAGAAATATCCACTGGAGATGGCACAACTGCTAATCCAGATAGATTCACCTTTTCCGACCAAGGGACTTACGATCGCTTAGGCGCAACCAACGATTCACCCATCAGCACTCCCACCACTATAGGATCGCTTGGGGCTATTATTCGGGGTCTTTGGCAGAATACATTGGGTGCAACATCAGATGCTTCTTCACCCACAGGTTCAATTCATGCCAAATTGCGATCGCTTGCTGATGCCATAGGTGCAATTTCAGATACGGCGGCGCGCTCTGGCTCCCTGATGGCAATGTTGCGATTTTTGGCTGAATCTAATTTTGTAGAGTCGCAAACAGCCAGTGCCGTAACAGTTGGAACTAGCCTGACAACGGTAATTACGTTTGATTGCCGTGGAAAAAAAACGCTTGGCGTGCAACTGCAAAATACTGGTAGTACGGCACTTTCATCCTTGCAGGTACAAGCACGTTTTAACAGCAATCTAAGTATTTGGAATACCATCGCTTCCACTAATGCTGATTTCACTACCAATAATGGTAAGCAAAATAACAACGCCAGTACTGAAATAATCAATAGCAGTGGAACTATCGTTACTATTCCTGGTGGTGGTGATGGCTGGTTTCGGATGCGCTGCGATGGTATGGAATCAGTGCGAATTCAGGCACAAGTAGCAAGCGGAACTACTACGATACTGGCTCATGGAATCGCGGAAGCATAATAATTCGTAATTACGAATTAAGTATAAATAGGTATATATAAAATTTTTATTTGTGTACTTTCAGTAAATTTTGCCTAGATGAGCGCACTTGTCCTAAGCCAGACTTGAAACAAAAAGTCATGTGGAAAATAAGTGGTGAAAAGCGATTTGATTCAAGAGGCAACACCTTTATTGTTAGGGGTGATTGGTGGGGTGATTGGCGTTACCGTAATATTTTCTAATTTAAGTGACGCTAAAGCAGCAGCTGGTTTTGGTCTGGCTGGCACGGCGATAGCTGGAGCTTCTGGTTTAGCTCAAAGCGCGAAAAAAGATTGAAGACCCCGTTCTTAAAGATGGGGACTATTTCAGGAAACGAGCATGAGGCAAACTTTGATCAGTTCAACACCAAACCCACAGCCGTCGCTGACAATCACTTTGGAATCGGCTGGCATATTTTTAGGAAGTTTAGTGTCAGTTTCGATATTAATAGGAATAATTATTAAAATAGTTTCAAAAGTTAATTCAATCAATAGTGAGATTAAAGATTTAAAAGAAGACTTGAATGAAAACAAAAAAATATTTGAGCAAGTGAAAACATTAGAAAGGGAAGTTCACGGACTTGATAAGCGTCTTGACATTCATCTTCAGGATTATTCAGGTTACAAGGATGTTTTACTTTTGGCAGTTAATGGAAACAAAGAAGCAATAGCCCATAAATGGAAGCGAACAGAAGAGGAATTTGAAAAAACTAATAGCGAGGTGAGGGAATTACAGAGGTATTTGCAGCAACGGGGAGATTTTAAAATTAGAGAATGATTGATTTGCTCACATTAATCTATTAACAATGCGATCGCGCATGGCTCCCTACCCTGGAGCATCGCCTCAATTCTTATATAATACTGATATTTATACTGGGACAAATGCAACAAAACACTACAACAGTATCTCTAACTTTAGAAGAAATGACTGCCTACACAAAAGCATTTGCAGTACTCCTACAAAATCGGCAGTATGCAATCTCAAGCGCTGCACTAAGCGCCCAAGAAAAACTCAAAGCAGCGATTCGCTTTGCCCAAACGCCAACAACTACTGAAGTTCCTACTGAAGAAGTGATTGAAGCTGAATTTTTGGGCTAATGAATCCAAGATTATTCCAGTTTTACGATTTGGTGTGTTTTGAAGAAAGTTCTAGTTGTCAATCCCTGTCGCTGTACATCGTCCAGCAACACCCAATAGCCTTTGTTCCAGGCATTCGTTACCACGCCGCTACAGCCAAGCCAGCCATCTTCACAGCAGACAACTTTGACGCGATCACCTATCTTGATTTCGGTCGTGGTATTATTTGCAGCGCGGGCATTGTCGTTTTTCAAAGCGGTGGAGAAGCCGCCCGCACCCTTCAATAATTCTCTGATAAACGAAGGCAACGGCAAACAAGATTGTTTGTAGCGCGCTTCTAATTCTGTTGCTGCTTCTGGGTCTTCCAGTCGAATCAGTAAAGAGCGATCGCCCGTTTTTGCTCTTCTCCACTCCATCACTGGCTTGGGCGGCTTTTGTTCTTTAATCTGTGTGTTGATTTCGGACATGCGATCGCGCACTTCCTGTACCATCAATCGCTCTTGTTGCAACTGTTCCAATATGGGGCGATATTTTTCGCAGCACAGAGACATCAACGTCTTGATATCCAACAGATCCAGGTTATGTTCTGGGATTTCTGCTAACCATTCACCAATTTTTGCATAGGGTGTTGCTGTGGAAGATGCCCAGCCAAGCGATTCTCTTGCTTCCTTCCACTGGGTGCGATCGCTTTTGAGCTTGGCAACGTATACACCTTGACAGAAACTGATGAAAGCGCGGGTTAGTTCTGCGGCTTGTTGTTGAAGTTGAGTTAGGAGGGCGAAGAAAGTTTTGTCTTCACCCATGGAAGCAAGTTCAGTAGGTTGATAAACTTGGATCGACTCTA
>Ga0073934_10011230_pt1 | contig 10896 bp, 6 predicted proteins | sample LarsenN4metaG_FD_76834 | JGI IMG/M metagenome (GOLD analysis project Ga0073934, IMG submission 76834) | Hot spring sediment bacterial and archeal communities from British Columbia, Canada, to study Microbial Dark Matter (Phase II) - Larsen... ...
CGACAACGCGATTACGCAGCACGAAATCAGCCAGACACCTTTCCTGGTCATCCCGCACCTCACGGTATTCCGGTTGCATGGGCGTCGCGCCCGCTCCACCTCGAGGCCGATTGACATTGCCGCCCTCGTCGAACGTCACTCCACGCCGCTCGTGTACGTGATGTCATCGAACCACACGATGCAGTGTTTGCTGTTGGCGCCGCGAAGGTTGAACACGCCGAACCGATCCAACGTCGCCCCCTTGGCGCGGTCGCCGTCGGCCAGCGTCCGCCTGGCTGTCTGCCCGTTCATCGTGAAGGTGATCTGCCCGCGTCCGCCGGCGGCATCCGGGTCGTATTCCAGCGTCCACTCATAGTCGGTCCCGTCGGGCAGAAACGTCAATCGCTCGCTATCGCCTTCAGCGCTTCCCTGGCTGGTGGCGTAAACCGGAAACGCGATCCTTCCCACGCTTGTCAGGCTGTCGAAGATCACACCGACGAAGTTCCTCATCGGCCAGGGCTGTTCCTGCGAGTTGAACCATCCCAGCGCGACCGTGGAATCAACGGAGTATTCGTTTTCGCTGGAGAACTTGCCGCGAGCCACCAGCTTGTGGTCGAGATTCAACGGTCCGACCCGATCGCCGTAGTGTCCCTGCAGATCCGTCTCCCAGGGATCGACGCTCTGGAACAGCCCGCCAAGCTCGCCGGGTCTGGCCCCGCCGGCGAAATTGGTGTCGGGGCTGTAGCCAAAGTCCTGCGCGCCGTACTCGCGCGTGTCGTGCACGAGATCACGATTGCCCCTGCCATCCCAGAGCGGGTCGGTCGCGAAGTCGTGCTTTTGGCCGTTGATCGTGATGTCGTCGAGGTAGACTTCGATGAAGTCACCGCAGAGCGGGTTGTTGAAAATTCCGAACCGATCGAATGTCGCGCCCTGCTGGCGATGGTGTTGTCCGATCCGAATGCTCGTCGGCACACCGTCGAAGACAATGGTGATTTCACCATACCCGCCACCGCCTTTGGGGTCGTAGCGCAGCTCCCAGGTGTGTCTGGAGCCATCCGGCGGTACGCGGCGCATTTGTTCCTGGATAAGCTGCTTGACGTTCCGCTCCTGCACCTCGCCGCTGGTATTGAGGAACGCTCCGCCCGCTGTCCACTTGCTCGTGCCGTAGCCGACCTCCACGCCCGGGCGAGACTCGATCTTCTCGGCGTCGGTATCGGTGTGCGTCTCGAGGCGGAAGCCCAGGTAATTGATCGGCCGCCAGCCCTGTTCGGCATGGTTGAAGAATCCGATGAAGACGGTGCTGCCGGTCTGCCAGCCCTTTTTCGTGTTGGCCTTGAGGACCGCGATCGTTCCCGCGGCGCTCAGCTCGTCGTCGAACGTGAACGGCCCGACTTTCTTGCCGTAGTACGCCGGCGTGACGCTCCGCCAGATGACTCCGCCAATCTCGCCCGAAGCTGTATCCGAGTGGTTGGTATTGCTCCACCCGAAGTTCTGCTGCTTGCGCACCGCAGGGCGTCTGATGCGATTTCGCACGCCTTCCCACCCAGGGTCTTTGTCAAACGTCTCGGTCTTCATCGCCATCCGTCTTGCAGCCGCCGGCGCCTGTGCCGCGGTGGGCTGCTCGAAACGATTTGCGCACAACAACAGACAAGATGCGAAGACCAGGACTCTGCCAAAGGCCGATTTCCGTTTCATGGTTGCTGTTTACTCCTGCTTCGCCGTGTAAACCAGGTCGTCGAGATACACGACCTGCCCGTTGCCATCGACCCAGTTGGAGATGATCCCGAAGCGATTGAACGTGACACCCGCACTCTTGTGTCCCTCGGGCAGGTCCATCGTTGCAGACTGCCCGTCGAGCGTCACGACGATGCGTCCGCGACCGTCGGCCTCGCCGGGCAAGTACTCCAGGCTCCAGTCGTGCGGCCTGTCATCAGGATTCAGTCGCGGGCAGTTGGGAATGGCGTTGCCGGGGTTGCCGCCGCCTTCGTCACCATCCAGCCGATATGTGGGATGGAAGAAGTACCCTTGCCGCGTCGGCCCCTTGATCGCGACTCCGAAAAAACACCTGGGCAGGTAATCAATCCAGCTTCGCGGCGACCTGGGCGCTTTCGGATCGATCGTCGTGCTCGTGGGCACATTGAAAAAGCCGATCAACGTGGAACTGTCCTGCACGCCCCGGCGGTAAATGATCCTCCCCGACGCCCGCAGCGGCTTTTCCAGCATCAGCATCTCAAGCCGATCCGCGTAGTAGTTCACCCCATCCGCCAGCCGAATGTCCCCGCGAAAAATCAGACCCCCGATCTCTCCCGGCGCTTTGCCCCCCGCAAAGTTCGTGTTGCTGAAGCCGTAATCGCTGTACGGGCGATCATCGCGGCTCTGGTACTCACGGCGATTTTGAAACGCCTCCCAACCCGGGTCCTTGGCCAGCTCCACCGTCTGGCCGTTGATCGTCAGTCGATCAATCCAGACCTCCAGCGGATCGTCGGCGTGTTTCATGACATTGAAGATTCCAAAGCGATCGAAAACCGCGCCGTCGGATTTGTGACCCGGATCAAGATGGGTCACGGTCATGTGCCCATCGATGGTCGCGGTGATCGTCCCGCCGCCCCCGTTGCCGCCCGGCTCGTACCTGAACGACCACTCGCGCTCGACATCCGTCGCCAAGCCGATGTGGTCCGTCTTCTGGTTCGAGGTGAAGTGGCTGGAGCCGGCACGCCACCTCTGCGTCATGTACTCTTCATAAGCGAAGAACGTCTCGCCCCGGCCCACGATCCGCAGCGCCAGACTGTCTCGCGTTCGCCAGGCGTTGGCGGTGGCGGCGTTGAAAAACCCGATCATCGCCTGCCCCGTGCCCTTCCTGCACAGAAGTCTTCCCGAAGCCGTCAGCGTATCTTCCAGCGTTCGCGGCGTGATCTTCATCGCGTAGTAAGCCGGCTCGCCCGCTATGGTGAGCACGCCGCCAATCCTCCCGTCGCGGTAGCCAAAGTCCTGGCGGATCGTCACCGGTCTGGCGACGCGGTTGTTCAACGACTCCCAGTTCGGGTCGCGATCGAAGCTTTCGCTGCGCTGCTGGGACAGGCTCGGCGCTTCCGGCGATACTGCCTACGCCACCACCACATACGCCAACAGCATCCGAATCATTGACTTACCGTGTACGTGAGGTCATCCCAGTACACGTCCTGGCTGTTGCCGTCGATCCATGTGGTGATGATCCCGAAGCGATCAAACGTCGCGCCGCTGGTCTTGAACCCCGCCGCCAGGTCGATCGTGCGCGATTGGCCGTCGAGCGTGACGGTGATCTGCCCGTTGCCGCCGGCGCCGTCCGGGTTGTACTCTAGGCTCCAGTCGTGGCTCGCCCCATCGGGGTAGATGTGCGGGAATTGCCGCGGATTGCCCGAGCCGCTGACGGCCCCCTTGCCACGGTACACCGGATAAAAGCAGAATCCTTCGCTGCTGGGGCCTTCAATGTGGATGCCCACCACGCACTCGCCGATCGCGTTGTCCTGCGATGGATTGGAGCGCATGCTGTCGGTTGAGTTGTAGAACCCGAAGCAGGTTGTGCTGTCGGTCACTCCGCGCCTGAACGCGATCTTGCCTGATGCCTTCAAAGGCTTGTCGAGCGTGAGCGGTCCGATCCGATCTCCGTAGCACGCCATCCGCTCCGGATAGCGGCAATCGCCGCGGAAAATCTGCCCGCCCATCTCGCCCTGGTTCTTTCCGCCGGCGAAATGCGTCGGGCTGTAACCGAAATCGAAACGCGGGCGAACGATCCGCGACTGCCACGTCGCCCGATTCCGGTGACCTTGCCAGTTCGGATCCTCGTCGAACGACTCGGTCTGACCGTTGATCGTCACATCGTCCACCCAGAACTGCGTGCCGCGGTCGTAGCTCTTCATGACGTTCATAATGCCGAAGTGCGTGAACCTGGCGCCGTCATCCTTGTGCCCGGAGTCCAGGTCGCACACGGCGGTCTTGTCGTCGAACGTCGCGATAATCGCCCCTCGCCCGCCGTTGGCGCCCGGGTCATACCTGATCGACCATTGGTGTGTCCTGCCGCCGCTGGCAAACTCGATGGGCTTGGCCCGGCTGGACGTGCGGTTCTCAATGTCGTCGGTGAACAACTGCCCGCCGGCCCGCCATTTGGACGTGCAGTAATCCGCAAAGACGTACAGATGATCCCCACGTCCCTGAATGCGCAATCCCAGGGTGTTGGGCGTGCGCCACTCGTTGGTCGTCTGGGCGTTGAAGAACCCGAGCTGAACGTGGAAGGGTCCGTCAGCGGCGGCGAACACGCCCGATGCGCTCAGCGGCTCGTCCAGCGTCTTTACTTCGATCCGCTTGCCGTAGAACGCCGCCTCGCCCGCCTGCTCGATGTATCCGCCGATCTCACCCGGCGCCTTGCCGCCGGCGTTGTGCGTCCGGCTGTACCCGAAGTCCTGCTTGACCGTCGCCGGCTCGAGCTTCTGCACTGAGAGGTTGTTCACGCCTTCCCAGCCCGGATCCTGGTCAAAGGTCTGGGTCCTGGTCTTCTGTGCCGCTGCGGGCACAACCGCCGCCAGCATCGTGGCCGCTACGACAATCCCCGCCAACCCATCAGTTCTGACAATCCTCATCGGGTTGCTCCCTGGTTGTTCACTGCGAAACGGTGTAGGTCAAGTCGTCGAAGTAAACGTTGGTCGCGTTGCCGTCGATCCAGCTCGTGATGATCCCGAACCGGTCGAATGTGGCGCCGATCTGCTTATGCCCCTCGGCCAGGTCGCACGTCCCGCTCCTGCCATCGAGCGTGACAGTGATCTTCCCCCGACCGTCGGCGCCGTCAGGATCGTATTCCAGGCTCCAGTCGTGCGGTTTGCCGTCGGGATAAACGGGATAAATATGCAGCGGCTGCGGCGCGCGGGCCGCCGACCCCTGCCCGTCGCCGTTCACGCGATAGCAGGGGTAGAAATAGAACCCTTCGCTGCTGGGGCCTTCGATCGTCACTCCCACCGTGCTCTTGGGCATGCCCGAATCCTGCCGCTCGCTCACCTCCATGCTGGTTTTGGAGTTGAAGAATCCGATCGTGGCGCCGCTGTCGCTCACGCCGCGAGTGAACGCCACCTTCCCCGAAGCGCGAAACGGCTTGTCCAGCGTGATCGGACCGATCCGGTCGCCGTAGTACGCCATCCGATCCGGATACCGGCAGTCCCCGCGGAAGATCAGCCCGCCCATTTCCCCCGGTCGCTTTCCGCCAGCGATGTTGGTACGCGGGCTGTATCCGAAGTCAAACCGCGGGCGGACCATCTGCGTCTGATACGTCCTGCGGTTGTTGCGGCCTTCCCATTTCGGATCCTGGTCGAACGTGAAGCTCTTGCCATTGACCGTGATGTTGTCGAACCACACTTCTCCGCCCGTGTCGGCGCTCTTGATCACGTTCAGGATCCCGAAACGACTGAAGGTGGCGCCGTCGGCGCGATAGGCCGGGTCGATCTCGCATACCGACGTGTAGTCGTCGATGGTCGCCCTGATCACGCCCTTGCCGTCATTGCCCGCCGGGTCGTATTCCAGCGACCACGTATGCACCACGCCGCCGCTGCGGAAACCCGCCGACTCCACCTCGCCTTCCTTCGGCACCGCAACCCCCTTGAATCCGTGCCCGCCGATCGACCCGATCCGCCACTTGCTGGTCAGATATTCCAGATATGCCAGAAACCGATCTCCCCGGCCGTTCAATCGCAGCACGATCGTGTTCGGCGTTCGCCATTCGTTGATCGTGTCGGCGTTGAAAAAGCCGAGCAGGATGTGGTATTGCCCATCCGGGCAGGCGAACGTGCCGGATGCGCTCAGTTTGGTGTCGAACGTTGCGGTGGGGATCGGCAGGGCGTAATACGCCGGCTCTCCCGCCGGCGAGATGAACCCGCCAATCTCCCCGGGCTTGCCACCGGCGTGGGATGTTTGGCTGTAGCCGAAATCCTGCCGCACGGTGCGCGGCTCGACGGTGGGGCGGTTGTTGTGCCCGTCCCAACCGGGGTCGTGGTCGAAGGTCTCCGTTTTCGTGCGCTCCGCGGCGCACAGCAGCGCCGGCGTGCCCCCAAGCAGAACCGGCAGCAATACCGCCCCGGCGACAAATCCACAGGAATGTCTCATTGGATGCCTTTGCTCCTCTGGCGCGTCCGTCGGCAGCGCCGGGCCATGGCGCCTGACATGGACATGGCGCCGAGCAACCCCGCCGCCGATGCTTCGGGAATCGCCACCGTATACGTCAAGTCATCGAAATAAACCGTCTGCCCGTTGCCGTCGCGATGTGTCGTGATGATCCCGAACCGATCGAAGCTCGCGCCGATCCCCTTGTGACCGGGAAGCAGGTTCATGAAGACTTCCTGGCCGTCAAGGCGGACGGTCAGACGCCCGCCGCCTCCGTTGCCCTGCGGGTCGTATTCGATCTGAAAATGGTGGGAAGTGCCGTCCGGATAGATGTAGGGCGGATTGTCCCCGCGAACCAGAGGACTTTGGCCTTCCTGGTCGATTCCATAGGCCGGGTAGAACAGGAAGCCTTCGGCGCTGGGCCCTTCGATCGCGGCGCCCATGAAGTTTTCGGGGGTGGGATTGTCGTTGGTGCTGTCGCGTACGCTGCCGGTCGAATGGAAAAACCCGATCAGCGTCGTGCTGTCGGTCACACCACGGACAAACGCCATTTTCCCCGAAGCCTTCAGCGGAGTGGTCAGGTCCAGCGTCTGCTGAAGCCGATCGCCGTAGTAGGCCATCCGCAGCCCCTGGAAGTCCGGCCTGGAATCGCCGCGGAATGTATGTCCGCCCATCTCGCCTGTTCCCGCGCCGCCGGCAAAGTTCGTGTTGGGACTGTATCCGAAATCAAACCGTGGCCGCACATTCGTGCTCGTGTAGGTGGTGCGATTGCGCAGGCTGTCGTAGCCGGGGTTGCTCGAGAACGTCTGCGTCGCGCCACCGTTGATTGAAAGATTATCCACCCAAAGCCGCCCCGGGCCGTCGTAGCTCTTGACGACATTCAGCAGCCCGAAGCGATTGAACGTCGCGCCGTCGAGCCTGTGGCCGGGGTCGAGGTTGAAGACGGTCGTGATGCTGCCGATGGAGGCGGAGATGGCGCCGCCGCCGCCGTTGGCGTTGGGGTCGTAGCTGAGCGCCCAGTTGTAGACCGCCGAGCTGCTGAACAGGTACTCGCTGCCGCCCGGACCCACCGCCTTGGCGCCGGCACGCCACTTCGAGGTGCCATATTCGCCGGAGGCGTAAAAGTACTCATCGCGTCCGTAGATTCGCAGCGCCAGTGAGTTGGGCGTTCGCCACTCGTTAATCGTGTTGCTGTTGAAGAACCCCAGCAGCGTGTTTCCGCCTCCTGCTGCGACCTTCAGCGTGCCCGAGGCGCTCAGTGGCTGATCGAGTGTGGCGAGGGGGATGGACTGGGCATAGTAGGCAGGTTCGCCGCAAGGCGTGATGAATCCGCCGATTTCCCCGGCCGGACCTCCGGCATTGCTGGTGAAGCTGTATCCGAAGTTCTGCGTGACGGTGGCGGGCGGCGGGGTGGTGGCTCGGTTGTTGCGCCCGTCCCATCCCGGATCGCTTTCAAACGTCTCGGTTTTCATCACCAGCTGCGCCTGCGCAGCGTCTGGCGCCACGCGCAGCAGCGCAAACAACGCGACGGCCAGCACTGACAATCGGCCGATTGTGTGTTGCATTTTCACTGCCTCATAGAGGAAACCTGCATGGGAGGATCGATTGTGAACGAATAGAGCCTGGCTCCGTACGGAACGGTGAAGCGCAGTCGCATCGTTCCATCGGGCGCAATATCGCGCAGCGACTTGCCGCCTTCGAACGCGACTCTGTGCTTCAGCGAATCCCCCTGCACCGTCGCCTTGCCCAGCGTCTGGTTGCCCGCGGCGTTCAGTACTTCTACCTCGATCGGGCCAATGCCGTTGAGGTACAGCTCCCGGCCGTCGAACGAAAGCGGCCTGGTCGTCAGCGTTCCGCCATTGACGGAAACGAATCCATCCGGCCGCAGCCGCGCCCGGAAGATCCCGCCGCCGCTTACCCGGTAGTGCCTGGGATGGTTCTTGCCCCAGGAGCTCGAGCCGTAGTAGTAGATCAGCTCGTCGCCGATGCGGATCGGCGGATTGGAAAACTCGGTCATGTATCCGCCGTCGTTGCGCCCGTCATTGCCGCCTTCTTTGCCGTTGGGAACCCAGACTTCGGGGATGCCGTCGTCGTTGGCGAACGGAACCTTGTGCCAGTGCAGACCGTCGCGGCTGCACACCAGCTTCATGAACGCACATCCCGCCGCCGAGTACGGATAGTCCCCGCCCCCGTGCCACACCCGCAGCCCGCCCAGCCACATCGATTCGTACCGCCAGGCCGTCGAGGAGTAATATTCGTCCCACGGCATGTCGCCATTACGCTCGTTGGCCGTCGGAACCAGGTCCAGCCGCTGAAGCCGGTTCAGATCCACCGGCTGATCCAGCCGATCGACGAAGAGAAATCCCCGCGAGCGCAGACGGTTCTCGTTTTCGACGTTCTCCACCGACGCAAATCGAATGCACGCCAGGAACCGGTTCTCCTGCCTGTCGTGATAAAACGTCGTCACATCGCCGCTGCCGTTGAGCCGCCGACGGTCCTGTTCGATCGTCCGGCTGCCCGAGACCATCACGTGTGGCCCGCGATGCCACTTGATCCCGTCGGCCGAGTACATGTAGTACTGCCCCTCGCGGTTGCCCTCCCAGTTGGCGAAGTGCAGCCACCCCTTGTACGGATACTGCGGATCCTTTTCGTCATACGTGAACGACCACAGGTCCACGTTGGTCGCGCTGGTCCTGGAAACCGGATCGTACAGGTCGATCTCGATCCGCTGCGGCTTGCCGTCGTCCCCTTTGGTCCAGTTCATCGCGTCCGGCGACGTGAAGCGATAAAGGCGAATCCGGTCGGCACTGGGCCCCGGCCAGCTCGAACAGAACGACAGCGCGATCATCACCCATTTCTTGAGCCGCGGGTCGTAGACGATGGTTCCGTTGGCCTCCAGCGTCGCCTTGTGTTCGCCGAACTCATCCTCCAGCGCGATCACCGGCTCGTTGCCCCCGTTGTCCTTCTTGGGCTGGTGCAGCGTGCGCTTCAAATCCTTCTGTTGGCTGATCAGGTAGTCATCGATGAACAGTTGCGCCTCGCCGCTGCGCAGCCTGATCGTGGTCAGCGGCGGATCAGCGGCGCGAGCCGTGTCTGCTGCGATGACGACGAACGTGATCATCGCCACGGTCAAGGCACTCAGGCACGAAGGCACGGAGGCACGCAGGACAAGCCGCGGCGAGTTCCGTGCGTCGTTGCCGCCCTGGTGCCTCTGTGCCTTGGTGCCTCCAGTCAGTGTCGCGTTCATTCGAACTCCAATCCGTAAATCCTGGCCCTGTTCAGCTTGAAGCGGAGCATGATCGGCTTGCCCGCCTCAACGCCCAGGTCGATTGCCTGGTTCTTCCACGTGACCGTCGTGAGGTATTGGTCTGCGATGATCGGCTGCGCGTCGGCGAAGCTTCTTTCGGGAAGCGCCTGGTTGTCGGGACCGGCCACTTCAACCAAAATGCTGCCGGCGCGCTGCGTGACCGCGTTGATCTTCAGAGTTCTGCCCGAAGGCAGGAAAAGCGGCGTGCTGAACTGCCCCTGCTCGTCCGCCACGATCGCCATCAGCCGACCCTTCGGCCAGACCGCAAGCCCCGTGTCGTACGCCCAGGCCGTCCGCGGATACTTGTGCGGATACAGATACCCCGTGTACGGCACCGCCCAGCTTCCGTCCGGCAGCTCGATCATGTTCGGACGCGTGAACACGCACCCGCCGTCCCACTGCCCGAACTGTGTCGTCTTCAGCACCGGCGATCCCGGCGCGCGATGCCACAGCTTGCCGTCGTAGCTGGCCTGAAGCTCGATGCTTGTCGTGTCCGAGAGCTGGTGATAGATCGCCGGGAACATCAGGTAATGATCCGGGGCGTCGGGGATGGTCGTATAGGCGTTGGAGTAATACGTGTCGGCGGGGGGCATGTCGCTGCCGGCCTCGACGATCACCTGCGAGAGCGGAAACTGCTCGAAGTGATCAGATTCGCTGCGGCCAATCGCGCGACGCGGCAGCCAGTTGTGTCCCCTGATGTCGCGCGACGGCAGCGGCTGGCCTTCAGCTCGCGGTCCCACCGAATGGCTCCGCGTGAACATCACGTACTTGTTCAGCCTGGCGTCGTACCCGGCCACCACCTGCGTGTCGCTCGGCTCGATGCTGATCGGCTCAGGCAACTCGGTCCAGCTCAATCCATCCGGCGAGACTGCGCCCACGATGCAGTCGCCGAACCAGCCCGAGCCTTTCTCCGTCGCCATCACCGAGTATGGCTTGCGCTTCTTGTACTCCTCGAGTTTTTCCGGATCGAAGTGGCTGTGCTTGACGGCCTTGAAACGCTGCTGGGGCGGGGCAGTCGGGTCGATGAAGACGGTACCGACGGGGTAGGAAATCAGGTTATTCGCCCGGCTGCCGTCGTACTCCACCAGGCCAAGCTCAGGCTTCTGCCACGTCCTGCCGTCCCTGGACTCCAGGTAACAGGTGTAACCGGCGCCTTGCGCGTCCTGACAGTTGCCCCAGGCGCGGAACTTTTCGCCATCCCGCACGATCGTGCCGATGCTCAGGCCCATTTTCTCCCAAGGCCGGTCGCGCGGAATGGGCCCGAGGCGCTGCGCCGGCTGCGCCTCCAGTCGCACGCCCAGGGGCGCTTCGTGGTAGAGCATCTTCGCGTCATGCGGTCCGACCTTCACGTCGCGGGAAAAAGGCTTCCCGGTCTTGGCGTCGATCCACTCCGGCGCGCCCGGTCGCACGAAATACCAGGTCGTGAACACGATTCGCCTGCCGGCCAGTTCGTATGGCTCGCCGGCGGGGCGGTCGTGCTCGATCGCACC
>Ga0073934_10011231_pt1 | contig 10895 bp, 12 predicted proteins | sample LarsenN4metaG_FD_76834 | JGI IMG/M metagenome (GOLD analysis project Ga0073934, IMG submission 76834) | Hot spring sediment bacterial and archeal communities from British Columbia, Canada, to study Microbial Dark Matter (Phase II) - Larsen... ...
CGCTGGTCGGCCGACGACGCCTGCCTCCGCCCGCGCGGCCTCCCGAACGAGTACCGCGCCGAGGTGGACGCGGCGACGCAGGCCGGCCGCGGGGCGGGTGCCGACGCCGCGCGCGCGTGTCCGTTCCTCGGGCGGGGGGCGTCCGCGTAGCGCTGAGCGCGGGTTCGCGTCGCGTGCGGGCGTGGCGGGCTGCCGGAAAACGCGCGCGGCATCCGAGGCGTTCGCTGCCCGCTCCGACGGCCGGGCCCCCCAGCGGGGTCAGGAGGGCGCGACCGTGGCAAAGCCCAACGATGCCGCGGCATCGGCCAGCCGGCGATCGTACGTCACCACGGCGCGCAGCACCGGCGCGACGAGCTGCGCGGCCGCCAGGTGGATCGCGTCCAGCGAGCGCAGGCCGATCGGCTCGAGCGTCCCCGCGGCGTCCAGCAGCGAGTCGTCGAGTCGAATCAGGTCGATTCCATGCAAGACGCGCCTCGCCGCCTCGACCGAGGCCGGCCCTCCGGGACGTACGGCCCGCAGCACTTCGGTGCGCGCGAGCCCACACGAGATGCGCTCCGGATGCCGCCGCAGGTAGGCGCGCAAGGCCCGCGATTCCGGCTCCCGGACCACGAGCTTCACCAGCGCCGAGGAGTCGAGATAGACCACCGTGCCGCGACTCAGCGCTCGCCGGCGCGCAGGCGGGCGAGCCGACGCGACGGCCGTTCCGCCCGGGCGGGCAGGCGGATCGGCTCCCCGACCTCGAGGAGATCGACTTCCGCCCGCGTGAGGCGTCCCGCCGCCTCGAGCGCATCCACCACGTTGGAGCCTGCCGGGGCGAGCACCGCGACGGAACGTCCCCGGTCGGTGACCTCGAGCCGCTCACCCCGTCGGACGCGGCGAATCGCGGCAGCGGCGTTCTGCTGCAATTGTCGCACACCGATCCGATCCATGTGCGGCACTGTAGCACGAGCGCGGTGGCCGCCTCAAACTGCTCCGACGCCGCGCGGTTCCCACCGGCTCATCCTCTCGCCGGCTGCCGCGCCGGCCCCGGGGATGGGGCGAAGGTCGGCGCGTCGTGATCACGAACCGCTGCACTCCTCACCTCGCTCGCGCACGGCGCGGGCCTGCTCGGCGGTCCGCCAGATCAGGTCATGCTCGCGGCCGCTGCGCGCCGTCCCGTCATCGTCCTCGGCGAGGGCGCGCGACCGACCTCCGTTCCCAGCAGCTGACGGACGGCCGTGTGGTCGATCGCGACCGGCGAGACGTGCGGCGACTGCGTCGACAACGACGGCAACGGCCGCACCGACTTCGAGGAGCCGCTCCGCTACCCGTGAATCGCGCCGGCGACTGACCGACCGGCTTTGGGTCCACCCGCGCGGCTTCAGCCGTCGGCCGCCACGCAGCTCGCCAGGACCTCCTCGGCGATGGCCGTGCAGTCCACCACAAGGGCGCAGTCGCCTGACACGTCGGTTCGGGGCCGCAATGCTCGACGCAATTCTCGGGGAGCGGGGGAGGCTACGCGCAGTATTGCAGGGCGGCCGCGTGCAGCTCGGCGCAGGTCACCGTGGGATCCGCCAGGCACAGATCCCGAATGGCGTCGATGCGGCCGGAGAAGCTCTCGCCCCCGCTGGCACACCCGATTGCGCATTCCTGGAAAGTGAGCGGGTTGCAGGCGTGGAGGGCGTGCGTCCGCCAGCGTTCGCGGTACTCCTCGAGGTCGTCGGGAGAGAGGCTCGGGTAGACCATGCGCTCGTACGGGACGTCGTAGGCGTGGATCACCGCCGTCCGGGGACGCGGCGGCGGGACCGGCCGGAGGAGGACGCCGACCACGTCGTCGGCGGGCTGCTCGAGCGTCGAGCGCGATCGCCGGCCGGCGATACGGCGTACGCGGCCGGAGGCGGACGACCAGCACCGGACGCCGCGCCTGCCGGACGACGCGCTCGGCGATCGACCCGAGCAGCGTGTCCCGGACGGTGCGGCGCCCGCCGCCACCGACGACGACCACGTCCGCGTGCACCGTCGCCGCGTGCCGACCGATCTCCGCCGCGGGGACGCCGACCGCCACGACGGAACGGATCCGCGCGCGCCCCTCGAGCGTCCGCTTCAGGCACTCGCCTTCCGCCGCGAGGGCCGTCCGCGCGTCGCGCGCCGCGCGCCGTCGGGCATTCGCCGGGAGGCCTCGGGGGACGACGTGCAGGAGGGTGAGCCGGGCGTCGGTCGCGAGCCGCAGGAGCGCGGTACGCGCGACCACCCGGTCGCCGTACGGCGTCAGGTCGAGCGGGACGAGGACGGATCGGAGCATCCGGGAGCCATGTCACACGCGGCCGCCGGCGGTTCAGTCCGTCTCGTCGCGCCGGATGCCCAGCGAGCGCGCGACCGCGTCCTCCATCTCGCGGATCGCGGGCCCGGCGTGGGCGTGCTTCAGCGCGGCGAGCCGCGGGTGGCCGGCGCGGCTCTCGGCGTCCCACTCGTCGGCGAACTTCCCCGACGCGATGTCGTCGACCAGCGCCCGCATGCGAGCGTAGACGTCCAGATGGTCGAAGCTCCCGCGACGCGAGAGCTGGCCGTACTGGCTGGTCGGCGAATGGAACTCGAGCTGCCGCACGAACCCGACCTCGCGGAGGAGGCGGTAGTTCCGCTCGACCTCGCCGGAGAGGAAGAGCTCGGTCATGATCGCCTCGAGCGGGATGCCGCGCTCGAGGAGCGCCATGACGAAGGCGGCGTTCACGTGGGTGAGCGCCGGCGACAGCGCCTGCTCGACGGCGAGGTCCAGCACGGCCTCCTGGTGCGGCGTCAGCTCGATGCCGCCCTGGCGGAGGCCGCCGATCGCCTTCGCGATCGCGAGCGTGCGGGCGAGCGCGCGCCCCGTGCGGTCGCGGTGGACGCCGACGGCGGTGATGAAGCCCTGGCCCTCCTCGTAGCAGCGCCGGACCTCGGGCCCGAGCATGCGGGGCGCCACCAGCCCGACGTCGCCCGGCGGGTCGTGCCGCCCGAACGCGAGCGTGTAGCCGCTCGCGAGGATCGTGAGGCCGTCGTCGGGCCGGCGAAGGCCGAGGCGGGGGACGACGTCGTCCGGGACGAGGAGGCACGCGATCGGCGCCTCGCTCGCGGCCGCGACGTCGGCCGGGGCGAAGCCGTCCGCGAGCGCGCGCTCGCGCGTCGCGTCGGCGCGGACGCACACGCGGACGTCGCAGCCCGAGTCGCGCAGGTTGAGCGCCCAGGAACGGCCCTGGTTCCCGTAGCCGACGACCGCGAGCGGGACGCCCTGCACGAGCGTCACGTCGGCGTCGGCGTCGCGATGGATGGTCGTCATCGGACGCCGTATCGGCGACCGCCGGGGCGGTGGTCAAGGGCGGGGCGCCGTCCGGTAGTGTCCTAATTCGAGCCGATCCGGCCGTGGGCAGTACTCACCGCCTCGCATCGTCTCCATCGAGAAGGACGACAAGATCGGCCTTCCCGACATGGACCTCGTTGGCACGTCCTACGTCGAGCGACAGAACCTCACGATCCGTATGCAAGTCCGCCGGCTGACCCGGTTCACCGACGGCTTCAGCAAGAAGGTGGAGAACCTTCGGGCCGCGATGGACATGCACTTCACGCACTACAATTTCGTCCGGTTCCACAAGACGATTCGCTGCACGCCCGCGATGGAGGCCGGCACCGTCCCGGTAGACATGGCTGCGTGAACGACGTGGAGCGGCTACGGCAGGCGATTCGCGACCTGCACGGGCTGGAGGCGACGCACGTCCGCTCGGAGGATGTGCGGGAGATGTTCCGCGGCGAGGTCGCGTGGGAGGGCACGGTCGAAGTCTTCACCGTGACCCGACATCCGCGGGCGACGACGGCCTACGCGTGGTCCTTCGAGAACGACGCCGGGAACGTGCAGCACGTCGCGGTGCTCGGGGTGTCGCCCGTGAACAGCGCGCGGGACGCGGTGCGGGCCGCCATTGCCCGCGGGACGCGCCCATGGGCGGGCGCCGGGCGGCGTCATGGCGAACGGCGTGGCAGCAGAGGAGGCCGTCGCGCGGCCGCACGCGGATCCCGCGCGGGGGTCGCCGGCGTTCGACGACGACGTCGCGTTGGGCGACGCCTGCCGGCACCGCCCACGCGCGCGGGTGCCCGCGCCTCGGCCGGGGCGCCGGAGAACCGCCGGGCTGACGGCTCCGCCCGGGACGGCTCAGACCGGCAGCGGCCGGAGGTCGATCCGGTACCCCATCCGCTCGTACATGCCGGCGTGGAGCGCCTGCTCGAACGGGTGCACCTCGACCCGCGGCGGCCGGCGCGCGACGACGGCGGCCGCGCCGCACGGCGGCGAGTGCGGGGCCGGCGGGTCGGGCGGGCCGCTCACGTCGAACTCGGGGTCCGGGTCGTCGGGCTTGAGGCTCCAGCCGATGTTGAGCGCGGTCCGGTCGCGGAGCGTGAGCCACCAGCCGGCGCCCGGCGCGCCGGCGCCGTGCGGCGGCGCGCCGAGGAAGCGCCACTCGAGGAAGCGGAGGATCGAGGTGTGGTCGTAGAGCCGGTGGTCGACGAAGTTCCGGCGCGCGTACGGCGAGATGAGCCGCGTCGGGACCCGGAACCCGGCCTGGCCGAAGTTCTCGTCGTCGACGTTGCTGCCGCGCTCGTCGGGAAGGACCGGCGGCCGGACGTGGTCGAAGAAGCCGCCCCACTCGTCGTACGTGAGGATGACGAGCCCGCGTTCCCAGTGCGGCGACTCGACGAACGCCTTGATGACGTTCCGGACGTAGCTCTGGCCGTCGCGCACGTCGCCGTGGGGATGCTCGTCGGTGCGGTTCGCGCCGACGAAGCCGGGGTCCACGAAGACGACGTTCGGCAGGGTGCCGGCGGCGGCGTCGGCGAAGTAGTCGGCGACGTTGTGCGAGACCGGGGCGAGCCGCGCGCCCCAGAGGAACGTCGTCGGCAGGTCGACGAAGTAGTAGCCGCACGGGACGCCCGCGGCGATCAGCCGGTCCCAGATCGTCGGCCACGGGAAGCCCTGCGGAAACCCGACCTCCGGCGGGAGGGCGTTGTTCTTGATGCCGCCCGACTGCGCCGAGTGGAGGTACTCGCGGTTCGGGAACGTCGGCCCGAGGCACGAGCAGTGGTAGCGGTCGAACACCGTGAAGCGGCGGGTGAGCGCCTCGTAGAAGGGGAGGTCGCCCTGGCGGTAGTAGCCGAGCGCGAACTCGTCGTTGCCGCTTCCCGGCGCGAGGAAGCCGCCGTCGCGCTGCGCGCGCCCGGCGTCCCACCCGTGCCCCGGGTCGGGGTGCCCGCAGCCGCGGTACGGGTTCGGCTCGGTGGCGTCGCTCGGGAGGTGGAAGGTCGAGACCACGCCGCCGCCCGGCGCGCGATAGCGCTGCGTGTTGTTGGCGTCGATCCGGAAGCGCCGGTAGAGCCGCCGGCCCTCCTCGAGGTAGCGCTCGTCGCCCGCGAGCCAGCCGAGGTAGTGGTCGAACGAGCGGTTCTCCATCATGAGGACGAGGACCGTGTCGATCGGCGCCTCGGCCGCCGGCAGGTCGAGGATGCTCCCGCCGGCGATCTTCGGCGGGCGGCGCTCCCAGGTGGGCGCCGGGGCGGCGAACGCCGGCAGGGCGCGCCCGACGGCGGCGGCTCCGCCGAGGAGCGCGGCACGGCGGAGGAGCTCGCGACGGTTCATCTGTGGGACCTCCAGAGTCGAGACGTCGGGTGGTCGGTACCCCGTTTCACGCCGTCGTGTCCAGCCGCGCCGCGTGGCGGGCGCCGGCAAGACCTCCTCGACGGCGCGCACCGGCGGCGCGCGCGTGGGCTGCGTCCTCCGGCCGCGCCCGGCCCGGCCCGCGTCGCGCGGGCCGGAGGGAACGCGCCCCCGGCGTCGCGAGCCGCCCCCGTCTGTGGCAGGATGCGCGCGCCGCGGAGCCCGTCACGCCCACCGTCACGCTCATCCGCCACCCGGCCGCCGAGGCCCCCGCCGTCCGCGGGGTGACGGCGTCCGTCGCGCGCCGGGCGGGCGACCTGACGGTCGAGTTCGCGCTCGCCGGCGACCTCGACGCGCTCGCGATCCCGCCGGCCGGTCCGCCCGCGCCGGGCGCGCGGCTCTGGGAGCACACCTGCTTCGAGGTGTTCGTCGCCGCGGGCGGCGCCGGCTACCACGAGCTGAACCTGGCGCCGTCGGGCGCGTGGCAGGCGCACGCGTTCGCGCGCTACCGCGAGGGCGGGCCGCTCGCGGACCCCGGCCTCGCGCCGCGCATCGACGTCGCGCGGGACGCCCGCCGGCTGACCCTCCGCGCCGAGCTGGCGCTCGGCCGCCTCGCCGGCGTCTACCGCGCGGCGCCGCTCCGGCTCGCCCTCGCCGCGGTCGTCGAGGACCGGACGGGCGCGCGCTCGTGGTGGGCGCTCCGCCACCCGCCCGGGCGTCCCGACTTCCACCACCCCGACGGCTTCGCGCTCGGGCTCGACGCCGCCGCGCCGGTCGAGGGGCCCCCGGCGCCGTGAGGACCGGTCTCGACCGCCTGCTGGCCGAGCCCGCGCTCCGGCGGCCGCTCGCCGGCCGCCGCGTCGCGCTCCTCGCGCACCCCGCGTCGGTCACGCCCGACCTCGTCCACGCCCTCGACGCGCTCGCCGCCGCGGGCGTCCGCCCGACCGCCGCCTTCGGCCCGCAGCACGGCCTCCGCGGCGACAAGCAGGACAACATGGTGGAGTCGGACGACTTCACCGATCCGGTCCACGGCATTCCCGTCTTCAGCCTCTACGGCCGGGTGCGCCGGCCGACCGACGCGATGATGGACGCCTTCGACGTCCTGCTGGTCGACCTCCAGGACGTCGGCTGCCGCGTCTACACCTTCGTCACCACCCTCCGCTACGTGCTCGAGGCGGCGGCGGCGCACGGAAAGGCGGTCCGCGTGCTCGACCGGCCGAACCCGATCGGCCGTCCCGTCGAGGGCCTCCGGCTCCGTCCCGGCTGGGAGAGCTTCGTCGGCGCCGGGCCGCTCCCGATGCGCCACGGTCTCACGCTCGGCGAGCTGGCGCGCTGGTTCGTCGCGACGCTCCGGCTCGACGTCGACTGCGAGGTCGTGCCGATGGAGGGGTGGCGGCCGGACGCCGCGCCCGGCTTCGGCTGGCCGCTCGGCGCGCGCGCGTGGGTGAACCCGAGCCCGAACGCGGCGACCCTCTGGATGGCGCGTGCCTACGCCGGCACGGTGCTGATCGAGGGCACGACGCTCTCCGAGGGCCGCGGCACGACGCGGCCGCTCGAGCTCTTCGGCGCGCCCGACGTCGACCCGGCGGCGCTGCTCGCGACGATGCGCCGCCTGGCGCCCGGCTGGCTCGCCGGCTGCCGGCTCCGCGCGTGCTGGTTCGAGCCGACGTTCCACAAGCACGTCGGCCGGCTCTGCGCGGGCCTCCAGATCCACGTCGAGGACGGGGCCTACGCGCACGGCGCCTTCCGGCCGTGGCGGCTCGTCGCCCTGGCGCTGAAGGCGCTCCGCACGCTCCGGGCCGACTACCCGCTCTGGCGCGACTTCGTCTACGAGTACGAGCACGGCCGCCTCGCGATCGACGTCATCGGCGGCGGCGACGTGCTCCGCCGCTGGGTGGACGACCCGGCGGCGGCGCCGGCCGACCTCGACGCGATGGCGGCGGCCGACGAGCGCGCCTGGCTGGCGGAGCGGGAGGCCGTCCTCCTCTACCGCTGAGCGGCGGTCAGGCGGCGGACTCGGCCTCCCAGATCGCCACCGGGCGGGCGACGCCCTTCAGCTCGACGGTGTCCCGCGGCACGAAGCGCACGCCGGCCACGACGCCGTCGCCCGCCGCGGTCACGAGACGGGGCTCCGCGAGCACCTGGCCCGCGGCGGCGTGCGTCGCGAGCCGCGCGGCGAGGTTCACCGGCGGGCCGACGGCCGCGTACTCGAGGCGCCGCGTGCCGCCGATCACCCCGACGGTGACGAAGCCCGTCGCGACGCCCACGCCCACGCCGAGCCGGTGGCCGAGCCGCGTCCAGCGGCCGAGGAGCGCGGCCGACCGGTCGCGGATCTCGACCGCCATCGCGACCGCGCGGCGCACGTGATCGAGCGCGGGAATCGGCGCCCCGACCAGCGCGAGGATGCCGTCGCCGGCGAAGTCCTTGATCGAGCCGCCGTGGCGCGCGACGATCTCGCCGACGGCGTCGTAATAGGCCTCGAGGAGCTGGATGACCTCCTCCGGCGGCGCCGTCTCGGCGAAGGCGGTGAAGCCGCGGAGGTCGCAGGCGACGACCGAGATCTCGCGCCGCGTGCGCTCGAGCGCCCGGCGGAAGCCGCGCTGCTGCACGAGCCGCACCACCTGCATCGAGAGGAAGCGCGAGATGAACTCGCCGCGCTGCCCCTGCATCACGTGGTAGCGGACGGCGCCGCCGAGGACGATCATCTCGCCGCACGCCATCGCGAAGGGCGGCCAGCCGGGCGGGAGGACGAGCGCCGCGTACCAGAGCGGCGTCGCCGCGGCGAGCGCGACCAGGCGGATCCGCTCGGCGCGGTCGATGCCGGCGTGGAGGAGCTGGACGATGCGCAGGGTGCCGAGCGTCAGCGCGAGGTCGAACGGGACGCCGAAGATCCAGTGCGCGGGCTCGCCGAAGTTGAACGCGCCCTGCGGCCCCGACCACACCCGCTCGCGGAGCTCCGGCAGGAGGAGGCCGACGATCCCGTAGACGACGCCCGAGCCCTGGGCGACGCGGAGGAGCCGGTCGCCGCGCGGCTCGGCCGCGCCGGCGGTGCGGCCGACGCGGAGGATCCACTCGAGCCCGGCGACGACGACGCCCGCTTCGAGCACCGAGAAGGCGCGCGCCCAGGCGGGCATCGCGAGGCCGAGCCAGCGTCCCTGGGCGGCGATGTTGAGCAGCGAGACGACGCCCAGGAGCCCGAGCATGAGGGCGAACGCCCGGCTCGTCGGCGCGCGCCGGTCGGCCTCGAAGAAGCAGAGCGCCATCCCGATCGCGAAGAGTCCGACGATGGCGTAGGACAGCGGCTCGACCACCGCCGCGAGCCTATACTCCAGGCGCCGCGGGGTGGCGAGGCGGCCCGCCCGGTGTCGGGCGGTTGACGCGGCGGTCGCCCGCGGGTCACGCGGTTGGCCCGCCCGGCGCCGGCCGCCCGCGAACGCCGGGCGACGGTCCGGCATGCCGCTTGCGAAACATCACGCCGTGGGCGGTCCGCTCGTCTCGCTCGTCCTGGCGGTGAAGAACGGCATGCCGTTCGTCGCCGAGGCGCTCGCGTCGGTGGCGGCACGGGCGTACCGCCCGCTCGAGGCGCGCTACCGCCTGACGGCGGCGGCGGGCGGCGGGACGGCGGCCGCGGGCCGCGAGGAGAGGGCGGGATGAGCGGGCGGACGACGGCACCGCCGACGGCGCTCGTGCTCGCGGGCGGGCTCGGCTCGCGCCTCGCGCCCGTGCTCGCCGGGCGACCGAAGGTCCTCGCCGAGGTCGGGGGACGGCCGTTCCTCGCGTACCTCCTGGACCGCCTCGCGGCGGACGGGGTCCGCGACGTCGTCCTCTGCACCGGGCACCTCGGCGACCAGGTGGCCGCCGCGATCGGGCACGCCCATCGCGGCCTGCGGATCACGTACTCGCGCGAGCCGTCGCCGCTCGGGACGGCGGGCGCGCTCCGCCATGCGCTCCCGCTCGTCGCCGACGACGACGTGCTGGCGCTGAACGGCGACTCGGTCTGCCGCGCGAGCGTGCGCACGCTCTGGCGGCGCCACCGCGAGCACCGCGCGGCGGCGACGCTCCTCCTGACGCGCGTCGCCGACGGCTCGCGCTTCGGCCGCGTCGAGGTCGACCTCGCGGGCCGCATTCGCCGGTTCGAGGAGAAGCGGCCGGGCGGCGGCCCGGCGCTCATCAGCGCCGGGGTCTACGTCCTCTCGTGCCGCCTCCTCGCCGCGATCCCGGCCGAGCGGCCGGTGTCGCTCGAGCACGAGGTCCTGCCGGCGTGGATCGGCCGGGGGCTCTTCGGCCACGCCTGCCGCGGGCCGTTCCTCGACATCGGGACGCCCGAGGGCTTCGCCGCCGCGGCGGCGTTCGTGGGAGCGGCGGGATGATCGGCGCGCGGCGCGCCGGCGCGCCGGCGTCGACGCTCGGCGCGGACGACTTCGCGCGGCTCTTCGGCGTCGCGCCCGAGACGCTCGCGCCGGCGCTCCGCGCCCGCATCGCGGCCGGGGACTTCCGCCATTGCGTGCTCGACGACGCCGCCCAGCTCGCGCTCGCGGAGGAGATCGTCGCGCGCGTCGCGGCGGGGACCTTCACCGTCGCGGGCCCCGCCGGCAAGGCGCGCTGGGACCGGGGGTGGGGCGAGAACCTGGCGGCGCTCCGCGCGAGCGGCGGCGATCCGCGCGCGCTTCGCCCGCGCTACATCCGCGACGGCCAGCCCGTCCGGCTCTTCCGCCGCTGGGCGGTCCCGGCCGACCCGGCGTTCGAGGCGCGGTGGTACGAAATCTTCCGCGACTGGCTCGCGACGACCTTCCTCGCCGACGCCGAGGCGATCTTCGAGTTCGGCTGCGGGTCCGGCCACAACCTGGCGGCGTTCGCCGAGCGCTTCCCCGCGAAGCGGCTCGTCGGCCTCGACTGGACGACGGCGTCGGTCGACATCCTCGCGGAGCTCGCGCGGCGCCACGGCTGGAACGTCGAGGGCCGCCTCTTCGACCTCTTCCGGCCCGACCCGGCGCTCGTCCTCCCGCCGGGGAGCGTCGTCCTGACGGTGGGCGCGCTCGAGCAGACGGGGACCGGCTGGGGCGCGTTCCTCGACTGGCTCCTCGCCGCGCGCCCGATGCGGGTGGTCGCGATCGAGCCGATCCTCGAGTGGTACGACGCCGACGACCCGGTGGACGCCGCCGCGATCCGCTTCCACCTCGCGCGGAACTACTGGCGCGGCTTCCCGCGCCGGCTCGCCGCGCTCGAGAAGGTTCTTTTTGGCCTC
>Ga0073934_10011232_pt1 | contig 10895 bp, 10 predicted proteins | sample LarsenN4metaG_FD_76834 | JGI IMG/M metagenome (GOLD analysis project Ga0073934, IMG submission 76834) | Hot spring sediment bacterial and archeal communities from British Columbia, Canada, to study Microbial Dark Matter (Phase II) - Larsen... ...
AAGATTCTGTGGCAAAAATCGCTGCACAAGGACCACCCGCACGAAGCCGGGCATTACACCGCGAGCCTCGCCTCGAATTCGCCCGTGACCGATGGCGAGCGCATCGTCGCTTCCTTTGGATCGCGCGGCGTGTACTGCCTCGACCTGGAAGGAAAATTGCTCTGGAAAAAAGACCTCGGCGAAATGCACTCCAAGCACGGTCACGGCGAAGGCAGCTCGCCGGTGCTGCATGGCGATGTCGTTGTGATCAACTGGGATCACGAGGAGCAGTCCTTCATCGTCGCACTCGATAAGAGGACCGGACAGCAAAAGTGGCGCGTTGCCCGGCCGGAAGACACGTCCTGGGCAACGCCGATCGTCGTCGAGCACAAGGGCCGTGCCCAAATCGTCGTGTCCGGCACGAATCGCATCCGCAGCTACGACCCTGCCACCGGCGGCGTCAACTGGGAATGCGGCGGGCTTTCGTCGAACATCGTCGCGTCGCCGGTGTCGGCCGACGGCATCGTGTTCGCGGGCAGCAGCTACGATACGCGGAACCTGCTGGCGATTCGCCTCGACGGCGCCAAGGGCGACATCACCGGAACCGACCAGGTTCTTTGGAGCCGGCGCCGCGGCTGCCCCTACGTGCCGTCGCCCTTGCTTTACGACGGCTTCCTGTACACGCTGCAACATTACCAGGGCGTGATCTTTCGCATCGACTCTAAGAACGGCGAGGAGCAGGGCGGGCCCTTTCGATTGGCGGCGGTTACCGAAGTGTATTCGTCGCCGGTCGGCGCTGCCGGCCGCATTTACGTCACGAGCCGGGCCGGCATCACTCAAGTGCTGAGCAACGACGCCGAAGGCAAATCACTGGCGACCAACCGGCTCGACGACAGCATCAGCGCGTCCGCCGCTATTGCCGGGAGCGAGCTGTACCTGCGTGGCGAGAAGCATTTGTATTGCATTGCGGAAAAATGAGAAAACTTTGCTCACGTGTCGGCCGTCACAATGTTGTAACATTGTTGCTTTGCCCCTTGCGAATCGCAAATCCAGATCGGTACATTGAAGGCTCACGATTCGCAGCCTCAAAGGATAACGTCCATGTTCTCGCGATCAATATTGGCAATCGGCGCCATTGTGTTGTTGGTCCACGGTGCGTTTGCCCAGGATTCGAAGCCGATCTCGGCAGACGTGTCGAAGAATCCCGTCGAAGTTCGCTTCACCGACGGGGGCCAGATGCGCATGACGATTGCCGACGAATTTCTCGAACTGACCACCAACCACGGCAAACTCAAGATCGCCGTCGCCAACATCCGGCGCATCGAACTGGCGTCGCGTTTGTCGGAAGCGCATCAGAAACTGATCGAGCAATCGATTGCCGATCTGTCCAGCCCGCAGTACAAGACTCGCGAAAAAGCGACGGCGGAACTGATCGCCCTGAAAGAAAAGGCGTATCCCGCGGTCGTGAAGATTTCCCAAAGCTCCGACGCCGAGGTCGCCAAGCGCGCCAAGGAAATCATCGAAAAGATTCGCGCCCGAGTCCCGGCGAGCCGGCTCCGCTGGCGCGAGAAGGACGTCGTCTATACGATCGATTCGACCATCACCGGCCGCATCGAAATTTCCGGCTTCCAGGCGAATACGCAGCAGTTCGGTCCCGTGCAACTGAAGCTGCCCGATGTTCTCGGCATGCACTTTAACGCCGGCACCGAGATCGAAGTCACGCTCGACGGCCGCTATGCCATGAATACCGAGGCCTGGCTCGACACCGGCGTCGATGTCACCGAGCACGTCAACCTCACCATCACCGCCAGCGGCGAAATCGACATGTACGCCACCGACGGCTACGTCGGCCAATACGTCGGCAGTCCGCGCGGCAAGAAAGCCTGGCCCGGCAACACCGGCTTGCCGTACGAACCCGGCACGCTGGTCGCTCGCATCGGCGAAACCGGCAGCGTGTTTGTCGTCAAGGATCAATACGACAGCTTCGCGCCCGCCTCGGGCCGGCTTTACCTGCGTGCCGCTGGCAATCCTTACAACGTCAAAACAACCGGCAGCTACTCGATCAAAATCTCCGGCGGCATTCCCGCAGTCGGCGGCGCACCGCAGCCGGCTGCAACGCCGGCCACGCCAAACGATGCGCCATTTCGAAAAGGCGCGAAGCGCTAAGACTGGCTTCCTCTTCGTAGCGGACTTCGCAAGAGTTTCGGTAGCTCCCGAACTCTTGCGAGTTCGGCTACGGTATGACGTTTAACGCCGGCGTAAACGAAGGCAACACATCCATGATCATCACGATTTTTCGCTCGCGGCTCAGGCCCGAACACGTCGCCGAATACTCCGAAGTCGCGACCCGCATCCACGCGTTAGCCGAAACGATGCCCGGCTTCCTGGGCATCAAATCCTACGTCGCCGAGGATGGCGAACGCGTTTCGATCGTCGAGTTCGCCGATCAGGCCGCTCATGACGCCTGGCGCGATCAGGCCGATCATCGCAAGGCGCAGCAACTCGGACGTGAGAAGTTCTACAGCGAGTACCAGATCCAGGTGTGTACGCGGACGCATGCGACAGCGTTTCAGATGGGCGCAGATGGACGGTGTGCGTAAAGCCCGCTTGGGTTTGGTGATCACTTCGAAATTGCCGCCGAAAGCGTCGGCGATGGAACGCGGTCGCCTCAACGCGTCGCGATCACAGGTGTGCCAGGTCGTCCAGGTCTTTCGGTCTGCCAGCGGCTTGTTTGTTTTTTTTCAAATGCCGCAGGCCGATGAGATTCACGAGAACGCCGTCGAGGCGAACGCGCCGGCGTACAGCAAAGCACCGAGCGAACGTGACGCCGGAGATGTCATTCAGGATCTCCAGGCGTAATGGTGGGTTGCCCATGCGAACGATGGCGCCTTTTTCAAGGAACAGCTCGGCCCGTAGATCGGCGCCCCGATAGCCGAATTCGCGGAATACGTTGACGATTCTCGCGGCGTTCGCCGGCGAGAGTTCGATCCAAATGTCCATGTCGTTGGTGGCCCGCGGATAGCCGTAGCAGCCGACCGCATAGCCGCCGATAAGCCGGTATTTAACGCGCTTTTGGTTGCACAACTTCAAGAAGTCTCTGAAGTCGACCGGTAGCCGCTGAGCCATAGTTGATCCGACGTAGCAATTCCATGTGCTGCAATCGTGCCGCAAGCGACTGCAGCCGCCAAAACGCACGCGTTTCGTCGACGTCGGCAAACGATGCCACAGAAAGGACTCTGCGATCGACGCGAGCCTGGGCGATCAGCGGATCCGACGGAGTTCGTTTATTCCTCATATTACAAGCGTTATCATACATTTGCGGCACGCCGACCGACAATATGAGCCGCAACCGCTGCCACGCAGAGGGTGATGAAGACGACGATTCGTTCCGATCCTAGCAAGTTGGCAACCCTGTCCTGGTCTATCACGACGGCCGTGAGATCGTGTCGGGCCAACAACGGAAAACGCGTGCAGTGATTCGCCTTTGCGGACTGGCCAAGCCTCGCCCGGCATGGTTTCATAAGATTGCCCGCCCATCGTTCTTGCGAGTGCATCCATGAGCCACATGAAATATGTCATCGTTATCCCCGACGGCAGCGCCGACGAGCCGCAGGAATCGCTGGGCGGCCGGACGCCGTTGCAGGCCGCGGAACTGCCGAACATGGACCGGGTCGCGCAGATGGGCGTCGTCGGCTTGTCCAACAACGTGCCGGAGTCGCTGACGCCGGCCAGCGATGTGGCAACCTTGAGCCTGTTCGGTTACGACCCGCTGCAGGTCTATACCGGCCGGGCGCCGCTCGAAACGGTGGCGATGGGCGTAACCCTCGGCCCGGACGACTGGGCAATTCGCTGCAACCTCGTGTATGTCGAAAACGGCGAGATGCGCGATTTCACGGCCGGCCACATCACAAGCGATGAGAGCCGGCAACTGATCGAAGCGCTCGGCGCAGCACTCGGCGGACCGGTCGCGGGCGGGAAGTTGGAGTTCCACGCCGGCGTCAGTTATCGCAACATCCTCGTTTTCCGGGCCGATCCTTCGGCGCCGTTTTCGAGCGAGACGAAAACGCAGCCGCCCCACGATATTCCGGATCGCCCGATCATGGCCCACCTGCCGGCCGGTCCCGGAAGCGAACTGTTGATCGATCTGATGAACCGCAGCCGGGATGTACTCGCGGCGCATCCAGTGAATCAAAAGCGGCGCGAGTCGGTCCAACGGCCGGCGACGCAGATCTGGCTATGGGGGCAAGGCAAGTCGCCGACCGTCAAGCCGTTTCGCGAAGTCTACGGCCCGCGCGGCGCCATCATCAGCGCCGTCGATCTGGTTCGCGGCGTCGGGCAACTCCTCGGCTGGTCGCGCATCGACGTGCCCGGCGCGACCGGATACCTCGACACCGACTACGCGGCCAAGGGCTGGCATGCGGTGGCGGCGCTGGGACAGCACGACCTGGTCTGCGTGCACGTCGAAGCGCCGGACGAGGCATCGCACGAGGGCAGGGTCGATGAAAAAGTGAAAGCGCTCGAGCGAATCGACGAGCAGATCGTCGGCCCGCTGTTGGAAGCGTTGCCCGCCCATGGCGCGTGGAGAATGCTGATTGAACCGGACCACCGTACGACGCTGCGGACTCGGGCCCATGCACATGGTCCGGTGGCATTTGCGGCGGCAGGCACGGGGATACAGCCGGGTCAATTTGCGGCATATGATGAGGTGGTCGCAGCCGGCTCGAGCCTGCGTTTCGACCCCGGCTGGCACCTGATGCGCTGGTTTATTGGTCCATAGACACGAAAAGTACACAAAGGAGCACGAAGAGCACCAAGGAAGTCAAAAACCTCGTATGACAATGGCTTGTTGGTTTTCTTTGAATGCCCTTCCCTTTGTGTTCTTGTGACACTCTTCCTCTCCCGAGGGTTTGCATGGAATCGTCGTCTGGCGCACCGTTGCGAGTGGTACTGGCCAAAGTCGGATTGGACGGGCACGATCGCGGCATCAAGGTGGTCGCCCGGGCGCTCCGCGACGCCGGCATGCACGTCATCTACGCCGGTTTATGGCAAACGCTCGAGGCCGTGGTTCGCACGGTGGCGGATGAAGACGCCGACTGGCTTGGCTTGAGCCTGCTCAGCGGCGCGCACATGACGCTGGTTCCACGGCTGATGCAACTGATGCGCGAAGCCGGGCTCGGGCATGTCCATGTCCTGGTCGGCGGCATCATTCCGGAAGACGACGTCCCGAAACTGCTCGACATGGGAGTTGCCCGCGTGTTCGGACCCGGCACGTCGTTGCCTCAGATCGTTCAATTCATCCGCGAGCGGAGCGGGGCTGTCCATGCTTGAGTCGCTCCTCGATGGACTGAAGAAAGGCGACCGGCGCAGCTTGTCGCGGCTGATCTCGCTGGCGGCACGCGGCGAGCGCCTCGCCGAGATGCAGTCGAAACTTGGCCAGGCGTCGAAACCGGCTCGCATCATTGCGCTGACCGGCGCTGGCGGAGTCGGCAAGAGCACGCTGACGGGCAAGCTCATCGAGCAACTCCGCGAGCGCGGTCGATCCGTCGCGGTGCTCGCTTGCGATCCACAAAGCCCGCTGACGGGCGGGGCGCTATTGGGCGACCGATTCCGCATGCCGGCCCGGCCCGACGACGCCGGTGTGTTCATCCGCAGCCTGGCGGCGCCGCCGGGGCGACAAGCCGTGGCCGGCAATATCGACACCATCGCGCTGCTCTGCGAGCATTTCGGTTTCGACTATGTGCTGGTCGAAACGGTCGGCGCCGGGCAGGGCGATACGGCGGTTCGCGACATCGCCGATGCCGTCGTGCTGCTGCTGCAACCGGAAACGGGCGACGATTTGCAATGGGAAAAGGCCGGGGTGCTGGAAGTGGCGGACGTCATTGTGGTTCACAAAGCCGACCTGCCGGGAGCGGAGCGCACGGTCCACCAACTGCAATCGATGCTCGAGCTTGCCGGCCAGACGGCGATTCCGGTGCTGACGGTCAGTTCTCGCACGAACGCCGGGCTGGATCAACTCGTAGCCGCGTTCGAACGGGTCCAGCCGCGCGAACGCCGCACGGCAGCGTTCCAGCGCCGGCTCTGGGAGGCGATGCAGGCGGAATTGCTGAGACGCTGGAGACGATGGGAAGCGGCAGGCGGATTGGAGACGATTCAACTCGATCGCAATGTGGAAGCAATTGTCGCGGAACTGTGGCGAAGACTTTAAGAGCGTCGGCAGGTTCACCACTCGTTTGCCGATCACGATTTCGTCCGTTATTTCCTGCTACTGACCTTGAGTTTGACGCGTTCAGGTCGTAACTTCGACTTCCCCACGCGGATGAAATTCCGGCGGGGGACACGTCCTCATGTTGATACACCGGATGCGCCGGCAGCGTATGCCGCGTCGGTTGCGCTACCGCATCCAAGTCTCAGTGGGAGAAGATCCATGAAAATCCGTTGTTTGGCGGTATTGCTCGCGTTCGGCGTCGCTGGTGTCGCCGCTCGCGCCCAGGAGATGCCGAAGCCTGGACCCGCGCACGCAAAGCTCAAGGAACTGGTCGGTGAGTGGGACGCCACCGTGAAGTTCGGCGACAGCGAGAGCAAGGGCAAGTCCGTGATGAAATTGGATTTCGGCGGTTTCTTCCTCATTCAGGAGTTCGAAGGGGAAGCGTTCGGAGCAAAGTTCAAGGGCCGCGGAACGTCCGGCTACTGCCCCATCCGCAAGAAATATGTCAGCACCTGGATCGACAGCATGAGCCCGTCGATGATGACCATGCACGGCAGCTACGATAAAGACGGCAAGACGTTTACGGAAGTCGGCGAAGGACCAAGCATGGAAGGTAAAATGGTCAAGATGAAATCGGTCACCACCATGCCGGACAAGGATACGATGATTTTCAAAATGTATGAAGTGAAGGACGGCCAGGATCAGGAGATGATGACGATCACCTACAAACGAAAGAAGTAAGGCAGCCACGAGCGGCGCACTTCGGTGCGCCGCTTGGTTTGCTCGAAGGAGTTTTCAAATGGCACAGCAAGCGATGCCGCCCATCGGCATGATCAGCTGGCAGGATCTGACCGTCGCGAATGCCAAGGAGATTTGCGACTTTTACCAGGCGGTCGTCGGCTGGAGCGCACGAGCCGAGGACATGGGCGGATACCAGGACTACAGCATGCGTCTGCCCGGATCGAATCAAACCATCGCCGGCATTTGTCACGCGCGCGGGCAAAACGCGGACTTGCCGCCGCAATGGCTGATCTACATCACCGTAGCCGACATTCACGAAAGCGCCGCCAAGGTTGTCGAACTGGGAGGCGCTGTCCTGTCGCCGCCGCGCCGTCTGGGCGGCGGCGATTTCTGCGTCATTCGCGACCCCGCCGGCGCCGTATGTGCGCTGTTTCAGCCGATCGGGCTGATTTGAGCGACTGCACTTTTCGGCCCGGATCGCCGGATTGGACTTTTCGTCGCCTACAATAAGTACCAGCAGCGCATCTCCGCTTTGGTCGAGGAGTTCATGCTTCAGCACGGTTTCCTGCGGGTGGCGCCGGCGTCGCCGCGGTTGCGCGTCGCGGACTGCACGTATAACTCTGAACGCATCATTCACTTGATGCAACGCGCTGAAAGCGAAGCCGTCCGTATCCTCGTTTTTCCCGAACTGGCGCTAACGGGCTACACGTGTGCCGACTTATTTCAGTCGATCCCGCTGCAGGAAGGCGCCGTTTCCGCCTTGTTGCGCGTCGAGAAGGCATCGGGCTCGGTATTCTCCGGCGTGGTCGTCGTCGGCGTGCCGTTGTGGCACGATCAACAGCTTTTCAATTGTGCCGCCATAATGCATCGCGGCAAGATCCTCGGCATCGTGCCCAAAACCTATCTGCCGAACTACAAGGAATTTTACGAGGACCGCTGGTTCGCCCCGGGCACGCTGGCGCGCTCAAAAACAATCACGATCGACAAACAGGCCATACCGTTTGGCGTCGATTTACTGTTCGAAGCAACGGATGTCCCGGGGCTTTCGATCGGAGTCGAGATCTGCGAAGATCTTTGGGCGCCGATCCCGCCGAGCAGCTACCAGGCGTTGCACGGCGCCACCGTGCTGCTCAACCTGTCGGCCAGCAATGACTTGATCGGCAAGTCCCCATACCGCTTGCAACTCGTGGCGAACCAATCCGGCCGCTGCGTCGCGGCTTATGTCTATGCTTCCTGCGGCGTCGATGAATCGACGACCGACGTGGTGTACGGCGGTCATTGCATCGTCGCCGAAAACAGCACCATTCTCGCCGAGTCGAAACGGTTTCAGCGCGAAGACCAGTTGTTGCCGTGCGACGTGGATCTGGATCGCTTGCGCGTGGATCGATTGAGGACCGGTTCGTTCAGCGATGCGCTTTCGAATCCGCTGTTGCGCCGCGAATACAACCGAATCCAGTTCACGCTGGGCGCCGCGTCGGGCCGATTCGGATTTCTGCGACCCGGCGACGCCGCCGCCAGCCGGACGCTCTTGCGGACTGTCGATGCCCACCCGTTTGTGCCCGCGGGCCAGGATCAGCTTCGCGAACGTTGCGAGGAGATCTTTCATATTCAAGTCACCGGACTGGCGAAGCGGCTCGAGCACGTCGGCAAAACGCCGCTGGCGATCGGCATCTCCGGCGGACTCGACTCGACGCTGGCACTGGTTGTCGCTTGCCGGACGCTCGACGCGCTGGGCTGGCCGCGCAGTCAACTCAAGGCATTGACGATGCCGGGGTTCGGCACGACCAACCGCACGCGGGCCAATGCGCTGGCTCTGATGCGCGAACTGGGCGTCGCCGCAGTAGAGGCGGACATTCGCTTACTGTGCCTCGAAGAGCTGCGAACGCTGCAACATGCCCCGTTCGGGATCGATCTGACCGGTCTCGATGTCGAGTCGTTTACCCGCAATCTGCGCGAAGTGCCGCCGGAACGATGCAACGATCTGGTTTTCGAAAACGTGCAGGCCCGCATGCGGACCAGCTTGCTCATGAATTCGGGATTCGTGATTGGGACCGGCGACGTATCGGAGCTCGCGCTCGGCTGGTGCACCTACAACGGCGACCACATGAGCATGTACAACCCGAATGTCTCCATCCCCAAAACGCTGGTGAAATTCCTCGTTCAATGGGCGGCGGAGAACGAGTTCAGCGGTGAATCGCGGCGCATTCTGCAAGACATTGTCGCGACGGTCATTTCGCCCGAGTTGCTGCCGACCGGCGCCGACGATCGAAATATCCAGGCGACGGAAATGTCGATTGGCCCGTACGAGCTCGCCGATTTCTTTCTCTTCCACTTCCTTCGCTACGGTGCGACCCCGGAGAAAATACTCTTCCTGGCCGAGCACGCAACGTTCGACGCGAACTACGCTCCGGCCGAGATTCGTAAATGGCTGCGGGTATTCCTGAAGCGATTCTTTGCCAACCAGTTCAAGCGATCCTGCCTGCCCGACGGACCGAAAGTCGGCTCGATCAGCCTGTCGCCGCGCGGCGACTGGCGGATGCCCAGCGATGCCCAGGCCACGCTGTGGCTCGACCGCGTCAAGGATTGACGTGTCGCTAGTCGCATCGTCCAGGATTGCTAGAACAGCCGGGCTTTCATCCCTTTGCCGAGGTGCTTCCATGCGATTGGCCACGCTTCAGACTCCGAATGGGCCGCATGCGGCGATTCGCGCCGGCGACGACTACGTGGACCTGCCGGCAACGGACCCCTCAATGCCGGCCAGCGTTCGCAAACTGCTCGAGGGCGGCCACGAGATGCTGCAAAAGGCGCGTCGCGCCGCCGACAGCCCGAAGGCGGTTCGCGTGCCCGTTGCCGGCGCCAGGCTCCACGCGCCCGTCCACGACCCCGCCAAGATCATTTGCCTCGGGTTGAACTATCGCGATCATGCCATCGAATCGGGCCAGGCAATCCCCGAAGAACCGGTGCTGTTCAGCAAGTACGCGACCGCACTCATCGGACATGGCGAATCGATCGTGTTGCCGAAGGTCAGCAACAAAGTCGATTACGAAGCGGAACTCGTGATCGTCGTCGGGAAAAAGGGCCGTCACATATCCAAGGAGCGAGCACTGGAATACGTCGCTGGTTACGCCGTGGGGCACGATGTTTCAGCCCGCGACTGGCAATTCAAGGGCGAAACGAAACAGTGGATCAGCGGCAAAACGTTCGACACGTTTGCCCCGATTGGTCCCGAACTCGTGACTGCCGACGAAGTGCGCGATCCGCACGCGCTCGGCATCCGCCTGCGAATCAACGGCAAGACGCTCCAGGATTCGAGCACCGCTCAACTGATCTTCCAGGTTCCTGCGATCCTGGCCTACATCTCGCAAATCCTGACGCTGGAACCGGGCGATCTGATCTTTACCGGCACACCGCCCGGCGTCGGCGCGGCTCGCAAGCCACCCGTCTGGCTTCAACCCGGCGATGTCGTGGAAGTCGAGATTGACGGTCTCGGCATCCTGCGCAATGCGTGTGTCGCGGAGGCGTGACATAGAGCCCTCGCTGACGCTCGGGGCTAAACGGTTACGCGAAAATCCTGAAATCCGCGACGGTTGGATTGTCTCTGTTTTCGAGACGTTCACTTTTTGGGGAAAAGACCGTGCGCATCGTTTTGACCGTCGCTGCTTTGCTGCTTCTTGCCTCACCGCTTCTGGCCGATGATTGGCCGCAATGGCTGGGACCCAAGCGCGATGGCGTTTGGCGCGAGAGCGGCATTGTCGAAAAACTGCCCGCAGGCGGTCCCAAGGTCGTTTGGCGCGTTCCCATTGGCGCCGGCTATACCGGACCGGCCGTTGCGCGTGGCCGCGTCTACGTCATGGACCGGCACGCTTCCAAGCCAAAGGACCCCGCGACTGCCAAGGGAACATTGCCGGGCAATGAACGCGTGCTTTGTCTCGATGCAAAGACCGGGAAGGAAATCTGGAAACATGAATAC
>Ga0073934_10011235_pt1 | contig 10893 bp, 6 predicted proteins | sample LarsenN4metaG_FD_76834 | JGI IMG/M metagenome (GOLD analysis project Ga0073934, IMG submission 76834) | Hot spring sediment bacterial and archeal communities from British Columbia, Canada, to study Microbial Dark Matter (Phase II) - Larsen... ...
GAAGAGAACGAATACGCCCAGGGCAACCGCTCTTGCGGTCCGCTGCAACGTACCTGCCAACAACCACACGCCTAGTCCCATTTCTAACAGGACAAGGCCCGCCACAAACCCCCGCGACGAGGTGAAAGACTGACCAGTCAATTCCTCGTTGGCGGCCTGATAGGCCTTGAGCAAGCTGGCAACCAGGAGCATCGTTCCCACCAGCGTGGGAACAGCCCGTGATCCGAGCACCCGGCCTGCGAATGCCGAAAAGGGCGTGCTCATGCGATTGTCCACACTCGCGGGCGATGGGGCTGATGCCGCGGCCTAGGGACAGATATCGTTGTCCATCACGGTAACGGAGATCGTTGCAGGGCTTCCCAGTTGGGCGCCTTGCGGATTACACAGAGAGATCACTATCGTCGCGGGCCCCTGACAGCAAGTGTCGTCCATGGTCGAGTACGTCGCCGTCTTGGTCGTTTCGCCTGGATTGAACTGGACCAGGTCTGTGTACTGTTCCTCAATTCCGTCGATGCTTATGGCAGCCGTGAACTGCACCGTGACGACCTGCGTTGGCGGTTGCGAGAGACAGATCGTGAGCGTGACGGAGTCGCCTTCTGTGACCGTGCAGTTGCCGGTTGCGAAAAAGACGCTCAAGGCCTGCGGATCTGGAGTGGGTTGCTGGGCAACCGCTCGGGTCCACAGTGCAAGTCCGCCGGCCAGAATGATGAGCACGAAAGCTGCTAGCGCCATCAGGCGCACTCCAGACGCAAGCCCACGCAGGCTGATCATGAGCCAACCTCCTTCGAGACGGCAGCTACTGGAACGTGATGCCACGGCTGACAAGGTTCAATGATCCAAGCTCGGGCAAGATTGTGCGGCCTTGAGGCCTTGAGGCTCTAAACCGAGCTTATGCCTTCTCTTCGACATGCTGCAAACCTGCATCGGAGACGCAGGAAGGAGAATTAAAGGGATTATGAGCTGCGAGCAGATTGTCGTCAACGAAAATACTCAGCGATTGCGCGTTCCGCCGTTCCGCGCGATTCGTACTTGAACACAGCGGGATCCGAGAGTGATTTTGTTTTCCTTGTCAAACTACTGCTGGGGGCGCCGCTGTGAACCATCGCTTCAGTGGAGGTAGAGGCGCCCAAGCGAGGCAAACCAAGAGCCGCTCACTCCGCCCGGCAACTGAAACACCAGTCCCACGGGGCGGGGGTGTTCGGGAAGTCGGCGGCGAAGGCGAATTGCTCCCACGACAGGTGGATTTTCGACAGCCGAACGTCCCTGAAGCCGGCTCGTTCCAGCCGCCAGGGAATCTCGAACGGCTGCCAGAAGTGCTGCTCGATGCCCTTGTAGTGGAACTGGCCGAAGGCGAAGTCGAAGTACTTGTGGTCGCCGAAGTGGGCGGCGTTCTTGCGGGCGGCTTCGAGCGGCTTGCCTTGCTGAAGGGCGCGATCGAGGAGCAGCAGCGTGTAGTAGTGTACGCCGTCCATCGCTGGAACGATGCCCAGGAACCGGCCGCTGGGCCGCAGGCAACGGCGAATCTGGAGCAAGGCCTCGTCCAGCTCGCGGACATCGGGCAGCACCAGGCTGTTGACGGCCAGTGCGACGTCGAGCCGGTTCGCGAGCGGCTCAAGATCCGTCAAGGAGCGAAGATGGAATTCGACGTTCCGCAGCTCGCGGCAGCGCTCCTTCGCGCGCTGGAGCATCCCCTCGGCGAAATCCACGGCGTGCACGGTGTGGAACCTGGCGGCAAGGCTTGGCAGCAGCGGGCCGGCGCCGCAGCCCAGGTCGCCGACGGTCAGCGCGGCGGCGTCCTCGATCCGCGTCAGCTCGGCCAAGAGCGGGTTCTCGACGTCGGGACGGAACGGATCGACAAACTCGGCTTCGTACTCGTGAGCGACACGGGACCAGGCGCTTGACTGCTCGCCCATCGATCACCCGACGACCAGGTTCACCAGCTTCTTCGGCACGACGATCAGCTTCTTCACCTGCTTGCCCTGGAGCTGTTCCTTGATCCGTTCATCGGCGAGGGCAGCGGCCTTGAGGGCTTCCTCGTCCGCGCTGGCGGGGATCGTCACCTTGCTCCGCACCTTGCCGTTGACCTGCACCGGCACCTCGATTTCCTCCGCCTTCGTGAGCGATTCGTCGTACTGCGGCCACGGCTCGTAGGCGAGGGAATCGGCATGGCCCAGCGCGTGCCAAAGCTCCTCAGCAAGGTGCGGGGCGAACGGGCTGAGCAGGAGCACGAAGGGATCGAACACGGCCCGCGGCCGCTGCGGCAGCTTCGTGAGGTGGTTCGAGAACTCCATCATCGCGGCGATGGCGGTGTTGAACCGCATGCCATCCAGGTCTTCCGTCACCTTCTTGATGGTCTGGTGGAGCTTGCGGAGTGTGTCCTTGTCGGGCGGGACGTCCTTGATTGCCGGTTCGAGCTGCATCGTCTCGGCCTTGTCGTCGATGACGAGCCGCCAGACCCGGCTGAGGAAGCGGTACACGCCCTCGACACCGCGCATGCTCCACGGCTTGGTCGCTTCGAGAGGCCCCATGAACATTTCGTAGAGCCGCATCGAATCCGCGCCGTACTCATCCACGACCTTGTCGGGATTGATGACGTTGCCGCGGCTCTTGGACATCTTGTAAGCGCGGGCATCGACGCGAATCCTGGGATCGGCCTTGAGAACGAACGCGTCGCCCTGCTTCTCGACCTGGTCCTCCTCGAGCCGGACGCGCTCATACTGCTCGCCGGTCTTCCTGTCCTGGGCGGTGTTGACGTCGACCCTGTCAGCGCTGATCCACTCGGGGGCGGACTCGGGGACCTTGCGTTCCCCGCCTGGTTTCCTGAAGGCGGTGAACTCCATCTCGCCGAGGATCATGCCCTGGTTGACGAGCTTGTTGAACGGCTCGGGCGTCGAAACGTGGCCGCGGTCGTAGAGCACCTTGTGCCAGAAGCGCGAGTAGAGCAGGTGGAGCACGGCATGTTCCGCGCCGCCGACGTAGAGGTCGACCGGCATCCAGTACTTTTCCTTGGCGGGATCGCAAAACGCCTGGTCGTTCTTCGGGTCGATGTAGCGGAGGTAGTACCAGCACGACCCCGCCCACTGCGGCATGGTGTTGGTTTCGCGGCGATACGTTGTGCCGTCGATGGTGACGTTGACCCATTCGGCCGCCTTGCCGAGCGGAGGTTCGGGCTTGCCGCTGGGCTTGTAGTCTTCCAGCTCGGGCAGGGTCAGCGGCAGCGATTGCTCGCTGAGCGGGACGACCTCGCCGGCGGGTCCGTGCAGGATGGGGAATGGCTCGCCCCAGTAGCGTTGCCGGCTGAAGAGCCAGTCGCGGAGCTTGTAGTTGACCTTCCGCGTGCCGAGGCCCTTCTCTTCGAGCCAGGCGATGATTTTCTTCTTCGCCTCAGCCATGTGCAGGCCGTTGAGGAACTCGCTGTTGATGGCGGGGCCGTCGCCGAGGTACGCCTTGCCCTCCCAGCCCTGGGGAGGCTGTACCGTGCGGATGATCGGCAGGTTGTAGACCTCGGCGAACTCCCAGTCGCGTTCGTCCTGCCCCGGCACGGCCATGATGGCGCCAGTGCCGTAGCTGATCAGAACGTAGTCGGCGATCCAGATGGGAATCTGCTTCCCGTTCACCGGATTGACGGCAAACGCCCCCGTGAAGACGCCGGTCTTCTTCTTGGCAAGCTCGGTGCGTTCGAGATCGCTCTTCCGCGCCGCTGTCTCCTGGTAAGCCTTGACGGCATCGCGACACTCCTTGGTCGTGATCTGCCCGACGAGCGGATGTTCAGGGGCGAGGACCATGTAGGTCGCGCCAAAGAGCGTGTCCGGCCTGGTGGTAAAGACGCGGAGCACTCCGCCGCCGGACGCCAGGCGAAAATCGACCTCCGCGCCTTCGCTTCGCCCGATCCAGTTCCGCTGCATTTCCTTGATCGGCTCGGGCCAATCGACGGATTCGAGGTCGGCGAGCAGGCGTTCGGCATAAGTGGTGATGCGGAGCATCCATTGCTTGAGCGGCATGCGCACCACGGGATGCCCGCCGCGCTCGGACTTGCCATCGACCACTTCCTCGTTGGCCAGCACGGTGCCGAGCGCGGGGCACCAGTTCACCGGCACTTCGGCCATGTAGGCAAGCCGCTTGCCGTCCTGGTAAGCCCGCACCGCGCCCTGCCCTTGCTTCTTGACCTCCGGCGGAATCGGCAGTTCGCCGATCGGCCGGCCCTTTTGCTTCTCCTCGTCGTACCAGGTGTCGTAGAGCTGGAGGAAGATCCACTGGGTCCATTTGAAGTAGCGGGGATCGGTAGTATCGACCTCGCGGTCCCAGTCGTAGCTGAAGCCGAGCCGCTTGATCTGCCGGCGGAACGTGTTGATGTTCTGCTCGGTGGTCTTGCGGGGATGCTGGCCGGTTTCGACAGCGTACTGCTCGGCGGGCAGGCCAAAAGCGTCCCAGCCCATCGGATGGAGCACGTTGAAGCCGCGCATGCGTTTGTAGCGTGCCAGTATGTCGGTGGCCGTGTAGCCCTCGGGGTGTCCGACGTGCAAACCCGCTCCGCTAGGATAGGGAAACATGTCGAGGATGTAATACTTCGGCCTGTCCGAGACGTCCGGCGTGCGGAAGGTCTTGTGCTCGTCCCAGTAGCGCTGCCAGCGGGGCTCGATGAGCAAGGGGTTGTAGGTGGGCATGCGTGACTCGCTTTCAATGGAAAAGGCCCTTTGCTGCAAAGGGCCTTTGCACACTCGGACACGAGAGCTTGAGGTCAGGTTACGGCCAGTGCGCGGGGCCGTCAATGCGGCCAGGCAGGCTAACCCTTCTTGACCTCCTTCTTCTCCGCCTCGGTCAACGGGCGAAGCTTGATGTTGCGAACGGCGCCGGTCGTCCGATAGGTGGCGATGCCGAAGGGCCTCGACTTGCGACACTCGCCGCGAATGCTGATCACCTTGTCGGTCGTATCCACGTCCACGACCCGCTCGTCGCCGATCCAGGCCTGGATGCGGTTCCTGGTCACGCGGATGCGGACAGGGTACCAGCGGTCCCTGGCGAATTCGGAAGAGGTGGTTGTCTCGTTCATGGAGGCGTCGAGTTGATTCAGGCTGGACAGGCCGACCACCGTCCCGCCCCAACCGCCCACCACCAAGGAGCAGAAGTCCTCGCCCACCGGGAAGGTCGTCGTGCAGAAGAAATCGTCGCCGGCGATCTTTTTGGCTTCGAGGCTGACCTCGTAATCCAGCTTGGGGAAGTCGTCGCGGGCATAGGTAACGCCGGTCATCGGCTCGCCGGCCTGCATGACGATCGCTCCATCCTGCACGACGATCTTGCCGCTGCCGAAGAACTCGGACGACTTCCAGCCCTCCAGCGATTTGCCGTCGAAGAGTTCCTTCCACTTCGGCTTGCCTGGCTCGTCGCCGAGGGCCTGGAAAGTAGAGAGCGGCATGAGCATGGCCACGATGAGGAACAAGCCACGGCGGAGACTCATGGTTTACCTCCAGCTTGGGGCGATGCGATGCCCGCATTCTGACAAGGTCAGATGGCGAAGACAAGCGGCGGGGAGAACTACCAGATCCATTCCGCAGCCCTTGCCAGGCAGCATCGCCAGTTACGACTTCGACCGGCTGCCACGCATTTTCTTCTTTTCCAGGTCGATACGGAAGATGCGCATCCAACCGAGGGCGGGCTGAAAGGGGAGCTGGCTCGGATTGGCGAACTGGAAGCCGAACAGCCTGGGCGGCTTGAACCACTCCGGCGGGTTCCAGTGGCGCGGGCGGTCCCAGGCAAACTCTTCCGGACTCTCATAGACCAGGCAATCGACAAGATCGGCGATGCCGATAATGCCGCCATATTGCCTGGCCACCGGCTGGGCCTCCGGGGGGAGATTCTCCCAGACCTCGCAGCGCGGATCAGGCAGCCTCGCAGCGTGAATCAGCAAGGGACCGCGGCGAGGAGTGGCCCAGCGGCGAACCTCCACAGTCTTGAGCCCAAGCACGATCAGCGCAGCCCAGGGTTGCCGGATCGAGAGCGCATGGACGGTCGTTCTGGAATCTCTTGCCATCCACGGGGTTCCTTGGCAGGGTATTCAGTGACAAAATCAGCATAGCGTTTGCGGCCGGCCGAGCCACTCGGTAAACTAAATGAGCGATCGGCGGTCCATGCCCCTCCTGAGGCCGCCGGCTGAGGTTTCCCCGGCGACAGCCGGCACGACTTGCGGAGCAGACAACCACCCGTCCATTCGAGCCCAAGGCGGGGGCGTCATCACCATGCCTGTCCGGATCGAGACCCACAGTGAGCCAATCCCTGGCTATCGGCTCATCGAACGCCTGGGGTGCGGCGGCTTTGGCGAGGTCTGGAAAGCCGAGGCGCCAGGCGGCCTCCTCAAGGCGATCAAGTTCGTCTACGGCGATCTGGAGTCGATGGACAACTCCGGCGGCGCGCGGGCCATGCAGGAAATGAAGGCCCTGGAACGCGTCAAGTCGGTCCGCCACCCTTACATCCTCAATCTCGAACGCTACGACATCATCGACGGTCAGCTTCTCATTGTCATGGAGCTGGCGGATCGCAGTTTGTGGGATCGCTACCGTGATTGTCGGAATGCGGGGCTGCCAGGCGTACCGCGTGCAGAGTTGCTCAGCTACCTCTACGAGGCCGCGGAAGCCCTCGACTTCATGAATGAGCGGTACAACCTGCAGCACCTCGACATCAAGCCGCAGAATCTCTTCCTGGTCTTCAACCACGTCAAGGTGGCGGATTTCGGCCTGGTCAAGGTCCTGGAAGGCACGCAGGCATCGGTCACCGGCGGGGTTACTCCGGTCTATGCGGCCCCGGAGACGCTGCTCGACGGCCAGGTGACGCGCTTCAGCGACCAGTACAGCCTGGCCATCGTTTACCAGGAGATGCTCACGGGCCAGCGTCCCTACACAGGCGCCAACACGCGCCAGCTCATCATGCAGCGGCTCGAGGGCACGCCAAACCTGTCGGTGCTAGCTTCAGCTGAGCAGCCCATAGTGGGACGAGCGCTTTCGAAAGAACCCGCTGGCCGATTTCCATCATGCCGCGACTTCGTGGCCGCGTTGATTCATGCGGGCGGTGGCTGGAGGCCAGCAAGCGGGGCCATTGACGATACCCCTGGTCCACTGGGCCTGAGCGCGGTCGGGCTGCTTACTCCACCGAACCTGACGCCGGACCAGATCGAGTCGACCAACCTGGTACGACCTCAGCTGGTGGACAGGTCGCTTGTGGATGCAGCCCCTTCGCTGCGGATCGCTCCTGACGTCGAGGAACACGCCGAGTCATCTGCCGAAGCACGGCACGAAGAACCGATCTCCGCCGAATCTCCCGCGAGTTCGAACTGGCGAACCGAGCAGCTTGGCGAGGGCGTGCTGGCGCCGAGTTTGCTCATTGGGCTTGGTCAGTTCGGCCGCAACGTCCTCCAGGGGTTTCGGAACTTGCTCGTGCAGCGCTTTCCCAAGATCGAATCCCTGCCCCACCTCCGGCTGCTGGCCGTCGACCTCGACCCAGACGCTGCGGTCATGGGCAACACCCGCGGTCTGGCCAGCGACGAAGTGCTTCTCACCAAGCTGAACCGGCCTGGCAATTACGTGAAACCTCGCCCTGGCATGCCGCCGCTCGACGACTGGATTCCGCAGAACTTGATCTACCGGATTCCAAGATCAGGACTCTCAACAGGGCTTCGCGTCCTGGGACGGCTGGCCCTGGTAGACCACGCGAAAAGCCTGGCGGCCCGACTCAAGCGGGACCTCGAGCGCATCACGGCGCCGGAGGCCATGAAGGCTTCAGATGAACGCACGGGCCTGGGCTGTCGCACCAACTGGCCCACGGTCTACGTCGTTGCCCATCTCGCCGGCGGCACCGGCAGCGGGATGTTCATCGACATGGCCTACCTGGTTCGCCAGCAACTCCGTGAGCTGGGATACGATCGTCAGGACGTGGTCGGCGTGCTGCTCGTGCCCCCCGTCAATGATCCTGAGTGGACCGACCTGGCCCTGGCCAACACCTTCGGCGCGCTCACAGAGCTGGGCCACTTCCAGAACCCCGCGGTGAGTTACCGTGCAAGACTTGAAGAACGCGGCAAGGCGCTCGAAGACCCGCATCCGCCTTTCACCAGATGTATTCTCATCCCCACGCCTGGTGACGAGTCCGCCAGCCGGTCGGAAGCGGCTTCGCTCCTCGGCGACTTTCTCTACCGCGAACTGCTGACGCCGCTCGGCCGGGAGGCGGAGAAGCTGCGCATGCTCGCCAAGCCGGCTGGCGATCAGCCTGGCGCCATCACCACCTGCGGCTTGCACGTGCTGGCTGCTCCGCGCCGCCCCCTGGTACGCCAGGCCGCGGCCAGGCTGTGCCAGGAACTGCTCACCCAGTGGACCGGCAAGAGCTTGTCCCAGCAGGCGGGCCAGATTCAGCAGGAAGTCCAGCAGATGCTCAGCCAGTGCCAGCTCGAACCGCAGCCGCTGCTCGACCAGCTCCAGGCATCCTGCACGCGTGAGCTGGGCGAGTCGGTGCCCGCAGCCATCGCACGATGGGTCGCTCCGCTCAAGCAAATGACGCCGGGAGGATATCCCGACCCCAAGCTTGTTCACGATGCGCTTCAGCAGGCCAGCAGCCTGCTCGGCTCACCGGAAGACAACAACTCCCTGCGTCCCTCGCCTGTCACGGTCATCGCCCGGGCGACCATGGATCACCTGGTCAAGCAGGCTGGACCGCGCCTCCTGGCAGGCTTGCTGCGCTACCTGGACGTACCTGGCTATCGCGTTGCTGGAGCCGAGGAGGCCATCCGCTTTGCTTCAACCACGATAGAAGGCTGGCTCAAGGCCTTCGAACAGCAGGTCGAAGGAGCCACGCTGCAGATGCGGGCCCTGCTGGAGCGGCTCCAGCCCGAGCTGGCGGAGTGGGATCGGCTCGTCAAGGCTGGCAGCCGCGCTCGTCGCATCCCCAGCTTCTCCACGTCCGATCTGATCGGCAAGGCGGCCATGCTCCGCTATGAGCAGATCCTCCATCAGGCCTTGACATCGATCTTCGTGAGCGTCCGCGGCAAGCTCTCCGACCAGGTCAAGGACTTACGATTCTGCCGAACCCGGCTCTCGGACATGCAGAAGCTGTTCGACGATCAGTTGAAGAGCCAGGCCCTGGCCCAGCCGGCCAGTCAGGAGATCCTCCTCCCGCCTGGCTGCAACACCCTGAACGACGCCGCGCAGCGAACTCTCAAAGGAATCACTTCCGAGCAAATGGCTGCACTCGACGTGCGGGTTCAGAAGGCGATGCAACGGCAGTTCCAGCCGCTCGGCCAGCTTTGCCTTCTGCCTGGGGAATGGCCGCGCCAGTTACAGACCCTCATGCTGCACGAATCCGAGCATTACCTGGAGCAACTGTTGCCGCACCAGGATGCCGCAGAGCTGTTGATGCAACGCTGCCCGCCGCCGCAGCAGCTTGCCGACGAGCTGCAGTCCAGCCTTGATGAGGCCGAGCCGCTGCTCAGTGAGCGACCACAGGAAACGCCCAGCGAGTTCGCCCTGCTGCTGACGCCCAACAGCGACGCTGGCCGGCAACTCGCATCGTTTGCGGAGTCGCTTGGGCTTGGCGTGCACGTGGCCGCTGCGAATGGCTGTGAGGAAGTGGTGTGTTACCGCGAGTACGGCGGCATCCTGCTCGGAGAGATCAAGCAGCTCGGGCCAGCCGCCAAGGAAGCGTACGACCTGGCGTGCAGTCTGGAAAACGTCAGCCCGCACAGCCGCCTGGACATCAAGAAGTGGCAGCCAGGCGACAAGCACCGAACCTAGGCGAAAGACGCCGGTGGGAGTCGAACCCACTTCGATCGGGTTGCAGCCGATAGCCTCGCCGTCTGGCTCCAGCGTCGAATTGAAGCGTCCTCGCCAGGAGTCGAACCTGGATAACCTCCGCCTTCGCAGGGCGGCGTGCATCCGCCACACCCCGAGGACGATTCGGGAGACAGGAGTCGGGGGCAGGAGAAAGGGGGGCTCTGTTGCTCGCTACTGACTGCTGACACTTGCCGCCTGAAACCTGTTGCCAGCATCCCGACCTGGAATCGAACCAGGGCCTGGACCTTCGGAGGGTCCCATGCCATCCGCTACACCATCGGGACGTCAGAGCCGACGGCTGGATTCGCACCAGCATCCTCCCGCTTACGAGGCGGGCGCCTTGCTCCCATCGAGCCACGTCGGCTTGCATGGCTTACCCTGACCCCTTGATTCCTGTCCCTTGATACCTGCACCCAAGGGGTGATCGGAGGGACTCGAACCCTCGCTTTCCGGTTCACAGCCGGACGTGCAGTCCGCTACACCACGGCCACCATCTCGGCAATCGCCAATCGGCTATCGGCGTTCGTCGTGCAGTTCCAGGCCGGGCTCCAGCGTCGAACCTGCTCGGTGGATAGCCGGCAGACGACGGCCGAACGCCGGTCAAGCGGAAGACAGGGGAGTCGAACCCCCACGCCCGTGGGCACACCGCTTAGCAGGCGGGTCCGGCCAACCGTATCCGGCTATCTTCCGTCAAGAGCCCGTCGTCACTTGCCCGTTGTCCATTGCCCATCGTCCGTTGCCCATCGTCCGTGCTGAGCATCGAACGACGGACCGCGGACCACGGAAGAACGAGTGGAGACGGTGGGAATTGAACCCACCTCAAGCTGCTTGCAAGGCAGCCTCGCCCCCATGGTACATGCGTCCCCAGTTCAGAGGTCGGAGGTCAGGGGTCTGTGCTTGCGTACCGATTCCTGACACCTGCGTTCTGTCTCCCACGCCCTGTCTCCTGCCACCAGTGGGGCCCGAGGGACTTGAACCCTCACCAGCCTGGTTAAGAGCCAGGTATGCTGCCGCTAACACCTGGACCCCGCTGCGAGTGATCCCGGATGGACTCGAACCATCGTCACCTGGGTGTAAGCCAGGGGTC
>Ga0073934_10011237_pt1 | contig 10889 bp, 6 predicted proteins | sample LarsenN4metaG_FD_76834 | JGI IMG/M metagenome (GOLD analysis project Ga0073934, IMG submission 76834) | Hot spring sediment bacterial and archeal communities from British Columbia, Canada, to study Microbial Dark Matter (Phase II) - Larsen... ...
AATGCCCATCTCACCCCGGATGTCGCTGTAGTTCAGCCCCGAGCGCGCCGCCGGGTTGCCGCTCTGCGTCGGATCGTCCGGCATGACGCCGGGCACCAGCTGCAGGTAGCTCTGGTAGCTGCGGCCGGTCGGCAGCGATTCGGTCAGCTGCAGGGTGATGTCCTGCGACGTCGTCGCGCTCTTCACGTCGACGACCGGTGACTCGGCCGTCACCGTGATCTGCTCGGTGATGCCCGCCAGCCCGAGCTGGAACCGCAGGCCGGTGGTCTGGCCCGAGCGGACGAGAATGTTCGAGCGCGTCTGCTCCTGGAACCCCTGGAGCTCGACCTTCACGGTGTACAGCGCCGACGGCGCAAGCGCCTCCAGCGTGGCAACCCCTTCGCCGTCCGACACCGCCGTGCGGGTCGTGATGACGTCCGGGGCGGTGGCAGTGACGGTGACGCCGGGTAGCCGCGCGCCGTCCTGATCCTCGACGATGACTTGAATGGTGCCTGTCGTGGCGATCTGCCCGAACGCAGTGGAGCTCACCGCGAGACAGAGCGCGACCAGCAGGCCGCGAACACGGATGTGCATCTGTATGGTCCTCTCCTGGATGTAGTTCCGGTCGAGTGTCGAATGGTCGTCTGAGAGGAAAACTCGTACCAGGATGGCGACGTCGTTTAACCCGTATCCCTGCAACGGCTTAGACCGATCGTCGGCAGTGGGGTGGGACGAAATATTCAGATAATCGTAGAACGACGATTCAAATGGACGTAATTTTGGATTTCGCGGACGGATACTGGCATTTCGTCACTGCAATCTGTGGAATCGGCCCGCGTCGGTTCATCCCACTCCTGCACCGCGCGTATAATATCTTCCCAATTTCGGCCGCTACTTCGTGCTCGGGCAAGTCCAAAAGGAGGCGCGTTTTCTTCCAGTTGCCGTTTGAACGCCGTTTGAAATGAATGTGCCCTGGGGTCTCTGACTTTCCGTTGGAGGATGGAGAACATGCAGATTCGAATGGCCCGAACGATGGCCCTGCTCGCCCTCCTGTGGGGGCTCGGGCCGGCGCCGTCCGCGGCACAGGTGTTCACCGGCCGCATCGACGTTACGGCCGTGGACAGTACCGGCGCCGTGCTCCCAGGTGCGACCGTTGAAGTTCGCGGGCCGCAGAACGCCGACCAGGTCACCGACGCGCGGGGCGAAGCGCACTTCCTGGGGTTGCCTCCCGGCACCTACACCGTAGCCGCGCGCTTGCAGGGGTTCGCGGACTACGAAAACCGGAGCGTGGTGGTCGTGGCCGGCGGCAGCGTACCGCTGCGCGCCACGCTCGCGGTTGGCGGCGTCACGCAGCAGGTCGAGGTCATGGCCGAGGGGAGCCCGGTCATCGACCCGAAGCGGGTGACGACATCCACCAACGTCACCTATGACGAGCTTCAGCAGGTGCCGTCCTCGCGCGATCCCTGGGTCGTGCTGCAGACCGTGCCCGGCGTGGTCGTCGACCGCGTCAACGTAGGCGGTGCAGAGTCGGGCCAGCAGTCGAACTACCAGGCGAAAGGCGCCGCCGGCGGCGAGAACACCTGGAACATCGACGGCGTGCCGATCACCGACATGGCGGCGCTCGGCTCCTCGCCGACCTACTACGACTTCGACATGTTCCAGGAGATGCAGATCACGACGGGGGGCGCGGACATGACGAACCCGACGCCGGGCGTCGCGCTCAACTTCGTCCTGAAGGGCGGCACCAACACCCCGCACGGGTCGACCCGCATCTACTACGAGAACGAGTCGATGCAGAACAATAACCTCCCCGACGATCTCCGCGCCACGCTCGGCGGGACGACCGGCAAGGGGAACCGCATCGACGAGTACACGGACTACGGGTTCGAGCTCGGCGGCCCGATCGTGCGCGACCGGCTGTGGGCGTGGGGCGCCTACGGCAAGACCGACGTCACGCTGATCACCCTGGCGAACACGCCGGACCAGACGATTCTGAAGAACGTCTCCTTCAAGAGCACGGGCCAGCTGACCGACGGCATCCGCGGGTCGTTCACCTACTTCCGCGGCGACAAGAACAAGTACGGCCGCGGCGCCGGGCCGACGCGCTCGCAGGAGACGACCTGGGATCAGAAAGGGCCGACGCCGGTCTACAAGGGCGAAGGCAACTTCGTTGTCGGCAACAACCTGTTCCTCACCGGACGCTACGCCTACGTGGGCGGCGGCTTCTCGCTCAGTCCGCAGGGCGGCCTCGGCACCAACTGGTACGTCGACGACGCCGGTGTGAACCGCGGATCGTATGTTGATTACTCGACCACGCGTCCGCAGTACAACGTCGCCGGCGAAGGCAATGTGTTCCTCGGACGGCATGAAGTGAAGTTCGGCTTTGGCTGGCGCCGTGCCGACACCGATTCCAGCTCCATCGTCCCCGGCACCGGCATCGTCACCCGCCACGACGGCTACCCGAACATGTACGCCGAAGTCACCGCGTGGAACGACTACACCTCCACCCGCGGCGAGTACTCGCACGGCTACGTCGGCGACACGATCACCTGGGACCGTCTGACCCTCAACGCGGGGGTCCGCTGGGACCGTCAGGCGGGTTCCGTGAAGGAGCTCACGCAGCAGGGGAACTCCGTACTCCCGTCGCTGCTGCCCACCATCACCGGCGAGGCGGCCACCGACGTGGTCGTGTGGAACTCGCTCACCCCGCGCGTCGGCATTTCCTACGCGCTCGACGAGGGGCGGAAGACGCTGCTGCGCGCCAGCTACGGGATGTTCGCGTCGCAGCTCAACGCCACGGCGGGCGGGTTCATGTCGGTCGTGCAGTACCGCGGCGTCTATTTCTACGACGTCGTCGACCTGAACGGCAACCGCATCGTCGATCCGGCGGAGATCGCGGGCCGGACCTGCACGGAAGCGCTGGCACAGGCGGGGGACTGCAGCTACTACGGCTTCGACATTGCCAATCCGTCTGCGGTCGAGTCTCCGATTCATAAGGTGGGCGACTACAAGACGCCCATGACCCACGAGCTGCAGGTAGGCGTGGACCGCGAGCTGATGCCGAACTTCGGGATCAGCGGCACGTTCACGTGGCGCAACTTCACCAACTTCGTGTGGCGCAACAACGGCCTCACCGGCGCCGACTACGTGCAGATCGACACGTTCACCGGCAGCCATCCCGCCGTGGGCTCGTTCAGCGTGCCCATCTACGGCGTAGCGCCCGGCCGGTCGCCGGCCAACCGCGCGGCGACGATCTACCGCGAACGCGAGGGGTACTCGCAGCGGTATCTCGGGTTCGAGATCGCGGCCACCAAGCGCCTGTCGAACCGGTGGATGGCTCGGTTCGGATTCTCGAGCAACACGCACAAGGAGTACTTCGACAGCCCCGCCGCCCACGGCGACCCGACGCCGCTCATCGTCACCAACTCGGGCCTGGGCAGCACGAACCTCGGCACCGGGCCGAATAAGGACGGCGGTCTGGTGATGCGGCTGAGCAGCGGCAGCGGCAAGAGCGGGATCTACCAGGTGCTGCCCACGTACCAGTTCATCGCGACCGGCCTCTACCAGGCGCCATGGGGCATCAACCTTGCCGCAAACATGGTGACGCGCCAGGGCTTCTCGACGCCGTACTTCCGGAGCCAGGTGTCCACCGCGGATCCGAACGCGCGGCTCAAGTCGGTCCTGCTGGTGGATGACGTCGGCGACAACCGGCTCCCGTCGGTGACTTCGCTCGATGCGCGCATCGGCAAGGAGTTCGCCTTCAACCGTGTGCGGTTCAACATCGATCTCGACATCTTCAACGTGCTCAACGCCAGCACCGTGCTCGGCCGCCAGTACGACCTTCGTTTGACGACCGCGAACAACGTGCTCGAGATCATGAATCCTCGGGTGCTGCGGATCGGCGCGCGGTTCAACTTCTAGCGCCTCACGTCCGGCGGCGCACCACTCCCCCGGAGCCCGACCGTGTCGGGCTCCGGGGTTTTTGCGTACGCCCGATTTCGTGGTGAAATCTCCTCTATGAAGACTTCCATCCGCACGGCCGCCGCTCTGGTCCTGGCACTCACGTTCGGCGTCCCACCCGCGTCGTCCGCACAGGAATGGCGCGGCATGGGGCGCATTGCCGGCAAGGTCGTCGACGAGAACAAGAAGCCGATCGAGGGGGTAGTCGTCAAGGCAATGCTGCCGGCCGCCGACAACCGCGGTCCGGAAGTGAAGTCCAACGCAAAGGGCGAGTGGGCGATTGCCGGCGTGGCGAGCGGCAGCTGGGCAATCGACTTCGTCAAACCCGGCTACGAGACCAGGAACATCTCCGTCTCCATCTCGCAGACCTCGCGCCTCCCCCCGATGGAAATCGTGATGAAGAAGGCGGCGCCGACCGTCGACGCCAACCAGGAGATCAGGCAGAAGCTGATGCAGGCCGCCGGCCTGATGAACGAAAAGAAGTTCGCGGAGGCGCGCGCGATCTACGAGGCGCTCGCGGCGCAGTACCCCGAAGTTCCGCAGTTCGAGCCGCTCATCGCGCGCACCTACTACGGCGAGGGCAACAAGCCGAAGGCGCTCGAGCACCTGCGCTCCGCGGCCGCGCGCACGCCCGACAACGTCGAGGTGAAGCTGCTGCTCGGCAACATCCTGATGGAAGAAGGCAAGACGGAGGAAGGGCGTCAGATCCTCGAGTCGGTGGACGAGTCGAAGGTCACCGACCCGACCGTCTACATCAACGTCGGCATCGGAATGATCAACGAGGGGAAGCAGGCGGACGCGATCGGCTGGTTCGACAAGGCCATCGCGAGGTTTCCGAATCACCCGGACGCGTACTACTATCGCGGAGTCGCCAACCTCGGACTCGGCAAGCGCGAGGAGGCAAAGGCCGATCTCGAGAAGTTCGTCTCGATGGCGCCGCCCGACGCGCCCGAGCTGCCAAACGCGAAGAAGATCCTCGAGGGGCTCAGGTAGGGCCCGCGCCGACGACACGGTCTACCTGGCGGTCCACGCCAGGCGGCTGATCGCCTCCGCCGCCTGGCCCGCGTAAGGGCCTCCCAGTTTCACGCAGCGCTCGTAATTCTCCGTCGCCCGGCGCCGGTCGTCATCGGACGCGGTCCACCGCCGCTGGCTGGACACGTAGCGGCGGCTCCGGACGTAGCGCATTTCGTAGGCGCGCCCGAGGTTGAAATAGGCCAGGGGATCGCCGGGCGCCGCGGCCGCAGCCTTCATGAACGCCTCGACGGCATCGTCAAGCGCTCCGCGTCTGACGTAGATCACGCCGATCGCGTTGTGGATTTCAGGGTTCGAGGGCCAGCGCCGCTCGGCATCGCGCAGCACGTCGAGCGCGTTCGTCAGCTGCAGTTGCTGCGCGTAGGCGTCCGCCAGATCGATGTAGACCTCGACGAATTCCGGGGCGTCCCTTCGCACGCGCTCCCACGACGCGATGGCGTCCTCACCCCGGCCGAGCGCCGCCTGAGACAATCCGAGCGTGTAGAGGATCCACGGCCGGGCCTGCGGTTCGGCGGCGGCACGGCTCAGGAGCGGCAACGCGGCCTCGACGTCGCCGCGTTGGTACGCCGCCCACCCCTCCTGCGCCGGCGTGCCGGGCGCCGCGGTCTCCTGCGCCGACAGTGACTCCGCCCGCGCGACTGCCCCGGGTCTGAGGCGAATGGCATCGGCGGCTGGCGCGGCGGGCCCCGCGACCAACGTGCCGGGGGTTACTGTTGCCGCAGGCAGCGGATCCGGAGCTGCCGGCACGTGGGCTTCCGCCGGGGATATCGGAGCGCCCGGCAGCTCCAGGCTCCCTGGCGACGCGGCAGCTCGAAGCGTCGTCACGCGCGCCGGCGCGATGTAGCCGTGCCGCGCCCGCACCGCAACGCCCGGACGCCGAACTCGAACGGTGAGCCGCCTGAATCCCGGCTGGGCACGATCCGGAGGGGCGGCGTAGCCGAGCACGTAGAACGTGCTCGTGTCATCCTCGATCCGTCGCAGCGCGCGATCCAGGTTGTTCTCGTCGCGGATCGACAGGCCGCCGCTCCCGAAGGCCAGCAAGTCCGCGGCATCTTCGGCCGAGGCGAGCAGCACGTCCATTCCCACTTCGCCGGGCGCGATGGCATCCGGCGAGCCCGCGGCGCGCCGGCCGAGGCCGCGTGGGTCGAGTGCGTAGATCGCCGTGCCCGACTGGGCCGCTCGATACGACGCCTCGCGGGCCTGCTCGGTGATCTCGTCGCTGAAGGTGCCCTCGGTGAGCCAGACGATCGTCTTCCGCCCCGGCAGGTCGCGAAGCCCGCGCGCGATCCGATCGAGCGTCGCAATGCTGCGCTGCGCCGCAGCGCGCGCCTCCCGCGTGAACGTGAGCGCCTTCTGCTGAATCTCGGCCCCGATCGCCGCCGGCAGCGGATCGGCGCTGGGACCGCTGCAGGCCGCCGGCTGCTCGGTGCATGCCCGCTCGACCGCGCGCGCCAGCGCTCCCTCGTCGCCCCTGCCGACCTGAATCGCCTCTGCCTCGTTCGCGAGGCGCGGCCATTGTTTGAGGTACGCCGCCCGTGAAAGGGAATCGCCTCGGACCTTGAGCGCTTTCAACGCAGCGAACAGCGCCTCGCGATCCGTGCTGACCTCGCCCCGTCCGCCGGTCCCGACGCCGACAACGCCGGCCAGATCGGCCGGCGCGAGCCGATCGCCGGCGAAGCGGACGACGGCGGCGCGCGCGCGGGTCAGGCCGCCGGGGGAGAGGTGTTCCACGTCGAAGAGGAATACGAACGTGCGCCGGGCGGTTCGCTCGTCCGTGCGCGCGTCCTTCGCCTCGCCGCGGCGGCCGGCGTCGCGTGCGACGGGTGATTCGACCAGATAGAGCATCTCGACGCGCTGCGGGGCGTCCCCCTCGACCACCTCGAAGTCGTCAATCGTGAGGTCGGGCACGAACGCGCCGCTCCGATCGCGGACGATCACCGTGACCTCGACCACGGCGGTGCCGGACCGGAAGACCGGCTGTTCGGCCTGCTGCGCCTCGGCGCCTGCGGCGAGGGCGGCGGCAGCGCTCAGGCACGCGAGCAGGCTACGAGACCGAGACACGGGCCACCTGGAGCACGAATTTCCTGCGGCCGTCCTTCTGCAGCCAGACCACGCGATCCCCGTTGGGGGACCAGGCGGGCAGGATGGCATCTTTCGAGCCGGGCAGCTCCTGCTTCTGACCGAGATCGTCCATCGCAACGACGCGCCCCGATTTCGGCGCGGTGAAGACGATCACCCGGGCGCCCATGGGTCCCCAGCCGTATGTGAGGCCCGGGACGAGGACGCTGTTGATGAACTCTCCCACGACCTCGTTCATCAGGAGGAGCGTAATCACGCTCACCGACTGCGTGCCGATGATGGTGAGCTGATCGTTGTCCGTCATGTTCGGGCTCAACCCGCCGCGCGCCAGGTCGCCGCCGGTCGGCAGCGAGGTCGTCTGCGCCTTCTGCCGTTCTGTCTTGAGCGCGATCCGCAGCGGCGGGTCGTCCGGCGACTCCTGGCCGCTCTTGGCGAGCCAGTATTCGCGCGCCCACTCGGGCTCTTCCGCCACCGGCTCGATGGCCCCTTCGGCCGCCCGGAGGACGTAGTGGTGCAGCGTGACGTCGGGCTGCCCGAAGCCGCCCTCGAGCGTCTGCAGGTAGAGGCGCGTGCCGTCCGGGGACCACGACAGGCGCGACGGCTCACCCTTCAGCGTTTCCATATCGAGCGCGGCCAGCGGCGCCGGCCGTGAGAACCGGAGGCTGTTCACCCGTGGTGCGCTTTGTCCGGCGGCAACACCCGCCGCGCACAGGCAGAGCGCGGCCACGGCCGGCAGCGTCGAGACGAGACCAGGGTCACGAGGTCGAAACATTGACCACCTGGAGCACGAACGTGCGTCGTCCGTCTTGCTGCAGCCAGGCGAGGCGAGTGCCATCGGGCGCCCATGCCGGGAGCAGCGCGTTCCCCGAACCCGAGACGTCGCGCCTGTCTCCCTCCGCATCCATCACGATCACGCGTCCGTCCTTCTCGTCGATGTAGGCGATGGCCCGGCTCCCTTTCGGGCCCCAGCCAAAGGTCAACCCGGGGACGATCACCGAGTTGATGAACTCGCCGATGGTGGCGCCCTTCAACCGCATGACGTGAGCGGTGACGCTTTGCGCGCCGAACGCCGCGGCGCCGGCGTCGCCCGCCGACGCGCCGACATCCCCCGTGACCGGGGCGCCCCGGGCCAGGTCGCCACCCATTGCCGCCGAGGTCGTCCGCTGACGACGCTGCTCGGTTTTCAATTCGATCTTGAGCGTCGGGTCGTCCGGCGAGCTCTGAGCGCTCTTCATCGTCCAGTACTGGGATGCCCAGCCGGGTTCCGCGTCGAGGTCTTTCGTCGAGCCGTCGGCCAGGGCGAGCACGTAATGACGGAGCTTCGCATTCGGCTGACCGAAGCGCCCCTCGAGCGTCTGGAGGTACAGCTGGCGTCCGTCGGGAGACCAGGAGAGGCGCGCCGGCTCACCTTTGAGCTTTCCCATATCGAGAGCGGCCACCTGAGCGGGCTGCGTGAACGCAACGGACCGGGCGCGCAGCGGCGCCTGCGCCACCGCCATCTGGACGCCGAGTGTTCCGGCGGCGATCAGCACGGCAACAATCTTCGCCATCGTGTCCCCCTCTTCCGCGGCTGGCGGAAACCAGCGATTCGTTTACGGCTGGCGATCGATCTGGCCGAGTCGCGCCAGCAGTTCCGGCGAGGTTGGGAGCGCCTTGAGCCCCGCCTTGAGCGCCTGCACGGCAAGCGCGGGCTCCGAGAGCTTCAGATACCCGTCGGCCAGCGCCAGGTGGGCCGATACGAGCGACGGATCGAGGAACGCGGCGCTCCGCCACGCGCTGATCGCCGCGCGCGTATCGCCGGCGCCCTCGCGCGCCCAGCCGAGAAAGAAGGCCGTGAGCGCGCTCTGTCCGTCGGCCGCGAACGCCCGGTCGAAGGCAGCCGCGGCATCCGCGTACTGCTCGCGCGCGAAGAGCGCGAGACCGCGGAGTGCATGCACCGCCATCCCGGCGTCGCCGGCCCGGCGGAGCAGCGCTTCCACTTCCTCCCACCGTCCTTCTGACGCCTGGCGGGCGGCTTCAGCCGCCGAACTCCCACCGGCTTGCGCACGAAGCGACGCGATGTACGCCCTCGCGAGGTCGCTTCGCGCGACCTCGACGGGAGAGACGATGTCGGGAGCGGCGTTGACCACCGCGGCCGCGGCTGCAGGGGCGTAGCCGGCCAGGATCTCGACCTGGCGCGTTCGCTCCGCCGCCACCTCGCCGCGCGCCGTGACGATGGCGTGCGCGAGGTAGTTGCCCGGAGGAACCTGTTCGAGCGGCAGTCTGAATGCGGCCCGCCGGCTCATGCCCGTGCCGTCGCGCTGGGCTTCCTGCAGCTCCGCGGCGAGCGTGGCCACCGGCTGGCTGTCGCTCTGACGGCGCAGCTCGACGCGCACGGCAAGCCCCTCCAGCTGAAGGGGGGTACGGCCGTAGGCTTCGAGCACACCCGACAGGCCGTCGCCCGTATAGGCCCGCGGGCGGACCGGCAGCCCTCCCAGGGCGGATCCAACCACGAGATCGCTGACGGTGATGTCGGGCCCGTCGAGCGGACGGACGTCGAGCCGTCGGTCGGCGCTGCCCACCAGACCGCCCGGCTCGCGCACGACGGTTCGCATCAAATACGAGCCGGCCGGCACGCTGAACTGCACGCGCCACGTGCCCGTGCCGAGCGGTGATCGCTCACGCGGCGCGGCGGGCAGCGCCATCGTGTCGGTGCCGCTGGCCACCACACGCCCGTCTCGCACGTCGCGCACGACGAACACGACGTCGGCAGCATCGGAGGGTCTGGACCGCACGGGCAGCTCGGCAGCCAGGCTGAGGACGACGCGATGGTGACCGGCGTCCTGGGCCTTCATCACGTACGTCGTGTAGTCGATCTTGAGCCCCTGGTTGACGAACGGCGCTCCGAGCACGGTGTTGATGGCGCGGCGCCGATCGGCCGGCGTGCTCTCCGGTGGCAGCGAGTACCCCGTGCGCGCACTGACACGCGCGCCCGGCCGCTTCACGCGCACGCTCACGCGGCGGTATTTCCCTCGATTCAGACGCGCCTCGTCCGACGGCGTGAAACCGACCAGGTAGTAGTCCCGCGCCTGCTCCGCCAGCAGGGCCAGCGCGCCGGCCGCGCGGCCGCCGGCATCCACCACCAGCTCGCCGTCCGTTTCGACGGCCAGCGTCGCCAGAGGCGCGATCCGCGCCTGGATTTCAGTGGCCAGCGTGGTTTCCGGGGCGTACGCCTCGGTAGCCTGCGGTCCACGCTGATTCAGATCGAACGGATAGAAGACGCAGTAGCTTTGCGCGGCCGCCGCCGCCACCGCCTCCAGCTCGCGTGAAAGGTTGTCCTGGATGAAGCCCTCGGAGAAGAGCACGACCGTCTTGCGGCCATCGATGTCGCGGAACCCGGTGACCACGTCGGCGAGCCGCTGGAGGAACTCTCGCGAGAGACTGTCGGTCTGGTGCACGATCGCGCGCGCGTTCTCCTGAAGCAGGCGCCGCGTGACGGCCGCGTCGTTGCCTCCGCCCGGGCGCCGGCCGGCGCCGCCGGTCAGCGCGGCCGCATCCGACGAGACGTCGGCGCTGCCCTCGGCCGCCAGCCGCACCGTGAGGTCGGTCATCAGCCGCTCGTCCCCCTGCAGCTTGAGCAGAGGCGACCGCCGGGCGAGAAGTCCGCGTTGACTGGCGGTGGTGAGTGCGGAAGCCTCCAAGCGATCTCTCCGATCTTTCCAGGGAAGGCGTCGTTTCCTACTCAGGAGACACCGTAGCAGCGCCCCAGTTGCGGTCCCACATCATTTGTTGAGAGTTTTATAGACACCAATTGCCCGGAAGCGAAGCTGGGGAGGGGGAGAATCTGGGCTCCGCTGTTC
>Ga0073934_10011238_pt1 | contig 10887 bp, 15 predicted proteins | sample LarsenN4metaG_FD_76834 | JGI IMG/M metagenome (GOLD analysis project Ga0073934, IMG submission 76834) | Hot spring sediment bacterial and archeal communities from British Columbia, Canada, to study Microbial Dark Matter (Phase II) - Larsen... ...
AAACGTCCGGTCGCTGCTAAAGCATAAATGAAAACTCTATACGAGAAAATTCTTGAAGATCATCTTGTTGTCTCTGAATCAGGCAAACCTGACCTGATTTACATCGATTTGCATTTGGTACACGAGGTAACATCTCCACAGGCGTTTGCGGCCTTACGTTCGGCGGGTCGTTCTGTTCGCCGTCCTGATTTGACGTTTGCCACGGCAGATCACGCAATACCTACCAGGAACAGACATCTTCCTATTGCGGATAAGGTAGCAGCTGCTCAAATCGACGCCCTGAGACGCAATTGCAGGGATTTCGGTATTCAACTTTTCGATCTGGGCAGCATCGAACAAGGTATAGTACATGTCATAGGTCCTGAACTTGGCCTGACAAGGCCGGGAATGACAATTGTTTGCGGCGATTCGCATACAGCTACTCACGGTGCATTTGGGTCGCTTGCATTCGGTATCGGAACCAGCGAGGTCGAACATGTACTTGCAACCCAGACGCTGCCGCACGGCAAATCAAAAAATATGCTTATCCGCGTAAATGGCAAGTTACAATCCGGAGTTACTGCCAAAGACCTGATATTGACAGTAATAAACCGCATCGGAACAGCGGGCGGGACCGGCTATGTCATTGAGTATGCGGGCGAGGCGATTCGCTCGATGTCTATGGAATCAAGGATGACCATTTGCAACATGTCTATCGAAGCCGGCGCAAGGGCCGGGCTTATCGCTCCTGATGACATAACATTCGAATACCTGCGCGGACGCCGCTATTCACCGGCCGGCGAAGATTGGGAGCGCGCGATCGAATACTGGAGGACTCTTAGATCGGACGACGATGCCGGGTTCGATTCCTGTTATGAGTTTGATGGATCGAGTATCTCTCCAACCGTTACGTGGGGCACTTCTCCGGAAATGTCAGTGCCTGTAGATGGATGCGTGCCGGACCCGGAAACTATTACTGATGAAACAAAACGAAATGCTTATATCCGTGCATTGGAATACATGGAACTTGAACCCGGAACACTAATTACGGCAATAAAAATAGATACGGTTTTTATTGGCTCGTGTACCAATTCCCGTATCGGGGATTTGCGGGCAGCAGCTTCAGTTATTGCCGGCCGTAAAGTCTCACCACGCGTTCGCGCTTTAGTCGTACCGGGCTCAATGCAGGTTAAAAAACAGGCGGAAGAAGAAGGGCTTGCACGTATTTTCACCGAAGCAGGATTTCAATGGCGTGATGCCGGATGTTCGATGTGTCTTGCGATGAATGACGATATTCTTTCGCCGGGAGAAAGATGCGCTTCTACCTCGAACCGTAATTTTGAAGGCAGACAGGGACGCGGTGGCCGGACTCATCTGGTAAGCCCTGAAATGGCGGCAGCGGCAGCTATCGCAGGACATTTTGTTGATGTACGCGAGTTTTCTGTAAATAAGGCTTTATGGAAAGGTTTGTGAATTTCACCGGAAAATGCGTCGCCATTTATCGGGCGAATATCGACACCGATCAGATTATCCCGAAACAATTTCTGAAAAGTACCGAACGTTCAGGTTTTGGCCGATATCTTTTTTATGATTGGCGTTATAATGCAGATGGCTCGCCAAACAGCGAGTTTATTTTGAACCGGCCAAATTATTCCGATTCGACGATCCTGTTAACAGGCACGAATTTCGGTTGCGGCTCTTCGCGCGAACATGCACCCTGGAGTATTCTGGATTATGGTTTTCGTGTAATCATAGCGCCGGGGTTTGCCGACATTTTTTACAACAATTGTCTGAAAATTGGCCTTTTGCCGATTGTTCTCCCGGAAAACACCGTTGCCGGACTTGCCAAAAAGGCGTCAAGCTCAGACGGTCTCTTTCTGTCTGTTGACCTGGCTTCGCAAATAATTACAGGTCAAAACTTTCTCGAGCACTTCGAAATAGATCCATTCCGGAAAGATTGTCTGTTAAAAGGTTTGGATGAAATTGGGCTGACGCTTGAAAAAGAAGCAGACATTCAAAGATTCGAGGCTGCTCGTACCTCCCGGTTTCCATTCCTCAATTACCCTTTGGCTTAGCAACTGAAAAAAAGCCGGATACTGCCCGCCGCAGGCTTGTTTGCATTTTTTTTGCTTGCAAGTTACCATAAATGCTTGAAAATCGCGTATTTTTTCACTTTAAAAGCGGGTATTTATTTAATTTTGCACTTCTTAATTAAACAAACTGGATCGCAATGATTTATGGGCTTTTCGACAATCGCAATTCACGCGGGAAATGAGCCCGATTCGGCGACCGGAGCGGTCAGTGTTCCTATTTATCAGACCTCGACCTATGCTCAGGAAGGCTTGGGCAAGCACAAAGGATACGAGTATGCCCGCACCAAGAACCCGACCAGAACCGCTCTGGAAAAAAACATAGCCGCGCTTGAAAACGCACGTTTCGGTTTTGCATTTGCATCCGGAATGGCCGCAATTGACGCTGTGTTAAAATTAGTCAGAGCCGGCGACCATGTCATCCTCGGTCATAATACCTACGGCGGAACATTTCGTCTTTTCTCCCGCGTATTAGCTAATTACGGCATTGAATTCACGCTGGCAGATACCTCTGATCTATCAGCAGTTGAATCATCATTTCGCCCCAACACAAAAATGGTTTTCGTAGAAACGCCGACAAATCCGATTATGACCGTTACGGATCTCTCGGCAGTTTCGGAATTAGCACATTCCCGTGGAGCTAAAGTAGTCTGCGATAATACCTTTCTTTCGCCGTATTTCCAACGCCCTATAGAACACGGCGTAGATATTGTTGTTCATTCCACGACTAAATATCTGAACGGCCATTCGGACAGCGTAGGCGGTTTTGTTGCTCTTAATGATGAGAAAGATGCGGAGTGGATCGGTTTTATTCAAAACAGCGTAGGAGCGATTTTGTCGCCATTCGATTCATTTTTGGTGCTCCGCGGAACTAAAACGCTTGCCTTGCGTATGCAGGCACACGATCGCAATGGCCGCGCGGTGGCAAATTTCCTTGCCGATCATCCAAAGGTTCAAAAGGTTTACTACCCGGGATTGACATCGCATCCGCAGCATGAAATCGCGAAACGCCAGCAATCAGGCTTTGGAGGAATGGTCTCATTCGAAACCGGATCGCTCGAAAACGCAAAAAAGGTTCTTGAAGGCGTCAAACTTTGTACTCTCGGCGAGAGTCTCGGAGGGGTCGAAACTCTGATCTCCCATCCGGCAACAATGACGCATGCGTCAGTGCCCGATGAAACGCGGCGTCGGCTGGGTATTACCGACGGACTTGTGAGAATTTCAGTCGGGATCGAAGATATCGAGGATATAATCGAAGATCTCAATCAAGCTTTGGGTTAAAATGGCTGCCGGGAACCAGATACCGCTCTGCGGTACTGAGTTTCAGGGGCCAAAAGGGATATGTTTACAGTCGAAGTTCACGCCACATCACACATAGGCCGCGTCAGGAAAGGTAATGAGGATAATTATCTGCTTCTCAATATCGGATCACGTCGTGCCTGGACGCTGCCACAGGACGGCGAAGAATTGATTGTTGAATCCCAATCCTTTGTCGTAAATGACAATGGTATAGTTCTGGCAGTTTCCGACGGTATGGGCGGCGCGCTTGCGGGCGAAGTTGCCAGTAAAATGGCTGTCGAATGCGTTTCGGAAAAGCTCCTGGAGGCAACCGAAGATATCGAAGAAACACTGACGCCGGAAGCAGCCGAATATCACCTGATTGCTAAACTTTACAACGCCACTCTATACGCAAACCACTTAGTCCACGAACATGGTCGGACAGACCCGCAATTTCAGGGAATGGGAGCAACATTTACCGGTATCGGTTTGACGGCTAAAGGCGTGGATGTAATACAGGTTGGTGATAGCCGCGCCTATCTGATTCGCAATAACCGTATATATCAAATCACAAAGGATCAATCGCTTGTCCAGCAGTTGATTGATGCACAGCAGATTTCTCCTGAAGAAGCCGAAACACATACACTCAAAAATGTAATCCTACAGGCTCTCGGAGCTCAAAACGAGATATTTCCGGTTTCTGCCCGTCTTAGCCCTTGTCGCGATGACGTCTTGCTTCTTTGCAGTGACGGACTTTCTAATAAGGTTTCTGCGGCGGCAATCCAGCAAACCATAACAGAAAATCTGACCTCGTTGGAAAAAGCTGCGGTTTCGCTTATCGAGCAGGCAAATGCCAATGGCGGCGAAGATAATATAACTGTTGTAATTGCAAAGATTTACGGTGACGACCTGCCGCTACCCGAAGGTGATGAGGTACAACTGGAAATCCTGGATCTAGGGAACATACACGATACAGCCGAGCAGGATTCGGACGAAGAGGACACGGCAGAAATTATCTAACCCGGCTAATCTCCACGCCAATCCGGTAAAGCCTTTTCCGGACGTCGCACTAAAATAGACGAGCCCCGAACACTAACCACCTCTACTTTTTCACCTTCATGCAGATCTGTTTCACCGTCTTCCGGAAATGCGGTCCATATCGAGCCGTAAACCTTTACGGCGGCCTCCTTTAATGCTCCGTGGCTTGATACGGTAACCGTCCCGACTTTTCCCGGCAACGCTTCTATGCCAATTTTCGGAGCCTCCTCCGACCTATGGGCTAAATAATTGGAAAATATTGTCCTTGACAATGCAGTAAGTATGATTGATATACCAGCGAATACAAGAAACTGCCATAGCAAGCCGCCGCCTAAAATAGCAACGAGCGCCGCCGCTATCGCTCCGATGCCAAACCACAATAGCACGAAGCCAAGCGTAAAAGTCTCAGCGACGATCAAAACTACCGCCAGAACAACCCAGAAAACCCACAGATAATATTCCATACCGAATAGCTGAAATCCCGTCGAGCGAATAATAGCATAACATTATTTCAAATTGGATTTGGCACTTGTAGTCGCAAAGTCGGCTTTTAAGCCGGCCAAAAGTTGTGTAAACTAGTTTTTCAGGCTGGGGTGGCGGAATTGGTAGACGCCCAGGACTTAAAATCCTGTGCCCTTAGGGGCGTGCGGGTTCGACTCCCGCCCTCAGTACCAATGTAAATCATTTATTTACAATCACTTATGGGCCGGCCTAGAGATAGGGCGGTCCTTATTTTTGTCTAAAAGTTGCCTCGGGGGGAATTTGGGGGGGAATTTTCCGCCGAAACCCGTCCAATTCTGACTCCACGTGAGCTCCTTTTGGCCATCAATGTCTAGGTGTCCCACCGAAAAGTTCAATGACCTATACCAAGGGCATAGCGTTTGCTTTCCGAGATGAGAATGTGGGGGAAATTAGATCTATGAACCGTGAAATAATCGACAGTGAACAACTCGCCCAAAGGTGGCACCTTACCGGAACTGAGGAGGCGATTGCGAAAAGATTCCAACGTCTCTGGGCTCTACCCAAGTCGAACCCGCGTCATCTGAAGGCCCTTAGAATTGGCAATCAAATCCGTTACCGAATGGCGGATATTTTGGAATATGAAGATCGAATCGTCACCGGGAAAAGGCGGGTGCTAGCCTAAATTAACGGCAGATTCGAATTTTCCTTTGGCTCCATAAAGCTCGTGTTGCGGCTGGAATGAAGAGTTCGATGCGGAGTAGTCCAGAGCAAAATTGGCCTGTTTTTCAACCATTTGGCTAGTTCCCGCACCGTCAACCCGCATTCGTCGCCATCATAGACGATCCACGATTCTAACAATTTCATCGAGACCGCCCACTCTGACACCACCGCGTCAACCGTCACCAGAAAGAACAGCAACCGTCAGAACCATAAGGCTGGAACGGCAAATCCTTTCAATGTTCGAATTGCGACCTGAGATCGGTCAGCTTCCCGATTCGTCTGACGATAGTTCCTGGGCTAGGGCATTTGCCCGCAATGCTTGCACGTCTTAGCTCATGAAAGGTTGGCATACGGCGATACCGTTTCGATAACTTTCCGATTGCCGACAAAATCTCGTCATCAGTATATCTTCGCGAGTTTGGCGCTAATTCAGAATAGCCCGCGGCCTTGTATGCTTTCGGCAAACTTCCAAAAATGCTAGCGAATGGTCCGACTGACGAGCACTCGCCCAATCTGCTTGCAGCATTAATATCCCGGTCGGTCGGCTTTCTGCCAAGCTTCTTCCCCAACGTCTTAAGCTGAACGATCAATTCTTCTTTGGTATATTTCTGCCAATATGTCGTACGCTCTTTCGCTTTATGGTAAACCGTCTGCGTTCCGGCGGCACGACGGGCTTTCGAGAGTGTCCCGAACTCCTTAAGAAACATCTTCACCGATGGCCCATCACCGGCGTCGTACAACTTCTGAATATCCGTTTTCTGTATTGGGCGGTCCAGTGTCGCGTCCACCTTGCCAAGGATCGCAAGCATTTCCTCGCGGCCGTAAATCCATTTCGCGGCACCCGCTGCCTCGATCGCGGCCGGAACAGAACCGAACGCCCGTACAAAATGGTAGGGCGGTGAGACCTCTTGTCTCCTTCTTGCCTCGTCAACGTCTTCATCAAAAACGGTTCGGCCCAACTTCCGCTGAAGTTGGCGAAGTTCATTGAGGAGTCTATTGCGGTCAGATTCGTCAAATTCCTGCTTATACTTAGGCTTCAGCTTTGCCCGCTTTAGGGCCGCTAGAAAACTGCCGAACACGGCGTAATATACATACAACGGATAAACTCGGTCGTGCTCTCGGAGTCCAGGCCAATCGTTTGTCACTGGCGTTCTTCCAAGCTCGCCGGCGATCTCTTTCAGTTCGGCGATTAAATATTGCTTCGACGGGACGTCTGTCTTTGTCCGCCGCTGCTTTTTACCGGTTCGGATTGTAGGGTCCTCAAGGAACCAACGACGGCACGCACGGCAATAAAACCGTTGCTTCCGATGTTTCCCAAAGCCAGCCTTGCAAGTCGAACCACTACCGCAGTGATAACAAATGAACCCAGATGGAATCGCTGGTCGCCCCATTGCTCAATAGTAACATTAGCGATAAAGGCTAATTGTTCTTCGATTTATCGAGGATCTGTTTCAAGTCTTCGTCAATCGGCATCGGTTTGAAAAACCAGACATCTGAACCGCCTGTATTACCTTTGGGATAAATACCAAATGGTGTTTTGGTGGAAGCTCCGACAAGGCGAATTAGCTGCCCAAATATCTCGCGCACGTCTTTCTTTATCCAACCAACTTTTAACATCCGCCAATGAACGCGGGTATGCTCATAGGTTATTGCCTGTCCAAGAACATGAGCGCGTTCAAGATGCTCGAATGCGGCAGAGAGGTCACCATCCTCAAGAGATTTGTCGGCAAAAACTATTTCAGAGTCAATGTGTTCGCGAAGGTTTTCCATGCTCAGTCAGTGTATACAACAGCGTATAAAAATTACATTGCATTATGTTAGTTGATAAAGATAAGCAAGATACCGCATGGATCCCAAACGTGCATTATATGCGTGTCACCGATCATTTCGGGCGCGGCAATCCTAGCGTGGCCGTAGGTGTTCGCCTCGATCACGGCTTTTGCATGTGCGAACCACGTCGGCACGTCATTAACGTCAAACTTCATCATAAAGTTTTCGGCCCAGTCTTTGTTGTAATAATTCTGCAGACGGAACTTCGCGCCTCCGAGTTCGCAATCCATCGTGCCGCCCCAGCCTTCGGTAAGAGTAAATCCGAGCGCGCTGTAGAAAGCTTTTGAAACCTCGAAATCTTCGGAGGGAGCGTAAACGACAAGTTCGTTAATGGTAGGGTTCATATTCGAGCCGGGAATGTAGTCGCATTTACGATCGCGGCCAGTACATTATAATGAAAACTCCAACAAGGGCCACCGTCCCGCCGATTAGATCGAAGCGGTCTGGTGGAGTTTTGTCGATGCCCCAGCCCCATAGTAACGATAGAACAATGAACACTCCGCCATATGCCGCGTAAACGCGTCCGAAGTTAGCGGGTTGAAGTGTAGGAACGATCCCGTAGAGAACAAGCAAGACTGCACCGAGAGCGGCGTACCAAATACTCTTTCCATCACGGATCCAAATCCAGACAAGGTAGCCGCCTGCAATCTCACATAGCCCGGCTGCGATGAAAAACGAAATAGATTTGGCGAGTTCCATCTTACTTAAGGTCGAAAGTTTGCGGCAATGAATTCTTTTGCGCCGTCAGGGCCCGAGAGTTCGAGGAAAAGGTCACCTTCCCCGCGCGGAACTGTCAGCTTGAAATCGAGAAACGGACAGCAGCGCCGTTCTAGAACGATGAACTCATTCAACGCGGCAAAGGACGCATCGTTAGACGGAAAGCGAAAGCTATAACCTCCGGTGGTCTCTTCCGTAGCCAATACAGACTTTTTGACTGCGTTAAGAACGGTTTGTTCGCGTTTTCGAAACTCTTCGTCGTTGAGGGTGCAGATTATCGGGATCTCTTCCATTTTCTAATTTTTACGGCAGTAACAATAGACAAAGTCCTGCGTAGTTCCGAATGGTGTGTTGTGAGTTTCGCCGATACTTTCGACTAGTTTGAATGTCTCGCCGAATTCGTCGTGCATCGATTCTGGGCTATAACGGACGACATCCAGGCCGCTGCATTTCTGCGGGCCTTCGAGGCCGAAAGATGCAACGATAATGTGTCCGCCGGGTTTGAGCGAACGCATTACGACGTTTACGTATTTGCGTCTGTCTTCTTCATCCGTCAGAAAATGAAAAACGGCACGGTCGTGCCAAAGGTCGTAGTGAGACTCAAGCAGATCGACAGCCGTAATATCTGCCGCGATCCAGGTCACTTGGGAAGCTTTTTCCTTTAGGCGGTCTTTGCTTCCGGCGATGGCACTCTCGGAGATCTCCAACACCGAAATGTCGATGAATCCACTTTCGAGAAGATCGTCAACAAGCGTCGAATTTCCCCCGCCGACGTCGATGATCGCGGCATCTTTACCGACCCCGGTGTTCTCTATCATCCGAAGCGACGTCTCGAGATGTTCGCGAAACCAACTAACCTCGTCGCGAGCCTTTGTCTGATAAACTCTTTCCCAATGTTCTTGTTTGTTCATGACGATCCCTCCCCATCTATCTATAGATGTGTTTCGTGACATGCAAAGCCGTCGCGTTCTGTTTGAGCGGTGACGTGAGTGATCTTAAATTCCGCAGTGCAGCATCTATGAACTCGTTCGAGAACCTCATCATGCTCTGAACCTTCGGCAAGCACCGCGTGAACGCTCAAAGCATTTACACCCGAAGTCAGCGACCAGACGTGCAGATCGTGGATTTCGGCAACACCTTCTAACCTTGATAAATTATCACGTAAAGTCGCGATGTTTACGTCAGACGGAGTTCCCTCGAGTAGTACGGCTACCGCATCCTTAAGCAAAGACCACGTTCGCGGCAATATGAAGAGGCCAATTCCGGCTGAGATCAGCGGATCGGCGTAATACCATCCGGTCGTAAGCATGATTATTCCCGCGATTATCACACCTACGGACGTGAGCATGTCTGAGAGAACCTCGAAATACGCGCCCTTCATATTGAGGCTCTCTTTCGAACCGGACCGCAAAATGAATACACCGGCGATATTTATCGCCAAACCGAACGTGGCGACAATGAGCATTCCGCCGCTTTGCACCTCAGGCGGATTTTTGAAACGTTCATACGCTTCATAGAGGATGTAGAGTGAGATGAAGATCAGAACGACAGCATTCGTAAGAGCCGCGAGTATCTCGACACGATAGTAGCCATATGTTCGCTCAGGCGAAGCCGGCTTCTCGGCAAACCATATCGCCAGCAGCGCCAGTCCGACGCCCGCAACGTCCGTCAACATGTGGCCCGCATCTGCAAGCAGCGCCAAACTCCCCGTCCAAAACCCGCCGATTACCTCAACAACCAGGTAGGTTAACGTTAGAAAGAAAACGATCGTAAGCGGTTTCTTGTTTTTGCCGGATGCAGATATTTCGTGAGTGTGTCCGTGTCCCATATTCTTGTGAAGAATTTCCCAACCAAGATTTCTATTTCCGCTTAGCGGCGTCTTCCAGGGCTTCTATGTTTTCGTCTAAATGCCGCCCGCCATTCGCGTCGTTGCTGATGATTCAGTCCAGCAGCCTTCAGATCGGCCGTTTTGAAATTGAATCGCTTCAATCCGAACCGTGCGATAACCAGCAGAACAACGGTCAAAGAAAGCGCGACTAGTAGTCCTAACCAGAAAACGTTTGACGAAAATGAAAAACCAAGAATCATACTCTCGCGTTCTCAGATAAGAACAACTTTCTCGACCGGGACCACTACAATCAGCCCATCTCCCTTCTTGCCGGTATGAGCATTCTCACGGATCGCCGCAATAATCTGATCAACCATTTCGTCATTTGCGAATATCTCGATCCGTTTGTTCGGTTTGAACGGATCGAGCGTGTCGTAAGCCGTTGTCAGCAATCTCTGGCCAAACCCTTCCGAGTCGATCGACGTCATTCCGGGAAAGCCTTCGATCTCCTCAAATGCCGTGACGATCTTTTCAACCGTAAAGGGCCGCACAATTGCGATTATCAGTTTCATGGTCTAGTCCTCCGTGAACTCATCCGCCGCATCCTTTTCGAACCAGGCGTAAAGCGTCGGCAAAATCAAAAGCGTTAAGAGCGTGGATGTGATCAGTCCGCCGATAACAACCGTTGCTAACGGCCGTTGTACCTCGGCTCCCGCCGATGTGGCCAATGCCATCGGGATAAACCCGAGGCTAGCGACCAAGGCCGTCATTAGGACCGGTCTTAGACGGGTCATCGCTCCTTCGTTAACCGCATCGATCACTGATTTACCTTCTTCGCGCAGATGATTGATAAAGCTGACCATCACCACACCGTTCAGCACGGCAACACCGAAGAGAGCAATAAATCCGACCCCGGCTGAGATCGAAAAAGGCATTCCGCGAAGT
>Ga0073934_10011239_pt1 | contig 10886 bp, 8 predicted proteins | sample LarsenN4metaG_FD_76834 | JGI IMG/M metagenome (GOLD analysis project Ga0073934, IMG submission 76834) | Hot spring sediment bacterial and archeal communities from British Columbia, Canada, to study Microbial Dark Matter (Phase II) - Larsen... ...
GGCCCTCGGACCATTGAATCTTGTCCAAGTCGGCCAGGAGGCGGTCGGCATAGGCGGTGATTCGGAAGAACCACTGGGGCATGGGCCGCTTCTCCACCAGGGAGTCGCAGCGCCAGCAACGGCCCTCCTTCACCTCCTCGTTGGCCAGGCCGGTCTTGCACGAGGGGCACCAGTTGATGGGAGCCGTGGCGCCGTAGGCCAGGCCGCGGTGGTACAGCAGCAGAAAGAACCACTGCGTCCACTTGTAGTAGCCGGGCACGCTGGAGTTGATCTCGCGCGACCAGTCGTAGCTGCAGCCCAGCAGCTTGAGGGTCCGGCGGTAGTTCGCAGCGTACTCGGGCACCATCTCGCGGGGATTTCGGCCCCGGGCCAGGGCCTCGTTTTCCGCGGGTTGCCCGAATGCGTCCCACCCCATGGGGTGAAGCACGTTGAAGCCGCTCATGGACTTGAAGCGGCAGAACGCATCCATGGGGACGTAGTTCTTGCAGTGGCCAACGTGGAGGCCGGCGCCGGAGGGGTAGGGGAACATCTCCAGTCCGTAGAACTTGGGGCGGTCGGACTTGTCCGGAGCGCGGAACGTCTCTTCGCGCTCCCATCGGTCCTGCCACTTGCCCTCGATTGCCCGGAAGTCGTAACGATCGTCCATGGATTCCTCGCTCGGGGCGCTGCCCGGTGCCGTCCGAGTATTATAGAGCGCAAGCGGAATCCCCGTCAAACCGGGCACAGCGTGGGTGGCCCGGACGGGACCGCAGGGAGCCGACGCTCATGGACGTTGTGAACCGCGACGCCGTCCCGGCGTTCACGACGAAGGACACCTCCACCATCCGCGAGATTCTGGCACCGCGAAACTCGTGCATCCGCCGCCAGAGCCTGGCCGAAGCCACCGTTCTGCCCGGTGCCGCCACGCTGGCCCACTGCCATCCGGGAACCGAGGAGATCTACTACGTGCTGGCAGGGGAGGGGAGGATGCGTGTGGGGGCGGAGGAGCGGAACGTGGGAGCTGGCGACGCGATTGCCATTCCGCCTGGAGAGCCCCACCAGATCCGGTGCACCGGCGCGGAGCCGCTGGTGTTCCTCTGCTGCTGCGTGCCTGCCTATGAGCACGCGGATACAGTGCTCGTGGATTCCCTATTCCCGGGCTTGGACTAGCGGCCACAGGCCCGGAGACGAAGGGATGAGGAGACGCCGGGGCTGCGTCTGGGCTCCGGCCGCATAGCGCCAGTCTTCCTGGTGGAGCGGTAGGCTGCGCGGTGCCGCCTTCCCGCGGCAGCCCATGCTGGGGATCCTGAGGCGGCGATGGCCTCCTTGTCGATGCCGCCGCGCGGCCAGCCGCGTGAGCTTCTTGTCGGTCGCGCCCTGCTCGCCTCGCGGCTCCGTGCAGCAGGGGGCCACCTTGCACTCCCCGAGTCGGCGTGCGAACGTGCGCGCCGTGCCACCTCGGGCTTCTCCTTCAGCAGTCCCTCGTCCTCGGCGAAGAGCCCCTCGATGCCCGTGCAGGGCTTGCCGTGGGCCCTGATTGCCAGTTCGGTGAAGCGATGGTCCAGGCGGGCCTCCTGATTGGGTGTCTGTTGCTACCGCACCTGGAACCCCGCGCGCGGCTGGGCGTCCTCGGCGACACGGGCCATTCGGGGGAGCGCCTTGATGAGGTGCTGCTCCGCGCCGAAGGGGGCGTGGAGCTCATGCGCTCGCAGGTCCTGGGGTGAGGCTGGCTCATGGGCTTCGCCTGACTCTGACCACCGTGGGGCCGGTCGGGTCCCCAGGAACGCAGCGCGGGGAGGGCGTGTTCGGGGAAGTCTGCGCCGTATTTCACAATTGCGTGGGTTCTTGTGACCGATGTCACAGATCGCGGTTACAGCAGGCAGGCATCGGGGAGATTGTGATTTATCGCGCAAAGTCGCGAGGCTTGTGGATTTGGGCGCAATCCCGGGAACCTGGAGCAGGCCTGGACCGTCAGAGCCTCAACGGCGCAGGTGGCCGTGCCGCCGCACGTATTCTTTCGGAGCGTGGGATGCTGTGAGATCGCGGAGGAGGGTTTCTTCCGCATGATCCGCGGCAGGGGCTTCGCGTCGTGTTCGCCCTCCGGAGGGACGGCGCCTCCGAGTCGGGCTGGCGCTCGCCCGCCTGGCTGCGGATTTCGCAGGGGGCGTGAGAGTCCGCCGTGCGGCGGCGGCCGGATGCCGGTCCGAGCCCGGTCCCAGTGGCGGGGCCGCGGCAGAGGCTGGCTCAGAGGCGGGGCGGGCCGCCCGATCGGTTGCCGTGAACGCCGGCCGGATTGGCTGGAGCCTGCCGGCCCGCGCGGCGGTGGAGGGCCTTCGGGCCCTCCGGATGAGAGAAGCCGGCTGCGCGCCATGGCTGTGCGGGGCCGGCTTCTCGCCGTCTGCGGGCTCCCCGAATGCACCGCGGCCTTGTTGTGGCCCCCGGCGAGCCTGAGTGTGGTTCCGCGTCGTCCCCGTCGCTAGGCACGGCGCGCCGGCGGTCCCCTTGGCGCGGGCAGACGGTGGAGATCGCCCTGGGACCCCTGCCTGCCCTGCGGCGCGGCAGGCAAGGGGGCGTCCACGGACGGCAACATGGGTCGCGTGACCTGGGTTCGCCGGGGCGTGGACGGGCAAGCCTGGCGGGTCGCCGCCGTGGTGCGGCGCGCGGGCGCGGCGCTCGAGGCGAGGTTTCGGGAGGCAGGCGCGCCGGCTCCTTGCCAGCCGGGTGGTCCACGCGGTTCCCCAACGGGCCCTGAACCGGAAGCCACCCGGGGCGCCCCGCGGGGCCGCCCCGGGTGGTGGGCTTCTCCGGAAGGCGCTCGGGTGGCAGGCCGTGCTGCCTCCAGCGCGGCCTGCCGCGAGGTGGACATCGCCTGCCGGGCCGGCACGCAGGCCCGCCCTGGGCGGATTCATTCGCGCCGTGGGGACGCGGTTCCCGGGCGGGTCCACCTCTGCCCTGAGATCCAGCAGCACATCCTGTCCCAGCCCGACATGCCCCGCCGCTACTCTTTCTCAAACCCGTGGCTCTTGAACTTCAGGGACCGGCAGTTCTCCGTGACGATCCTCACGGTCTGCTCGGGCACGCCGTCGGGCACATCCGCCCGAATCTCCAGCGTCACTTCCAGGTTGGCGCCCATGAGCCCGGCCAGGTGCTGAACCACTTCTTCCGCGATGCAACCGGCGTCTCGCCCGATGCGTGTGGGGTCTAGCAGCACGGCGCCGTGGAAACGACGAAGAGGCGCCGGGACCGGCTCTTCACCCAGATCTTGACCGTCTATCGTGGCATCGTGTTTACCAGTGGGCTGCGACTGATCCTTCCCCTGGTGTTCCCTTTCCGCCTGCATCTGGGAGAGGGCCACCTCAGGGTTCACAATGAGGCTGCGCTCGTCCAGCGTGACACGCACGTCCGGCCCGGTCTGGAGCCCGACGTACTTTCTCTTCTGTTCGTCCCAGTGGTCGGCGTAGGCGAAGGTTTCTGACTGCCACATCAGGCGGGAGAGGCCGTCCCGGATGGCCTCTGCCAGTACAGAATCATCGGACAACCGGGGGAGGTAGAGATAGGTGGCGAAATCCTCGGCCAGCTGCTTGGTGCCCACATGGTCACCGCGCCAGAGCGGAACGCGGTCGAGTTCGTGCCTCAATCGCGGACCGCCGAGCTGGGTCAGCAACATCTCCTCGTTCTTGAGCTTCTTCGAGGCGCGAACCGGGAGCGCCTCCTGGCCCTGCTGCCGGATCTCCTGCCATTCGACCGGCCCTTTCGGGTCCGGCTGGGTGGGAACCAGCAGCCACTGGTAGGCTTCCGGGATGCGGGCCTCGACGGTCTCGTCGGCGTGCCTGCATCTGGTTTCGGCCTGACGAGACTGGAAGGCATCGAGGTTCAGGGACTCGCGCTGTTCCCAGATGGATTTCCACGCCAGGTACTGTCGCGTCGCCTGTTCCAGGTCCTTCAGCCGCACGCCGTCGGCCGCCAGGAAGACCAATGTGTTCTTGTAGGTTCTCGGAGTCGTGCCCCGGGAATCGAGCATGGCGGCCGCTTCCCTGCGGGCGGGGCTGCTGGGGTCGCGGCCGGTGTGCGGATGCTCCGGCGCGAGGATCACGAGCCTCGCTTCGCGCTCGTCGGTCACGTCCCCAGCGGAGGCGCAGGGGTGGACCCTGGCGAACTCTCCGCGCGTTCGTGCCTGAAGGCGAAGACGGCGCTTGATCTCTTCGAGGACGTCTTCCTCGCGGAGCTTAGCGGCCCGATCATCGGCCAAGCGAGTCACCGTCGGCTGGGTGGAGAACCAGAATCGCCCGCCGTCCACGTAAAGGTACGTGGCACGCTCCGTGAGGCGCCGGAGCGCGTCGCCGAAGATCGCCGCGCTCTCGCCCGGCTGGACACATCCCAGCCGCACCTGCCGGTCGTCGATCCCTCGGTTCGCGGCACGCTGGGTCGGCGCCGAGCCGATGTAAATCGTGCGAGTCACACGTCGGCAGGCGGAATAGCGGCCGAGGTTGGGATTCTCGCGGTCCAGCGCCAGCGGCAGGGAGTGCGGTCCGTCCACATCCTTCTCGATCACGGGCACCCACTGGTCTTCCAGATAACGGGTCAGTTCGAACTGCACCCGCGGGTCGTCCACGGGCACGTTGGCAGGCATGATGAGCAAGTTGCCGTCCTGCCGCTCCCAGAGCGAGTGGATGACGGCGGCCATCAGACGCAGCACGCCGCGTGTCCTCTGGAACTTCTCCAGCGTCGACCAGTCGTTGTAGAGGCGATCGAACAACTCCGGATGGATGGGATACGCGGACTTGATCCGCCGCTCGTAGCTCGCCTCGCGGCAGTCGCCCGGGAAGTCCTGCGGCTGGCTGCCATACATGTCCACAAAGGCCCGGGCCACCTGGTCGCGGTCGACAAAGAGCTTCGGATCGGTGATCGGCTGGAAGAGGCGCCGGCGGACGATCTCGAACCCTTCGTCGGGGCTGGCCGGCCGCCAGGAGGCCTCCACCCGACCGATCGCGTTCTTGAGTCGCTGGAGAGCCGCCCGGCCCCGCTCGCCCCCCACTTCGATGTCGGAGATCCGCTGGCGCCCTTCGTGCGGGCTGGGGCTCTCCGAGGCGGGGATGCTGACCACCAGCAGCGTCTGTTTCGCCGCCTTCGCGGCCTCGGTCAGCGCCTGAGCAAAGGTGAACTGCGTATCGAAGGTGCCTCCCGGCAAGCCGCCGTTGTCGTGGAGCTGGCGGGCGTAGGCGACCCATTCGTCAATCAGAATCAGGCAGGGCGCATAGCGGTTGAAGAGCTCCCGCAAGGCGTCGCCGGGATTCGTGGCGGTCTCATCGGCATCCTTGACGAGCTGGAAGCCTTCCTTGCCGCCCAGCTGCCAGGCGATCTCGCCCCAGAGGGTGCGGATGACGGTCCCATCGGGCTTCGTGCGTGCCTGTCCAGGGGAGATCTTCGTCCCGACAATCACCGCCCGGCGGACCCCCGTGGACAGAGTGAGTCCGCTTGCCTCCAGGAGGTCTTCCACTCCTGGCAAGCTCGAAGCGGCCGCGCCGGAGAACAGGTGGTACAGCGCGAGCATCGAGTGCGTCTTGCCCCCGCCGAAGTTGGTCTGCAGTTCGACCACGGGGTCGCCGCCGTTGCTGGAGAGCCGCTGGACGGCCCTGGTGAGGAGCTACTTGAGGCCTTCCGTCAGGAACGTCCGGCGGAAGAACTCCGCGGGGTCCCTGTACTCGTCAGATCCTTCCCCCAGGTAGACCTGCCAGAGGTCGGCAGCGAACTCTGCCTGCTGGTAGCGCCCCGACGCCACATCGGGGTGAGGCGTCACGATCTCGCGCCAGGGCTTGAGGTTCCCCGCCGGCCTGCCCTCCACGGGGGCGACCGCGGCCTTGCGGGCCTCGGACCTCCGCTGCTCCTCGAAGCGCAGGCGCAACAGTTCCATCTTCTTCTTCTCGAGTTCGCCCGCCTCGGGCGCGGAGACCGCCGTGAGCAGCCTCCCCGCGCTGTCCAGGGCACGGTAGGCGTCGTCGGTGCTGAAGGGCTCCATGTGGGCCCAGCGGTTGCGGACCTCCCGCAGTTCGCTGACCAGGGTTCGCTCCGCGTGTCCCAGCACATTTCTGAACACCGTGTTCCACTGGTCCCACATCACCAGGAGCGTGGTCTGCGGATCGGACCAATTGACCTTCTTGGCGCTGAAGGCTTGCTCGGCTGCCTCCGCCCATCGGTCCTTGTGCACGCCCTTCAACTCGCGCTCCAAGAAGGGCAGGAGCCCCTTGTTCAGAAGCTCCAGCGCCTCTTCCACGCGGTCCCGGTTGGTCTTTGCCATGGCTGCCTCCAGTGGACAGAAGTCAGGAGGAAGAAGACAGAATCGGGCGGGAGTAGCCGCCGAGGAGACGCCCGACTTCATCGGCTGCCTCGCGCAAATCTTCCGTCCTGGCGTATCCCAGGTCCTCGGCTAATAGGAGGCAATACCTGCACTCTTCCAGCGATCCCTCCGCCGTGTTCAGGAAACGCGCCTTGTCTGCTTTGCCGCGCTTGCGGAATCCTTCGGCGATGTTGGCTGGCACGGATACCGCCGCTCGGCGAGCCTGGCTAGTGAGACCGTACAGCTCAGGTTTCGGAAATGCTTCTGTCATGCGATAAACCGCCATCACAAAGGCATGGGCTTTCTGCCAGACCACCAGGTCCTGAAACGACCGTGCCGGAGCCATCATCCACTCTCCCCGAAGAGTTCCTGCTGACTTCTTGCTTCTTCCTTCTGCCTGCTGGCCAGCCTCTCGATCTCCGGCCAGGCGACGACGAGGCCGTTGTAGGACACGGCCTCCCTAGCCCAGCCCTTGCGCTCGCAGGTCTTGTAAAGCCGATAGGAGAGATCCCGCGCCACATCACCCGTGGCGCTTCCGAGCCGCCTCAGAAGCTCCGCCGTCGCGCCTTCGCCGCCCTGCTCGAGGGTCCGGATGAGATGCTGCGTGGCCTCCCACACATTCAGGCGCTTGTCCCTGGCCGGGTCCCAATCCGCTGGCAGCTCCTCCCGCGCCACGAGCCTGACCCTTCCTCCGCGTGCCGAGATGATGCCCGCCTCCACCAGCCCGTTCACCGCCGTGTTCTTGGCCTTCGAGAGGGTTTCGGCATCGCCGAACGGACCTTCGCCCGTCCCGTGCTGCTCGAACCACGCCAGCGCCCAGCGGGTGTCGGCGTCGAACTCCGCCTCCTGTTCGGCGAGCACTTCGTCCAGCGTCTGGTTGATGAGCGCCAGGGCCGTGCGCACCGTCATGGCATTGCCGCTCGCCTCCATGACGCGGCCGTAGCGCGAGAAGACGGCCATGCCGGGGCCGATCGATGCCTGCGCCAGGTCCACGGGCGCGATGTTCCCGTGCTGCAGGTGCTTGAGCGCCCGGGGAAGCTCGCGCTTGAGTTCGGCGATGAACTCGCGCCGGCTGCACCGGGGCGCATGGGCCGGGCGGGGCCGGCAGGCCAGCACGATGTAGGAGGCCAGGGCATTGGAGCCCATGGCCCGCATCCGCTGCCGCTGCGACGCTCGCACCGGCCACGTGGCCGTGACCTGGAAGCCGCTTCCCAGGAGCGCCTCCAGCAGCGTCTCCCATCCGGTCGTCCGGTCCACGCCATTCCCGCTTCTCCCTTCTGCCTTCTGACTTCTTCCTTCTTCCTCCTCTCCCGCCGCCTCCTCGTCCTCCTGCTTGAAGGCGTAATAGACCGTGAGGGGGAAGCGGGGGTCCATCTTTTCCCGCAACGCCGCGAAGGCCTTGCGGAAGCCGGCCTCGAAGTGCTCCTTGGCCTTTTCCCTGTCGCCGCCGAAGCGCTCCGGCGCGGCCACGAGCTCCGGCGCCTTGGGCACGTGGATGGTCTGGAAGAGCTCCGGGTGGAGATCGCCGATGGTGCGCCGCAGCCAGACGTAGAAGAAGTCCGACAGGTTTGAGTAAGGGATGTTGTCGTAGTAGGGCGGGTCGGTGGAAACCAAGACGGCTTTCAGCTCGTCCCAGGAGCTGGCTGCGTCGATCTGCCGGGCGTGGCCAAGCTGCTCCCTACCGACAGAAAGAGTTTCGACACACTCGGCTTCCCGCTCCACGCAAACGTGCCACGACCCAATGGCGTCACCAAGCGTGTTACCCTCGCAAAAGTCCCACACCATCGGGATTGCCTGGCGCGCGAACAAGTTGATCAACGCCGGGTTGGGCGCGCGCCATCTGCACAGCGCGTTGTTGTTATCCACGCAGCGGTCCAGGGCCAGGGCCAGGAACGTCACCACCGTGGCGGCGTAGGCTTCGGCTTCTCCCTTGGTGGGGCCCGCGTCCCACGCATCCCGCGCGACATCCGCCCGGACCGCCTTTACCAGGTCCGAGAGCGTCACCATCGCCGTGAGCTGCCGGACGGTGAAGAGCTGCCAAAAACGGTCCATGCCGTACGGCTTTACGCCCAAATACTGTGTAGTTCCGTGGATCGCCGTGTCCGGAATCCACTCCGGCTCGGCCTTCCGGGCGACGCCCTCGTGCTCCTCCGTTGCTGGGAGGTACACGCGGCCCCGGCCTGGGTCGGCTACGATGGCCACCATGCGCGCCCATCCGCCCCGCCTTGCCCTGCGCCTTGATGTGGTCGTCATGGATTGGAACGCCGGTGAGCAGGCAGCGAAACAGCGCTCGGCCCGCCTTCGTCCCCGCCTTCACTGCCTCTCTGTCTTTCGGTGCACCGGTGCGCACGCGGAAGCGCCAGGTGCCTGCTGCATTGTCCACGACCGGCTCCAGCCACGCCTCGCTCCCCTTCTTGCTGGACAGCCAGAAGGTGCTCATGAGCGGCACATGCGCCCCGCGCGCCGCCGGGTTGGGACTGGCCACCGTCCGTGCCCACAGCCGGGCGATTACGCTGGCCTCGCGGACGCCGGGCTTGCCGGAACGGATTTCCTCGTCCGTGGCGTGCCGCCAGGAGCCGTCCCTCTCCTGGACGATGCGCACCTGGGGGTAGAGGTGGCCGATCTTCGCCATGGCCCGCTCGCGGATGATGCGGCCATAGCAGCGCACATCCTCGGCGAGACCGCTTGACCCGCGCCAGCCCGCCGCCGTCAGCCTTCTTCCTCCTGTCTCCTGACTTCTGTCTTCGGGATTCACCGGCGGCTGGTCCGCCCAGCGCGGGATGAGTTCCAGGCAGCACTTGTTGAGCAGGACGGCCACGGGGTTGAGGTCGGCGGCATGCGCTTCGAACCCGAGGCGGGCCGCCTCGAGGGGAATCGAGCCGCCGCCCGCAAAGGGGTCGAGCACCGGCGGCAGTTCTCCCCCACAGTGCTTGAGCATCTCGGCCTTCGCCTCGGCGTACACCTCGGGATGCTCGTGCATCTTCTTTTGCATCAAGCGGCGCAGGATTTCGAAAAGGCGCTCCCGTTCGGCGTTCTGCATCTCCTCTGTGGGAAAGCGCTCCGGCTGGGAGGAGGGGTCGTCCACCACGGAGGCGAAGAGCACCGCCCGGGCGGTCGGGAGCGGCAGGCGCGCCCACCAGTGGTGGATGCCCTTGGGATGCGCCCCGATGCCGGGCATCTTGTCATACGCCGAGGCGTCGTTGATCTCCGCCAGCGGCAGCGCCACCTCGATGAGTTTCTTCCTGCAGCTCATCTGCCACCAGCCAGAGAAACAAGACCCAGCAACAGGCCCAAGAGACCAAGCACGACGGACAGCAGGCCCAAACGAGCCGCCACTCGATAGGCGGGGTCAGAGGCGTTCCACGCCCATCGGAACTGTCCCCAAAGACCTGCCACCCTGAAGGAGACGTCCACTTCCTCTCCCACTTTAATCCCCAGCCGGTTGCGCATCCGTTCATCAATACGGACTATCGGGTCTGAGGACTTGTCATACCCTCGCAGGATTCCATAGGCACTCCTGCCTCCAGTGGCGATCTCGCAGACGCTGCCCTCGACAATGACGCAACCCTTTGGCCCCAGGCGGTGCTTCTCCGGCACGCGCACGATGTCTCTGTATACGTCCTCATTGTCAGCACAACACACCTTGAGTTTCATTCCGCCGCCTCCGCCCGCGAGAGGAGTTCCTCCAGTTTGTAGTTCACACTGGTTACGCCGAAGTCGGGCTCCCTCTGGAACGGCCGCCGGATGTTGACCGGCCTTCGCGCCTTGTCGCCCTCCACTCCCACGATAGCCAGGATGAAGTCCTCCGGCTTGTTGAGCGCTGTGAGGATCTCGTTCTTGGTGATGGTCACCGTGGTCGCGCCGGCGACCCGTCCCTTCACTTCAATGAAGAGGAGCCTGCCGTCCTCGGGGACCTTCGACTCGATGTCGTAGCCCAGGTTCTCGGTGCTGACGTCTCTCGGCTCCCTGCCGAGCTGCTCTTCAAGGCTCATGACAGCCTCCATCGCCAACCGCTCGACGTGCTGTGTTTCCCGCGTGGAAGACCCCGGCTCTTCGGTCCGCTCCCCTTTGAGGCGGCGGATCAGGTTGAGGGGGGCAACCAGGGCTCCGCCCGTTGCCACAGGGGGCAGGGGCGACAGGCGCCGTTCCTGTTCCAGGTCCTCCATGCGCCGCCGGAGCCTGGCCTCCAGGTCGTTTGCCCGCTCGCGGGCCTTCGCCGAGTTGATCCGCGCGTTGGACTTGCCGGCCAGCTCCTGTGCCCTGAGTTCCTCAGCCCGGTGGTCCCAATAGTTGATCTCCTTGGTCAGCCGATCCTTCACCGCCGCCATCGTCCGGGCGACCATGTCCTGCTTGAAGCTATTGACCTCGCCGAAATGGCGCGGGACAAGATGCTCGATGGCGTAGGAGAGCGCCTTGCTCTCCAGGTCTCCCTTCAGCCACTCAGCTCCGAGTTCCCCCGCGATCAGCTCGCGTTCCTCGTCGGTGATCGGCCGATAATCCAGGTAGGGGGCGCAACCCGCCATGCGGACGCCGCCCGCCTGGTCCATCTCCACGAACTGCATCTGCCGCGAGA
>Ga0073934_10011240_pt1 | contig 10886 bp, 3 predicted proteins | sample LarsenN4metaG_FD_76834 | JGI IMG/M metagenome (GOLD analysis project Ga0073934, IMG submission 76834) | Hot spring sediment bacterial and archeal communities from British Columbia, Canada, to study Microbial Dark Matter (Phase II) - Larsen... ...
GCTCTCCCAGCGGGCCGTAGAAGGCTTGCTCCATTGCGTACTGGAATGCCCCTGAATCCGTGGGCGGCAGGGTCCTCCCCTCGGCATCCGACCACTCATCCATGTTGAAGCCATGAACATGCCTGCAATCGAGCCCCCATTCCTTGATGAAATAGACCGCCCAGCGGTACATCCCCATCGGGCCAACGGGCAGGATGAGGACCAACGGCTTGCCCGCCGCTCGGGTCCGCTGCACCGCGCGAGCAATCTCATGGCCCATATAAGTGTCGAAATCGGCGACGTTCGCACAGGGAATCGGCTCGAACTCGGCATGCCACCAGGCTTCGCGCTTGAGGAGATCGCCTGGAGGTCTGCTCGCGAGCGCATCAATCCGGGCCAAATCCCACCCTGCGGGAAAGAAACCTTCCAGCATCGACCCGCGTATGGTACTCATGAGGTTCATGGTCGGTCCCTCTTGCGCCGCCAGCAAAAAGTGATGCACGATGGCCAGCAGGGCGCGCCACTACTATTACAGTCCCAGGAAGTTGCGTGCGAACCGCCCAGGATGTCTCGTGAGGCTATTCTGAAGAAGGAGTGACTCCGTTGCAACGGTTCAAGTACCTCGCAGTTGTCGCCTTGGTCGGCTTGATCTCTCCGTTCGCCGTGCAGGCCCAGGATGTGGAGCTGGCCTGGAAGTTCGAGAAGGGCAAGACCTTCTACCAGAACATGAAGACCAAGACCTCGCAGACCATGAACATCATGAGTCAGCCGGTCAAGCAAGATCAGGAGCAGGAGTTCGTCTTTAGCTGGACTGTTAAGGACGTAACAGACAGCGCCATCGTGCTCGAGCAAAAGATCGAGTCCGTGAACATGAGCATCAAGATCGGGACGAACGAAGTTCGCTACAACAGCTCGGCCAAGGACGCCGCGGACAACCCGCTGTCCACCTTCTTCAAGCCGCTGGTCGGCTCCTCGTTCACGCTCACGCTCGACCCGAAGACCATGAAGGTCACCAAGGTCGAGGGGCGCGAGGAGTTTGTCAAGAAGGTAACCGAGGCCAATCCCCAGATGTCGGGGCTCCTCCGTGTCATCCTCAGCGAGGACCAGCTGAAGCAGATGGCTGAGCCAGCATTCGCCGTGGTCAAGGGGCCTGGCGAGAAGGTCAAGCCGAAGGATAGCTGGACCCGCGAAAGCAAGCTCAGCATGGGCCCCATAGGCTCCTACGATACCAAGTATACCTACACCTACGTCGGTCCGGAGGAGAAGACCGCACCGGACGGCAAGAAGGTGACCCTGCAAAAGATCGAGATGAAGACGGAGCTGACCTACAAGGCCCCGGATCCAAAGGACGCCACTGGCCTGCCCTTCAAGATTGATTCCGGCAACCTCAAGACCACCGAAGCCACTGGCGTCATCTACTTCGACACCGAGAAGGGTCGGGTTGCTGACAGCAACATGAAGGTCAACCTGGACGGCAAGCTGAACATCTCCGTGGCCGACCAGAAGGCCGAAGTGGATTTGAAGCAGGAGCAGACCACCACCACGGCTACCTCGGACAAGAACCCCAACGAGGCCGCGAAGTAGGCCGCTCGGTAGCCGGCGCTTCAGCGCAATCAGATGCCCCTGTCGAATGGTCTAACGACTATCGACAGGGGCGTTGTCTTCGTGTGCCCTTGCGTCCGAATCGGGAGGCACAAGGAAAGCATCCAGCCTGCCCGCAAGGACCAGGTCAATCCTGCCCGTAGTTCGTCGAGTCCGGAAATCACGCACAAGAGGAGCTGGGCCGAAGGTATACCGCCTGATGATCGGCTGGCCCTGGCCGTCCGTCGAAGGCTGGGCGGTGGCTTCCGCTTCCAGCCGAGCCCGCAGCAGCAGCCGCAGCTTGTCCAGCGCTTCCGCTTTTGAGCCGCCACACCAGGCCCGCAGACCTGTCATGGTCGGCCGATGAAACAGCTCCACCTGATGCTGGGGCTTCCGTATCAGGCGGCCATGAGCGTGCCGCAGTGGTTTGATCCCTACCTGCAAGTTCTCGGTGGAGAAACGAGATTCTCCGCTCGGGCAGGGCAGCACCTCGACCCTCACGACCTCGCGGTCCGCTGAGCGCTTTCGACCTTGCTGACGGTCCTCCTTGCCAGCCGTGAGGTGATGCAGGCCCGTCTCTCCGCCAAGCAGAGCAAATCCGCCCGGGCCGACAACCGCCAGTGTAATCTGATCTTCGTGGGGATCATCAAGAACATGATCATCGATGACTTCAACGGCAAAGCCGCGCCGCCTGGCCAGCTTCACGTACATCTCAGCGAGCCTTCGCACTCCATCAAGGGCAGCTCCATGACGCGCGACATGGGCCACGGTCACGAAGGCATCATCGAGCAGCCGAGGCGCTCGCCCCCGGAGGAGAATCTCCAGATGCGAAACCTCGTTCTCAAGCGACCTGAGTCGCTCCTGTTCCCAGCTGCTGGTAGTCTGCGAGAGTTCCTCTTCAAGGACCAGTCGTTCAGCGATGTCCTCCATGCGAGCCAGTACGCTGTCGAGGCGGTAGATCTGATCCATCACCAGCCTGGCACGATCCTTTCGCTGCCAGAAGTCGCGATGAGCGGACTCAGCCAGGAGCTCGACTTTTCGCCGCTGCATCTCCTCGCCAGCAGGTTGAAGGTCCGCCAGGAGCTGCTTCAGGCGAGCGAACCGCTCCAACTGCGGCGTCGACAGGGTGGGCGCGGGGTTCATCGCCGCGCCGTCGGGAGCTTCGGGGGGGGCTATCTGCACGTGGACCTTCTGGCCTCGTGCCGCGATTCGCACCAGGGAGCCCTGAGGCACCTCGGCTTCCGTGATGGCCTTGGCAAGCGGAAGAAGGAGCAAGCGCTCGACCGTCCTCTTGAGAGGACGGGCTCCTAAAGCAGGCGAGTACCCTTCCTTCAGCATCAGTTTGACAACCGTGGGATCGACATCCACGGCCAGCTTGCGGCGAGCCAGACCGCTCCGCTGAAGGACGCGCCCCACTTCGCGGCGGGCGATCCGCTCGGCGGTCTCGACTGCGAGCGGCTGAAAACTGACGATGCGATCCAGGCGATTGAGAAACTCCGGGCGGAACCACCGGCCCAGCTCGCGAAGCATCGACTCGCGGTCCGGCGCAGCAGGAGCGGAACGACCGAACCCGTACGGCGTATCGGTTGCAATGGCCGCACCCAGGTTCGAAGTCAGGATGATGATGGTGCGGCGAAAATCGACGGTGCGTCCCTGCGTGTCCGTCAGCCGTCCCGCATCAAACACCTGCAAGCATAGGTCGAAGACGTTAGCGTGGGCCTTCTCGATTTCATCGAGCAGCACGACAGAGAAAGGCCGTTCGCGAATCGGGCCGGTGAGCAGTCCTGGCCGCGTACCCCAGCCTATAAGTCTCTCGTGGGCGTCGAACGTGGCGAACTCGCTCATGTCCAGTCGGAGCAATCGGCCGGCATCGCCGAAAAGATACTCCGCCAGGGCCCTTGCCAGCTCGGTCTTCCCCACCCCCGTTGGTCCGACGAACAGCAGAATGCCGAAGGGCTTGCCAGGGTCGGTCAGTCCTGCCTTGATCAACGTCACGAGGTCGAGGATCGCATCCACGGCTTCCGCCTGGCCCATGATCCGAGCCTCGAAGAACCCACGGGCGGTTTCGCGATGCATCGGCTTGGCGTCGTCGAGCAGGTCGGCTGGGATTCCGGTTGACGCTGACAGCGTTGCAAGAACGTCCGACTCCGTGACCGCTCGTCCATGCCCCTTCTGTTCCGCCAGCACCCTCCGCAGAAGTCCGACGCTCCGCCCAGGCTGCGCTGCGCCAGCCAGGAAGTAGTCCGTAAGTTCGACCAGCCGATCCAGCACGCCTTCACTCATGCTGACGCCCGCTTCGTCCCGAACGGACTTCAGCACTTCCCGCGTCTCGGCCACGGTAAGGTTAGGCATCTCCACCGGTTGGAAGAGGCGTCGCAGGGAAGCGATTGCTCCCAGACCTGAGCGGAACGCCTCGTGAGTGCTTTCGCCCACGATGTACAGGTCGCCGCATTCGATGTGCGGCGCCAGCGCCGAGGCGACGCTGGCATCGCTCTTCGACCACGTTCCCATGGTCGAGAGGTCCTGCAGGTTGGGGACGTAGACAACGAGCTTCCGCGGCGCACGAACCGCTGCGACCAGGTTCGTGACTCGTGTCTCCCACTCTCCGGAGTAGCGAGTCCCGGCCATGAAATCGGTGGGGGAGACCCGCACCATGTGCCAGCCTTCTTGCCGAAGCTGATGGGCAAGCTCGTGGATGAGGGCTGTCTTGCCGCTACCGGGTTCGCCGAGCACGACTGCCGCGTGCGGCGCTGGGCCGAAGAGTGCATGCCGGAGCGCCCGCAAGAGCTCTGCCACGCCGTAAGCCCTGGGAAGTTGCTCGATCTCCCCTTCCTTGGTCAGCACGGTGCCGAAGTTCCGCAGCTCTTCGAAATCGATACTCATGCGAAGTTGTTCCTGGAGCCATTCGAGCAGCCGTTCGTGCTTCCCCTGCAGCTCGGAGACCAGGCGCGAGCGAGCCTCTTTCAACACGCTCGGGCGAGGAAGCTGGGCTTGTACCAGACTGATACCTTGACGATTCAGGATGCGTTCTAGCGTGTCTGCCGCCATGCGCCGGACATCGCTATCGGTGTCCTCTGCCAGCCTGGCCAGCAGCGCCGGCACCGCCAGGCTCTCAGCACAAGCATCCAGCACCTTGGCGATCTGTTGCCGAACCCCCCCAATACTCATCAGTCTCCAGGCATTTGCACAGAAAATTGTGCAATGCGGGCCTTCGCAGTGCAGCAAGCACCGCTGCGCAGCGCACGCCAGGCGCCTGATCCGTGAGCAGCCGCTCCACGAGGTCGCCAGCCTGCCAGGCGGAGAGCTTTTGCAGCGCCTCTGCCAAGGCTTCGCGAACCTCCTCCTCGGGATCATTGACCAGCTTCGCAGCGGCCAGAAGCACGTCCGGATGGGGACAATGCTCGAGGTATTGCAGCGCAGCATGCCGGAGGGAAGCGCGCTCCGAGCCCAGGAGCTTCAGGAACAGGGCCGCGTCTGGGCTTGCCCGCAGGTGGTTCAGAAGGGCGTCTGCCATGGCGTCGTCGCCGGAGAACGCCTGATCGATCAGTGCATCCAGATCGATCGACATGGCTAACCTCCGTGGGTTCACCCGCCAATCGAGGATCGATTATGGAAAGGCCAGCGAACCATGGTCAATGGACTGGCTGCAACCCCGCGATCGAAGCCCCGCGGCTCCGAACAGGATACCACAAGACCGGCATGCAAAAAGGGGCGAGAGGTTCAGACCTTTCGCCCCGAGGATTGCCTGGTTGTCGAACCGAGTCCACCGTTATGGCAGCGGCAGGCCGAAGCGGCGCTGGCTGCCAGCCACGAAGAAGCCCGTCGTATCGGTGGGGTAGGTCGTGAAGATCGTGTCGGTCAGGGCCGCATCGAGCTTCTTGACAAGGCTTGGGGCGACGCCAGGACCATTGACCGCCAGGAACTCTGCAGTGTCCCCGCCGTCGCTCCAGCCGCCCACGCGGATGCCGCTGGTGTAGTTCGCCGGGTAGATCTCGCGGACAGCCGTCGGGAACTTCGCACTCCCGCCCTGGTTGACCGTGAAGTCGAACGTGCGAGCCTCGGGCCGGATGTTCAGCGCGGGGCTGATCTGCAGGTCGAACGGCTGGATCTCGCTAAGTCCGCTCGCGTTGCGGGTGACGATGATCTCGGCGATGCCGTCGTTGTCCACGTCAGCCGTGCCGACATAGATGCCGCGACGGTGGGACGCATCAAAGGCCAGGAAGTCGTCGATCAGCGCGAAGGACGTGCCATCGAAGACCCGTACCCTTGGCGTTCCCGTCGGGCCGGCGCCGCAGACGATGTCCAAGTCGCCGTCACCGTCGTAGTCGCCTACCGCAACGGTGCAGCCGCCCTTGAAGCTATCGGGGAAGGCGTTGAACTTCTGCTTGGGCGGCTTGGCCAGCGAGATCACATCAGCGCCGCTGAAGACCCGCACCTGAGGCTTGGCTGGACCGCCGGTGCTCACGACAATGTCGCCAAAGCCATCCGAGTCGAGATCGCCGACGGCAACGAACAGTCCCTTGTTCCAATCCCCGCCGAACGGCTTGAAGCTCCCAATCTGCACCACGTTGCCCTGCCGCGCTTCCCATCCGTCGAAGACGCGGACAAGGGTGCCGCCGTTGCCTGGGCCGGCCGCGACAATGATGTCCGGATAGCAGTCACCGGTCACGTCGCCGGCCGCCACGCGGACGCCGCCCTTGAAGCCGTTCAATTCAGGGAACGGCTTGAAGTTCAGGAGCGGCACGGCGTTCGGGCCGGCGTCCAGGGCATTGTACAGGCGAACGCGCGGCGTGGTCCCGAAGTCCGTGCCCGTGACAATGATCTGGATGCCCGGGAAGTCCTCGATGCTGGTGAAGTTGATGTTCGCCAGACCGCCCGAGAACGTGTAGAAGCCGTCGTACTTGGCCAGCAAGGTAAGCTGCTGGTCTGGGTTCGGCGGCAGAATCTCCAGTGAATCGCCCGGGCAGATATCGACCGGATTGCCGCCGTTCACGTTGACCGGAATGACCGTCGGCTGGACGCGGAAGACGTCCGGCGAGGTGTCCAGATCAAGGGCCGGGGTGGCGTTCGTGCCGCCGTTCAGCGTCCACTGCGTAAGGCCAACCGCAGGCGTAAGGTTGGTCAGGTTCATCGTGTCGCTGCCCAGCAACCCGAACACGGTCGCGTTGGTCTTGTTCGCGAAGTCCAGCCCGACGAACAGGTTGTTCAAGCTGTTGATGCTCGACGTGGCGAAACCGTTGACCGTCGGGCCATTCACGATGCCGATCGAATCATCGCCATTGGTGGCGTTGAAGATGAGGTTCGTGGCCGCCTTGGTTTGCTGCAAGCGTTCGAGCTGGCTGTAATTGATGACCTGGCCATCCAGGTTGACATTGCCCGAATTCGGTCCGGTGGAGTTGTACGTCTCCGTCGTGAACGCCGCGCCGCCGCCTTCGAGCCGCACCGTGTCGCTGCCCGTGCCGCCCGTCACGGTCGTGGTGGCCGGCAGGTTGTTGGCGTTGGTGAAGTCGAAGCGGATCAGGTCGTTGTCCGCGCCGCCATCGATGTCCAGCGTCGTCACGTCGCCATTGCCCACGCCGCTGATCGGCAGGAACGTGGTGATCGTGTCATTGCCGGCGTTCATGTTGATGTCGTACACTTCGACCGTGCCGACATCCAGATTGAACGCTGGGGCGCCCGAGATTCGGTCGAAGTCCTGACGCGTCGGATCGCCGCCGTCCTGAGCGAGGGTGAACTCCTCGCCGGCTCCGCCGCCATTGACCTGAACCGAATCGGTCCCAGCGTTGCCGTCGATCGACTGGCTCCCGTCACCTGGATCCCAGACGATCAGGTCGTTGTCGTTGCCGCCGGTGATGATATCCAGGATCGTGGCCGGTCCGCCTCGCAGCGTGTCGTTGCCGTCGCCGCCGTTGACCGTGTCGTTGCCCGTCGAACCCTGGATGCTGTCATTGCCCGCGTTGCCGTTGAGCAGGTTGTCGCGGCTATTGCCGGTGATCACGTCGTTGAACGTGCTGCCCTCGACGTTCTCCAGGCCGGTCGCCGTCGAGAACTGCAAGGTCAGGTTGCCGGCATTGACGACCTGCGCAGTCGTCAATCCCAGATTGACCGTGACCGCCCCGCTGAAGAGGCTGAAGTCCAACGTATCGGTATTGACGTTGGCCGCTTCATCCACCGAGTCGCTGCCGAGGCTGCTGCCGGCATAGAGATACCAATCGTCGCCGGAGCCGCCGACAGTCGTGTCGTTGCCCGCCCCGCCGTCGATGGTGTCGTTGCCAGCGTCGCCATGAATGGAGTCGTTCCCCAGGCCGCCGACCAGGGTGTCGTTATCCAGGCCGCCGTCGATCGTGTCGCTGCCGTCCAGGCCGACGATTGTGTCCGTGCCGGCGAGGCCGAGCAACGTGTTGTTCGCCGTGTTGCCCGTGATGTTGTCCGCAAAGCCGGAGCCGCGGACGTTCTCGACCGCCGTCGTGCTGCTCAGGGTGATCGAGACGTCGCCTTGGTTGACCTCCTGCACCCCGGTGACGCCCAGATCGACCGTGATGCCGCTGAGGTCGATGGGGTTCGTGGCAAAGAAGTTCACGAAATCGAGCCAATCGTTCTCGATGTTGACGCCCGCCTCGGTGATCGTGTCGCTGCCGAGGCCTGGGCCGATCGGAGCGACGCCGTAGCTGTACGTGTCGCTGCCCGTGCCGCCGACCAGCGAGTCGTTGCCCGCGCCGCCTTCGAGGAAGTCGTTGCCGTCGTTGCCGCTGATGGTGTCGTTACCGCCATTGCCGATGAGCCGGTCATCGTCGTTGCCGCCGGTGATCGTCTCGACGTTCGGGCTGCCCAGGATCGTGTCGTTCCCAGCGTCCCCGTTCATGAAGTAGTTGCCAGGCACGCCTTCCAGCGGAGCGCCGCTGGCATCCATCGAGTCGTTGCCGTTGTTGCCATTGAGCGTCGTCACGGCGAACTGGCCAGCCGACGGCCAATCGGTGACGGTGAAGGTGTCGTCGCCGTCCAGCCCGTTGACCGCCAACCGCTCGAAGTTGATGACGTTGACGTTGGCCGGCGGGATGCCGCCCGGCTGGGCCACGCCGTTGATCGTCACGACCGTGTTGTTGAGGTCGATCGTGTCGGGTCCGTTGGTGGCGTTGTAGGTCAGCGTGTCGCCGTTGATGTGCGGCCCGCCGTCCAGCAGGAGATTGGTCAGCGTGTACGTGCCGGCGTTGATGATCGCCTCGTCGTCGCCGTCCTGGAAAAAGATGTTTAGTGTACCAAGGAGAGTGTAGGTATTCCGCTGCTGGACGTTGCCCGCACGGGTGTGCTGGAAGCCCTCGGGCCCAGGAACGCTGGGGAAGAGTTCAACGATGTCCGCGACGTTGGCGGGAGTCGTCGTGGTGGTAAAGTTCACCGTGCCGACAACAAGGAAGAGGCCTCCGAGCCCCGAGCCGTTGCCGGTAGCCACCAGGTCGCTCACATTGGCTGTCGTGACGTTAGCTACCACGAAGGCGCGATCGCCGTTGTTGTTGGCGGTGACGAAGTTCATCGTCACGGTGCCGATAAACTCCAGCTGGAGACCGTCATCGCCGTTGCCGTTCGCCGTAACGTTCGTGATCGTGGCCGTGGCGAAGTTCGTGAGCTGCAGGCCATCTCTCTCCACCGCGCCGATGCCGTTGTTGGAGTAGGTGCCGTTAGTGAAGGTGGCGATGGTGCCGCCGTCGATGTTCACGCCCTCGGCTTCGTTGCCGGTCACGATCATCGACTGAACGGGTCCCGCCGAATCCTGGAACGTCACGGTCCCTTGCACTGCCGAGCCTGCCACAGCCCCTGCCGCCAAGAAGCCGAACTCCTGGTGATCGTTGGCCCCGCCGGTGTCGCGGAAGCGAGCTCCCTGAACGAGCAGATTCCCGCCGATGGCAAAGTTGTTACCATCCGGCCCATCCACCGCTCGGACGCCGTCGCCCAGGCCATCGTCGTCCGCGTCGTTGTTGTCAGCGGTGGTGCGGACGAGAGTCACGTTCCCCGCGATGTCCGTCAGCAGAATGCCGTGGTCGGCGTTGTTGGAGTAGGTACCGTCGGTGTCGCTGAACGAAGCGACATTGAAAATGTTCGCTCCGGGGTCGTTTCCGTTGGCGGTGACGTTGGTGAACGCCACGGCCCCAGAGTTGGTCACTTCCACGCCGTCGCTGCCGTTGTTGTTGAACGTCCACGTGCCGGTGATCGTCACGCCGGCGCCGAAGGCCGTGGCAAAGAGGCCGTCGTCGCCGTTGTCGCTGGCCGTGCCGGTGCCGTTCAGCAGCAGGCTCGCTCCGCCAGCGCCGCGGAGATCGAGGCCGTCTGCGCCGTTGTCCGAGAAGCTGCCGCCAGTGACGGTATTGACGCCTACCAAATCGTTGGCGAACACCCCGCTATCGGCGTTAGCGTTGGCCGTGACGTTATTCAAGGTGAGCGTGACGGCGCCGTTAAAGGTTGCCTCGTCGATGCCGAGCGCAGAGTTGTCGTTGAAAGTGCTGTTGGTGACGTTGACCACGGTGACATCACCGCCGAGGCCGAGTTCCAGGCCGTCGCGGCCGTTCTCGTTGGCGGTCACGCCGTTGAGCGTCAGGCTGCCGGCATTGCCAATCTGGAGTCCTTCGTCGTCATTGAAGTTGAATGTGCTCGAGCCGATCGAGAACACCGAGCCGGCCCCGCTGCCTCGAGCATCGAGTCCCTGGTCGCCGTTGTTGTTGGCCGTCACGACCGTCATGGTCAGGTCATCGAACTGTCCCAGGAAGACGCCTTCAAGAGTATTTCCGTTGAAAGTGCTGTTGCTGACGGTGACGTCGCCAGTGCTTCCCAGGGTGTTGACCAGGTCCAGTCCGTCGTCGCCGTTGTCGCTGGCCTCTACCAGATCGACGAACAAGTCGCGGATGTCTTCCAGGTGAATGCCATCGCCGCCATTGTCGCGGGCGATGGTTGAGGTGATCGACGTGCTGCCGTTGACCTCAACGATGAAGATGCCGTCCTGCTCGTTGCCAAGGGCCGTGGTGTCGAGGCCGCCGATGAAGGAGAAACTGATGAGCACGTTGCCGACCACGCCGAAGCCGGCGCCAGGATTCTCTACTCGGATGCCGAATTCCTGCGGGCCGCCAGGCAGGCTGTTGCTGAAGTCGCTGCCGCGGATCGTCAGGTTGCCCCCGATGCTGCTGGGATTAAGATTATTCGTCACAAACAGGCCGTCGCCCGTCCCGTTGTCATCCGCGTCGTTGTCCGTGGCGACAGTATTCGTCAAGGTGACGTCGCCCCCAATGTCACTAAGCTGGATGCCGCTCAGGTTGTTCTCCGAGTACGTGCCATCGGAGTCA
>Ga0073934_10011241_pt1 | contig 10886 bp, 12 predicted proteins | sample LarsenN4metaG_FD_76834 | JGI IMG/M metagenome (GOLD analysis project Ga0073934, IMG submission 76834) | Hot spring sediment bacterial and archeal communities from British Columbia, Canada, to study Microbial Dark Matter (Phase II) - Larsen... ...
ATTGCCGCTGTTGTCACGCCGCCAGATGTGATTTCGCAGCTGGCCCTGGCCATACCGATGTGCGTGCTGTACGAACTGGGAATTCTGGGTTCACGCTGGTTCTCCAGGGTTTCACGCGCGCCCGACGCCGAAACGCCGGACGGTGCTTGACTGCATCAGTTCTGGTTACGCGGCGGGGTTCTGCGCGCCGGGGTGATGTGGAGCTGCATGCGCTGACCGCGCCGCAGAACTTCCAGTTCCGTCGGCTTTCCTGGTGTGAGTGCCGCCACTTTGCCAAGCAATGAGGATACGTCCTTTACAGGCGCGCCAGCTACCGTGGCGATGACGTCGCCAGGTTGGATTCCCGCAGCTGCGGCCGGACCGTTTTGCAGCACGCCCGTGATGATGACGCCGTCCTTGCTGTCAATGCCGAAATACTGGGCCAGCTCGGGCGTCAGGTCTTGGGGCTCCACGCCTATCCATCCTCGTGTCACGGCACCGTCGCGCACAATGGCTTCCATCACGCTGCGGGCCGTAGAGGTGGGTATGGCGAAACCAATGCCCATGGAGCCGCCAGAACGCGAATAGATGGCCGTGTTGATGCCCATCAACTGGCCGTTCACGTCCACCAGCGCGCCACCAGAATTGCCGGGGTTGATGGCCGCGTCCGTCTGAATGAAGTTCTCGAAGGTGTTGATGCCCAATTGTGTGCGGCCCAGCGCGCTGACGATGCCGCTGGTCACGGTCTGCCCCACGCCGAAGGGGTTACCGATGGCCAGCACCACATCGCCCACCTCCAGTTGCTCCGAGTTGCCCAGGACGATGACCGGAAGATCCGGCAGTTCAATCTTCAGAATGGCCAGATCGGTCTCGGGGTCTGTGCCGATGATCGTTGCCTTGGAGCGGCGCCCATCACTGAGTTGCACCTCGATTTCATCGGCTTCTTCCACCACGTGGTTGTTGGTGAGGATGTAGCCTTCGGGGCTGACGATGACGCCAGAGCCCAGGCCAGACTGGGGCTGGCTGTCGGGCTGGTCGCCAAAGAAAAAGCGGAACCACGGGTCGTTCTGCTGGGCATTCGGCACGGCTGCTTTGCTGGTCGTGATGCTCACCACCGCAGGGGCAGCAGTCTTGGCCGCGCCGCTATAACTGTTGGCGGCAACAGCCGGATCCCGCTCGTGCGTGCCTGACTCGAACACCGGCACGATGGACGCCATGGTGGGTTTGCGATGCAGCCACTGGGGCTTGAGCGTTGCGACGACAAAGTACGCCGCCAGCAAAACGGTGACGACCTGGGAAAACAGCAGCCAGTAGCGCTTCATGAGGCTCCAGATAAAGTCTTGAACAGCAGGCTTGACGTGGATCAACCCGATTTGGGCCGGACTTCGTTGAAATCAGAGCATTACAACCCTGTCCGGAGTGAGGAATGAAAGCAATTGTGGACCTTTTTTCCACCGATTACGGCCTGTTGAGCCTTGGTGTGCTGCTTTTCATCATCTTCATGGCCTGGTGGTTCTTCCGCTTCTTCTCTCGCAAGATGGCCGAGTTGGAAAAGAACAGCTCGTCCTGATGGAGCCGCTCGCCAAGGGGTATCCTTGGCGGCATGACGAACTCGGAATCCCTCCCTAAGGCGGCCAGTTGCAGCCGCGAAGCCTTGCTTCAGTCCTTCGACGCAGTCTTGGAGCCCTGGCGCTTCAAAGACTACGGCCCGAACGGTTTGCAAGTGGAGGGGCGGGCGCAAGTACGCAGGCTGGTCAGTGGTGTCACTGCCAGCCGCGCCCTGATTGAAGCTGCAATTGCCCGTCAGGCAGATGCGATCTTCGTCCATCACGGCTTGTTCTGGCGCGGTCAAGACGGCCGGGTGACCGGCTGGATGAAGCAGCGCCTGGCACTGCTGCTTGAGCACGACATCAACCTGTACGCCTACCACCTGCCCCTGGACGCACATCCCGTGTTGGGTAACAACGCTCAGCTTGGCTTGCGCTTGGGGCTAAAGCCCCTGGAGGCTGGCTGGGGACGGTTTGGTGAACAAGATCTGGGCTTCATCGGCACGCCGCCCGTGGATTCCGCCGTGGCGTTCGCTGAACATGTTCGTTCGGTCCTTGGGCGTCCCGTAACGTTGCTGGACACGGCATCAAGGCCACTGCGGCGTGTCGCCTGGTGCACGGGCGGGGCGCAAGGCTATTTCGAGTCGGCGATTGCAGCAGGCGTGGATCTGTTTTTGACGGGCGAAATATCCGAGCCTCAGGCCCACTACGCGCGGGAATGCGGCGTGGCCTTTCTTGCCTGCGGGCACCACGCCACAGAACGCTACGGGGCCCCCGCTGTGGCGGCTCAGGCGGCGGCAGAGCTGGGTTTGTGGCACGAGTTCATTGATATCGACAACCCAGCATGAACACCGGAAACCCCTCGCCGAGGCCAGTGGCTATCACCATGGGTGATCCCTCCGGCATCGGCCCCGAAATCGTTGCCGAAGTCTTCCGGCGCAAACCGCAGTGGTCAAACCAATGTGTTGTCCTGGGCGATCTGGCCACCTTACGCCGGGCGGCAGACGTCACAGGCGGGCTGTTGCCTGTGGCGGTGGTGAGTGGCCCTGAGGAAGTCGCAAATCTTCCTCCGCGCTGTCTTCCAGTTTGGCCGGTGGTCAGTCTGTCTGAGCCTCCTGTGTGGGGGCAGATATCCGCCCAGGCCGGCAAGGCTGCTGCAGAGGCCATCGCCCTTGCCGCGCGGGCTGCGTTGCGGGGCGACGTGCGAGCCGTGGTTACCGCTCCCATCCACAAAGAAGCCCTTGCCGCCGCTGGCATATCCCATCCCGGGCACACCGAGTACCTGCAGGCGCTGGCCGCCGAGCACCATGGCCTCAGCGTGCAAGACATGCCGGTGCGCATGATGCTGTCCAACGACGAATTGCGCACCGTCCTGGTGAGCATCCACGTCTCGTTGCGGGACGCACTTGATGCGGTTACCCACACCAACGTCTTGCAGACCCTGCGCATCACCCATGCTCACTTCGCCAGGCGGGGCTCAGCTCCCCGTATCGCCGTTGCCGGACTCAACCCACACGCGGGCGAAGGGGGCATGTTTGGGCGGGAGGAGATCGATGTCATCGCCCCCGCGATCGCCGCTGCGCGGGCGGAAGGTATTGATGCCAGCGGGCCCTACGCGCCAGACACCGTTTTCATGCGTGCAAGGCGCGGCGAATTCGACGTGGAGCTGGCCATGTACCACGATCAGGGGCTGATTCCGGTCAAGTACATGGGGCTGGAGCACGGCGTCAACACGACGCTCGGCTTGCCATTCCTGCGCACCAGTCCTGATCATGGCACGGCTTTTGACCTCGCCGGATCCGGGCGGGCGGACCCCTCCAGCCTGATGGCCGCGATCGACGTAGCACTGTCTTGGTGACACGCACGGGAAAATCGGTTGTTACGCTCCGCTACAATTCGAGATGACCCTCGGTGGCACTGCGTGCTTCTGCAGGGAGACCAATTGTCTAGCCAAGTCATTGAAAGATCCCCATGAGCGAAGCAACCGTAGACAACGGCCGCCGAACCTGGCTGATCACCTCGTGCGCCATGGGCGGCGTGGGAGCAGCCGCCGTAGCCGTACCTTTCGTCAGCTCCTTTCAGCCGTCCGAGCGCGCCAAGGCGGCCGGTGCGGCGGTAGAGGTAGATGTCTCCGCTCTGCAGCCGGGCGAAAAAATGGTGGTCGAATGGCGCGGCAAGCCAGTCTGGATCCTGCGCCGCACGCCCGAACAGCTGGCTACGCTGGAAAAGGACGAGGCTGACCTGGCCGATCCGAATTCCGACCGCAAGGCTTACCCCACGCCGGGCTACGCCAAGAACCGCCACCGCTCCATCAAGCCCGAGTACTTCATCGGCATCGGTATCTGCTCCCACCTGGGTTGCTCCCCTTCCGACAAGTTTCAACCAGGTCCGCAGCCTTCGCTGCCCGATAACTGGATGGGCGGCTTCCTCTGCCCCTGCCACGGCTCCACCTTCGACCTGGCCGGCCGCGTCTTCAAGAACAAGCCCGCGCCCGACAACCTCGAAGTTCCGCCGCACTACTACGTGTCTGACACGGTGGTGCTGATCGGTGAAGAACCCAAGGCCTGACCAGTAACTGCCGAGGAACAACATGGCTGCAGAATTCAAAGAACTCCCGCCGAACGCCACGGCTGGCGCCAAGCTCACCAACTGGTTTGAAAACCGTTTCCCGACGGCATTCGACGCTTATCGCGTGCACATGTCGGAGTATTACGCACCGAAGAACTTCAACTTCTGGTACATCTTCGGCTCGCTGGCGCTGCTGGTGCTGGTGATCCAGATCGTGACCGGCATCTTCCTGGTCATGCACTACAAGCCGGATGCGTCGCTGAACGCGGCCGGTGTGCCGGTGGCCTTCGCCTCGGTCGAATACATCATGCGCGACGTGCCCTGGGGCTGGCTGATCCGCTACATGCACTCCACCGGTGCCTCGGCCTTCTTCGTGGTGGTGTACCTGCACATGTTCCGCGGGCTGATGTACGGTTCCTACCGCAAGCCGCGCGAGCTGGTCTGGGTGTTCGGCTGCGCCATCTTCCTGGTGCTGATGGCCGAAGCCTTCATGGGCTACCTGCTGCCCTGGGGCCAGATGTCCTACTGGGGCGCCCAGGTGATCGTGAACCTGTTCTCCGCCATCCCCTTCATCGGCCCCGATCTGGCCATCCTGATCCGTGGCGACTTCGTGGTGGGTGATGCAACGCTGAACCGCTTCTTCAGCTTCCACGTGATTGCTGTGCCGCTGGTTCTGCTGGGTTTGGTGGTGGCGCACTTGCTCGCGCTGCACGACGTGGGTTCCAACAACCCCGACGGTGTGGAAATCAAAGGCCCGAATGCCCCCAAGGATGCCAAAGGCCACCCGCTCGACGGCGTACCGTTCCACCCGTACTACACCGTGCACGACGTGTTCGGCGTGACCGTGTTCCTGATGGTGTTCTCCGCCATTGTGTTCTTCGCGCCTGAGTTCGGTGGCTACTTCCTGGAGTTCAACAACTTCATCCCGGCCGACCCGCTGAAGACCCCGCCGCACATCGCGCCGGTCTGGTACTTCACGCCTTTCTACTCCATGCTGCGTGCCATCACCACCGAGATGATGTACGTGCTCATCGCCTGCGTGGTGCTGGGGGCCTTGCTTGGTGTGGCCAAGGCCAAGGTTGGTGCTGCCGTCAAGGGTGGCATCGTGGTGGCGGCCGTTGTCGTGGCAGCCCTCATGCTGTCGATCGATGCCAAGTTCTGGGGTGTGGTGACCATGGGTGGCGCTGTAGTCATCCTGTTCTTCTTGCCCTGGCTCGACAACTGCGCGGTCAAATCCATCCGCTACCGTCCTAGCTGGCACATCTACCTGTACACCGTGTTCGTGATCAACTTCCTGATCCTGGGCTACCTGGGTGTGCTGCCCCCGTCGCCAGTGGGTGAGCGGGTGTCTCAAGTGGGAACGCTCTTCTACTTCGGTTTCTTCCTGCTGATGCCTTGGTGGAGCCGTCTGGGCCAATGCAAGCCCGAGCCGACTCGTGTGACCTTCACCCCCCACTGATGAGCCAGCCAACAGGAGAAACGACATGAAAAAATGGATTGCTGGTTGCCTGGTGGCCTTGGGTCTGGTGTCTAACGCCATGGCCGCTGGTAGCAACTTTCCGCTCGACAAGGCGCCCAAGCTGACCAACGACATGGCAGCGCTGCAAAACGGTGCCAAGATCTTCGTCAACCACTGCTTGAATTGCCACTCGGCTTCGTTCGTGCGCTACAACCGCCTGACCGAAATTGGCTTGACGGAAAAGCAGATCAAAGAAAACCTGATGTTCACCACCGACAAGGTGGGGGACACCATGAAGGCATCGATCAATCCGCAGCAGGCCAAGGAATGGTTCGGTGCAACGCCGCCTGACCTCACCCTGGTGGCACGTTCCCGCGCCAGCGGTGCGGGTAGCGGCCCGGATTACCTGTACACCCTGCTGCGTACTTACTACCGCGACGACACCAAGGCCACTGGCTGGAACAACATGGCCTTCCCCAGCGTTGCCATGCCGCATCCCCTGTGGCAACTGCAGGGTGAGCGTCGTCCGGTGTTCGAGAAGGTCGAAAGCCATGGTCACGAGGTGGAAGTCCTTCGCGGCTGGGAGCAGGTCAAGGAAGGCTCGATGACGCAGGCTGAGTACGACCGTACCGTTGCCGAGTTGGTGGCTTTCCTCGAATGGGCGGCAGAGCCCGGTCAGAATGCACGCATCCGTTTGGGTGTCTGGGTTCTGATCTTCCTGGGTGTGTTCGTGCTCGTCGCCTGGCGTCTGAACGCGGCCTACTGGAAAGACGTCAAGTAAGCCCCATCTGGCCCCAAGGGCCAGATCGACACAGTGGTTTTGCCGTGCCCTGCGGGGCAAAAACGGCAATCCACTGTTTTTTGTTTTGTGATTGAGGAGAGACCGCCATGATGGTTCTGTATTCGGGTACCACCTGTCCCTATTCCCACCGCTGCCGTTTCGTGCTGTTTGAGAAGGGCATGGACTTCGAGATCCGCGACGTGGATCTGTACAACAAGCCAGAGGACATCGCGGTCATGAACCCCTACGGCCAGGTGCCCATCCTGGTTGAGCGCGACCTGATTCTGTACGAGTCGAACATCATCAACGAGTACATTGACGAACGCTTCCCGCACCCCCAGCTGATGCCTGGTGATCCGGTGGATCGTGCCCGCGTGCGTCTTTTCCTGCTCAACTTTGAAAAAGAGTTGTTCACGCATGTGTCGGTGCTGGAATCCCGTACCACCAAGGGTAACGACAAGGCTATCGAGAAGGCCAAGAGCCATATTCGCGACCGCCTGACGCAGTTGGCCCCGGTGTTCCTGAAGAACAAGTACATGCTTGGTGACAACTTCTCCATGCTCGACGTGGCGATTGCGCCGCTGCTGTGGCGTCTGGATCACTATGGCATTGAACTGAGCAAGAACGCTGCACCGCTGCTGAAATACGCGGAACGCATCTTCTCGCGCCCGGCCTACATCGAAGCGCTGACGCCGTCCGAGAAAGTGATGCGCAAGTAAGCGCAGATTCTTGCCATGAGCCAGGACGACACCCCTTCCACCCGGCCGTACCTCATCCGTGCGTTGCACGAGTGGTGCAGCGACAACGGTTTCACGCCTTACCTGGCGGTGGCCGTTGACGCATCTGTGCAGGTGCCGCGCGAGTTCGTGAAGAACAACGAAATCGTGCTCAACACCAGTTTCGATGCGACGAGCAACCTGCGCCTGGGCAACGATTTCGTCGAGTTCAAGGCGCGCTTCGGCGGCGTTGCTCGCGAGGTGGTTGTGCCGGTGGATCACGTCGTCGCCATCTATGCGCGTGAAAACGGGCAGGGCATGGCTTTTCCGGCTCCTGCGCCTGCTGTTGAGGCGTCTGAGCCGCAAGTCCCGACAATTCATGCTGGCAAAGGGCTTCAGGTCGTACCCGGTACGGCGGAAGATGGCAATGAGCCACCCGAGCCGCCACAGGGGCCAGGAAATGCAGGGGGGCGTCCAACCCTCAAGCGAGTCAAGTAGAATCTCGCCTGCGCCGCTTTAGCTCAGTTGGTAGAGCAACCGCCTTGTAAGCGGTAGGTCGTCAGTTCGAATCCGACAAGCGGCACCATTCAAAGCCCGGTACGTCCGGGCTTTTCTGTTTCCGCAAGGTATTCAGCGCAGCCGGACCTTGATGCGTAACTGTGTGATGGTTTGTCCGTTGGTGCGCAGGGCGGCAAGAAGCGCGGGCGTGAGTTGTTTGAGTTTGGTGCCCACGGCGGGGTTGCTCACCAGCAGGCACCAACTGTGCTCCTCCACGGGCCCCGCCTGCACCTGCTGGCGCAACGCCGGGGGCAGGAGTGGGCGTATGACCTCCAGCATGTGTTGCGACAGACGAATCCGCTCCGCCACCTGGGCCAGGGCGGGAGATGCATTGACGGCTTGCTGCAGACTGAACATGCCCCGATTATCGTTTGCGGGCGCCAGCAATACGGTGCATGCTAGGATCAATGGTTTGTCCCAGGGGTATTCGCCGTGTCTTCCGCTCCCGCTTCTTCGCCTTCGTTGTCTCTCACCATTGCCACACGCGAAAGCCGTTTGGCGTTGTGGCAGGCACAACACGTGAAGGCCCTGTTGGAAGCCCTTGGCCATCAGGTGACGCTGCTTGGCATGACGACGAAGGGTGACCAGATACTGGACAGGGCGCTCAGCAAGGTCGGGGGCAAGGGGCTCTTCGTCAAGGAGTTGGAGGTGGCTCTGGAAGAGGGGCGTGCCGACTTGGCGGTGCATTCGCTCAAGGACGTTCCCATGGAACTGCCTTCAGGCTTTGAGTTGGCCTGTGTGATGGAGCGGGAAGACCCGCGCGATGCGTGGGTTTCGGCTCAATGCGCAAATCTCGCTGATCTGCCGCGAGGTGCGGTGGTTGGAACTTCCAGCCTCAGGCGTGTGGTGCTGTTGCAAGATGCACTGTCGGCTTTGGGGCGTGACGATGTGCGAATCGAGCCTTTGCGGGGCAATCTGGACACCCGTTTGCGCAAGCTGGACGAGGGGCAGTACCAAGCCATCGTGCTGGCGGCGGCTGGGCTCAAGCGCCTGGGTCTGGAGCAGCGTATACGAACGATTTTCGAACCCGCTCAGATGTTACCCGCAGCGGGTCAAGGCGCACTGGGTATCGAGGTGCGTAGCGACCGCACTGACGTGATCGCGGCGCTTGCTCCGTTGGTACACCGCCCGACCTGGTGGGCTGTGGCTGCGGAGCGTGCAGTGTCCCGTGCGATGGGGGGCAGCTGTTCCATGCCCTTGGCAGCCTTCACTACCTGGCTTGGCGACCCGGCGCAGTCCGGGGCGAGCCTCAGGCTGGATGCCGCCTGGGGTGACCCTGATGGGCGAACTGGCCTGGTGCGGGTTCAAGCCGAGTCTGTGGTGACGTCATTGGATGATGCAGAAGCCTTGGGTCAGCGCGCAGCTACTTTGTTGCGTCAAGCTGGTGCGCGTGGCGCTGGCGAAATGGCATGACTGTCGTTGTCGTTACCCGGCCAGCTCAAGAAGCGCGCGCCTGGGTGCAACGTTTGGAAGAGGCTGGGTGGAATGCGCAGTCCTTGCCGTTGATTGAGATAGCCGATGCGCCCGATAAGGCGCAACTCGCGAGTGCGCGGGCGTCGTTTTGCCGACACGATGCAGTGATGTTCGTGAGCGCCCAGGCCGCGCAGCAGTTTTGGTCTGGATTCGATTGGCCTGCTTGCGCATCCACAAGGGTTTGGGCGCCAGGGCCGGGCACAGCGACAGCATTGCTACGCCAAGGCATACCCGCGGATCGAATCGACCAACCAGCGCAAGATGCGGACCAGTTCGATTCGGAGGCCCTGTGGGCCAAGGTGGCGGACCAGGTGAAGCCGGGGCGCCGGCTGCTGGTGGTGCGAGGTACCACGGCGGGGGCTGACAACTGCAATGCCGAGGCCGAGCAGCGAGGCAATGGCCGGGAGTGGCTGTCAAACCAGTGCCGGGCTGTAGGCGGTGAGGTGGCTTGGTGCGTGGCCTACGAAAGGCGTGCACCCGTATGGGATGTCGGAACAAGAACTCGCGCCGCGGCGCTTGTCGATCCGCAGGCTGTCTGGCTGTTGAGCAGTACCGAAGCCGTGAACAACCTCAGGGCATTGTGTCCAGACGTGGATTGGGGCTGTGCACGGGCACTGGCAACGCACCAGCGCATTGCCGATGCCGCCCGCAAATTGGGGTTCGGCGAAGTGCACTGCACCCGCCCTGCTGTTGCCGACGTGCTGCACGCCCTAAAATCCATGTCGTAAACCATGGCCAATGAACTTCCCCCTTCAATGAACGACAGTGTCCCTCCTGCAGAGGCTTCTGCACCGGTAGCCCCGGGGCGCAAACCTGGTGCTGCGGGCTGGTGGGGCGGGCTCGCGTTCGTGCTGGCTGCCGTGTCGCTGGGCGGCGTGGCGATGCTGTGGCAACGGCTGGACCGCGCCCAGGAGGAGTTGGCCCGGCGCAGCACCGACACCATGGCGGAGGTGACTGCCGCCAGAGCGCTCGTGGCCCAGTCAGATTCGGTCACGCAGGACTTGCAGGCCCGGCTCGGTGTCGCGGAGTTGCGCCTGTCTGAAGTCAGCCTGCAGCGCAGCCAGCTGGAGGAGCTGATGCTCAGCGTGTCGCGTTCGCGCGACGACAGCTTGGTGCAGGATTTGGAATCTGCCGTGCGGCTTGCCATGCAACAGAGCCAGCTGACGGGTAGCGTGCAGCCGCTCGTGTCGGCATTGCAGGCGGCGGACCAGCGTATTCAGCGGGCGGCCCAGCCCCGTTTGAACCCCGTTCAGCGAGCCATTGCCCGAGATGTGGAGCGCATTCGTGCCGCCACGCTGGTGGACGTTCCCGCACTCGCCGCTCGCATTGACGAATTGGTTCGCAATGTGGATGAATGGCCGCTGCTCAATGCTGTAGGGGGCGTGCCGCCAGCCAAGCAGGCTCCAGTCGCTGACGTAAAGGTGGGCGGCAAGGCGGCTGCGCCAGCGACCGACGTCTCCAAGGAGCAACCTGCCACTCCCTCAGCCTCAGACACCCCTGACGAACCAGCTGGCAAGCCCCAAGCAGCGCCCGTTGAAGCCGTGGCCTCTTCTGGTTTGGTACAGACCTGGGCGCGATTGGGCGATTGGTGGAACTTGAATTCTGCGCGTTGGTGGGCTTCCTTGCGCGCGGGAGCCGCAGACCTGGTTCGCGTGAGCAGGATTGATCGGCCCGAAGCGGCTTTGCTCGCTCCCGAGCAGGCATTCTTCCTACGGGAAAACATCAAGTTGACCCTGCTCAACGCCAGGTTGGGATTGTTGGGGCGTCAGCTGGATACGGCGCGGGCCGACGTTCGCACGGCTCAG
>Ga0073934_10011242_pt1 | contig 10884 bp, 9 predicted proteins | sample LarsenN4metaG_FD_76834 | JGI IMG/M metagenome (GOLD analysis project Ga0073934, IMG submission 76834) | Hot spring sediment bacterial and archeal communities from British Columbia, Canada, to study Microbial Dark Matter (Phase II) - Larsen... ...
AGTTCAATGGTAGAACGAAAGCTTCCCAAGCTTTAGGCGAGGGTTCGATTCCCTTCACCCGCTTTCAATCCTGATTGGCCGAATGTGATCACGTCGGTTTGTTCGGACTACGTCCGGTGAGTCCAGCTCAGCGCCGGACCATCCCGCTTGGTCCCGCAGCGCTGCAGCATTTCTTCGGCGCGCACCGCTTCCCCAAAGAGTCCGGAGGCGAACCCGTCATGTCGCCATCATTGATGGAATCGACCGGTCCACACACCGCGACGGCGCCACGCCCCCTGCCCGGGCCGTCCAATCTCTTCGCCGGAGCGGCGGCGTACCGGTTTCTCACCAATCCCTTTGAGTTTCTGCAGTCGCTTGCCAGGACCTACGGCGATCTGGTTGGGTTCCGCATCGGTCCCGTGCGTTATTGCCTGGTGAATCGGGCCGAGTGCATCCGGGACGTGCTGGTCACGCGTCAGGCCGAGTTCACCAAGGGGGCGGTGCTGGCCTATGTGACCAAGTGGATCATGGGGAACGGCCTGCTGTCGAGCGAAGGGGACTTTCATCTGCGTCAGCGCCGGTTGTGCCAGCCGGCGTTTGACCCCGAGCATCTGGCCCGCTATGGCGACATCATGGTCCGCTCGGCCAGTGACGTCCGCGACCGTTGGCGCGACGGGGATGTGGTGGATCTGTATGAGGAAATGAATCAGCTGGCGCTGTCCACGGCGGCCAGAACGCTGTTCGGGTTTGACATCGGCGAGCAGCTGGAAGAGTTCCGCAAGGCCTACAGCGAAGTGCAGCGCGGGTATTCGCTGCTGCAGTTGATGCTGTCGGTGTTCATCTACAAGCTGGGCGTGCAGCGTCATTTCAGCTCCAGCCGCAGCCGGCGGGGCCGCCAGCGGCTGGACGAAATCGTCTATGGCGTCATCGCGGCCAAACAGGCGGCGGCCGATCCCGGCGACGACCTGCTGGCCAGCCTGATTCGGGCGACGGACAGCGAGGGAGACGGTTTGGGCATGGACCGTCAGCAGCTTCGCGACGAGGCCATGACGTTCATCCTCGCGGGTCACGACACCGTGGCCACGTCGTTGACGTGGAGCTGGTACCTGCTCTCGCAGCATCCCCGCGAGGCGGACAAGCTGCGCGAGGAAGTCGACGCCATCGCTCCGGACCGCCCGCTCACCGCGGCGGACCTGCCCCGTCTGCGGCAGGCCACGTGCGTGTTTCAGGAAACGATGCGGCTGTATCCGGCGATCTGGACTATCGGCCGCACGGCGATCGCGGATGTCGTGCTGGATGGCTATCGCATTCCCGGCGGCTGCCAGGTTCTGGTCAGCCCATTTGTGACGCACCGCGATGCCCGCTACTTTCCGGACCCGCTGAGCTTTCGCCCCGAGCGCTGGGCGGAGGGCGCGCCGCCGCCGCCGGATCTCGCCTACTTCCCCTTCGGCGGGGGAAAGCGGCGGTGCATCGGGCGTTCGTTTGCCCTGATGGAAGGGGCGCTGGTGCTGGCCACACTGGCCCAGCAGTGGAACATGCGATGTCTCGATGCGCAGCCGCCGGACGTTCGCCGGGCGCTGGTTCTGCAGCCGCGGCGACGAATCACGATGCGTCTGGAGCGACGCAGGGACGCCACGCCGCGCGTGGGTCGTGAGGGCTGAGCATGTCCCCGACTCCGGCGAGTCCGTCGCTGCCGACGTCGCAGCCGCTGCACCGCGCGGAGCGGTTGATGGCGCTCATGGACGAACTGCTGCGGGATCTGGGTTATGCCGGGTTTGGAATCCAGTTGCACGTTCGCTTCGCCGGTCGCTGCGATGCCGGCGCGTTGCGCACGGCCATCGCCCGGCTGAGCCAGCGATTCCCCGTGACCACGTCGCGGCTGGACGTGAGTTCGCCGCGGCGGCCGAAGTGGGTGCTTCGCCCCGGAGCGGTTTGCCCGCTGCTGGAAACGGCGAGCGATTCGGCCGGCGACGCGGCCGTTGTCGCCCGAGCGGAAACGCTGTTGTCCACACCGCGTCCGCTGGCCGAGAACGATCCCATTCAGTTTGAACTGCTGCATCTGGCGGATGGAACGGACGCCCTGATGGTGCAGTACAACCATGTGCTCATGGATTCCAACGGCGCACCGCTGTTGCTGGCCGAACTTCACCGACTCGCCGTCGACGCTCCGGGAGCGTCCGTCATCGAGGGGGACGATTACCGTGCCGCCTACCTGCGACGGCATACGTGGATGCAGAGGCTGCTGGGGGCGGCTCGGGCATTGCGACATCGCGCGCGGTGGAATCGCTGCTCACCGGTGATGCTCGCGAGACGAGTCGCCGATCCGCAAGCGGTCCCGCCGGTGCGGATTCTGCTGCGCAGCCTGGACTCGGCGGAGACGCGGGCCTTGGGGGACCGCATCCGTCGGGAAACGGGATTCCGCGGCATCTCGCTGGCGCTGTTGGTCAGCGCCTTTCGCAGTCTGCGCGATTGCGTGGGACCGCTGGAGGGCGATGCGGCGTTTCTGTCGAGCGTGGGGGTGAATCTGCGGGACCCCGGGGCCCACGGTCCGCTGTTCCGCACGCTGGCCTCGCTGCTGCGGTTTGGCGTCCGACCGGGCGAACTCGACAACCGCTTCGATTGCATCCGTCGCCTGAACGCCACGCTGAGGGACCATTTGAGGCGGCATCTGGATGTCGGCACGGTGCAGTTGACGTCGCTGCTGGACACCCACTCGCGCCGGGCGCGGCAAATCAACCAGCGGGCGATGCTGCAGCAGCAGTCGCTGACGTACGGCTACTTCGGCACGACTCCCATCGAACAGCAGGGACTGTGCGGCACGCCGATCGCGCGGCTGTACCACGTCGTTCAGTGCTGGTCGCCGCCGGGGCTGGCCCTCGTGGCCAATGAAAGCCAGGGGCAACTGCAGATGTCGATCAGCTATACGCCGGCCACGGTCGCCGAGGCGACGGCGCGGCGGTTCGCCGAGGGCCTGGTCGACGATCTTCGTGCGGCGATCGTCGAATAGCTTGCGTCACGCGATGCTGAACCGGGTCTTGCCTTTGAGGTAGGTGGTCATTTCGGCCTCCATGTTGGCGAGGCGTGCGGCCACCTCGGGGGTCGGATGGCCGTGCTCGATGTGATAGATGCTTTCCGGCACCAGCGTGCCGAACACATAGTCCCACAGGCAGGTGCGGTTGCCGTAGTTGCCGCGGCCGACGAACGGCAGATGGTGATACTGGTGGTGCAACGGGATCCAGGGAATCCAGCCGCCGACGCGGTGATTCAGCCGGGTCAGCCACGGCAGGGGATCGCAGCCGAGGTGCGAATTCATGTTCCCGAACATTTCCAGCAGGAACACGACGAACGTGGACACGATCAACCCCTGCGACAGCAGGAACGCCGAGACGACCAGGCTCGACAGTTGCGCCAGGTGGATGACCGGCGAGGCGACGAAGACGATCGGGTTCACGAAGACCAGGTTGTGATGCACAAAATGCGCGGTCGGAAACTTCTTGTAGAGGACCGGAAAGCGATGGTTCACCCAGTGCATGAACCAGCTGCCGAAATCGCTGACGTAGAAGCCGATCACGCCGATCAGCACGTCGGTGGCGCGGCTGGGGGACGTGAGAAAGACGTACTCGGGAGGCAGCGTGGGCGTGACGGCGGCCGGGTTTGTGACCGCGAACTGCAGCACGTTCAGGCCCAGCAGCGTGGAGGTCAACTTGACGCCGACGCCCCACAGAAAGGGAAACTTCCAGTTCCGCAGAGCGGTGTAGAAGTGCACGTCCGGTTCACGGACGTGAAAGAGTCCGAACCGCTCGTGGATCCGAAAGTAGTGAAAGATCCCGCAGGCGATGAGGTACAGCACCGTCCAGGCGGTGGCAAACCGCAGGCAGGCGAACAGCAACTCCAGCGGAGCCGGCAGTGCGGACAAGTCCAACATGATTCGCTCCCGAGCCTGGCAGTCCTCGTCATACGAGCGGACGAGGCGGAGGTTGCACCGTGCCGGCCTGCATCGCCTTGCGGTCCAACTTTCCACTGGCCGTCACTGGCAATTCATCCACGTGGAAGTACTTCTGAGGCATCATAAACCGCGGCAGGCGTGCTGACAAAAACTCTTCCAGGGACCGACGGGAAATCCGGACATTCGGCTGCGGCACAATCCAGGCCTCCAGCGCCAGCGACTGCGACGCCTGTGCCGCGGCGACAACGGCCGCTCGCCGGACCTGCGGATGCGATCCCAGCACCTGTTCGATCTCCCCCAGTTCCACACGATGGCCGCGGATCTTGACCTGCTGGTCGATGCGCCCCACGAATTCCAGCCGGCCGCCATCGCCGACGCGGACCAGATCCCCGGTTCGATACAGCCGGGGGCACCGGCCGTCGGGAAGCCGGACGGACACAAAACGTTCGGCGGTCAGTTCGGGCCGGTTCAGATAACCGATGGCGAGACTCGCACCGCCGCAATACAACTCGCCCATCTGTCCGCGGGCGACCGGCTGCTGGCGGTCATCCAGCACGTACACATCGGTCTGCGACAGCGGCTGTCCCAGCGGCACGCACGAACCCTCGGCCAGTTCAGCGCTCGACTGCGGACGGAAGCAGGTCGTGATCACGGTGTTCTCGGTCGGTCCGTAGCACAGCGACAAGCGCGTGGCGGGCAATGTCTCCAGGGCCCTGCGGATGTGCGGCAGCGAGAATGCCTCGCCCCCGCTGACCACCGCCTTGAGCGGCTGCAGATCGTCCAGATTCTCGTCGATCATGGCGTGCAACAGCGGCGTGGCCAGTTGCAGCAGCGTGACGCCGTGCCGTCGTATCGCGCGCCCCAGTCCCGTCAGCGAAACGCTCCCCGGCGGATAAACCGCCAGGCGGCCTCCATTGACCAGCGGCGTCCAGATTTCGACCACCGCCGGATCGAACGACATCGACGAGTGATGCAGGCTGCAATCGCCGGCGTGGAATGCGGCGAACTCCGGATTGTGGACCAGCCGGACCACGCTGCGATGCGCGACGGCGATCCCCTTCGGGCGGCCCGTCGAGCCCGAGGTGTAGATGACATAGCACAGTGCATCGCCATCAACGGCCGGCAACCCGCGGGGGGCGGCTTCGTTCGCGGCCCCGCGGGACTGATCCAGAAACACCTGCGAGATCGGGATGCCGGCAAATCGGGATGCAGAGGCCGCATCAACGACTAGCAGACTCGCCCGTGAATCGGAGATCAGATACCTCAGCCGCTCTTCGGGATCGTCGGGGTCCAGCGGCAGATAGCCGCCTCCCGCCTTGAGGATGGCCAGCAATCCGACGATGCGGTCCAGGCCCCGTTCGATGCTGACTCCGACCACTTGTCCCGGCGGCAGACCTGCCGAGAGCAATCGCCATGCAAGTCGGCTGGCCCGGTCATTCAGCTCTGCGTACGTGAGCTGCGCGTCGCCGCATTCGACCGCCACGGCGTCGGGAGTCTGCGCGGCCTGGCGTTCGACCAGCCCGCAGACGGTCTCGCCCCCGGCCGCGGCGGCGCGCTTGTTGGAGCAATCGGGGATGGGAATCGTCGTCTTCATGCCACGGCAACCGGCCGGAATGATCCGGCGTTCAAGTGAACGACGTTCGTTTGCGCTTCAGCAGGGCCAGCGTCTGGTCGAGGGTGGCGAGCTGACCGATCTCGTGGTCCTCGACCTGCACGCGGTACTTCTTTTCAATGTGGGCGACCAGCCGCAGCACCTGCACGGAATCGAGTCGCTCGAACAGGTCGTCGGTCCGCCCGAGTTGCGCGGCCTCGGCGGGGGACAGGAACCGCTCGGCCAGGGCTTGTCGCAGTTCGTCTTCGAGGGTCATGGAACGATCTCGCAATCAGGCTACCAGTACGATTGATCGAGCGCCCGGACGTTGAGGCCCAGGAGCGCCTTGCCGACGTAGGTGAGGCAGTCGTCGCTGCGGGCCGGCATCACGCCGCCGCAACGGGCGTCGCGATACAGCCGCTCCAGCGGCAGGCGGCGAAAGATCGTGCTGCCGCCGCACAGCCGGATCGCCTGCGACGCCATCCACGGGCCGACCTCGCCGACGAGATACTTGGCCCGATGGATTGCCAGGTTGGCGGCGTCGGAACCGCGCGCTTCCGTAACCAGTCGCGCCGCCTCGTAGGTGACCGCCCGCGCGGCCTCGAGCTGCATGCTCAACTCGCCGACGCGCAGTTGCACCAGCGGCTGATGGACGACCGATTCTCCGGTCGCCGGGTCGGTTCGATTCCGCAGGTAACCGCAGACGAACTCCAGAATGGCGGCGGCGATGCCCAGGTACACGCCGTTGTACGCGCCAATCAGCCAATGGGGTTGTCGCGTGGCCTTGTGCAGCGCCAGTCCCTCGACGCCCAGAAACAGCCGTTCCCGCGGGACGAAGCAGTCTTCGAGATACACCGTCTGCGACGAGGTTCCGCGCATGCCCATCGTGTCCCAGACCTGCTCGATGCGGATGCCGGGGTTGTCGCGCTCGACCGCCAGGTAGGAGATGGCCGGCACGTCCCCCTGCTGCTCCTCGGCGCGGGCGGCGATGAGGTAATAGTCGGCGAAACCGGCCATCGAGACGAACGCCTTGACGCCGTTGAGCACGAACCCATGCTCGGTCCGGCGATAGCGGGTGCGGATCTGGCTGAGGCGGGCGCCGACTCCCGGCTCGGACGTGGCCGACGCAAACAGCGCCCGGTGCTTGAGCACCTGGGCGTAGATCCAGTCGCGGAAGGCCGCCATGTCGTCGCCGCGACGGCCCTCCAGACTCGACCAATCGACCTCGACCAGGCTGCCGACGGCAATGTTGTGCATGTTGTAGGCAAGCGCCGTGGAGGCATCCCCCTGGGCGAGCTGTTCCAGGGCCAGCGTGTAGGTCAGAAAGTCGGCCCCCAGGCCCCCGCTGGCGGCGGGGATCATGATGGCCAGCAACCCCTCGTCCTTGAGCTGCTGAAAGTTCTCGACCGGAAAGGCCGCCTCGCGATCGGACGCGCCGGCGCGCCGGGCAAAGTCGGCGGCCAGTTCGCGGCAGCGGGCGAGTAAGGCGTCGCTCGTGGCGAGTGGATGGGGCGACATGACCTGTTTCCAATGCGGGTTCCGCAATGCCATCTGTTCATCCGGCCGGCAAACCGCCCCGGCCTCTAGACGCGTTCCAGCAGCAGACAGCAGTTGCTGCCGCCAAAGGCAAACGAATTCGTCAGCACGCAACGCAGGGAGTGAGGGCGTCCGACATTCGGCACGAAATCCAGCCCGGTTTCCGGATCGGGTTCATCGCAATTCCGGGTTGGAGGGACGAACTGATGCTGCAGGGCCTCGGCGCAGAGGATGAACTCCAGCGCCCCGCTGGCGCCCAGGGCGTGACCCAGGACCGATTTGGTGGAACTGATGGGCAGACCGGACTCGCGATGACCGAAGACGTTCGCGATCGCCGTCGCTTCGGCCACGTCGTTGGCCGGCGTGGCGGTGCCGTGGGCGTTGATGTAGTCCACCTCTCCGGGGGATTTGCCGGCGATCTGCAGGCAGTGCTTCATCGCCCGTTGCGGCCCTTCGGGCGTGGGGGCGGTGAGATCGTGGGCGTCGCTGGAATAGCCGCACGCGGACAGTCGCGCCAGCACGGGGACGCCGCGGCGCTGCGCCGACTCCCACGATTCCAGCACCACCATGCCCGCCCCTTCGGCCAGCACCAGGCCACGCCGCCGACGGTCAAACGGCCGGCAGGCCCGCGCGGGCTCCTCGTGGTGGGCGAGCACCTTCATGTTGGTCCAGGCGGCAAACATGCCCGGCGTGAGCGGGGAGTCGGCTCCGCCGCAGAGCACGATCTCCTGCAGTCCCGAGCGGATCAGCGTCCAGGCCTGGGCGATGGCCAGCGCCCCCGAAGCGCACGCGGCGGCGACGGTCTGGCTGGCCCCCCGCAGCCCGAAGTAGATCGACAACTGACTGCTGAGCGCGTTGTGCATGCTCTTGGGCACCGTCATCGGCCGGACCGCCTCCCGTCCCCGGTTGAAGAAACAGCCATACGCGTACTCCGCCTCGAAGCACGGCCCCAGTCCGCTCCCGGCGATCATGCCGACGGAGAACCGGGACGGCACCCGGTCGTCGGCATCGAGCAATCCGGCCTGCTGCAGGGCCTCGTGGGCGGCGACCAGGCCAAACTGCAGGCTGCGGTCCCGGCGCAGTCCCACCGGCCGGGTCAACCATTGCTCGGCCGTGCAGCCGCGGACTTCGCCGGCGATGCGGACCGGCCAGCCGGAGACGTCGAAACTCTCGATCCAGTCGATGCCGCTCCGACCCTGGGCCGCGCCCTCCCACAGCGCGCAGCGTCCCACGCCGCAGGGGCTGACGGCCCCGGCGCCGGTGACGACCACGGTGCGTGGATCCCAGTTCATGGCGGGCGATTCCAGGGCGTTGAGCCGGGCTTAGGCCGCTCGTGCGGCGATGAGTTCGATCACGTCCCGGACCGTCTGCAGGCGACGCACCTGGTCGTCGTCGGGCACGACATTCCAGACGGACTCGAGCTCGAACCGCAGTTCCAGCAGCTCCAGCGACGATAGTCCCAGATCGTTGATCACGTGGGCGTCCTCGCCGATGCGCGAGACATCCAACCGGCCGTCGGTGACGCGGTCGAAGACTTCGCGCAATTCCGCGATGATCTCGGTGCGATCGGATGGAGTCGCCATCAGTTCACCTCGCAGCTTCAGCCGACGGTCAGTCCCGGCGCCGCGGCCGTCCGGGAGGGAGCGGGGACTGAAGACACAGAATGCGGTTCGTATCCCAGCCGCTGCATGGGGGCAGCACAAAGGTCTTCGATCAATCGGTCGTCGTCGCGCGGCGGTCGGGGGGCTAGAGAGCGGACCGCCTGCAGCCGCGCGCGGAACTGCGGTCCGGCCCGATCCGCGTCCAGTTCGCAGAACGCGAGGATGCGTTGCAGTTCCGACTCTGGATCGGCGAGCAGGTCCTCGTAGCGGACTTCCAGGAACTGCGGCAGGCGGTCGCGACGTTCGTGGACCCAGTTGACGCCGTCGCGCCACAATGACGCGGTGGTCCGCAGGTCGTCGGGTCCGAATGTTGCCACGTACTCCGCCAGTCGGGGAAACCGCGGAAACGGCACGAAGGGGCGGTCGTCGTACACGCCGTGCCGGCCCGTCCGGCGAATCCGTTCGAGCTGCTCCTGGGTTCTGCGGTGGAACGTGACCATGGATCGCGCGCAGTCCCGCGGGTCGCGGACGACGTGCAGAATGAGGGCGTCGGGAAACCGTGCCGCCAGGAACTCGACGTGCGGCGTCAGGCAGGGGTTTTTGCAGAAGAACCGCTGACCGTCCGGGCAATGGCACCACAGGATGCGGCGGAGGTCGTCCTGCATGTTCCGCCAGCGCTCGGAAGACCACGCCTCCAGACGCTGCTCGACGTACTGGATGTCGTACGGATCCTCCTGCAGCCAGCGTCGCCAGAACGAAACCGCCTCGTTGGGGGTGCCGCCATCCACCGGCACGCCGTCCGCCAGGTAGCGCTCGCCCGCAATGTCGAGCCGCAGCCGGCGACGCACCCACTCTGCAGCGCACGGCGCGTCGGGATAGACGTTCATGACGTTGGTCACGTAGGCGACTTGCGGCAGGCTGCAGAGCAGATCCTGCACGAGCGTCGTCCCGGAGCGATGCAGTCCCACCAGGAAGATCGGCTTGCAGATCTCCAGATTGCTCAGTTGCGGTCGCAGGACGCAGTCCTGCAGCCAGCGCATGGCCGCCGTCACGGCCGGCCGGGGTTGGCAGGGGACGATGAACTGCCGCTCGAACTGGCCGGCCAGAATCAGTCGCGACCACCAGTTGGCATAGCGGGGAGTCGCCGCGGTCGTGGGTGCGGTCATGGGAGACCCTCCCCGTGTTTGGTCGCGGCCGCCATGGCCGCCGCGACGGCCGCCGACGTCGCGGCGTCGGACGGCGGCGCGGACCTCTCCGATTCATGCAGCTCCAGCGACCACTCGGCCAGTTGCCGCAGCGAGGGATTCTCGAAGAAGCGCATGATGGGAATGGTAATCGCCATGCGGGCTTCGATGGCGTTCTTGAGCTCGAACACCATCAGCGAATCCAGCCCCAGCTCATTGAGGGGTTGCGTGGTGGAGATGGCCCCGGCATCGAGTCCCGTGACCTGCGCCAGCCGCTTGCGGAAATAGTCGGTCAGCAAATCGACGCGCGCTTCCGCCGGGGCCGCCATCAGGTCCGACAGCAGATCGGATTCGTCGCCGGCGGGCTCCGTGCTGGGGACGTCCGGCGCGGCAAAGGCCGAGACCATCGCGGGCACATGGTGTCCGAATGGCTTGAGGGCGACTGGCCAATCAACCGACATCACGGCGAGCTGCGGCTCCTCCTGGCGGAGCAGCCGCTCGAAGACCAGCCAGGCGTCCTGCGGTTGCAGCAGGCCGATGCCGCGGCGGCTGAGCTCCTCGCGGCGCAGCGGTGACGAGGCCATGCCGCCGACCTCCCATCCGCCCCAGTTGATCGCGAGCGCGGGCAGCCCCTGGGTTCGCCGCCAATGGGCAAGTCCATCGAGAAAGGCGTTCGCGGCGGCATAATTCCCCTGCCCCGACGACCCCAACAGGGAGGCGGCGGACGAGAACATCACGAAGTGATCGAGGCGGCAGGAAACGGTGGCCCGATGCAGATTCCAGGCCCCCGCGGCTTTGGGGGACATCACCCGTCCGAACCGTTCCGGCGAGAGCTGCAGCAGCACGCCGTCGTCGAGCAGGCCCGCCAGATGAAACACGCCCCGCAACGGGCCGCTGCTCGACTCCAACTGCTCGACGATGGTCCGGATCTGTTCGTAGCAGGCGACGTCGGCCTGCCGGCAGGCCACGTGCACGCCGCGCGCCCGCAGCGGAGCCAGCCGCTGCTCCTCGCGCTCGGTCGGAGCCCGGCGGCCGATCAGCGTCAAA
>Ga0073934_10011243_pt1 | contig 10884 bp, 7 predicted proteins | sample LarsenN4metaG_FD_76834 | JGI IMG/M metagenome (GOLD analysis project Ga0073934, IMG submission 76834) | Hot spring sediment bacterial and archeal communities from British Columbia, Canada, to study Microbial Dark Matter (Phase II) - Larsen... ...
GCACAAACCTTTTTGCTGTCCGTTTATTCTTGAACTGGTACATACAAAAACGTGATACCTGGGCTTTTGCATTTGACATGACCTCCTTTAAATTTAAACCTGACTTAAATCTTCCCGATTTTGGGCTATTAAATGGTTTGTAAAGAAATGCAACGATAAACAATGCTGCTTTATCCCTCACCATATTTTTGTACAGAATCCCCAAAGACTCAACAAAAGATCTATACAACAGCGTCCAGGGCGTTTGATTTTTCCAGCTCATTAACAGCATACCTTATACTTTCATCGATGCTGTCACAGGTCTGAACGGACTTTATACCCTTTGCTTCAAGGATTTTTGACGGATTATACCCTATCCTTAAAGCCAGAACCGCATCACAGCCATTAACTGCTTTAATAATCCTGCTTACCTTGTTTTCTTCATCCTCACAATTATCCGGGCCGCTGCAATACCTGATAACCTGACGCTTCTCAATAAAGCTTATATTCCCTCCAGCAAACCTGTAAATATGGAACTCATCTGCCTGTCCGAAATGCCTGTCGACATACATTCCGCTTCCTGATGCTACAGCGAAAGTGTATGTTTTGCCCGCACCGGCATGGCTGTCTTTGCTGCTGCATCCGCCACAGGCCTTATCCCTGAATTCCGACGAAACATCCTTTTCCAGCAAGCCTATGGCATCAGCCCTGCACTGCTTGCAGTGATACATCTGCTTCAGTTCCAATTCACACTTCCTGCGCAATTCATTCAGTTCTTTGTTGCTAGTAAGAGGCATATTTTCAAAGGAACTTCCTTCGGCAGGAATCAAAGGCATGATATTGGTAATAAAAGCACCGTACTCCTTTACCTTTTTAACTACAGCTTCAATATGAGTATCATTTATACCTTTTATCATTACAATATTGACTTTAACCATAATTCCTTTTGAGGACAGGTACTTAAGGCCCTCCAATTGGTTATTTATCAAAACCCATGAGCCTTCTTCGCCGGTGAGATGTTTTCCCATATAATTTATATTCCTGTATACTTTTGCACCTATTACAGGGTCAATAGCGTTAATGGTTATTGTGACGTGTGACACGCCCAATCTGATAATCTCGTCGGCATAATAAGGCAGCATAAGCCCGTTTGTAGAAAGGCAAAAGGTTATGTCAGGGTCTGCTGCTTTTATTAATTCCAGGGACTTTCTTGTATTATCGAAATCAGCCAGTGCATCCCCCGGGCCGGCTATTCCGACAACCTTGAGGTTTTCAAGCCTGGACCTGACCTTTTCATATTTTTGCAAGGCTTCCTCAGGTGTAAGAACTTCACTTGTTACTCCGGGTCTGCTTTCATTTACACAATCATATTTCCTGTTGCAGTAGTTACAGGATATATTACACTTCGGCGCTACAGGAATATGCATTCTTGCATTGCTGCATGCCCCTGCGCTGAAGCAGGGATGATTTGCAGTTTTATCCTGAACACCCGGGTTTTGCACTTCCGGTTCAGCTGAGTATCCCTCATCCTTATTCCGGTATTCTTTATAGTACATTTCATAAATAGAATTCCTGTACTTCTCATACTTGTTCTCAAGAAGAGTATTGGTTATTTCATCCAGAAGTCTTACGGAGCCGTTATATCCGGTATATACAAGCCTTTGTCCTCCCACCCGGTCATGTATGGGGAAGCCTGCCCTTACCAGTGGTATTCCCTCTTTCTCGGTAATTACCTTGCCATCCGAATTTCCGATGAGTATATTGGCATTCAATTTTACGGCGTATTTTTGTATTGTCTCAAAATCCGTATCATCTATTACCAGAGGCTGTTGACATGATTCGCCGCTCTCTGAATCTATCAGCCGTTTTAAGGTTTCACTTTGTGTACCGGTGCTTATAAGCAGGGGTTTTATACCGTTTTCAAAACATAATCTGTACATTGCATAACAGAGCTCAGGCTCGCCAAAGATAACCGCTCTGCCCTCGGCATTGTACTTATGCGAATCAATCATTGCATCTGCAAGGTATCCCCTCTCCTGCCTAAGCCTTGGTGTTATAGGCACATTGGTCAGGGTGGAAACCAGTCTTAAAAAGAAATCAGTACCCCTTATACCTGCAGGAACCGGAGATCTGTATAGCGGTACGCCGAACTTCTCATACAAATACTGCCCGGGCGAAAGCTTAGGAGGTACTGTCATACCTATTTCCACAGTAGCTGCCGCACCTGCCATTTTTTCAATATCCGATAGCTTTGTTCCACCCTCCGGTATTCTTTTGTAATCCCTGCTAAAAGGGGAATCCAGGGTCATGGATACATCTGGCAGCAATATATAGTCAATTCCCATGGAGCCCAGCATATCTTTGATATTTCTGATGTCTCCGGGACTAAGATTCGAAGCAATAATATTGATTTTACCGTTTGGGGTTCTGTCTTTGGCAATCTCCTTCACAACTGCCGTCAACGCTGCAAAATAGCCTTCAAACTGGCTTCCTCCGTAACCGGGGGTTTGGACGGGAATTATTCTGATATCGCCTAATTCTTCCTTTGAAAGCTCTGCAGAATACCTGTTAACATCTTCTCCAATGGTCTCCGCAAGGCAGGTGGTTGCAACTCCAATAATATCAGGATTATAAAGCTTCAAAACATTCCTTATACCCTTCTTGAAATTGTCTTCTCCCCCATAAACGGTGCCCTGCTCACTAAGGGATGAAGATGCTATGTCGACAGGCTCATTATAGTGCCCTGCCATATGCCTTCTGATATATGTGCTGCAGCCCTGTGAGCCGTGAAGCAGCACCATGCAGCTTTCTATGCCCTTAAATGCCATAACTGCTCCCATAGGCATACACATTTTACATGGATTTATATTTAAATTTACGAAATTTCGATTTTTCATTTCCCTGTCACCCCACAAACCCAAAATAAAATCTTCTCGATCAACTACTTTTATATAAACCTCCAGACCGGACTGTTTATTGTCAAATCCACTTCCTTTGCAAAGTTCACTGCTCCTTCAAAACCACATAAGGGGTGTTTTCTTTCATGATTATGATCACAAAAGGCAATCCCCAGCTTGTAGGCCAAAGGCCGTTCTTTTACTCCGCCTACAAGAATGTCGGCTCCCTTTTCCCTGATAAATTTCTCAAGCTCGGCCGGGTTGGTATCGTCAAGTATAATAGTACCCTCATCTGCTATGTTTTTTATGATTTCATACTCATCGACCCTGCCGGTTTGCGTTCCAACCATAACCGTCCTCATTCCCAGATCTCTGAATTGCTTGATTAAGGATATGGCTTTAAAACCACCGCCTACATAAATAGCCGCTCTTTTACCCTTCAATCCTGTCCTGTACTGGCTTAATTTAGCCTGGGCCATAATTTCTTCAATAAAAATCAATTCACGTGCTTTGTCCAACGCATCCTTGTTTCCAAGAGCCTCTGCAATCCTTATGAGAGACTGCTTGGTATCTTCTATACCAAAAAAACTCACCTTTACATACGGTATTCCGTATTTTTCCTCCATTTCCCCGGCAAGGTATGTCATTGAGCCGGCACACTGTACAACATTCAAGGCTGCTCCCGGAGCCTGTAGTAATTCTTCATACCTGGCATCCCCGGTAATTTTTGAAACAAGGTTAATTCCCATTTTTTTAAGATACCTGCTGATAATCCAAAGCTCTCCTGCCAGATTGAAATCTCCAAGAAAATTTATACCCTCCATCTTTCCGGTTTTACTGCCCTCCATAAGCTTCATAAGCGCATTGCACGCAGCTTTGTATCCCATGGACTTATTTCCTGCAAATCCGCTGGATTGTACAGGTATGATACGTATTCCGTACTTGTTTTCGGCAGCCTTGCAGACAGCTTTTACATCATCTCCAATAACACCGACAATACAGGTAGAATATACAAATATAAGCCTTGGGGAGAATTTTTCAACAATCTCATCTATGGCTCCGATCAGCTTCTTTTCTCCCCCGAAGACAACATCCTGCTCCCTCAGGTCGGTAGAAAAGCTGTTTCTGTATATCTCCGGGCCGCTTGTCAGACTCCCCCGGATATCCCAGGTATAACTGGCACAGCCAATTGGGCCGTGAACTATGTGGTAGGCATCTGTAATAGGGTTTAACACAACCCGTGCTCCACAGTACACGCACGCACGCTGGCTCACTGCTCCCGCCAGGCTGTCCTTTTCACACTTTATGCCGGCTTTATCTCCCTTTTCATTGCAGCATATAAACTCTTTTCTTTCATCAAGTATGGATTGATCGTTTATACCGGTTTTCTCAGCCTGAGACAGGCTTTTCATATTCATCACCCTTTAAATATCTTTGTTATTACCAATAAAAACTTCAATTTCAGCCCTCACCCCCGGCCCCTGAGGAATCGGAGGGGCCGGTATGCGGTATGAATCCTGGCAAAAACAGGTGAGAAGCCACTTAAGACTCTAAAATTTACTATTAATGCTTAAACTACATTTACAGAATCAATTCAAGATCTTCATCGGCTGCATCTCTATCCTGTCTGTCTAGCAGCGCGTTGCCAATCATCTCCATAAGTCTTAACGCTCCCTTATAACCTGTAATGGGAAGATATGAATGTACCGCCCTATCCAGTATTGGGAAGCCTACACGTACGAAAGGTACATCTTCAGCCCTTGCAATGTATTTTCCGTGGGTGCCTCCCATCAATAAATCTACAGGCTCCTCCTTCATCCACTGATGAAGGGTGAAAAGGTCGCCCAGGCTCTTTACTTTCCCGTCAACACCTGCTTGCTTGAACATGCCCTTCACTTCCTTCTCGAATGCTTCCCCTGGGGTGCCGGTAAGAACATACTTGGGAAGCATTCCAAGACTTAAAGTAAATTCCGTAAGGGCCGTAACCACATCAGGATCTCCAAATATGGCTACTTTCTTACCATGATAGTGATAATGGCAGTCTACCATTATATCTACAACCTGACCCCTTTCCTCTTCAATTTCATACGGAACAGCCTTGCCTGTGACCTTTGAAACTGCCATAAGGAAATCATCTGTAGCCTTTATTCCTATAGGAGTCTTTAGCACTTTTACCGGCACCTTGCACTTTTTTTCCAGCTCAAAAGCTCCATCTGCCGATGCAAATCTGCCAAGGGCCAGGGTTGACATGGAATTTCCGGTATCAATAATCTCTTCTGCTTTTGTCCCGCCCGACGGGTACATCTCGTACTTACCGCTCATTGGTGCATCTACAACCCCGCTTGTATCCGGAAGCATTATGAATTCAACTCCCATCGTCTTGAGGAGCCTTTTAATTTCCCTCATGTCGGCAGGATTCACAAACCCCGGCAGTACATTGATTTTACCGTTTGCCGAATTACCTTTTGCCGAAAGGTATTTTATGAAGCCCTTTACCATATTTGAAAAACCGGTCACATGAGAGCCTGCATAGCTTGGAGTATTGGCGTGGACAACCAGCTTCCCTTCCGGCACCTGTGCCTGAGCTGCAAATGCAGGAATATCGTCGCCTATGGTTTCTGAAAGGCATGTTGTGTGCACAGCAATAATATCCGGATTATATATGGAAAACACGTTTTTTATTGCCGTTTTCAAGTTTGTTCCACCGCCAAATACGGCGGATCCCTCTGTAAATGAGCTGGTAGAGGCCATAATTGGGTCCCTGAAATTCCTTGTAAGATATTTCCTGTGATATGCACAGCAACCTTGTGAGCCATGGCTGTGAGGGAGACACTTGTGTACTCCCAGTGCCGCATACATTGCGCCTACAGGCTGGCAGGTTTTTGAAGGGTTTATGACAAGTCCGTTTCTATCGGCATATTCTTTGGGTGTATAGTCCAGCATTTAAACCACCTCCTCTATATAGCTGCCTTCAATCATTGGTTCCGTTTTCCACGGAGGCATAACATAGCCCCATGAAGGTGTGGTTAAGCCCATTGCTATATCTCTTGCAAATATCACCGCACCGTTGAAGCCCGAGTAAGGTCCGCTGTAATCGTAGGAATGAAGCTGCTTTGAGAATATTCCGGCTTTATGAGCAATGTATTTGTCTTTTATTCCCGAACAAAAGATATCCGGTTTTAAAAGCCTCAGTAACTCTTCCGTCTCATAATGGTTAAGGTCGTCGACAACAAGGCTTCCGTTAGGCATTTCTTTTATCATACCGGCGTAATAATTCAATGGAATTTCGTCCTTCAATTTTTCATATTTCTCTTTTGAAAGGAAAACCCTGTAATTCTGAGGATCAGCTTCAACCTCTATACTTTCAATGTTTTTACTGTCGCCGTCTTCCTTAATGAAGGGCAGAACCTCACGTCCCTCATAGTCATCCCTGTGAGCGAATTCATAGCCTGCCAGCACGGTTTCTATACCTAAATCCTTGAAAAGATGCTGGTAGTGATGCGCTCTCGAGCCTCCCACAAACAATGCGGCAGTTTTTCCTTCACACATTTTTTTATAATTTTCCAGTTGAGGACCAACTTCTGCAAGTTCTTCCGAGATAACCGCCTCTGTTCTGGCAGTCAGATCGGGATCGTCAAAGTACTTGGCCAGATCCCTTAAGGATTTTATAGTGCTCTTTATTCCGATAAAATTAACCTTGATCCAGTCCTGTCCGTATTTCGTCTTCATCATTTCACCAATATAATTGATCGAACGGTGGCATTGTATAACATTGAGGGTAGCCTTGTGTGCATGCTTCAATTCCCTTACTGTTCCATTCCCCGGGATTAGCGAAACAATGTCATAACCGATTTTCCTCAGTAATCTTTCTATCTCCCAGCCATCTCCGCCTATATTGTATTCACCCAGGATGTTTATGGCGTATTTTCCGACGGTTTTGTCTCCAGTTCCGATTATATGCCTGATAAGTCCGTTATTGGCAATATGGTGGCCTCCCGACTGGCTTACGCCTTTATAGCCTTCACAACTGAATGCCATTACCTTTATGCCGTATTCCTTTTCTGCCTGAGCAGCTACAGCATGTATATCATCTCCTATGAGACCCACCGGACAGGTAGAACAGATTGCTATGGTCTCAGGCTTGAATATTTCAACAGCCTCCTTAATAGCCTGCTTCAACTTCTTCTCACCACCGAAAACAATATCCCCTTCCTGCAGATCGGTAGAAAAACAGTAATTTAAGAAATTCTTTTCATCCCCGCTGGTACGACCCTTATTCCTTCTGGTCCCCCAGGTGTAAAACCCGCAGCCTATAGGTCCATGGGTTATGATCAGTGCATCTCTCAAAGGTCCTATTACAACACCCTTACATCCTGCGTAGCAGCATCCCCTGTTGGTTATTATTCCCGGAACCGTTCTTGTATTGGATGTAATGGTTTGTGGTTCCTCACAATCGCTTTGCTTTACCACGATATGCTCTTTTCTGTTTTTGTACACAGCTGCAGGGTATTTTTCCAGTATCTTATCCACGTTATGTTTCATATTTATCACCCCAATTTTTAACTAAATTGCCGCTTCTCCTGCCTCCCCGGTTCTTATTCTAACTGCATCCGTAATCGGCAGAACAAATATCTTACCATCCCCCGGCTTACCTTTGCTGTTTATCCTGACTATTATGTCGACTACAGTTTTGGCTTCTTCATCCTTCACCACAAGTGACAGTAATCTTTTAGGTATAAGCCGGTGACCCTCAGAAATATTTTCAGCCAGAACAGGAGAATTGACCTCCATTCCCGAAACCATGTTTTCAATCAACGAGAAGTCAACCTTCTTTTTGCCTCTCCCCAATACCTTGCGGCAGTTCAATGCGGGAAAACCTTCCACTAAAAGAGCTTCTTTGGTTTTATTAATCATATCCATCCTGATAACGGCCATTACCTCTTTCACAGGTATCCCCCCCTTACAGCTGATTTGTTCCCGAGCTGATGGTGTAAGCTTCCTCAACAGGGCTGACAAATATCTTACCATCACCGAAAGCTCCCTTTTCACCAGTCTTGGCATTTTTCATAATAATCTTGATTACATCATCCTTATCCTCGTCCTTTACAACCATCATAAGCATCTCTTTTGGAATTTCGTCATAAAATACATCTCCAACCTTGACGCCCCTTTGTTTTCCACGACCCATAACATCCATTTTTGTAACAGCCGGAAAGCCGGCATCACAGAGTTCGGAAAGTACAACACCCACTTTTTCGGGTCTTATTATTGCTCTAACCATTAACATGGATAACAACCTCACTTTCTCATTAATAATTAATTGTTTATCACAGGGATGCTTTTCAGTTATCCCAAAATACCGTGCTCCATCATAAGCTGTTCAAGTCTGTCCTGGGTCATAGGCTTCGGAATGACAAACATTTGATTGCCGTCTATGGCCCTTGCCAGTCCCCTGTAGGCATCAGCCTGAGGTTCCCCGGGAGCAAAATCGATTACTGTCTTTTTATTTATTTCAGCCCTTTATACAAGGTTATCTCTGGGAACAAAATAGATTAGCTGGCTTCCTATTTCCTTTGCAAAGTTCTCCAGAAGTTCCCTTTCATTATCAACCTTTCTGCTGTTGCATATTATGCCTCCCAAACGGGTACCTCCGGTATTTGCATACTTCTGTATGCCTTTACATATGTTATTTGCCGCGTACAGTGCCATGAGTTCACCGCTGGCAACAATATATATTTCCTGCGCCTTTCCCTCTCTTATGGGCATTGCAAAGCCGCCGCATACAACGTCACCCAGGACATCGTAAAAAACATAGTCCAGATCGCTGGTATAAGCTCCAAGGCTTTCCAGCATGTTTATTGATGTAATTATTCCTCTTCCTGCACACCCGACACCCGGTTCCGGTCCCCCTGATTCAACACATTTTATTCCGAAAGCGCCGATTTTCATGATGTTATCCAGCTCCACCTCTTCCCCTTCTTCCCTCAAGGTATCAAGGACGCTTTTCTGGGCAAGCCCTCCAAGTACAAGCCTCGTGGAATCAGCCTTAGGGTCGCACCCTACAATCATAACCTTTTTGCCCATTTCACCCAGTCCAACTGTCAGATTCTGCGTGGTAGTAGACTTGCCGATACCACCCTTTCCATAAATCGCTACCTGTCTCATAACCTTCAACCTCCATTTCTTGTTAATAAGTAGAATGTAAAATGGTAAAAAAACAAAAAGACGCCAAAATCATTATGATTTTGGCGTCAGGGCCATTAGATATAATTATCAATCTAAGGAATGTTATATCAATTATTTAATTATGAATTTATTATATATTGTATCTTGCAATTTGTCAATTATTTTAATAAATATTTACATGTTATATATCCATTTATGAATTTTTTATAATATACTCCTGCATTATGTGTACCCAACTTTTTATATATAAGGAGGTAATGCAAGGCGTAATAAATATTGACACCTTGTACATTTTTACCGGTGAATAAGTACGTATTGGTTACTTACCGGCAGCCATATATTTCAGGCTAAAATCTACCTCTGTTATTTGTGCTTTTGATTCTTTAATACAAAATCATCATTTTTTAGCTGAAGCGGCATTACCGATACAACGATATGTTTGTGCTTCAAAAGCTCCTTTTCAATAAATAACCTGGTATGATTATGAAGTATTGCATGCCACCAGGCCCTGACGGAAAACTGAGGAAGAATTACGGTAATCATATCTCCCTTCTGGTAATTGTATTCGGCAGACTCAATGAACTTCAGCAGCGGTTCAACCACTTTCCTGAAGGGTGAGTATTTTACCACCAGAGGTATATCCGTTTGCAGGAGGGCATACTTCTCCCTGATTTTTACAGCACTTTCCTCATCGATTGATACATTAAAAGCTACAACATTGTCCGATATGGTTTTGGCATACCTTAGCGCCCTGATACTTGCCTTATTCACACTCTCAACCGGAACTATTACACGATTTCTATATACATCCTTCTCAACATCTATTGTTTCCAGTTCCTCAGGAGCCATTCTGAGCTGCCGGGCTACAGCAGTGTAGTGTTTTTTGACTTTCATCATTAAAAAGATCAGTATGGGTACAAGGAATACTACAATCCATGCACCTTGCCTGAATTTTGTTATAGCAATTATTACAACCACAACAGCCGTCACAAATGCTCCAAACCCATTTATAAAAGCTTTAAGCCTCCAATGTTTTCCCTTGTTGCGAAGCCATCTTACAAACATTCCGGACTGTGACAGGGTAAACGATATGAAAACCCCGATAGCGTACAGGCCTATTAGCGAGGTTACATTGGCGCGGAATACCACTATCAGCAATATAGCTGCAGCAGATAAAAGGATTATTCCATTTGAGTAACTCAAGCGGTCTCCCCGCATACTCAGCTGTCTTGGTGCGTAGCCCTCCCTGGCTACTACAGACAGCAGAAGAGGGAATCCGGAATATGCCGTATTTGCGGCCATAGCGAGTATTACAAAGGATGAGGCCATTACAAAGTAAAACATCGGTCCTGCTCCAAAAATCTGTTGTGCTATTTGTATCAAAACAGTCTTTCCTTCCTCGTGTCCTGCGCGAAATGCATAGGAGAGTACCGATACACCGCCGAATAACAATATAACAAATGCCGCCAGCAGCAGCATAACCATTTTTGCATGCTTGACTGCCGGCTTTTTAAAATTGGGAACGGCATTGCTTACTGCCTCAATACCTGTAACAGCCGCACAGCCATTTGAAAAAGCATTCAGCATTATATATGTCATGGCAAAAAAGGAAAGCGCACCGGTGTCTACATGTTTTACAGGGGCTTCAGGCGGTACGTATCCGCTTTTTAGCTTTATAAAACCTGCAATCAGCATTGAAACAATTGCAAATATGAAGGCATATGCGGGAAGCCCGAAGGCTTTTGACGATTCCCTGATACCCCTTAAGTTTCCCAGGGTGAGAAGTACTACAATAACAACGCAAATCAATACGGTATACGGC
>Ga0073934_10011244_pt1 | contig 10883 bp, 9 predicted proteins | sample LarsenN4metaG_FD_76834 | JGI IMG/M metagenome (GOLD analysis project Ga0073934, IMG submission 76834) | Hot spring sediment bacterial and archeal communities from British Columbia, Canada, to study Microbial Dark Matter (Phase II) - Larsen... ...
TCTCGCAAAATATCTAGACAAATATTTACATTTGTTTTAATTCCCTTGGTCGCTCTATGGCTATATTCATTTGCTAAATTGCCAGAATTTAGGCAAAGTATATCAGCAAATGTCTCGGCTGAAAATTCATCAACACTCACTGCTAATGAAGTCAAAGCAAAGGACAATTATCTCAAGGCAATTAATCAAGCTAGACGTACAGCAAAACTGGCAAAGCTAGCACAATCTGAAGATGAATGGAAGATAGTTGTCGAAAATTGGGACGAAGCGATCGCTCTCTTAAAAACTGTACCATACACTAGCTCTAACTATGGCATGGCTCAGCAAAAAATTATACAATACCAAATTCATCGAGAATTTGCTCAGCAATATGCTACGGGTAGTAATTAAAGCATTTATAAAGTTTGTAGAAACTATAAAAAGTAAATTAAACTATCTGCCTTATATCATCTTTGTATCTAAATTCTTGGTAAAAACACTGAGGAAATAATTTTAGATATAAGGTTATATTTTATGCAACTGCTATGTTTTTAGCTCTTCACTACAATCATTTATGACACAAGTAAAAATTTTTGAACTTGCAAGACAAGGCGACGTTCAAGCCATTACGTCCTTGATGAACAGCCAACTACAGCTAAAAAATGTCACAGCAAAAGTTAGCATTAAGAATGGTTATTTACGGGTGAGATTGCAATCTAATCAAATACCAGATAAACAAAACTTGGTCAAGTACGTACGTCAAGAAATCATTGGTTTAAAGTCTGAATCTATTAAAAAAGTTAAAGTTGATGGTTTTCAACAAGGAAAAAGTTTTCCTTGTTGGAGTCAAGTACTAAATTTAGAATTACAACATAAATATACTCCCGCATCTTTAGGTAAGCAACCGACAAGTAATGTTTTAGTAGAAACAAAACAACTTAATAATATTAGCCTTAATAAATCTAATTTTAAACAAATGTTATCTTTTTTTCAAACAGAATTTAGTCTAAAATTTATAATTATACCTTTAGTTTTCATTAGTATTTATCTGATTGTAGAAAACTATCTATTTAAAAAAGAAGGATGTGTTGCTCAAAGCAATTTGCAAGATCAAGAAATAAATTATTGTAAATAAGAAGATTGATATAGTTAGATAGTTAGACTTTTTGGCGTTGCATATTTGCGGGATGATTTTATTTTCTCTTTTAATTGAAAAACTCAATTCTTGGCATTCTTGGCATCTTGGCGGTTCATTATTCATCCCCATTTTATGCAACGCCGACTTTTTATATATTCGAAATCATCTTATTAATATTTTTTTACATCATATTTTGATAATGGCAGAAACACAGCTATCATACCGAGTGAAGACAAAAGCCCAAAACAAGGGCTTTTTTAATTTTTGATCCCATGTATTCTCTTTTACTATAAATATATAATGCTTCTATAGATAGATGAATTTAATATATTAGAGTGTAGTTTTTAATTAATACAAAGATAATAATTCACATCTGGCAGCAATCTTAATAAATTTTTCGAGATTAAACCAATGGGACAATACAAATACTAAATTAAACAAGAATGATTATGAATATTTATAATCAAAAATCACCCTATAACAACTCAAATTATTTAGGACAAAAAACTTTAGAAACCCCGCTACCAAATAGTCAGCAGCAAGATCCACTGATTGCAAAAGCTTTGCAAAAAGAACAGTATATTGGTATTTTTAGCCTTGCGATCACTGTGATTGCAGCTGTCGGAATAATCAGTCGCCGAGTCGAATATGCTATTTTGTTTGCTATTTTTCTCAGCCTTACTCTTATTGCTGTATTTTTAGTGATATGAAACAAATAAATATCAAACACCCCTCTCCTTACCAAGGAGAGGAGAAAGGGGTGAGGTTTATTCATAGCATTTGCAAAATTTCTTTAGCGGCGCGATCGCACACTCCCAATTCTCCTATAGACCGTTGCATTTGTTGATAATCTGCTTGGATTTGCTGTTTACGTTCCTGGTTGAGCAAAAATTCCATTGCTGCTTCAATAATATTCTCTGGTGACGCTTGTTCTTGGATAAATTCTGGTACGATTCCCTTCATCACCATCAGGTTAACTGGTGAGGCAAAGGGAAAAGTTATTTTGAGGATATGACGAGCAACCCAGTAAGTAAAAGGACTGAGGCGATAAACAACCACCTGTGGCACTTTTAACAGGGCAAGTTCTAAATTTACAGTCCCACACTTAGTAATTGCTAAATCAGCAGCAGCGAGTACTTCTTGTTGTTGACCAGAAATTACAGTGGCTTGCAAACCATACCGTTGTATTTGTTTTTCTATTCTTTCTCGGTATATTTCTAGAGATAAGGGAATCCAGAAATGTACTTGCGGCAGTTTAGCTTGCATTATTTGTGCCGCTTGGAACATTACAGGTAAAAGATACTTGAGTTCTTGATGACGGGAGGCAGGTAAAAGTGCCACAGCGATCGCATCATCGGCAATTCCCAACTGTCTGCGTGCTGCTTCTCGGCTAGGAAATTGTTCTATTCTGTCTACAAGAGGATGACCTACCCAAGTAACTTTTGCACCTTTGTCTTGAAAGTAACGTGCTTCTTCAGGAAAAATAGCTAATAATTTATCACAAACATGAATAATTCGCTCTGTATTACCAAGAGTAATTGAAGAAACCCAAACTTGGGGAGCAATATAATATACAATCGGGACTTGCGGCATTTGGCGGCGAAGATAATTGCCGATACCAAGATTTGGCCCCATGTAGTCAATCAACACTACCAAATCAGGCGGGTTTTGCTTGAGATAGGCGATCGCCCGGCGCTGGACTTGCAGAGTTGGCAGTACAAAAGGTAGAGATTCTAACAGACCAAAAGAACCAATTTCGCTGGTGTTACCCAGTAAAATTGCTCCTGCTGCTGCCATTTTGTCACCTCCAAGGGCTACAATTTCTAGTTCCAACCCAGCAGCAATCGCTTGCTTTCGCAATGCTGCTACTAATAGCGACCCCTGCAAATCGCCGGACACTTCACCAGTACTAATAAATATTTGCATTTTGGAATTGGGTATGGGGGGAGTGTGGGGTGATGGGGTGATGTAGAGACGCGCTGTTTGAAGCGTCTGGGAGTGGGGGAGGTAAAAATCTCCCTTTGTCTCCTTTGTCCTCCTTATCTTCCCCAGTCCCCACTCCCTTATTTTCAAGACTCATCATCTCTACTGTTTGCTTTTCCTTTTCCAGGAATTAAACCGCGTCTTCCTGGCATTTGCGAAAGTAGGAGAAAACGACGCAAGTGCTGTAAATGTTCTGTATCTCCCAACAGTTCTAGTTCTTCTAAGGCATCTTTGAAAAGTAAATCTGAACGGTAGAGAATACGGAAGGCTTTTTTCAAGATTTGTAAGTCAGTAGCAGACAAACCAGCGCGTTTGAGTCCTACAAGGTTGAGCGATCGCAATCGCGTGGGATTTCCCTCGACCAACATATATGGAGGGACATCCCGGTCAATACGGCTCATTCCTCCTACCATTGCGTGCTTACCAATATGCACAAATTGATGGATACCCAGAACTCCACTGATTGTTGCTCGTGACTCAATATGAACATGACCTGCGATCGCTACCGCATTGGAAATAGTCACAGAGTCTTCAATCACACAGTTATGTGCCACATGGACGTAAGCCATCAGCAGATTACCGTTACCAATCATCGTGGCTTCACCTAAACCAGTAGCACGGTTAATGGTCACGTATTCGCGAATGCGATTGTCGTCACCAATTTTGACCCAGCTAGTTTCACCAGTGTATTTTCGGTCTTGGGGTTCCATACCAATGGCAGCCCCCGGAAAAATTTGATTTCGCGCTCCGATTTCCACAGGCCCGTCCAGCACTACATGAGCGCCAATTGTAGTGTCAGGACCTACTTTCACATGCCCACCAATCACAGCATAGGCACCGACTTCCACTGTCGGGTGCAGCTCCGCGTTAGGATGAATTACAGCAGTTGGATGAATAAGCGTCTTCAAGGGTGCATCTCCAGAACAGTAAGCGTGCTAAGTTTTTTGCCAGACGCGCCATAAAGCGTCTGAGTTCAGTAGCCGAAAGCATCAAATTGGTACAGGTGTGAGGGCAGTGAATATGTGGAAATCAGACTGTAACAGTTGTTGTTTATTGTTGCTGATATCCCTAATACAAAATTTTGTAGAGGCGCTTCACGGTAATGCCTCTACCACGAGAATAAATTTTTAGCTTGCGAGGGAAAACATTAATTCACCTTCAGCAACTAACTGACCGTCAACCTCGGCGCGAGCTTGCATCTTACCGAAACGACGTTGTTTTATCCATAACAGTTCCACAGTCATGAGCAGTTGATCACCGGGAACAACTTGGCGACGGAAACGGACTTTATCTATACCAGCGAATAGAAAGAGTCCGCCTTCCAATTGTGGCACTTGTGTCATTACGACACCACCAACCTGGGCCATTGCTTCTACGATCAGCACACCTGGCATAATTGGACGTCCCGGAAAATGCCCTTGAAAATGGGGTTCGTTAATTGTGACGTTTTTAATGCCAACAGCTCGTTTCCCGGGTGTGTAGTCAATAATTTTGTCTACAAGTGCAAAGGGATAGCGATGTGGTAGAAGTTTTTGAATTTCTTCCGCTGTGAATGAAACTTTTGTTTCACAGTTACTTGTAGTGGAATGAACTGGCTGCTCCTGGGTAGGTGCTGATGTGGGGTTATCGGTAGAATTTACTTCGGTGACAGTAGCCATTGATGGGTGGGGTTGATTTTTAGTTGTGGTCTTGTAGGTAATTGAATTTAATTTAGTTGTTAGTTATTGGTTGTCCAAACAACCACCAACTTTCAACAAAGAACAAAATTAACGCAATTCCCAAATTTTCTGTGCCAGTTGCACGTGTAAATTGTGGCTGGCTTTGTACGCCAAAAAATGAGCATGGGGGAAAGGCCCTATTAAACTCAAATCTCCTACTAGATCCAAAATTTTATGACGTACTGGCTCATTTGCAAATCTTAATGGTGGATTTAGCCAACCATCAGGCCCACACACAAGAGCATTTTCTAAGCTTCCACCCTTAATTAACCCGGATTTTCGCAGGTATTCAATTTGATGTAGTAAACCGAAGGTACGGGCAGGGGCAATTTCTGTGATGAAGCTAGCATCAGACTTTCCTGGTTCAAAACTTGGAGACCAACTGTGCCATTGATTACCAATAGCAGGAAGTTCAAAATCAATGCCGTAGGTAAAGCGAGTACTTGGTGCAGGGAAAGCGCAAACGAAAGCATCATCCTGACGTACCCATATCGGCTCATTGATGAACAAAGCCTGAGATTTTTTAGTAGAGGTTTGCGGTATTAATCCCACTTGGGTAATACTTTCTACCCATACCTTTGCCGAACCATCCAACAGTGGTACTTCTGGACCGTCAATTTCAATACGGGCGTTATCTACACCCACACCCGCCAATGCAGCCAATAAATGCTCTACTGTCCGAACACTTTTCTCATCTTTACCTAACTGAGTTGACAAAACAGTTTGACTAACGGCAGGTACTTGGGCTGGAATAATTGGAGTGTTGGGCAAATCTACTCGTACAAAGTAACGTCCACTGTCTACCCCGGCTGGTAGTATCCGTACTTGGGTAGTTACACCACTATGCAGTCCCACTCCGGTGAGAGTAATTTCAGATGCGAGGGTTTGTTGCATAAAATTAGGTCAAGGGTCAATTGTCTGAGAAATCTGGACTATTGACTACTTAGAATCTTTCCCCAATACCAAAATTGATACGGCTATCTCCTTGATCGTTGAAGCCGTAGTCTATGCGGATGGGGCCAAGTGGTGACTGCACACGCACACCAAGACCATAGCCGTAGCCACTACCGCTTTTATCGAGTAAATCTCCAGCCTCTGTTTCCGTTCCCAAGTCAGTAGCAGCATCAAAAAATAGAGCGCCGCTAACTACGGAGAAAACAGGGAAGCGATACTCAACTGTGGCTTGCAAGAAACTACTACTACTAGCTAATGCACCCTCTTCATAGCCCCGAACAGAGTTACTTCCACCCAAAGTAAAAGCTTCGTAGGGAGGTACATCACCAAGTATGGTTCCTCCTTGGACATTGAAAGCAATAGTTTGTGCGCCTTTGGTAAAGTTAGTGAATCTTACGGGAAGATAGTAGCTATAGCTACCCCGTACCTTACTCATGAAGATATTACCTAGTCCTACTGGTACGGACTGTTCCAAGCCTAAGCGGAAGAAGGAACCTCTAGTTGGTTGCAAAGCATTGTCACGTTTGTCGCGCACTGCTGCTAATTGCAATGTCAGCAAGTCATCTTGACCAGTTCCAGATTCGGTCAGTTCAATGATTTTTGTAGGCTGGTCATTTTCATATATTGTTCCTTCCTCTCTGATATTACCGTCAGAATCACGAGTGGAAACTCGTTGATATCTTATACCAGCTGAAGCTGTCCATTCTGCACGTTCATAAGGATTTTTAGACAAAGGACGGCTAAAGTTGATACCACCACCTAAACGTAAAATCCGAGGTGTATCACCATCGTCTTCACCTGGTTGAAAGGTTTCGATGTTATCGTCTTTTCCTTCAAAAATCAATGAAATGGAGCGACTACGGAAAAGGTTTGCCGTATAAGAAGTTCGATATGGGTCTCCAGCTATCCAAGGATCTGTAAAGCGGACATCAAACAGCAATTCCCGTTGACCAACTTCTAACTCAGCCCCCAATTTTTGGTTTCTACCATTCAGGTTTTGCTCTTGATAGCTGATAGTACCAAACAATCCACTCGCAGAACTAATACCTGCACCGGCGGCGATGGAACCGCTGTTACGTTCCACTACGTTGACTTGGACATCCACTTGGCTGGGGTTAGTACCAGGGTTGAGGGAAACATTTACATCTTCAAACAGTCCTAGACCGTAGACCCGTTGTAAGTCTCTTTGTATGATGTTGCGGTTAAATACTTGTCCGGGCTTCAATTGTATTTCCCGTGTAACAATATACGGCTGCGTCCGTCCTCTAATCGGTTTTCCGTCTTTGTCTGTTTCTTGACCTTCTTTATTACGATATTGGACACTAATATCTTCTACGACCCCTTCTGCAACAGTGAGGGTGACAACTCCATCAGGTGATACCTGTGGTGAACCAACTACTTGTGCTAATACGTAGCCTTGGTCTTGATATACCTTAAGTAACTGTTTAATGCCTTCTTGTAACTCACGTAAGTTCAAGATTCTTCCATACTGGTTGCTAAAGATTTGATTAACAGTATTTGGAGGTAGTACGGAAGGTACATTTGTACCAGGATTAGCGTCAATTCTGACTTGACTGAGGGTGGGATTTAACTGAACTAAAAATGTGACTCGTACCCCTAATGGTGTATCTTCTGGCACTGCTTGTACATTGGAGAAAAAGCCAGTAGCAAAGACGGAATTAATATCTTCTTGCAGTTGTGATCGCGTTGTCGTCCGTCCTGGTTGAGTCCGAATTACCCCGTAAACTTGGTTTTCCTGTTCTGCTGGTAGTGGTTGTCCAGTCTCCGTCCTAATCACAACCTCTGATACTAATACGCGAGGTTCTGCTTCTGTTGTTGGTTGTTGTTGGTTGGTTGTTGGTTGCTGTTCAGTATCTGGTTGTTGGTTGGTTGGTGGTTGATTGATTAATGGTTGTTGGTTGTTGGTTGGTTGTTGATTCGTTGGTGGTTGTTGATTCTGGGAAGGTGGTTTTTGATTATTGGGAGGTTGAGTGTTCTGAGGAACAATCGTGGGAGAATTCTGTGCAGTTTTTGGGGTTGTTGATGTTATGGTCTGGGGTGTTGTTTTTAGTGCTGACGCCCCGGGAGTGCTAACAGAAACTTGTTGATTGGTTGTCTGTGTTCTAAGTGTTGTTGGCTTTGTTTTTGGAGATAATTGTATATTTTTTGACTGATTTTTAGTTAATCTTGTTAACTCTAGTGTCGTCTCTTTTGCTGAAAATACTTCAAAAACTTCTTGTTCTGGACTTGCTGTTGATGTTGTATCTTGAACAGTTTGTGTAGTATTTGGAATAGTAAAAGTTGGGATTGTTACCTCTTGTGTTGTATCAGTAGTTGGCAATCCCGCAACAACTTCTTGGTCTTGATTCGTTGTCGGTACAACAACATCTGCTGTTTTTTTTGAATTATTTGCGGTTTGCGCGTTAGCATGAAGCGAACCGCCCAGAGGTGTGGCGATCGCCACCATTGTCATTAAAACTGGAGATAAGCGCATTTTATTTTGATTGTTCTTCACTTCCACGCACCATCAAAGAAAGATTTTGCTTTATGTCAAAGTTAGTTGTTGGTTGTTGGTTAGTAGTTAGTAGTTAGTAGTTAGTAGAGACGCGAGGAACATCGCCTCTGTACATTAGTAGTTAGTGGTTTACTCCTCACACTCCTCACACTCCTCACACTCCCCCCACCTCCCCAATACCCACTACCCTTTTTCCACTGCTTCTAGCACTCTTGTTAAAACCTCCTGGTAAGCATCCTCAACATTACCTAAGTCCCGACGAAAGCGGTCTTTATCTAGTACACGACGGTTAGGGTCATCCCCTGCGGATACGTCCCATAAACGACAAGTATCGGGACTAATCTCATCTGCTAGTAGCAACTGCTGTTGTGAGTCCAAACCAAATTCTAGTTTGAAGTCCACTAAGGTAATGCCACACCCCTGGAAAAACTCTTTGAGAAATTCGTTAATTTGCAATGCAAGATGGATTATACTGTCAACTTGTTCCGGAGTTGCTAATTCCATCAGCAGTATGCGATCGCGAGTCAACAGAGGATCTCCCAATTGGTCATTTTTGTAATAAAACTCCACCAATGGCATCTTGAGTACAGTTCCCAGTGGTAATCCTGTTTGTTGACAAAGGCTACCCGCAGCAATGTTCCTGACAACCACTTCCAATGGCAATATTTTTACTGCCTTGATCCGCATTTGGTTGGGAGCAGGACTTTCAATAAAGTGAGTCTTGACACCCCGGGCTTCTAGCTGTTGAAATATTTTACTAGAGATGATATTATTTACAGTCCCTTTGTTTTGGATACTACCGCGTTTTTGAGCGTTAAATGCTGTCGCATCATCTTTAAAAACAGCCAGTAAAATTTCCGGGTTATCCGTAGGGTAGATAATTTTGGCTTTACCTTCGTAGAGCTTGGTTTGGGCAGTCATGGCAGGTAGTAAATTTAGGTTCAATGGCTGGCTTGTATGCATTTAAGCTTAACCATTTTATCTTTTGTTTTTAACCATTAGTCATCAGTGCAATACCTAAGTAAAACTGTTGACCCAAGATAGATGCACAAATTAAGGGCGCGAATTTAACATAGATTATGTGTTGTTTATATTCCCAGAAGTCGTAGCTATTTGTCACAAAAAAATAAATAAACTAAATGTATAAATTAATACAAAAAACTAGACTATTAATTCAAAGTTCAATACGATTGTTATTTAGCAGAAATTGTGAAAGTTCGGCAAAATTACTCAAAACTAAATAATGAATCTTTGCCAAAATTGACATTGGCAAGTATTTAGATAAAGTTTAAACAGTAAAGAAAAAAACAATCCTCATTAACCTTTCTCCTTTACCCGTTCCCAGATTTTGAGATCGATATAAGGATTGTAAATTGTTAGTTTGTGATTAAAAGCAATGAAGAAGGTAAAAATTGGATAAAAAATGCCTAACAAAGATGATTTTCTTTATCCCCGGGGTCGCTACTACGGTCAGGTCAAGCCAGAAAATTTGGTATTTAATGCTAATCTACAGGAATTTGCCCAAAAAGTCAGTTATATCTGCAATCTGGAGACAGCCGGTAAGATATCTCCTGATGAGGCTTATGAGAATATCAAGGAGCTTTGGAAAAATTTGAAACAAGCGAAAAAACAGTTAAGAATTGGTGAAAACCCTTTCCGAATGGATGATGATGGTAATCAACCAGAGTAGTTAATTAGTCATGAGTTGTTAGTTAGTCACTGCGCTACCGTGTCCCCCGTCTCTCAATTTCCTTATTTATTCATCATTGTCCAAACTCCATCCCAAGAGTTTGGTAGACTTTGCTTGAGGTAATTACGAGCGCGTTCCAAATGAATACCAACGACCTGATCTATTGGTCGGATTCTTTTTGCTGCTTCAAAGTAGACGATCGCACTCTCAAAATTACGGTTGAGATAGGCGTTCCGTCCAGCATGGTAGAAAGAGAGGAATTCGTGGGTTGTGGCGTCTAGAGGGGTAGCGCGATCGCCTATTAATTCATAAATATTTACAGCTTGGTGTTTACCTTTAACCCGAATTTTATCTAATTCGCGCACCCAAATGCGATCGCGGCATAATTGGTAAGTAAATTCACTGATAATAATATCACAACCATATTCTTTTGTGATCGCTTCTAAACGCGAGCTTAGATTGACACCATCACCGATGACTGTATAATCCATGCGTTTGTGAGAACCGATATTACCGGAAACTACTTCCCCGGAACTAATCCCAATACCAATATGAATTTTTGGCTGTTCTTGAATCACGCGTCGTTGGTTAAATTCTTCTAATCGCTGTCGCATTTCCAAAGCAGCTTGCACAGCTTTCCAAGCATGATTTTCCGTAAGCGGGAGTGGCGCACCAAACACCGCCATTAAAGCGTCGCCAATAAATTTATCGAGAGTACCTTCGTGGTTAAATACCGCCTCTACCATCGTTTCAAAATACTGGTTTAGCAGCGATACCACCTCAGCCGCACCGAGATTTTCTGTCAGAGTGGTGTAACCTCTAATATCAGAAAACAAAATGGTGACTTCTTTGCGTTCACCCACCATTAAAGCATCTTCTCCCAATGCCATAACTTGTTCAGCGACA
>Ga0073934_10011245_pt1 | contig 10883 bp, 1 predicted proteins | sample LarsenN4metaG_FD_76834 | JGI IMG/M metagenome (GOLD analysis project Ga0073934, IMG submission 76834) | Hot spring sediment bacterial and archeal communities from British Columbia, Canada, to study Microbial Dark Matter (Phase II) - Larsen... ...
CTGATCACGTTGCCAGTGCGCGGCATTCGAGTGCTGATGGGCAGGAGTGTTCCGGTGCGGAGGTAGGCGTATCGCTGCACTTCGCGCGCCGCCAGGGTAACCAGGGGTGGCGCGCTAGCCGGCCGAACGACTGTAGCTGAGGCCGCCGTGCTTTTGGAGGTTATGAACTCGGGGAACAGCAGAATGAGCGAGGCGAGCGAGACATTGACCTGGGCCATAAGGATCGCGGAGGTGACTGAGTTGCAGGTGGTCATTGGTATGCATGCCAGACAACTCTGTCCGGGTGCGGTGGGTCAATGCCAAAAATGCCCCCACCAGCGACTTATCAAGCCCACGAAGGCCCCCATCACCCTGGCACACAGTCTTACGAGTCCTTCCGCCAGGCGGTGACCTTGGAGACACTGGTTTAATGCGAACCCAACACGGAATACCCTATACGCCACACGATCGAGGCGGGCTTTCGCCGGTTGTAACCTGCTCTTTAGGCGCGTCTTGAGGTGAACGCCGAATAGTGAGAACTGCGGTCTCTAGAAATGTATTCTCCAGGCCATAAACACAAAGCATTCGGCTTGCCCGCGGTCTTCGTTTGATTGGCATTTCAAAAAAAAGTTTTGAATTCTGCGGACTCTGAAGTAACGTTCGCGTAACAAAACCCGCAGGCAGCAGCGCGCTTCGACCACGAATGAAATGGCGTGCGGATGTCGGCGGGATGGCAAGCAACCCGACGCCTGTGGCACTCTGTAGGTTTGAGTGGCAACTTTTTCGTCGGTTAGAATGGTCTGCCTGGTGGGACGCCAGGCAGGCGCTGGCTAACCGGCGAAGGAATCTGGTTGTTCGTAAGCATCCTTCAGTTGAGAGGTATTCCATAGTCTGAAAACCCGGTATGAAAATCAGCACACACCATCGTATTCACCGATTATTGAACGTTGCCCTCGGAGTCCTGGTCCTGCTGGGATGCCTTGACTCGCTGAAGGCGGCGATGCTGGTTCCCTTCAGCTCGCCCAACTGGCGGTTGAAAAAGGGACTTGCGGAGGCCTCCACCCCCATTGAGGCCTGGCGTTCTCCAACCTACGACGATTCGAGTTGGGCTATGGCTCCAGCCCCATTCTGGTACGGCGACACGCGAACCGGTGGCACGCAGTTAACCGATATGATCAACAGTTACTCGTGCGTTTTCCTGCGAACGAAGTTTGTGGTGGATAACCCGACTAACATCAACGCCATCCAACTCAGCTACTTCATTGACGACGGTTATGTCATGTGGATCAACGGTGTCGAGGTATCTCGTTTCCAGGTATCCGATCCGCTCACGATTTCCACCCTGGCGGGCAACCAGGCCTCAGATCCCGCCCCCACCGTCCAGACTACACTGCCCACTCCGGTGACGAATTACCTGGTTGCTGGCACCAATGTGTTGTGTGTTCAGGTGTTTAATACCACCCTCAATAGCAGCGACTTGGGATTCGATTGCCAACTGATCAGCCTCGCCCCCGACCTGGTGGCTCCGAGCATAGCCAGCCAGTCACCGCCGGCGGGCGTGGTGCTAAGTCACACCAATAACCTTACCCGCATCACCGTTGATTTTAGTGAAGCCGTGGTGGGTGTGGATGCCTCAGATTTGCTTGTCAACGGCGTGCCCGCCACCGGCCTCAGCGGGTCAGCGGCAACGTACACCTTCACTTTCCCACAGCCTGAGTTCGGAACGGTGAGTATCACCTGGGCGCCCGGACATGGCATTGCAGACTATGGGATTCCGCCGAACGCTTTTGATGGCGCAGCTCCCGGTAACACGTGGCAATACACCTTCGTGGACAGCGAACCTCCCGTCGTGGTAAGCACAATCCCTGCGACCAATACTACTGTCCGAAGTCTTACCCAGGTTGAGGTTCTTTTCAGCGAAGGGGTTACCAACGTAGATGCCAGTGATCTGCTGGTGAACGGGACGGCGGCGACCAATCTTATCCTGCTGGGACCGGATCAGTATCTGTTTCGCTTTGCCCAGCCCGCAACCGGCGCGGTCACTGTGGCATGGGCACCCAACCATGGGATTACCGACCGGGCGCAGCCGCCCAACCCGTTTGCGGGGGGAGAGTTGTCCTACACACTGGATCCGCAGGCGAGCTTTGCTGATGTGCGCATCAACGAAATCGTTGCCTCCAATCGTCGAGGGCTGGCCGACGAGGACGGGGATCGTGAGGATTGGATTGAGATCTTCAATGCGGGCAACACGGCGGTGGACTTGAACGGGTGGCATCTTACGGACGACGCCTTTAATCTGACTAAGTGGGTGTTCCCGGCAGTGAGTGTGTCGGCAGGAGGTTATTTGGTGGTTTGGGCTTCGGAAAAGAACCGCCGGGTCCCTGGGGCACCCCTGCATACCAATTTCAAGCTGGAAAAGAGTGGAGAGTATCTGGCGCTAGTGCTGCCAGATGGTTCGAATGTGGTGTCGAGCTTCTCGCCGGTTTACCCGGAGCAATTTGACGATATCTCCTATGGACGGGATCGGATTGATCCGCAGATTCTAGCCTACTTTTCCACCAACACCCCCGGGGCGATGAACAGCGCCAACGCGGCAGGGCTGGGAGTTGGTCCAGAGGTCCAGTTTTCGCGCAAGAGCGGAACCTTCCGAAACGCTTTCACCCTGGAACTGGCAGTGCCGGAGCCCGGTTTCGTCATTCGTTACTTCCTGGTGACCAACGCGGCCACCGCTGCTGCTGTGGACGTGCCCAGTGCAACCAACGCTCTCTACACCGGCCCCATTCCCATCTCAGTGACAACCCAGGTTCGGGCTCGTGCCTATCCTACAGGTGCAGGTTACTTCCCGGGGCCTGCCAGCAGCGAGACCTACATTCAAATTGACGCTGGGGCGGCGGCCTTTACCTCCGACCTGCCCGTGGTGATCTGGCATAACTTCGGTGGGGGCATACCGCCGTCGGCGGTGACGTCGCCCAACGCCGTGGGCGTGTTCATGTTGTTTGACACCAACAATCCCAGCGGCGTGACCAGCTTGACGAATCCTCCCGTGATCGCCACACGAGGCGGTGCGCACGTGCGCGGATCCTCCACGGAGGGATTCGCCAAACGCAACCTGGGCATTGAGTTCTGGACAGAGGTCAATCGCGAAGATCGCGATTTGGAAGTTCTCGGGATGCCTGCGGACTCGGATTGGGTGCTCTATGCGCCCAACCAATTCGACCGCAATTACCTGCACAACCCGGTGGCGATGGAGTTGGGCCGCCAGATGGGTCATTGGGCGCCGCGAACACGCTTTGCAGAGTTCTTCTTTAATACATCTGGCGGCGTGGTGACCTACCCCACCACCGCAGGCGGCAACTACAATGGCGTCTACGTGCTCATGGAAAAGATCAAGGTCAACAAAGACCGTTTGAACATTGCCCGGCTCGATGCCCAGGACACAAACAGCGTCACGATTACCGGCGGCTACAGCCTGAAGATTGACCGCGCCAATGACACCGATGATGTGAACAACTTCTTGCCAGGTACCTGGCCAACGGGCCGCTTCCCGTGGATCACCTCCAGTCACGCCGGGTGGAACACCCAGCCGATCATTTTCCACGATCCCGATGGCGTCATGATCGGTTCCAGACCGGCGCAGCGGAATTGGTTCATCAATTATATCAATGAATTTGAAGCCGCGCTGACCGGGCCAAGCTGGACCAACCCGGTGACCGGCTACCGTGCTTATATTGACGAAATGCAGTGGATCGAGAACCACATGTTGAACATCTTCACTTTCAACGTGGACGGTTATCGTTTGAGCGGATATTTTTACAAGGAACGCGATGAACCTGGCCAGCCCAGGAGTGGCAAGCTGAAGCAGGGGCCGTTGTGGGACTTCGATCGGTCTCAGGGGACGGGGGCTGTGGATCCACGACCGTTCAATCCTCGTCAGTGGAAACGCCCCATCACAGGGGACCAAGGCACCGATTTGTTTGGCAATAACGACAATACCACGGGCACCCGGCTTGGAGTGCGGTGGTGGTGGCAGATGTTTCACGATCCGGATTTTTGGCAAAACTGGGTGGATCGTTGGCAGGACCTGCGCGATGGCGGCATCTGGAGCACTACCAATGTGCTGGCGATCATTGATCGCTTTGCCAACGAGGTGCGCCAGGCACAACCGCGCAATGCGCAGCGCTGGCCCAGTGGTGACTCGGTTGGCACACCCAATACCGGCACACATTCTTACGACGGTTACTCCCATACGTTCACCGGCACCTATCAAGGGGATGTGGACTTCTTGAAGCGCTGGTGGACGGATCGGCTTGATTTCGTTGAGACCAACTTCCTGAAGCGTCCGCTCCTGAGCATCCAGGGCGGTCCGGTGGCCCCCAATACGGTGGTGACGATTTCCTCCGCGGATGGCAAACCCGGCACAGTAACTTATTACACGCTGGACGGGACCGACCCGCGACTGCCCGGTGGAGCGATTGCGCCCGGGGCCCTTTCCGGGACCGCTCCTTTCACGGTGACGATAACGCAAAACCGCCGGTTGTTCGCGCGGAACTATAACCCAAACCATGCCAACCTGACCAACGCCTCGCTGACCGCCGTGGGAGGCAATCCCCCAATCTCGACGCCATGGTCGGGAGCATCCATCGCCACCTACGTGGTTTCCACCCCGCCTTTGCGCATCACAGAGATCATGTACAACCCCGCGCCGCCGCCGGCCGGAAATACCAATGACTCGGACAACTTCGAGTTCGTGGAACTCTCGAACACGGGCGGGATTGCAATCAGCCTGATCGGATACCGGTTCACCAATGGTATTTCATTCGAATTCACAGCGGCCAGCGCCATCACCAACCTGGGACCAGGCGGCCGGGTTTTGGTTGTCGCTAATCGAGCGGCATTCGTTTCGCGGTATCCTTCGCTGGCTGGCCTGGTTGCGGGACAGTATTCGGGGAATCTGAACAATGCAGGCGAACGCATCGCCCTGGTCGGCCCATTGATGGAGCCGATCCACGACTTTGTCTATGACGATGACTGGTATCCCACCACAGACGGCCTGGGGTTCTCCCTGGTGGTGGTCAATGAAAGCGCCCCTCTGAACGCATGGACCAATGCCAGCCACTGGCGGCCAAGTGCGTTTGACGGCGGTTCTCCGGGCGCCTCAGACCCCGCTCCTGTCACCGTACAACCCATCATCATCAATGAGATTCTGGCCCATCCGGTGACTGTCGGTTACGACGCCATCGAACTTTTCAACCCCAATGCCACCCCTGTGGACGTTGGCGATTGGTATTTGTCGGACGACCCCAACACTCCACGGAAGTATCGCATTCCTGGGGGCACCACTCTCCCTGCATCAGGTTATCTGGTCTTCAATCAGGCGACCAGTTTCGGCGCCAGTTTTGCCCTCTCGGCCAACGGGGACGAGGTCTACCTGGCATCTGGAGACAGCGCGGGACGACTGACGGGGTATCAGCAGGGATTTGACTTTGGCCCCTCGGCCCTTGGTGTGACGTTCGGGCGTTACACGAACAGTCAAGGGGTCGTGATGGAGGTGGCGCAGAGTGCAAACACGCTGGGTGCGGCCAATGCCTATCCCATGGTTGGGCCGGTGGTGATCAGCGAGATCATGTACCGTCCGCCACAGTTGAGTGTGGCCGGGGTCCTGACGGAGAACAAACGAGACGAGTTCATCGAGATCCGCAACATCAGTGGTAACCCTGTTGCCCTGTATGACCCGGCGGCGCCACAAAACGTCTGGCGTTTGCAGAGCGGGGTGGAGTTTGCGTTCCCCTCGAATGCGGTACTGCTTCCAGGCGGGGTGGCCGTCATCGTGGGCTTTAATCCAGCTACGGCTCCTGCCACACTGGAGTTGTTCAAGGCGCGGTATGGAATCACCAATGACGTGCTGATTTATGGGCCGTTCTCGGGGGATCTGGACAACTCTGGCGAGCGGCTGGAGTTGCGACGTCCCGGGACGGTCAACCCCTCGACAGGCCTTGCGCCGATGGTGTTGGTGGACCGGATTGACTACGGAGCCACCAATCCGTGGCCAGGAGCAGTTGCCGACGGGACTGGGAACAGCCTGCAGCGCGTGTCTTTCACGGGCTTTGGTAACGATCCGACCAACTGGACGGCTGCCGGTGCGTCCGCGGGACGAGACCGTACGCCGGGCAGTCCACCCGCCATTAGCCAGGCGCCGCAGGATTACGTGGTGGTAGAGGAGGGGACTGCGGTCTTCCAGGTCGGGGTTTCCGGAACAGGGCCTTTCCTATATCAATGGCTATGGAACGGAAGGCCGATTGATGGGGCATTTGGCTCGACGCTTGTGCTGACCAACGTGCAGTTGTATCAGGCGGGTTCCTACTCGGTGTATGCTTTGAGTGACAGCGGTTCAGCTTTGAGCCCGCCTGCTCAACTGACCGTGAGGCCCCTGCCGGTCTTTACCTTGCAGCCCCTTGGAACCAACATCGTGGCGAGCAATACCTTCACGCTACGGGTAGCCGCGGCCGGTACAGGCCCGGTGCGTTACCAATGGCAGTTTAATGGGGCCAACATCCCCAGCGCCACCAACAGCACTTACTCGGTGACAAATTGTCAGTTGATCCACGCCGGTTCGTACCGTGTGCTGGCCACCGATGATGTGGGGACACGGGCGAGCCAGGTGGCCGAGGTTAATGTGTTGATTCGACCGACCATCATCCAACAGCCCAGAGATCAGGTGGTCCGTGTGGGCGACCCGGCGGTGCTCACGGTCGTGGCTGCTGGCCAGGAGCCTTTCTGGTATCGCTGGCGCCGGAACAACTCCACGCTGGTGTGGCCCGGCGAGGCATCGCTGGTCTTTTCGAATGCCGTTCTGACGAACGGCGGCAATTACGACGTGGTCATCACCAACCTTTCAAGTGCCATCCTTGGGGGCCAGGCCTTGAGCGCGCGCGCCAGGCTGGTGGTGGTGGATGTGCCGCAGGATCAAGCGGTGTCGGCGGGCAGCGACGTCAAGCTCACGGCGCTGCTTGGAGGCCCCGTGACGTTCACCAACCGTTTCGCGTGGGTCTTCAATGGGACGAACATCTTGCGCCTGGGTACCAACATCGCAGGCGGTGCATTTACTGTTTTCACAAACGAGCTGGTGTTGACCAACTTTACAGCCGAGATGGCCGGGACCTATTCCTTCTTCTATTCTAACGCGGTTCCCACGACCAACCCGCCGCCCTACACCAATTTCTATCTGCCGCCGACGGCCTTTTCGTTCAACCTGACCGTGGGTGCGGCAGACAGTGATGGCGATGGCATGCCAAACGACTGGGAACTGAGCCACGGCCTTAATCCGAACGACCCGGCAGACGCGGGTGCCGATGGGGACCAGGACGGACTGACGAATTTGCAGGAATACCTTGCGGGAACTGACCCGCAAGATGCCGGCAGCACTCTGAGACTGGTTATCGCCGGACAACAGCCCGCGGCAGGGGTGGCGTTTGAATTCGTGGCGATGTCCAACCGCACCTATCAGGTGGAGTATTTGAACCTCCTGGGGGGTGGCTTCTGGAGCAACCTCCAACAGGTCGGATCAGCCCCCACCAATCGGGCCGTGCAGGTCATGGATACCCCGGCGCTCGAAGGCCAGCGCTACTACCGTGTGCGGACGCCGGCTCCGTGAGGTCTGGCGGGATTCCTGGCGGCATCACGGATTTACAGCCCGGTCCGCCCTGGCGGTGGGCCGGGCTTCTCTTGACTGCGCATTCGTCTCCTCTGACAATTCTGCAAATGATTCGCCGTTTTCTCGGGTCAGTGATCATCACGCTCCTAGGGGTGATGGCCGGTATTGTCGCGTCAAGCCATGGAGCTGAGGGGGAGCCCTATATTGTCGTGCAGCCATCCAACCTGGTTGTGCTTCCAGGAGAGCCGGCCTTGTTTGCTGTGCAGGCTCAGGGCGTCGCGCCGTTGCAGTATCAGTGGCGCCGGGACGGAGTGCCCATACCCGGAGGCACGAATCAATCGTATCTCTTGCCGGCAAGCGGGCAGTTGGATGATGGGGCGGTGTTCTCGGTTCTTGTATCCAATCCGCTGGGCACAGTGATCAGCAGCAATGCCGTGCTGCGAGTTGACCCCGGGGTTTTGACAACGAACACCGTGAGGTTGGTCGCTTTCACCAACCTCTGGCGTTACAATCAGTCAGGAGTGGATCTGGGAACTACCTGGACGAACCGCACTTACAACGACAGCGGGTCGGGATGGTCCGGGGGGCTTGGAGTCTTCGATGTGAAATCCAGCGGCGCACGGACCACAGTGGCTGGCGAGCCAGTCGGGACGCAGCTTTCCCTAGGGCCTCAACCCGCGGTGAACAACATCAGCGTCTATTACTTCCGCACCCGCTTCACGTTTGTTCCAACGAACCAGGCGAGTGTCACACTAAGGGCCAGAGCGATTATTGATGATGGAGCTGCGCTCTATTTGAATGGCCAGCAGTTGTTTCGCGCAGGGCTGGCGGATGGCGCGCTGGGGAGCGATTGGGCGAACCGCACCGTTGGGGATCCGGTTTATGAAGAATTCGAGGGCCTTCCATCCGCCAGCCTGATTAGCGGCGAGAATGTTCTGGCGGCGGAACTGCATCAGGTCAACGCGACCAGTTCGGACGCTACGTGGGGTGTGGAGTTGATCGCAGACGTGGTCACACGCACACGGGACACTGCTGCACCAATCGTGGAACAACTTACGCCCGCGGCTGGAGCTACTGTGGATGCGTTGTCTTCACTCAATGTTGTTTTCAGCGAAGCGGTCACAGGTGTGGATGCAACCGACCTCCTGGTGAACGGGTTTCCGGCTTCCAGTGTCTTAATGGTTTCGCCCCGGGAGTTTCAGTTCAACTTCGGTCCTCCGGCCACGGGGGTCGTGATGTTCGCCTGGGCATCCGGCCACGGTATTACCGATCAGGCGCTCTCCCTCAATCCGTTTGGCGGCGGCTCGTGGTCGGTGCATTACGACCCGAACGCGCAGCGTCCCCAAGTTCTCATTTCTGAGTTCATGGCGGATAATCAGAATGGGCTGGAAGACGAGGATGGCACGCGTGGCGACTGGATTGAGCTTTTCAATCCGGGACCCCTCGATGCGCAATTGAGAGGATGGTTCCTGACCGACGATGCCTTGAACCCCACTAAATGGTGTTTCCCGGACGTGGTGCTGGGTGCCAACCGTTACCTTGTCGTTTGGGCCACCGAGAAAAACCGAACCAACTCCGGGGCCCCGTTGCACACCAATTTTCGCCTGGAGAAGAATGGGGAGTATTTGGCCCTGCTTGATGCCCGGACCAATGTGGTCTCGGCTTTTTCCCCGCTTTACCCGTTGCAAGAGGTGGACATCTCTTACGGCCGCGATCGTGTTGATCCCGGATTAACGGGCTATTTCACGACCCCCACGCCAGGCGCGCAGAACGCGACCACAGGGACTGGCTTCGCGGCTCCACCCGCCTTCTCTCATGAGTCAGGTGTTTACACTAATAACAGCCTTACGGTGACGCTCAGCGCGCGTTCTGGAACCATTCGCTACACGCTGAACGGGTCCGTGCCGACCGCCAGTTCTCCTGTTTACACGGGGCCGCTCACGTTCAGTACCAATGTGATTATCAAGGCGCGGGTCTTCGATTCTGGAGTTTGGCCATCGGAAGTTGTGGCTCGCACGTACGTGTTTCTCGATTCTTCCACGGCGGAGTTCAATTCCAACCTGCCCATTATGATCATCAGCACCATGGGCAGAGCGGTTTCACAGAATGTGCCCCCTGGCGGGGCGCGCACGCCGGGCATTTTGGTGGTCAGCGCGCCATCCGGCGGCAGAACCTGGCTGAAAGCGCCGGCTGAGTTCTCAGGTCTGGGCGAATTCGAGATTTTCGGACAGACCTCGGCAGGTTTTCCGAAGAAACCGTACAACATCGAGATCCAGGACGCTCTCGGAAACGATCGGGCTGTTTCACTGTTGGGCATGCCGGCGGAAGCAGACTGGAAACTGCGCAACCCCTATAGCGACAAGTGCATGATGAACGATTTTCTGGGGTACGAGCTGTTTGAACAAATGGGGCACTACCAGGTGCGCCGCCGTTTTGTCGAGGTTTTCGTGGACACTTCGGGTGGCAAAGTTACGTACCCCGGGGATTATCATGGGATTCTGGTTTTGCTTGAGCGGATTGAGGCCGGGAAAGACCGGGTGGACATTGCCGAGCTGACCTCAGGCCACACGAATGAGCCCGCCATTTCAGGCGGCTATATCTTCAAGAAAGACAAAGACAGCACCGGTGACGTGGGATTCAGCACCACGGGGGGCGCAGGGTTCAGCGCGCAGGCGCTGAAGATTCATGAACCCAAGCCGACCCAGATCACCACCGCCCAACTAAACTGGCTGCGCAACCACCTCAACCAGTTTGAGCGCGCTCTATACGCAGCGGACTGGATTACGGCCACCGGCACCAACCACTACTCCCATTACATTGACGTGGATTCATTCGTGGACATGCACTGGATTGTGGAGTTTACCAAGCAGATTGATGGGTACCGGCTCAGCAGTTATTTCACCAAGGATCGAAACGGCAAGATCAAGTGGGAGCCGATCTGGGACTGGAACCTCAGCTTTGGCAACGCGGACTACGCTGATGGATGGAACACTCCCAACTGGTATTACCACCAGATCAATGAAAACCAGCACATCTGGCTCCGGCGGCTCCTGTGCGGGACCACGAGTTCGACGGGCACGAGCGGCGACCCCGTTTTCAATCAGCGGATTATTGACCGATGGAGTGTGCTACGCACTAACGTATTCAACGCCACCAACGTTTTGCGACGGGTGGACGAACTGGCAGGTTATCTGGCCGAGGCGGCTGCGCGCGACTTCGCCAAATTCCCTCGGTTGGGCACGGACATCTGGCC
>Ga0073934_10011246_pt1 | contig 10882 bp, 11 predicted proteins | sample LarsenN4metaG_FD_76834 | JGI IMG/M metagenome (GOLD analysis project Ga0073934, IMG submission 76834) | Hot spring sediment bacterial and archeal communities from British Columbia, Canada, to study Microbial Dark Matter (Phase II) - Larsen... ...
ACGCGGTCGAGTACTTCGTCAGCTACTACGACTACTACCAGCCCGAGGCCTACGTGCCGCAGCGCGACCTGTTCATCGAGAAGGACAGCGCGATCAACGAGCACATCGAGCAGATGCGCCTGTCCTGCACGAAGAGCCTGCTCGAGCGGCGCGACGTGGTCATCGTGGCCAGCGTGTCGGCCATCTACGGCATCGGCAACCCGGCCGACTACCACCGCATGGTGATGACGCTGCGCGTCGGCGACAAGCTCAGCCAGCGCGACGTGATCGCCCAGCTCATCCGCATGCAGTACAAGCGCAACGAGGTCGACTTCTCGCGCGGCGCCTTCCGCGTGCGCGGCGAGACGATCGACGTCTTCCCCGCCGAGCACAGCGAGCTGGCGCTACGCATCGAGCTGTTCGACGACGAGGTGGAGGGCCTGGCGCTGCTCGACCCGCTGACCGGCCGCATCCGCCAGAAGGTGCCGCGCTTCACGGTCTACCCGAGCAGCCATTACGTGACGCCGCGCGACCGCGTCGTCGCCGCCATCGAGACCATCAAGGACGAGCTGCGCCAGCGCCTGGACGAGCTCGTCAAGATGGGCAAGCTCGTCGAGGCGCAGCGCCTGGAGCAGCGCACGCGCTTCGACCTCGAGATGCTGCAGGAGGTGGGCCACTGCAAGGGCATCGAGAACTACACGCGGCACCTGTCGGGCGCGGCGCCCGGCGAGCCGCCGCCGACGCTGGTGGACTACCTGCCGGCCGACGCGCTGATGTTCCTCGACGAGAGCCATGTGCTGATCGGCCAGTTGAACGGCATGTTCAACGGCGACCGCGCGCGCAAGACCACGCTGGTCGAATACGGTTTCCGGCTGCCGAGCGCGCTGGACAACCGGCCGCTCAAGTTCGAGGAGTTCGAGCGCAAGATGCGCCAGGCGGTCTTCGTCTCGGCCACCCCGGCCGACTACGAGAAGACGCATGCCGGCCAGGTGGTGGAGCAACTCGTGCGGCCGACCGGCCTGGTCGACCCCGAGGTCGAGGTGCGCCCGGCGTCGACGCAGGTGGACGACCTGCTGCAGGAGATCCACGACCGCGTGCAGAAGAACGAGCGCGTGCTCGTCACCACGCTGACCAAGCGCATGGCCGAGCAGCTCACCGAGTACCTGGCCGACAACGGCGTCAAGGTGCGCTACCTGCACAGCGACGTCGACACCGTCGAGCGCGTGGAGATCCTGCGCGACCTGCGGCTGGGCACCTTCGACGTGCTGGTCGGCATCAACCTGCTGCGCGAGGGGCTCGACCTGCCCGAGGTCAGCCTGGTCGCCATCCTCGACGCCGACAAGGAAGGCTTCCTGCGTGCCGAGCGCAGCCTGATCCAGACCATCGGCCGCGCGGCGCGCAACGCCAACGGCCGGGCCATCCTGTACGCCGACCACGTCACCGATTCGATGAAGGCCGCGCTCGGCGAGACCGAGCGCCGGCGCGAGCGGCAGATCGCGCACAACCTGGCGATGGGCATCACGCCGCGCAGCGTGAGCAAGCGCATCCGCGACCTGATCGACGGCGTGGTCAGCGACAAGACCGCCCGCGACGACCTGAAGGCGGCCAAGGCCGCTGCCGAGGTCGAGGCGATGAACGAGAAGGACCTCGGCAAGCGCATCAAGCTGCTCGAGAAGCAGATGCTCGAGCACGCGCGCAACCTCGAGTTTGAGAAGGCGGCGCGCGTGCGCGACCAGCTCGCGCTGCTGCGCGAGCAGGCCTTCGGCGCCGCGCTGCACGACGAGAACGTGGTGACGCTGCCGGTGGCGCCGAAGAAGGGCGCGGCGTGAAGCTCGGCGCACTGTGGCGGCGCACGACCGGTGCGGGCGCCGGCGCGGCGGACGGCGACGATGCCGCCACCCTGGCCACGCCCGGCGCCACGCGGCTGCTCTTCGTCTGCATGGGCAACATCTGCCGCTCGCCCACCGCCGAGGGCGTGATGCGCGCCAAGCTGCGCGCCGCCGGGCTGCACCGCCGCGTGGTGGTGGACTCGGCCGGCATGATCGACCACCACCGCGGCGAGCCGCCCGACCCGCGCGCCATCCGGCACGCCGCGCAGCGCGGCTACGACCTCTCGGCGCTGCGCGCGCGCCGGGTCGACCCGATCGACTTCCAGCGCTTCCACTGGATGCTGGCGATGGACGAGGACAACCTCGACTGGCTGCGCCGCCAGGCGCCGGCGGGCAGCCCGGCGCGGCTGCAGCTGCTGCTCGACCACGGCCCGCCCGGCGGCCCGCGCGAGGTGCCCGATCCGTACTACGGCTCGCCGGCCGGCTTCGAGCATGTGCTCGACCTGGTGGAGGCGGCCTGCGACGGGCTGGTCGCCCTGCTCGCCGCACGCGCCGGAGTGCCCGGCGGCGACACCGGCGGCGGACCGGTGCCTTCTTGAACGCCGTCCTGAACCGCCTTCCTGATCAGGGACTTGCCGCATAGCCGAGCAAAACGCTCGGGTTCGGCTATAGTTGAGCGGATTACTCGGGTTCGCCGGGTTCTCCCCCAAGGAGGTCGTCCATGCGTCTCACCACCAAAGGCCGCTTTGCCGTCACGGCGATGATCGACCTCGCCCTGCGCGCCAACGCCGGCCCGGTGGCGCTGGCCGCGATCAGCCAGCGCCAGCAGATCTCGCTGTCGTACCTGGAGCAGCTGTTCGGCAAGCTGCGGCGCCACGAGCTGGTGGAGAGCACGCGCGGCCCCGGCGGCGGCTACACGCTCGGCCGCGCGGCCGACGAGATCACGGTGGCCGACGTCATCGTCGCCGTCGACGAGCCGATCGACGCCACCGGCTGCGGCGGCAAGGAAGAGTGCATGGGCGAGGGCAGCGGCAAGTGCATGACGCACGACCTGTGGGCCAGCCTGAACACCCGCATGATCGAGTACCTCGACTCGATCACGCTCAAGAAGCTGGTCGACGACCAGCTCGCGCGCGGCGTCTCGCTCGACGACCAGCCCGTCAAGCGCGCCATCTCCAGCGTGCCGGTGGTCAAGCCGATCAAGGTCACCGCGCCCAACTCCGTGTTCGCCCTCGGTACGGCCCTGACGAAGTGAGCCAGTGAGACCATGACGCCGCATCTGCCCATCTACATGGACTACGGCGCGACGACGCCGGTGGACCCGCGCGTCGTCGACGCGATGATCCCCTGGCTGCGCGAGCACTTCGGCAACCCCGCCTCGCGCAGCCACGCCTGGGGCTGGGAAGCCGAGGAGGCGGTGGAGAAGGCGCGCGAGGAGGTCGCCGCGCTGATCCATGCCGACCCGCGCGAGATCGTCTGGACGAGCGGCGCGACAGAGAGCAACAACCTGGCGATCAAGGGCGCGGCGCACTTCTATGCCAGCCGCGGCAAGCACCTGGTGACCGTGAAGACCGAGCACAAGGCGGTGCTCGACACGATGCGCGAGCTCGAGCGCCAGGGCTTCGAGGTGACCTACCTCGACGTGATGGAAAACGGCCTGCTCGACCTCGACAAGTTCAAGGCCGCGCTGCGCAAGGACACCATCCTCGTCTCGGTGATGCTGGTCAACAACGAGATCGGCGTGATCCAGGACATCCCGGCCATCGGCGCGCTGTGCCGCGAGCGTGGCATCGTCTTGCACACCGACGCCGCGCAGGCCACCGGCAAGGTGGCGATCGACCTGGCCACGCTGCCGGTCGACCTGATGAGCCTGGCCTCGCACAAGACCTACGGGCCCAAGGGCATCGGCGCGCTGTACGTGCGGCGCAAGCCGCGCGTGCGGCTGGAGGCGCAGATGCACGGCGGCGGCCACGAGCGCGGCATGCGCTCGGGCACCCTGCCCACGCACCAGTGCGTGGGCATGGGCAAGGCCTTCGAGATCGCGCGCCTGGAGATGGGCACCGAGAGCGAGCGCATCCGCATGCTGCAGCAGCGGCTGCTTGCCGGCATCGGCAAGATCGAGCAGGTCTTCATCAACGGCGACCTCGAGCGCCGCGTGCCGCACAACGTGAACGCCAGCTTCAACTACGTGGAAGGCGAGAGCCTGATCATGGGCGTCAAGGGCATCGCGGTCAGCTCGGGCAGCGCCTGCACCAGCGCCAGCCTGGAGCCGAGCTACGTGCTGCGTGCCTTGGGCCGCAGCGACGAGCTGGCCCATTCCAGCCTGCGCATGACGATCGGCCGCTTCACCACCGAGAACGACATCGACACCGCCGTCAGCCTGCTGCAGGACCGCGTGGCCAAACTGCGCGAGCTCTCCCCGCTGTGGGAGATGTACAAGGACGGCGTCGACCTCAGCACCATCCAGTGGACCGCCCACTGATCCCAGGCTGACACAGGAGCATCACCATGGCGTACAGCGACAAGGTCATCGAACACTACGAACATCCGCGCAACGTCGGCAGCTTCGACAAGGGCGACGACACGGTGGGCACCGGCATGGTCGGCGCGCCGGCCTGCGGCGACGTGATGAAGTTGCAGATCAAGGTCGACCCGAAGACCGGCCTGATCGAGGACGCGCGCTTCAAGACCTACGGCTGCGGCTCGGCCATCGCGTCGAGCTCGCTCGTCACCGAGTGGGTCAAGGGCAAGTCGCTCGACGAGGCGATGACGATCAAGAACACCCAGATCGCCGAGGAGCTGGCGCTGCCGCCGGTGAAGATCCACTGCTCGATCCTGGCCGAGGACGCGATCAAAGCCGCCGTGCAGGACTACAAGACCCGCCACCAGAGCTGACCGAGGCCCGCGAGGCCCACCGCATTCACCATGGCCGTTACCCTGACCGAAGCCGCCGCCCGCCACGTCACGCGCTACCTCGCGCGCCGCGGCAAGGGCGTGGGTGTGCGCCTGGGCGTCAAGACCACCGGCTGCTCGGGCCTGGCCTACAAGCTCGAGTACGCCGACGATGTGGCGCCCGAAGACGTGGTCTTCGAAGGCCATGGCGTGAAGGTGCTCGTCGACCCGAAGAGCCTGCCCTACATCGACGGCACCGAGCTCGACTTCGTGCGCGAAGGCCTCAACGAAGGCTTCAAGTTCCACAACCCGCGCGAGAAGGACCGTTGCGGCTGCGGTGAATCGTTCCGCGTCTGAGCACGCGGCCGACCTGCCAGCCTGCCTGCGAGAAGCGGCCGTGAAGCTCGCCGACGACCATTTCACGCTGCTCGGCCTGCCGCGCCGGCAGGCGCTGGACCGTGCGCTGCTCGACGAGCGCCGGCGCGAGCTGCAGGCCCAGGTGCACCCCGACCGCTTCGCCGCCGAGGGCGCCGCGGCGCAGCGCGTGGCCATGCAGTGGGCGGTGCGCGTCAACGAGGCCTGGCAGACGCTGAAGGATCCGCTCAAGCGCGCCGCCTACCTGTGCGAGCTGGCCGGCGCGCCGATCGACGCCGAGCGCAACACCGCGATGCCGGCCGCCTTCCTGATGCAGCAGATGCGGTGGCGCGAGGCGCTCGACGAGGCCGCCGGGGCCGACGCGATCGAGCGCATCGACGAGGAAGTGGCGCGCGAGGAGCGCGTGGCGCTGGCCCGCCTGACGGCCCTGCTCGACGAGCAAGGCGACGCCGAGGCCGCCGCCGCCCAGGTGCGCGCGCTGATGTTCGTGGCCAGGTTCCGCGAGGACGTCGCGCACCGCCTCGAAGCGCTGCACGACGCGCCCTGACACGGACCGACCCGATGGCCCTGCTGCAGATCTCCGAACCCGGCGCCAGCCCCGATCCGCACGAGCGGCGCATCGCGGTCGGCATCGACCTCGGCACCACGCATTCGCTGGTGGCGGCGCTGCGCCATGGCGTCGTCGAGTGCCTGCCCGACGAGCAGGGTCGCGTCATCCTGCCCTCGGTGGTGCGTTACCTCGGCGACGGCCGGCGCCAGATCGGCCACGACGCGCGCGACGCGCAGGCCGACGATCCCGAGAACAGCATTGCTTCCGTCAAGCGCCTGATGGGGCGCCGGCTCGAAGACGTGGCCGGGCACGCCAAGCTGCCCTACCGCTTCGTCGACCGGCCCGGCATGGTGGCGATCGCCACGCGCGAGGGCGAGAAGACGCCGGTCGAGGTGTCGGCCGAGATCCTGGCCACGCTGCGCCAGCGTGCCGAGGACAGCTTCGCGAGCGACCTGTTCGGCGCCGTGATCACGGTGCCGGCCTACTTCGACGACGCGCAGCGCCAGGGCACGAAGGACGCCGCGCAGCTCGCCGGTCTCAACGTGCTGCGCCTGATCAGCGAACCCACCGCGGCCGCCGTGGCCTACGGCCTGGACAACGGCAGCGAAGGCCTCTACGCGGTGTACGACCTGGGCGGCGGCACCTTCGACATCTCGCTGCTGCGCCTCACCCACGGCGTGTTCGAGGTGGTGGCCACCGGCGGCGACGCCGCGCTCGGCGGCGACGACATCGACCAGGCGCTCGCCGACTGGGCGCTGGCGCAGGCCGGCGCGAAGGCGGCCGGAGCGCTGAGCTCGCGCGACAAGCGCACCGCGCTGGTCGGCGCGCGTGCCGCCAAGGAGGCGCTGTCGTCGGCCGAGACCGCGACCTGGCGCGCCGAGGTCGGCGGCCGGGCGCTCGCGGTCGAGGTCACGCGCGCGCAGCTCGAGGCGCTCGCGCGGCCGTTCGTCGAGCGCACGCTGCGCGAGGTGCGGCGCGTGCTGCGCGACGCCAAGGTCACGCGCGACGAGGTCAAGGGCGTGGTGATGGTCGGCGGCAGCACGCGCATGCCGCTGGTGCGTCTGGCCGTGGGCGAACTGTTCGGCCGCGTCGACGGCGACTTCGTCCTCACCAACCTCGACCCCGACCAGGTCGTCGCCCTCGGTGCCGCCGTGCAGGCCAACGCGCTGGCCGGCAACGCGCGCGACGGCGAGCTGCTGCTGCTCGACGTCATCGCCCTCTCGCTGGGCCTGGAGACGATGGGCGGGCTGGTGGAGCGCATCGTCGAGCGCAACACCACCATCCCTGTGGCCAAGGCGCAGGACTTCACCACCTTCAAGGACGGCCAGACCGCGATGGCCATCCATGTCGTGCAGGGCGAGCGCGACCGCGTCGAGGACTGCCGCTCGCTGGCGCGCTTCGAGCTGCGCGGCATCCCGCCGATGGTGGCCGGCGCGGCGCGCATCCGTGTCACCTTCCAGGTCGATGCCGACGGGCTGCTCGCGGTGTCGGCGCGCGAGCTGACCTCGGGCGTCGAGGCCTCGGTCACCGTCAAACCGAGCTACGGCCTGGCCGACGACGAGATCGCGCGCATGCTCAAGGAGGGCTTCGCGCACGCCGACGAGGACATGGCCGCGCGCGCGCTGCGCGAGGCGCGCGTCGAGGCCGAACGCATGGTGCTGGCCACGCGCTCGGCGCTGGCCGCCGACGGCGCGCTGCTCGATGCCGACGAGCGCATGGCCATCGAGGCGCTGGTCGACCAGACCGTGCTCGCCGCGCGCGGCAGCGACGCCCACGCCATCGAGGCCCAGGTCAAGGCGCTGGCCGCGGGCACCGAGGCCTTCGCCGCGCTGCGCATGAACGAGAGCATCCGCAAGGCGCTGGCCGGCCGGTCGATCGAGGAGGTCTGACCGTGCCCGTCATCCGCATCCTGCCGCACGCCGAGTACTGCCCGCAGGGCGACACCATCGAGGCGCCGCGCGGCACCTCGATCTGCGAGGCGCTGCTCGAGAACGGCATCGCCATCGAGCACGCCTGCGAGATGAGCTGCGCCTGCACCACCTGCCACGTCGTGGTGAAGGAGGGCTTCGACTCGCTGGGCGAGATGGACGAGGCCGAGGAAGACCTGCTCGACCGCGCCTGGGGCCTCACGCCGACCTCGCGCCTGTCGTGCCAGGCCATCCTCGACGACCAGGACGTGACCATCGAGATCCCGAAGTACAGCATCAACCACGCGAAAGAGAAGCACGGTTGAAGGGCGGGCAGGAGGGCACAGGAGGGCACGGCTTGAAGGTGCTCGGCATCGAGTCGTCGTGCGACGAGACCGGCGTGGCGCTGGTCGAAGCCTTGGAGGGTCCAACGGGCGGCGTGCGCCTGCTCGGCGAGGCGCTGCACAGCCAGGCCGCGATGCACGCGGACTATGGCGGCGTGGTGCCCGAGCTCGCCTCGCGCGACCACGTGCGCCGCGTGCTGCCGCTGGCGCGCCAGGTGCTCGCGCAGGCCGGCGTGCCGCTGTCGGGCATCGACGTGGTGGCCTACACGCGCGGCCCCGGCCTGGCCGGGGCGCTGCTCGTCGGCGCCGGCGTGGCGGTGGCGCTCGGCGCGGCGCTCGGCAAGCCGACGCTCGGCGTGCACCATCTTGAAGGGCATCTGCTGTCGCCCTTCCTCGCCGACGATCCGCCGGACTTCCCCTTCGTCGCGCTGCTCGTCTCGGGCGGTCACACGCAGCTCATGCGCGTGTTGGGCGTGGGCCGCTACGAGCTGCTCGGCGAGACCATCGACGACGCCGCCGGCGAGGCCTTCGACAAGAGCGCCAAGCTGCTCGGGCTGGGCTACCCCGGCGGGCCGGCGCTGGCGCGGCTGGCGGCCTTCGGCGACGAGGCGGCCTTCGCGCTGCCGCGCCCGCTGCTCCACAGCGGCGACCTCGACTTCAGCTTCGCCGGGCTGAAGACGGCGGTGATGACGCAGCTGAACAAGCTCGGCCCCAACGTCTGCGAGCAGTCGCGCGCCGACCTGGCGGCGTCGACCCAGGCCGCGATCGTCGACGTGCTGGTGGCCAAGGCGCTGCGCGCGCTGAAGGCGACCGGCGTCAGGCGCCTCGTGGTCGCCGGCGGCGTGGGCGCCAACCAGCGCCTGCGCGAGCGGCTCGACGCCGGCGCCGCGCGCATGCGCTCGCGCGTGCACTATCCGCCGCTGGCGCTGTGCACCGACAACGGCGCGATGATCGCGCTGGCCGCCGCGCTGCGGCTGCAGGCCGGCGTGGAGCAGCCGACGCCCGCCGGCGCCTTCGACGTGCGGCCGCGCTGGCCGCTCGACGAGGTCGGTGCGCTCAGCTCTCGGCCGTGAAGCCGATCTGCTTGACCAGCGGCCCCCAGCGCTCGAACTCGCTGCGCTGGCTGCGCGCCATCTCCTCCGGCGTCGAGCCCTGCGCGAGCAGTCCCACCACCGCGAGGCCGTCGGCCAGCGCCTTGTCCTTGAGCGCGGCGTTGATCGCCGCATTCGCCGCCGCCACCACCGCCGCCGGCGTGCGCGCCGGGGCGTAGAAGCCGAACCACTCCTCGACCGTGAGGTCGGCGAAGCCCTGCTCGGCGAAGGTGGGCACGTCGGGCGCGAAGGGCAGCCGCGTGCGGCCCGAGGTGGCCAGCAGGCGCAGCCTGCCGGCGCGGTGGTTGGCGAGGAAGTCGCCCGCCGGCGTGAACATGGCGGCGATCTGGCCACCCACCACGTCGGTGATGCCGGGCACCGAGCCGCGGTAGGGCACGTGCTTGAGCTCGACGCCGTTGTTCAGGGCGAGCAGCGCGCCCAGGAAGTGCGGCGTGCTGCCCGCCGCCGGCGAGCCGTAGTTGGCCTGGCCCGGGTTGGCCTTGGCCCAGGCGAGGAACTCGCGCACGTTGCCCACGCTGGCCGGCACCGCCGGGCCCACCGCGAGGCCATGGTGCATGATGGCCGCGATCGACACCGGCATGAAGTCGGCCACCGGGTCGTAGCTCAGCTTCCTGTAGACATGCGGGTAGATGGCCAGTGGCGAGAACGGGCTCATCGCGAGCACCGAGCCGTCGGCCGGCGCGGCCTTCAGGCCGTCCAGCGCGATGCGGCCGCCGGCGCCCGGGCGGTTCTCGACCACCGCCGCGTTCTTCGCGTACGGCGTGCCGCCGACGCGCTCGGCGACGCGGCGCGCCGCGATGTCGCCCGAACTGCCGGCCGGGAAGCCGTAGAGGAACTTGGGCTGCTCGAAGCCCTGGGCGCGGGCGCGTGCGGCCAGGGTGGCCAGCAGGGCGGTGCTGGCCTTGATCACGGTGCGGCGTGAGGTCATGCGAGGTCTCCGGCGGTCGTTAACCATACAGTGGTGTATGGAGCCGGAGATTAGCGGCGGCGCGGCGCGCCCGCATCGGGACTAACCGCGATCGGCATATACTTGCGCGTTCCCCTTGTCGGGGATCAGCACGGCACCGGTCGGTTTCACTGGTGTCCGCAAGTCCACCCGGAAACCCTCGCGCTGGCGGCCCTGCGGCCCGCAGCGCGGACGGTTTGCCGGGGCCCACCCACCAGGAAATCGTCCCATGCCCCTCACCACCACCGCCAAGGCCGAGATTGTCAAGGCCAACGCCCGCAGTGGCGCCGACACCGGCAGCCCCGAAGTCCAGGTCGCGCTGCTCACGGCGCGCATCAACGAGCTGACGCCGCACTTCAAGACCCACCTGAAGGACCACCATGGTCGGCGCGGCCTGCTCAAGCTCGTCAACCAGCGCAAGCGCCTGCTCGCCTACCTCAAGGACCGCGACGCCGACCGCTACACCGCGCTGATCGGCAAGCTCGGGCTGCGCAAGTAAGGGGGCGCGGGGCCGGCGCTTCCTCCGAAGCCGGCCCCGGCGACCACCGATCGCACCACCGATCACCTCACCCACCCACCCCATGGGCTGCACGCGGCCGTGTCATTCCACCGGGCCCCGCACGCCGGGCCCCGCTGGAATGGCATCGCGCGCACCCGCACTCACTTGAGGAGATGCACGCATGAGCATGTTCAACAAGGTCACCAAGACCTTCCAATGGGGCCCGCACCAGGTCAAGCTCGAGACCGGCGAGATCGCCCGCCAGGCCGGCGGCGCCGTGCTGGTCGACATCGAGGGCACCGTGGTCCTCGCCACCGTGGTCGCGGCCAAGAACGCCAAGCCGGGGCAGGACTTCTTCCCGCTCACGGTGGACTACATCGAGAAGACCTACGCCGCCGGCAAGATCCCCGGCAGCTTCTTCAAGCGCGAAGGCCGCCCGAGCGAACTCG
>Ga0073934_10011247_pt1 | contig 10881 bp, 6 predicted proteins | sample LarsenN4metaG_FD_76834 | JGI IMG/M metagenome (GOLD analysis project Ga0073934, IMG submission 76834) | Hot spring sediment bacterial and archeal communities from British Columbia, Canada, to study Microbial Dark Matter (Phase II) - Larsen... ...
AACAAATTCGATCATCGCGTCGTAGGACTCGCGTGCCGTCTCGCCCCAAGTTACGATCCCGTGTTTTACCCAGACCATGCCGCGCGCCCCGGGATAGGCCTCGTAGGCCGTGACGGCGGCCTTCGCGAGATCAAAACCCGGACGGACGTAGGCCAGGACGATGACTTCTTCGCCTAACGCCTCTTTGACCAGCGTATCGCCGTGGGCGTGGTTGGTCAGGGTGAGGATGGCATCAGCGTGCGTGTGATCGATGAATTTATGGGGGAGAAAGGCATGGACGAGGGTCTCCAGCGATGGCCTGGGCGCACCCGCCGACAGCAGATGAGTTCGATACTCTTCCATCATCGCTTCGTCGGGGAGAGCGGTGAGAAAACGCAACTTTTGCAAGTAGGCAAGATCGAGGCCGGGAAAACCTTCAGGCTCGATCGTGGCCATGCCGAATCCCGAAGCCTTCACGTAACGGGCAGATATCGTTTCGCCCAGCCGGTTGGTTAGAGTGCCTTTGACCGAACTATTTCCTCCACCGTGCAAGACCAGGTCCTCTTCCGCGCCAAGCAGCCGGCTGGAATAAACCCGGAGGGCCAAGTCCTCCCCCCAATCCGGGGCGAACTTGTCAGTGAACCGGGCGGCATCCTCATCGCGCCAGCGATTTTCCATAGTTTCCAGAAGAACGGGGCCCTGGGTTACCCACCGGCCTGGCTTCCCGTTCTGACTCCTGACTCCTGGCTCCTGGCTCCTGTTCTCACTTCTTCCAGCATGAATCGCGCGTTTTCTTGCGGGGTCTTTCCATCGAAGACCGCGCTCCCTGTCACGATGAGGTCAACGCCCGTGCGCGCCACCTCGGCGATGTTCGCCTTCGTGACGCCGCCATCGACTCCGAGCAGGATCTCTTTCCCTGAGTCGGCAATCATCTGCTGCGCCCTGGTTATTCGCCGGAACGTCGCGGGAATGAACTTCTGCCCGCCCCAGCCCGGATTGACGGCGAGCAGCAGAATGAACTCCAACTCGTCGAGCAGCGGCTCCAGCGCCTCCAGAGGAGTTCCAGGATTCAGGGCAGCACCGCGAACAATTCCGCGCGTGGGATCGTTCGCGTTGGGGAGCGATCGAATATGTTGGAGAACCCGGTGCGGGTGGGAGCAGGCTTCCGGGTGCACGGTGATGATATCGGCGCCGGCGGCGGCGTAGTCGGCCACTTTCTCGAGCGGCTCATCAATCATCAAATGCACGTCCTTGAGCAACGGCGGCTTCAGGGCTCTGATCAACGGCGGCCCCACGGTCATCATGGGACAATAGCAGCCATCCATCACGTCGATGTGGACGAGCTTTACGCCCGTCCGCTCCAGCAATTCCAACTCCGAGCCAAGTGACAGCAGGTTCGCGGTGATGATCCCGACGCTCACTGTGGGACAGGAGTCGCGTAGGAGTTGGAAGCCGGGCTGACGGGACATAGTTCGCTATCGGGCCTCCCCCGTCCCGATCGGACCGGGAGACCTTCTCCCCTGGGGAGAAGATGGACCCAGGGATGAGCGTCGCGCGAGGTGTTAATGCCCCAGCGGCGCTTCGACTCGCCTCTCATTCTTCAGGGTCTGAAAGAAATCGTAGGCGTGCTCGGGCTTCATTCCTTCGTGCACGACCTTGCCGAGCGCCTGGATCATCGCCGCCGGAGCCTCGGACTGAAAGATGTTCCTCCCCATGTCCACTCCCGCCGCGCCTTGTTGGACGGCGCTCGCGGCCATCTTCAGGGCGTCGAGCTCGGGGAGTTTCTTTCCGCCCGCCATCACCACCGGCACCGGACAGGAGGCCGTCACGGTCTCGAAGCCTTCCGGGCAGTAGTACGTCTTCACGAAATGGGCGCCCAGTTCGGCGCAGATACGCACCGCCAGTCGCAAGTACTTGGCATCGCGCGTCAGGTTCTTGCCCACGGCGGTCACGCCCAGCACTGCAACGCCGTGACGATTGCCCATGTCCACCAGCCGTGTCAGGTTGTGGATGGATTGCGTCTCGAACTCCCCCCCGACAAAGACCTGCACGGCGACGCCGCAAGCGTTCAGGCGCACGGCGTCCTCCATGTCCATGGCGATTTGTTCGTTCGAAAGTTCCTTCAGAATACTCGGCCCGCCGCTGGCACGCAGCACAATGGCGTTGCGGCAGGACGAGGGGATCGATGAGCGCAGGATTCCCCGCGTCAACATCAGAGCGTCGGCATAGGGGATGAGCGGTACGATGCTCACGTCCACGCGCTCGAGGCCCGTCGTCGGCCCCTGAAAGTACCCGTGGTCAATCGCCAGCATCACCGTCTTGCCCGAAACCGGGTTGAATATCCGCGAGAGGCGGTTCTGGATTCCCCAGTCGAGCGCCCCCGAGCCCTTCAGGAAAAAGGCCTCGTTTTTGGCGGGAACGTCCAGGTAAAACTCCTTCCGTTCTTCACTGCTGTCTACCTCGGGCATGACCTAATTCTCTCCTTCGATTTGCTAGGCCAGTGGCACCCTGCCTCTTCAGAGACAAAGCAACTGGCCCGCCCTAAATCTTATCCTGCAGAACTTGTTCTAAGCATAGATCCCGCGCAACTGGAGGCAAAACGCCACACGGTCAATGGCGAGCATGTAAGCGGCAATGCGATTGTTCACATGGTGCTTTTCGCCGTAGTGGACCACGTCGTTGAAGGCCGCGACCATAATCTGCTTGAGCCGTTCGTTGACCATGTCTTCCGTCCAGAAATAACCCTGCCTGTCCTGAACCCATTCGAAGTAAGAAACGGTCACGCCGCCGGCGTTCGCCAGGATATCCGGGATCACAAAGACACCACGATCAAACAGGATATCATCGGCGGGGGCGGAAGTCGGGCTATTGGCGCCTTCGGTCAGGATCCGGGCCTTGATCCTATGCGCATTCTTGCTGGTGATGACGCTTTCGGTGGCGGCGGGCAAAAGTACTTCGCAATCCTGTTCCAGAATTTCCATGTTGCCGATCCTCTCGCCGCCCGCGAAGCCGTTGACGGTTCTGTTTCGCGCGACATATTCCAGCAGCGCCGGGACATCCAGGCCGTGGGGGTTGAAGACCCCGCCGTACATGTCCGCCACACCGGTGATCCGGTAACCCGCTTCGTGCATCAAGCGAGCGGCCTGACCTCCGACGTTGCCACATCCCTGAATAATAACCCGCGTTTGCTCTCGTTGGCGGCCGAAGCGTTTCAGAACCTGGTCCGTGACTATCATGCACCCGCGCCCGGTGCCTTCGCGGCGGCCGCGCGAGCCCCCGAGATCGATTGGTTTGCCGGTCACCACCGCCGTGACCGTGTGGCGGACGTGCATCGAGTAGGTGTCCATGATCCAGGCCATGGTTTGTTCGTTGGTGTTCATGTCCGGCGCCGGTACGTCGCGCTCCGGGCCGATATAATCGAGAATCTCTGCCGTGTAGCGGCGCGTGATGCGCTCCAGTTCACCGGTAGAAAGCTGCGTCGGATCGCACACAATTCCGCCTTTGGCCCCGCCAAAGGGGATGTTCACAACCGCGCATTTCCAGGTCATTTCCGCGGCGAGGCCCCGGATTTCATCTAGTGTGACATTGGGCGCATAGCGAATGCCACCCTTGCAGGGCCCGCGTGCGATGTTGTGTTGAACGCGATAGCCGTCAAACACCTCGAGTTGCCCGTTGTCCATAAACACCGGAATATGGACGATGATTTCGCGATTGGGAGTACGGAGGTACTTGGTCAGCCCTTCGTCAAGGTTCAGCTTGCGCGCCGCCACATCAAACCGCGCGGCCATCGATTCATAGACACTCAGTTCCTTGTCCGCTTCGACGGTGCTCATTCGTCCCCCCAAGAAGCAACCCGCAAAGTGGAAAACGCTCGCAAGCCGTCGGCCTGTCGCCGACGAAGCGATCCAACGCGCCAGCGCACCTCGCGCGACGCAAAAGTATAGCAAATGAGCAGTCAGGGGAATAGCCGAGATGGGGGGAGGGTTGTATCCACCGTTTGTCAGTGGACGTGCCGAGGCGTGTAGGGCTTCGAACCATTTCTCGCCATGACGAAAGATCCGGAGTGCGACTTTGAACACGCGATGAGCACCGCGGCGGGTCCTACGCCTGCCCCAAGGTTTGAACCGGCGCGCGATGAAGATCTCAATTGCCGCACGACGCCCAGATGCTTCGCTACCCCCCGCGCCCAGCAGCTCCAGGGGGCGTGCCCGGCTTCCTCGCGCGCCTGCTCGACCCGCTGCTCTAACCAGTTACGATCGAAATCCCCTTCGCTTCCGGTCCAACGCCGCATCCCGTCAGCGCTGCGGGCCTGGGGTCACCTCCAAGTCGCCGTGGCACTGACTTGCTGGGTTCGTGAGCCTTTGGACTTTTCCCCGCCGTTGTAAAGCGCGGGGGAAATACCGCGCTGCGCGCGGGATCTCCACATTTCCCCACCGCCTAGGGCGGCTGCCCCTCCTCAACTGCCAAAAACTTCACATACCCTTCACATTGCCTTCCGCCTGCCCGAGGCTCCGTTTTGGACGGCGGTGCCCCTCCGGGTTGGCGGCGACGGTAGCGAAGCGAATTCAACCCTTCGAACCAACTGCTGGTACACTGGCCGGCGACACGACGGAACACTCGGACTTTTCCGCATACGATGCCCAGCTTCCCACAATTCCTGGCCACGGCTAGCGGACGCGAGAAGCGTGCGCTCCTGGCCAGCATGCTCGGCTGGATGCTGGACGGCATGGACGTGACGCTCTACGCCATGGTCATGGGCGCGCTCATGCGTTCGCTCGGCCTTTCGCCCGGCCAGGCGGGCATGCTGGCCTCCGTCACGCTCGTGGCCTCGGCCGTGGGCGGAATGCTCTTCGGCGTTCTTGCGGATCGCTTGGGACGACGCACGGCGTTGATGGCCAGCATTCTGGTCTATTCCGTCTTCACCGCCGCGTGTGGATTGTCGCGGGGGGTGACTGACCTGGCGGTTTTCCGTTTCCTGCTCGGCCTCGGCATGGGGGGCGAGTGGGCGACCGGCGCGGCGCTGGTGGCCGAGACGTGGCGACCCGAACGTCGCGCCAAGGCCATGGGTTTGATGCAGAGCGGGTTCGCGATTGGATACGCCTTGGCCGCACTGGTTACTGCGCTCGTCCTGCCGCGCTGGGGCTGGCGCGCCGTGTTCTTCGTAGGGATTTTCCCCGCGCTGCTTACCCTCTGGATTCGGCGCGGCGTGGAAGAGTCGCCCATCTGGACCACGCAGCGTCGAGAAGCTGCACGGAGTGAGGTTGCCGAAGTGCGATACTCCGGACTGTCGGTCGGCCCCTTGCTCCTGGTCACGATGCTCATGAACAGCGCGGCGCTATTCGGCTGGTGGGGACTCTTCACCTGGATCCCCTCATTTCTGGCGATTCCCGTGGAGCGAGGCGGGCGAGGGATGACGCTGGCCGCGTCCTCCACATGGATTGTGGCGATGCAGGCAGGGATGTGGTTGGGTTATGTGACGTTTGGTTTCCTGAGCGACCGGCTGGGCCGCAAGAAGACCTACGTCATGTACCTCATGTTAGCCGCGCTCCTCGTTCCCTTCTATGAGCGCGCCGGCGTAGTGAGTTTGCTCTTTCTCGGGCCGGTGATGGCCTTTTTTGGTACCGGACACTTCACGGGATTTGGAATCATTACGGCCGAGCTTTTTCCCACCCGCATTCGGGGCTCGGCTATGGGTCTAACCTACAACTTTGGTAGAGTCTTCAGCGCCGGTGCGCCTTGGCTGCTGGGCCTGATGGCCGAGCGCGGCGGCTTGCAATCTTCTTTCTGGGTTTGCGGCGTGGCCTACCTGCTGGCCGCACTGCTCGCCCTGGCCGTGCCGGAAACGCGCGGGCGCACGCTCCCCTGAACGAGTATGCGGGGTGTCACTTCTCACGGCCAGCCTTCTCACCTTGAGATCGTCAAAAGAAAAAGGGGGGAATCCTCAAACTGGCTGATCGCACAATCAGCCCTGCGCGTTCCTTGCCTTCCCTTTGCGGTCTTCTGTTCTGCTTCTTGCCGGCGCGCTTGAAAGCCTTGGTCTTCTTCACCACCGCCTTAGGCGTCTCCGCGCTCAGTTTAGGCTTCTCGTCGATGAGCCCGCTCGTGGCGGCGCCGACCGCCTCGCCGCTGTCAGACCTTCGGCGACGGTCGCCTTTCGCGTCAGAGGCAGGTACCCGTAATTGTTGATCGAGACGCTGTGCGCTCCCGGACTCGTGCCTCTCAGGAAGAGTGTCTTGTGGCCCGAGAAGTCTGCGTCAGCTTTGGTGTCTCCGCCAACGTCAATATACGCTGGTCCAGGCCGAACCCGGATACGCAACCGCGCGTCTTTTTCGAAGTCTGGTTGCGTCAGAGAGCTGAGAGGGGAGATGCGAAGTCTCCCGGCCCGAATCGCTGCCCTTCCGCGCTTTGTCTTGACTTTGGCGCCGAGTCTCATGTAATGTGTGGGACGGCTTCAGCAGTCTTCGGGCTCAACGTGAGCCGCACAGAACCCAATGTAACCTCGCACCTTTGAGGATGAGGGAGCTACCCCGTGCCAGCGCGTAGTCGCTCTTCGCATATGGCGTTGATGCTAGGCGCATCCGTCATGTTGTCGTGGCTTTCTTTCCCAGGCTGGGCGCAAAACCAGAAAGGAGAGGATGAAGCGGCGAACGTGACTACGCCCACCCCCATCGCCTCCCAAGCCGAGGACCAGGACATCCTCAATCAAATTCCCGAAGGAGAACCTCTCCCGGACATGCCCGAGCCAGGCAGTGATCAGTCCGCAGTGCCGGGCCAAGCGGGCAGCGGCATGGCCGGCGCGAGCCCGGACTACGTTATCGGTCCCGAAGATGTCCTGGAAATCGACATTTTCAATGTGCCCGAGCTCAAGCGGACGGTGCGCGTTTCCAATGACGGGATGATTGGGCTGGCGCTCATCGGGCGCGTCAGGGCGGCAGGACTTACGGTGGATCAACTCCGCCAGCAATTGGAAGCTCGCTACGGAGAGACCTACCTGCAGGACCCGCAGATCTCGGTTTTTGTCACGGAATTCCGAGCCCAGTCTGTATCTGTCATCGGCGCCGTGGAAAGGCCCGGGATTTACCAGCTCACCGCGCCGCGCACTCTGATCGAAGTCCTTTCCATGGCGGGTGGACTGGCGAAGCGTAATACTGCTCCCGCGGGCCGGACATTGGTGGTGACCCGGAAGGGTGGCTTTGGGGATCTGCCGATGGTGGACGGGATGCGCCTGCTCGCTGACGACAAGCTGGAAATCGAACTTCGCAAGCTTCTCTATTCCCAAGAAAGTGGTCTGAACATTGGTGTCAAGCCTTTCGACACCATCAGCGTGGCCAAAGCGGACCTGGTCTATATTGTGGGCGATGTAAAAAAGCCCACGGGCATTCTCTTGGAAGATCGGGAGGATCTGACCGTTCTTCAGGCTCTAGCGATGGCCGAAGGGTTGAATCGGACGGCGGCCAAGGGCAAGGCGCGCATCTTCCGCAAGAATGAGGATGGAAACAAAACCGAGATCCCCGTCAACTTGAATGATATTCTGGCAGGTAAGGCACCAGACATCGCTCTCGCGGCCAACGATGTGTTGTTCATTCCAGACAGCAGGGGCAAGGTCATGGCGCAGCGTGGATTTGAGGTGACGCTTGCCACCATCAGTGGGTTGATTATCTGGCGGGGACGCTAACGGTCGGCAAAATCTCAGGCACGGCAGGTTTAATGAACGAAATCGAAGTTCGACACCCCAACCCGACTGCAAGCTTGGCCAACGCCGAGATTCAGACGCTGCGCGACGCGGCCGTGGTGGAAGTCTCGCCGGAGGAATTCCGCCACCTCCGCGAGTACGTGCAGATCATCCTCAAGCGCCGTTGGGTTGTCCTGACATGTTTGCTGGCGGTTTTCGCCACGGTGGCGATTGCCACGCTCAAGAAGAAGCCTGTTTATGAGGGCAAGGTCCTGATCGAGATCAATCCCGAACAACCCAACGTCCTGAATTTCCAGGAAGTGCTGCAGATCAGCACGGTGGATGTGGAGAGCTATCGCGAAACCCAATATCGCGTTCTGACAAGCCGCACCCTCGCCGAGCGGGTCGTCCAGGGACTGCAACTCTACCGGAACCCCGAATTTTACAAGGACCGAAAATTGTTGGGTCTGTATGTGAAGGACCCCGACCAGATCCCCTCGAGTTCGGAATCGGGCCCGCCGGACGCAAGGGCCAGCTACTATCGGAACAGTGTTGAGCACTTCGTGGATTCCATCGAAGTGCGACCCGTCCGCCGCAGCAATTTGGTGGAAGTCTCCTTTTTCTCTGAGGATCCTAAACTGGCAGCGCGGATAGCCAATCAACTGGCCAATGACTATATCGAGCAGAATCTGCAGGTGAAGTGGGACGAAACGATCAAGGCCTCGAACTGGCTGCAAGGGCAGATCTCCAATCTGAAAGCCAAGCTGGAAAAGGATGAGGATGAACTGCAGGCCTATGCCCAGGCCCACTCGATCCTCTTCGTGGAGGAAAGGAAGAATCTGGCCAACGAGCGCCTGACGCAGTTGCAGGCGGAATACACGAAGGCCCAGGCCGAGCGGTTCCAGAAGGAATCCTTGTATGGCCTGGTACAAGCCGGAAAGGTTCAGGACCTTCCCGGGTTCAGCTCCAATCGTTTGATCCAGGACCTGGCGGTAAGCCTCGCGGCCCTGGAGCGTGAGTACTCGGAAATTACGGCCACGGTAAAGCCAGAGTATCCCAAAGCGGTGGCGCTCAGGAAACAGGTGGACACCCTCCGAGGGGCGCTGGACCGGGAGAAGTTGGCCCTGTCCCAGAACATCGTGGATGAATACAAGACCGCGGCGGCCAACGAGAGATACTTGCTTCAAGCGCTCGAGCAGCAGAAAAAGGAAGTCAACGAAATCGCTGAGAAAACCATCCAGTACAACATCCTGAAACGCGAGGTGGATACCACCAAGCAGCTCTACGACGGGTTGCTGCAACGTTTGAAGGAAGCACAAGTTTCGGCGGGGCTGAAGGCCAGCAATATCCGGGTCGTCGATACGGCGGAGGTGCCGAGTGCACCTGTCCGACCTCGTGTCGTGCTGAACCTGGCGCTCGGGACGATCTTGGGCCTCGGACTCGGCATTGGGATGGCCTTCTTGCAGGAGTATCTGGACAACACCATCAAGACTCCGGACCAGGTGGAGCAGCTTCTGCGCCTGCCGGCCCTCGGAGTCTTGCCGTCCTTCATCCGCAGCATTTCGGCCCGATCGGGCGACGAGGATTCTCTTTCCATCACCACGGCGAAGCGGGCGGGAACTATGGCCCCCGCCATCCAAACCACGCCGGCATTTCAGGAAGCATTCCGTTCCTTGCGGACATCCATCCTGCTCTCCGCCAACCCAGTGCCCAGAACGATCCTGATCACGAGCGCCCTCCCTGGGGAGGGGAAGACGACGATAACGGTCAATCTGGGGGCCACGCTCGCCAGCCTCGGCAACAAGGTGGTCGTAGTCGATTGCGACATGCGGCGGCCCGCCTGCCATCGTGCCACGGGGGTTCCCAACAAACCAGGGTTTGTCCAATGCTTGACCGGCCATGCGTCGCTGGCGGAAGCGCTGCTGCCGGTCCCGGGCGTGACCAATTTAAGCGTGATTCCGTGTGGACCGATACCGCCCAATCCGGCGGAGGTGTTGTCCTCGCCAGTCACGCTGGAGCTGCTGCGCAAACTGCGCGAGGAGTTTGAGTACATTTTGATCGACTCTCCTCCTTTGTTGAGTGTGGCCGATAGCCGCATCTTGGCCACCGTGACCGATGCCGTGGTTCTTGTGGTGCGGGCGTTTTCGACGCCATATGATGCGGTGCGGCGTGCGCGGGCACTACTCTACGGTGCCGGGGCACGCATCCTGGGCGCGGCCCTTAACGATGTGGATGTCCGCCGGGATGGGTACGCCTATAACTATTATTATCGCTATGGGTATGGATATGGATATGGGTACGGCTATGGTTACGGCGACACCCATGAGCGTGAAAACCAGCCGCCAGATGAGGGCGCCGAATCCGAAAGGCGTCAGCCGACGGAGACCACTCACCCTTAGTTGGGCACCTGCTCCCGATCTTCGCATCTTCAGTGAGCCGGAATAAGTGAGGGCGTCCTCAAGTTTGCAGAGAGTATGGCATCGGGGCGCACGTTGCTTCTTCGCAGGCTCAGTCGGGTCCCCTCCCGGTTGCCTATTGGCCAGCGGAATGGAGCACGCCCGGGCCCGTGCACTTTCGCCCAAGGGGCACGGGGCCTGGGTGGTGAGGAGCCGAGGTCGCTTCCTGAGGAGTGCGTATTAGAGTGACAATCGTGCTTGTTGTCCCGCTCGCTCTGATGCCCTCACCCGGCCCGCTGGGCCACTCTCTCCCGGTGGGAGAGGGGCTGGGGGTGAAGGCTAAGGGCGTCACCCAATTATGCAGGGCCCAATAGAAGAGGCTCGACTCTGGCGTTTGCAAGAAGTGAGGAGTTGAAGAATGCGAATTGGAATTGTCGGGTATGGCGTGGTCGGTACAGCCATCGCCAAGCTCCTGGAAAGAGGGAAGCACGAGCTCGTTATTTACGATGCCTTCCGAGCTGGATACGAAAGTCCTGAAAACCGGGACAAAGTGAATACTTGCGAACTCGCCTTCGTAGCCGTTCCCACGCCGGAAGCCGCCGATGGCACGTGTGATATCTCAGCCGTAGAAACGGTCCTCGGCTGGCTGAAAGTTCCCACGTGCCTGAAATCGACCGTCCCTCCGGGAACGGTCGCTCGGCTCGCTTCTCGCTATCATCCGCGCTTATGCTTCAGTCCGGAATATGTCGGCGAGACACTCTGGCATCCTTGGAAGGACATTGAGACCCATGGCTTCCTGATCGTTGGCGGCGACCCTCATACCTGTAATCTTGT
>Ga0073934_10011248_pt1 | contig 10881 bp, 10 predicted proteins | sample LarsenN4metaG_FD_76834 | JGI IMG/M metagenome (GOLD analysis project Ga0073934, IMG submission 76834) | Hot spring sediment bacterial and archeal communities from British Columbia, Canada, to study Microbial Dark Matter (Phase II) - Larsen... ...
ACAACTCGCTGGCGGCCATCCTGGGCTATGCGGAGCTTCTGGCCGACGAGCGGCTGAGCGCCGAGGGCCAGGCCTGTCTGCAGAACGTGCTCAAGGCCGCCCACGACGCAGCGGGCACCGTGCGCCGGATCCAGGAGTTCTCGCGCCGGAGGACCGATCCGGACACGCTGGCCGTCCTGGACCCTGCAGCGCTTGCCCGGGACGCCGTCACGCTCACCCGCCACAAGTGGCGCGACCAGGCCCAGAGCCGGGGCATCACGGTCACGGTGGAGGTGCATGCGGAGGAGGGCCTGCCGCCCATCCGGGGGAACGCCACCGAGCTGCGCGAGGTGCTCACAAACCTGGTCTTCAACGCCGTGGACGCCATGCCCAGGGGAGGGCGCATCACCGTGCGCGCCGCCCGGCGCGACGGCAGGGTGGCGATCTCCGTGGAGGATACGGGAACCGGCATGAGCGAGGCCGTCCGGTCGCGCATCTTCGATCCGTTCTTCACCACCAAGGGCGTGGAGGGCAACGGCCTGGGGCTCTCCGTAAGCTGCGGCATCGTCCAGCGGCATGGCGGGGAGCTGCAGGTCTCCACGGTGGAGGGCGAGGGTTCTGTCTTCACAGTCCTGCTGCCCGCCGCGGGACCGCTTGCGGCGCCTCCCCCGGTTCCCCCAGACGACCGGCCGCTCCCGCCGCTGGACGTGCTGGTGATCGACGATGACGCCGCTGTGGCCGACGTTGTGGCCACCATGCTGCGCCGCATGGGCAATCGGGTGGTCTCGGCCGCCGCAGGCGTGGAGGGTCTGGCTCAGGTGCGCCAGCGGCCCTTCGACCTGGTGATCACCGACCTGGGCATGCCGGGCATGAACGGGCGGGAAGTGGCCGTGGCGGTCAAAGACCTGTGGCCGCAGACCCGCGTGATCATGCTGACGGGCTGGGGCGACCAGTTCCGCCAGGGGGAGCCGCTGCCTGCTGACGTGGACCTCGTGCTCGGGAAGCCCGTGCAGTTGGAGGACCTGCGCCGCGCTCTCCACCAGGTGGTGGCCAGCCGGCAGGAGGTGGCTGCCTGACGAGGGCGGCCCCGCGGCGAGCGCGGCACTGCTGCGGAGGAGGGCATCGGATGGAGAAGGTGGACATTCTGGCCGTGGGCGGGCACGCGGGCGATGCAGAGATCTCGTGCGGGATGGCGCTCTGCCATCACGTGCGCCAGGGCCGGCGCGTGGCGATGCTGCACTGCACCCTGGGCGAGCGGGGGCACCCCACTCTGCGCCCTGCGGAGTATGCCGAGCAGAAGAGGGAGGAGGCGATGCAGGCCGGCGATGTCATCGGCGCCGCGGTCTACTTCCTTCCCTATCCGGACGGCGAGCTCCCCGCCAGCGAAGAGGTGCGGTTCGCCATCTGCGACGTCATCCGCCGGTGCTGCCCGGAGGTAATCCTCACCCACTGGACCGGCAGCATGCACAAGGACCACACGAACACCGGCCTGGTGATGCCGGACGCCATCTTCTACGCCGCTCTCCGGACCATCGAGCGGGACCTGCCAGCCCACTGGACGCGGCAGATGCTCTACGCGGAGAACTGGGAGGACCCGTACGGGTTCGTGCCCGAGGTGTACCTGGAGGTCTCGGCCGAGGACCTGGCCCTCTGGGAGCAGATGGCCACCAAGTATGGCCTCTTTCGGGCCGAGTGGAAGACGTTCTCCTACGTGGAGTACTACAAGGCGCTCGCCCGCGTTCGCGGCCTGGAGGTGGGAACAGAGTACGCCACCGCCTTCGCCGTGCCCCCGAACTCGCGCCGCCGCCGAACGTCCAGCCTCCTCTCCGGCTGAACGCCGAACGGCACCGCCGGGGTCTGACGCGGCCGCGGACGCGCGCGGCACCAAATGGTCTGCCCACGCCCCGGGCTTCGCCACGCCGACGCATTGCCCGCCGTCCGTCGCCCATGCGGCCCGCATGCGCCCGGGCCGTGGCGCACGGTGCCGAACGCCGGCCCCCGGGCCCGGCACTTCCCAGGACGTCAGGCAGACCCGTGCAAGAGCAATGCGGCGCGCCGCCGCGCGGCGGCGCGTCACGGTTCATGCGCCGATTCGTTCGCGGAATCGTCATGACCGCAAGCACTGACGAAGGCCAGACGCTGGACGCACGCTGGATCACGCGCGACGCGGACCTGGTGGCCCAGATTGCGGACGAGATTCTGCGGGAGGAGGCATGGCTCATGGCGGCCTGCGCGCGCAAGTACGCGGTGCCGAGACTGCTCATGGCCGATCAAGGGCGCGTCCGTCCGCTGCCGGTGGTGCGGGGTGAATCGTGAGGCTTGTGGCCTCCCCGCCCCGGCAGTCGGTTCAGATGGCGCGGCGGCGGGGCCGCCGCGACGGGGAGTTGCAGGCGTGGGGCCGCCGCGGGCGTCGGCTTGGGCGCTGACGATCGGCCCGCGGCAGCCTCGCGGACGCGGGGAGCGCGAAGGCGGAACGCGCTCCCCGCCGTGCCGAATGGGGTTCGGGAGTATCGGGGTGCCGGGAGGCGGCACCGCTGTGCTCCACCACCCGACAACTGTGGCAGCCTCTCCGGCGCATTCACGTGCTGCCCGCCCGCCCTGCTGAGGGCCTTCACGACGGCCGCCGGATCGGCCCCTTCCTGAGCGGTCCGGGCCGGCCTCCGCCCTCCGCATGCGCCTACTTCGCCACGTATCCCTGCACGTAGAGGGCGCGCTGGCCGGCCACCTCGGTGAAGGTGCCAGTCACCTCCATAACGTGGGCCATGTGCTCCCGTGCTGTCTTGCGGAAGGTCGTCTGGGAATCCCGCCGGGGATGGTGCTCCTCCTCCATGAGGAGGTAGAGGGTGCCGTCCTTGGTTAGGAGGCCGATGGGCTGGCCGTTGTCAATGCACTTCTGGCCGCAGTCGCGGTGCTTCGCCCCGTGCTTGCCCACCTGCAGGTAGCACGAGTAGTCCACGATCTCGCCCACCAGGGTGGTGACCTTGCCGGGCAGGGGCTTTCCGCCGATGGCCGCCTCGACGGTGGTCGCGGTCCACGGCTGAGTCGGGGTCGTGCCCAGCCTGCCGTGGGGCGCCTCGTAAGTGCCCTTCTCGGGCGCGGACCAGTCCGGGAAGAGGATTCCGGCCTTCTGCAGCCCCCAGGCGCCGCCGGCGCAGACAGCCAGTCCGAGGGTGATCGCGAGCGCTCTGCTCCTGAACATCGAGGTTCCTCCCTGTATGTGCGGGGCGGCGGCACGATGCCGCCGCCCGGTTCACAGTCGCTGTGGCAGGATACCAACCCCGCCCCGCCGCTGTCAATGGCACCGCATCCTGCGGGGTGGCCGTGCTACAATTCTCCAACCGGCGGACATGGCCGCTGGATCCAGGAGAGCACGATGTCCAGTTCGGATACGCTTGCGCAGCTGATCGCCCTTTCATGCAGCCTGGGAGACCCGGCGCGGGACCTGGCGATCCTGGGAGAGGGCAACACCTCTGCCCGCTTGGACGAGGAGAGCTTTCTGGTGAAGGCCAGCGGCAAGGAGCTGCGCTCGGCGGATGCCGGGAGCTTCGTAGCCGTCTCCCTGCCCGGCGCACTGGAGGTGCTGGACGGCCCCGACCTGACGGACGCCGGGGTGCGCGAGGCGCTGGTGCGCCTGTCACGGGGGGCCGCCGCCGGATCCGGCGCGGCGCTGATGCCCAGTGTGGAGACCTTTCTCCACGCATACCTGCTCTCTCTGCCGGGCATCCGCTTCGTGGGCCACACGCACCCCACGGCCGTGAATGCCATCCTCTGCTCCGTCCGGTCTCGGGAGCTGACGGCGGGCCGTCTGTTCCCGGACGAAATAGTCTGCTGCGGCCCGGCCTCCGTCTACGTGCCGTACACGGACCCGGGACTTCCCCTGGCCAGGGAGCTGCGCAGGCAAGTGGAGGACTTCATAGACCGGGAGAACATGGCACCCAGGGTGATTCTGATGGAGAACCACGGGCTGATTGCGCTGGGTGCGACGCCGCGGGACGTGGAGACGGCCACGGACATGCAGGTGAAGGCTGCCCGGATTCTCCTGGGCGCCTGTGCGGCGGGCGGACCCCGGCCGCTCGCTCCCCAGCACGTGGCGCGCATCCACACGCGTCCGGATGAGCACTACCGCCAGAAGCAGATCGGCGGGACGTAGGCGGCTGTCGCCGCCGGGAGGGTCCGGCCATGCGGCTTCTCATCTCAGGGGCGTCCGGCCTGATCGGCTCCGCGCTCGTGCGCGCCCTTCCGGCGGGCTGGGAGGTGGCACGGCTCGTCCGAAGGTCTCCGGGCGCGGGCGAGGTCCGCTGGGACCCCGATGGCGGCACCATTGACGTGGGTGCCATGGGACGGATAGACGCCGCAGTGCACCTGGCGGGGGAGTCCATCGCTGGGCGGTGGTCGGAGGAGAAGAAGCAGCGCATCCGGAACAGCCGGGTGCAGGGGACGAGCCTGCTGGCGCGGACTCTGGCGGGAATGAGTCCTGCTCCCGGCGTGCTGCTCTCCGCCTCGGCCGTTGGCATCTACGGCGACCGGGGCGACGAGGTGCTCACCGAGGACAGCCCGCCTGGAACCGGGTTCCTTCCGGAGGTGGGAAGGGCCTGGGAGCAGGCTGCCCAGCCGGCGGCGGAGGCGGGCATCCGCGTAGTCTGCCTGCGCATGGGCGTGGTGCTGGCGCGGGAGGGAGGGGCGCTGGCGCGCATGCTGCCACTGTTTCGTCTGGGGCTGGGCGCACGCCTTGGAAGCGGCCGGCAATGGATGAGCTGGATCGCGCTGGCCGATGCGACGGCGGCCATGCTTCATCTGCTCCAGGCAGACTCCGTGTCCGGCCCTGTGAACCTCACGGCGCCCAATCCCGTGACAAACCGCGAGTTCACCCTGACGCTGGCGCGGGTGCTGCGCAGGCCCGCCCTTCTCTCCGTTCCGGCGCTCGCACTGCGGGTGGTGTTCGGGGAGATGGCGGACGAGGCGCTCCTGGCCTCCACCCGGGTGGTCCCCCGCCGCCTGCTGGACTCCGGCTTCTCCTTCCAGCACGCGGAGCTGGAGGCCGCACTGCGCGCCGTCCTCCAGAGTCCATAGCCTTCGCCAGAAGCGCCGATGCGCCCGCGCTGCGCTGGCTCAGACGCGATGCCGCGAAGCATGCCGCAGTAGGCGAAGCGCTCCGGCGGTCGTCGGCGCTCCATGCCACCAGCCATGGCGTCGCCCCATTGCCCATCTGATGGATTACCGGAACCTGCTGGACCTCGCTGATGCCCCGGCGGTCCGGACGGCCATGGCCGCGCACGCCGCGGCGTTCCCAAGCCCTATGCGGCCTCCGGGGCACGTCATCGCTGCCACACCCATAGCGCGCGAGCCTCCCAGGGCTTCCTCCCGCGCGTAGGGCTTCCGACGCGCTGGCGGCAGTGTGCAGGGCGTATCTGAGGGCTTCCTCCCGCGCGTAGGGCTTCCAGGGCAGCGGTGCATGGACGGCGCGCTTGTTCCCGGTTTCGACCTGACGGGTGGCCGGAAGGTGAACCCTGCGCGGTGCTCGTCTTGGCTCGCACGGGAGGCTGCCGGTTCCGACGGTGCCTGGCGCACGCGCCGTTCGCCAGCTGGCATTCGCGCGGGGTCCGGCAGTCCTGCAGGGGTGCCTGGCGTCTACGCGCCCGGTGGGATGGGCGGAAAGTGGACCTTCTCCGGGTGCCACCTCAGGATGGGATAGAGCACGGGCGCGAAGAGGGGAAGAAAGAGGAACGGCACCAGCACCGCCAGGACGTGGTGCCACCACCGGGGTGGCCGCGCACCGCGGTCGGGCGGCACGCAGAGGGCGGGCAGATAGATCATCAGCCCGTACACGAATGTCCACATCCCGTACGCCAGGAACTGCTGGGGGCCGCCGAACGACACCTCCGCCAGCGTGCCCGTTGCGCCGAAGGCCAGAAACACGGCGTTGGGGTGGAAGTCCCACCGGGCGAGCATCCACGCCCAGGCCACGAACATGGGGACGAAGACGACGACGCTGTGGAAGCAGACCACGTCCAGGTAGTTCGCCGAGGCCGTGATGTAGGCCCTGCCCACCGGCACGCCGAAGACGGGGGCCAGGTTGGTCATGGTGGTGGTGACCGCCTCCTCCAGCAGGGCCAGGAGTGTGCAGAACAGCACGAACTTCACCTGCCAGGGTCCCGGGAGCGCCCGCATGCGCGCCTGCACGTACTGGCGGTGCCTGCGCATGAGGAGTCCGCCAGTCACCACCCACACGAGCACGAGGCCGCTCCCCATGAGCACGACGGCCCGGGCGGCGGGACGCTCTGGACCGAGGTTCAGCGCGGCCACCAGCGTCGTGGAGGCGAGCGTCCACACCCAGAGACCCCGGATGAACCGCGTAGACCGCAAGGGGGCAGACTTCGGCGCTCGCCCGGTCTGGGGCGCACTCAGCACGGCTTCACCCTCTCCCGGCGCGGTGGCCGGCGGCACCCGGGCTGGGAGGTGGGCGCTGCCGGGGGGGGGCCGCCGTGATGCGCCCGCTCATGGCGTGTGGCGGACGCAGACGGCTGTGACGGAGTCACCCACCTTCTCGATCCGATAGATGCCGCCCGGCCGGAGGGGATAGGGCGGCTCGGAATCGAGCACGTAGGCGAACTCGGAGGCATCCAGGGCGTGCAGCAGGGCACGGATGGGGTCTCGATGGGAAACGGCGGCGGCGACCGACTCCGGCCCGGCCAGCCAGTCCTCCAGGAAGGACCGCATGCGGCCGGCCACCTCCTCGGGCGGCTCACCCTCGGCCCACTCGTGAATCCGCTCGTCCACGCGCAGGGGCGCGCCGTGCGGCCTGCTGATGATTTCCGCGGTTTCGACCGCGCGCTCCAGCGGCGAGTGCCAGACGGCCTCCAGGGGCTCGCCGCGCAGGAACCGCGCGGCCTCTTCGGCCTCCTCTCGGCCTCTGCTGCTCAGGTGGAAGCCTGGGAGCCGCCGATAGAGCACGCGGTCGGGATTGTGCACCGTCCCATGACGCACCAGCCACAATCGCTTCATGCCCGCTCCTTCACCGAGTTCGATTGCCATGGCAATGATACCGCTCCGCGCGGGGGCGGGTTGCCAGGCCTCCAGACCTCGCGCCGACAATGGAGCCTCACGGGAAAAGGGAGGGAGCGCCGCAACGGCCGGCGAACCGGGTCGGGACAGAGGAGGGAGGCCGTTGAGGATTCTGGGTTCGATCGTGCTGGCGGCGGTCCTGTCGATCTTCGTCCGGACCGTCCAGGCGGCGGAGCGCCCGCCCAACGTGGTGCTCATCGTCGCCGACGACCTGGGCTGGGGCGATTTGGGTTGCTACGGCAACCGGAGGGCCTCCACGCCGAATCTGGACCTGCTGGCGCGCCAGGGCAGGCGGCTCACCAGCTTCCATGCAGCCCAGCCGGTCTGCTCCGCCTCTCGGGCGGCGCTGCTCACCGGCTGCTATCCGAACCGCCTGGGCGTCCACGGCGCACTGGGGCCAGGCGCCCGCCACGGCATCCACACCGAGGAGGCCACGCTCGCCGAGATCCTGAGGATGCGGGGCTACGCTACGGGAATGGCGGGCAAGTGGCATCTGGGCCACCATCCTCCCTTCCTGCCCATGCGCCACGGCTTCGACGAGTATCTTGGGCTGCCCTACTCCAACGACATGTGGCCCGCGCACCCCGAGGCCCGGCCCGGAGCCTATCCGCCGCTCCCGCTGATCGAAGGCGGGCGCATCGTGGACGACGACGTGACCGCTGAGGACCAGGCGGGCCTCACCCGGCGGTATACGGAGCGGGCCGTGCGCTTCATCGCGCGGAACCGCGGCCGCCCGTTCTTCTTCTACCTGGCCCATACCATGCCGCATGTGCCCCTGTTCGCGGGACCGGCATTCCGCGGGCGCACAGGCCTCGGGCTCTACCACGACGTGATCGCCGAGATCGACTGGTCCGTGGGCGAGGTGATGCGCGCGCTACGGGAGAACGGCCTGGAGCGCGACACCGTGGTCGTCTTCACCAGCGACAACGGCCCGTGGCTGAGCTACGGGGAGCACGCCGGCTCCGCGGGACCGTTTCGGGAAGGGAAGGGAACCGTTTGGGAGGGCGGGGTGCGCGTGCCGTTCATCGTGCGCTGGCCCGGGAGGCTCGCACCCGGGGTCTGCGACCGGTTCGTCATGGCTATCGACCTGCTGCCCACCATTGCCCGCCTGACGGGGTCCCCGCTCCGCCGCCGACCCATCGACGGCCAGGACGTCTGGCCGCTGATCGCCGGGGTGCCGGGAGCATCGAATCCCCACGAGGCCTACGCCTTCTACTACGGCGCAGGGGAGCTGCAGGCCGTGGCGAGCGGCGACGGCCGCTGGAAGCTGGTCCTGCCCCACACGTTCAACACGCTGGGCGGCAGGCCGGGGGGTGCCGGAGGCCGGCCGGCGCGTTACGAGCAGCACCGGGTGGAGCGGCCGGAGCTCTATGACTTGCAGGCGGACGAGGCGGAGCGCCACGACGTGGCGCGCTGGAACCCGGATGTGATGCGCAGGCTGCAGGAGGCGGCCGAGCGATTCCGGGAGGAACTGGGCGATTCCCTCACGGGCAGGAAGGGAAGCGGAATTCGGGAGCCCGGACGTCTTCCGGGCTGAGACCGCAGCCGGGATGGCGCGTTCCTGCCCGCCTGCCGCCTCAGAGCTGGGGCGGGGGCCTACCTGCCGGAATCGGCGGCGTCCGGCTGGCTCCGCGGCAGGGGTCGAACCGTGGCCAGGGTGTCGCCTGGCGTCCGATCTGGGCCGATGGCCAGCCTGGAGAGCACCGTGGTGAGCAGAACTCCCAGCAACAGCAGAACGCAGGCGGCCGCAGCCATGGTGCCGCGCGCCACGGCGGGGCGCCAGAGCGTCCAGAGGGAGGGAGGCGGCTGGCGCAGGCGCCCACGAATGGCCACCGCGAAGTCGCCGGTGACCACCGGGCCTTCATCGCGCATGCCCTGGAGCCCCAGTTCAATGGCGTTCCAGCGGCTGATGAAGGCCCTGCAGGCACCGCACTGGCGGATGTGGGCCGCCACCGGCTCGGGCATGCACGGCACCCGCGGCTCATCCAGCCAGTGGTGGATCTGCTCGCGAATCGACTCGCAGCTGCTCAACGGCGTCCCCATTCCGCTTCTCGTTCAGAGGGAGTGCTCCAGCCGCCTGGCCAGCCGCTCCCTCGCCCGGTGGAGTCTCACCTTCACAGCACTCACGGAGAGCGAGAGCGTGCGTGCGATCTGTTCGACCGACATCTCCTCGAAGTAGAAGAGGGCCATCACGATACGGTAGTGCTCGGGAAGCGAGTCCACGGCCTCTCGGAGCAGGCGGTTCCTCTCTCCGGCCAGCACCAGGTTCTGGGGATCTGGCTGGGCGCTCGCCGCAGTTGCCATCTCCAGAGTTACAGTGGGCCGCCGGCTCCGCATCCTGCGCCGGCACTCGTTGAGGGCAATCCGGTAGATCCAGCTGGAGAAGAACCCGTCGGGCCGGTAGGCGCCCAGCGCGCGGTAGGCCCTCACGAACGTCTCCTGGACGGCGTCCTCGGCCTCCGCCTGGTCCCTCAGCAGGCGCCAGGCGAAGCGGAGCAGCCGGAGCTGGTAGCGGCTGACAAGCTGGTCGAACGCGGGCGCGTCGCCCGAGCGGGAGCGCAGCGCCAGGCGGTCTTCCACGTCGGCTGTGGCGGCGCTCCACGCCAGATCGATGCCCATGGACTTGGAACCTCGCATCCGCCGAAGGCGGCGGGCAGATGGGGAGGTGGAGGAGGCCGTTCGGTCCCCACTGCCTGTCTGACTCGCAGGGCGCGGGAATTGTTCCTCCCGGGCCCGCCGCCCGCCGCGGAGGGGGTTCAACGTGAGAACCCCGCGCTGCCGCCACGGGTTTCAGGAGATACGCGAATCAGGGCCCATTCTCCTTCCCGGCCAGCCGAGGCCGCGCCCGGAATCGCCAGGAGATTCGCGGCGCGGGAGGCTGTGGTGAGCACGAGCCGGTCTTCTCCGGCCGCCAGCGCGGCCATGACCTCCCGGGGCGCGGTTGCCTCGGCCACTTGGGTCTCTGCGGCCGCCTTGGCGCGGAGCAGCGAATCGGGCAGATAGAAGAGGACGCTGGGCCGCCTGGGCGGGCCCACGTACAGCACGAGCGGCATCCCCTCTCTTGCGGCGGACTGCCCGGCGCGGCGGGCGAGCGCGTGGAGGGGGCGCGAAAAGGCGGCGTCCACTGCCTCCAGTCCCTCCATCACGGCGCTGGCCAGGAAGAGCGTCATACCCGCGAGCAGCGCGGCCGTTGCAAGAGCGGTGTGCCGCACCAGAGCCAGCACCCAGGCGGCCCACAGGGTGCCCAGCAGGACGGCGAAGAGCCTCTCGACCCAGGAGGAAAGGCCCGGAGGCACCTGATCCAGAGGGACGGGCTGGCCGGTGTGCCTGCCCACGGCAGCGGCCACGGGCTCCAGAAAGTGCAGCCCTGCCCAGAGCAGTCCGGCCACCGCCACCCCGAATCCCAGCGACCAACCCAGCGCCCTGCGCGACCCGGGCTGTTCCATCGCACGGTCCAGCCACGCGGCCGCAAGGAGGGCCGCCGCCGGATACAGCGGCAGGATGTAGCTGATGAGCTTGGATCCGCTCAGCGAGAAGAGGACGAAGACCACGGCGGCCCATGCGAGGAGCAGGCGCCTCTCGTCGGAGGCGCCGGGGCCGCGGCGGTCCATCACGGCGGCGGGCAGGAGCAGGCTCCAGGGGAAGAAGCCCACCAGCAGGCCTGGGACATGGAACCAGATTGGGGCGCGATGGGCGGTGTCCCCTCCCTGGAAGCGTCCAAGGTGCTGGCGCACCACGTATTCGCCCCAGAACGCGTGTCCGCCCTGTGCCCAGGCCGCCGCATGCCAGGGCACCACGATCGCCAGGAAGAGGAGCAGGCCGGAAGGGGAGGCCAGCTGG
>Ga0073934_10011249_pt1 | contig 10881 bp, 6 predicted proteins | sample LarsenN4metaG_FD_76834 | JGI IMG/M metagenome (GOLD analysis project Ga0073934, IMG submission 76834) | Hot spring sediment bacterial and archeal communities from British Columbia, Canada, to study Microbial Dark Matter (Phase II) - Larsen... ...
AAAGGGTACGACTGCCAGGCCAGCCGCGACCTGCTGGCGGCGTGCGGGATCGCGACGCACATTCCTCGCCGCGGCGAAGAGGTCGGTCCGCCGTTGGGGCGACTCCGCTGGCCGATCGAGCGAACGCTGAGCTGGCTCAAGCAGTTCCGTCGGCTGCGGATTCGCTGGGAACGTCTGGCGCATCTCTACGAGGCCTTCCTGCTTCTCGGCTGTTGCCTGATCGCCTGGAAACACCTGAGCAGTACATGAGTTCTGTCCGGCGGCTCTTAGCTGCAGACCGAAATGACCGATCTCGAAACAAGGTCCAGCAAGCCAGCCGAAGCCTCGGCTCTGCCGCCCGCGATGATCTTTGGCAAGTTGGCAAAGTGTGCGAGCCGCCGGCGCCTGACGGAACCCGGCGGCTCGCTTTGGCAGTCATCATTCAGGTTCGTGCCAAGCTCGCGGTTCTTGAGGAAGCAATCGGCAGAATTGATCCTGGCGGTAGCGCTGACCCTGGGGAACAACCTGGGTTTCCCAGCCCCGCTTGCCGCACGCCGTTCCGCTCAACGCCGTGTCATGCTGAGCAAGAGGATATTGCCCATGCCCAGCAGGGCGTCGGCGTGGTTCTGGGTCAAAATGCCCTCGCCACGTAGCTTTGTCACCTGGCGAAGGAACTTGAACACCCTGTCATCATCGCGTTGGTTGCCCTTCTGTTCCAGGAACTGAAGCAGTTTGCGGACTTGCACCTTGGATAGAACCCCCGTGGTCTGCAGGGCGGTCACCTGGGCCCGAAGGTCCGCCGCCTGCTGAGCCGGCGACTTGATGGTGAGCGCCACGCTACCGCTGGTGCTCAGGTTGCCGTCGCTGACCGTGATGTTGAGAGTGTCGTTGCCACTGAAGTTGAGGTTGCCGCGGTAGACCAGCGTGGCCAGGGCAGCGTTGAGGTTGGCGATGCTGCCGGACAGCGACACCGAGCCGGCGCCGTTGCCCGTGACCTCCAGGCCGGCGGTCGTGCCCAGCGTGAGCTTGCCGCGACTGGCCGCCAGGTTGACCGTTAAGTTGTCGCCCTCCGAATCGCCAACGCTTATGCCTGCGATGGCCAGGTCGACGTCCTCGTAGACAGTCTGGGCGGCCGGCACGACGAGGATGGGCGCCTCGTTGACATTGGTGACGCTGACGGTGAAGACCTTCTCAGTCCAGAGGCCGCCGGAGTCGGTCGAGCGGACGCGGATCGAATACGACGACTTCGCCTCGAAATCGAACGCCGCCGCCGTCTTCAACTGGTTGCCGTCGATGATGAACGAGGCGTTGTCGGCGTCGCCCTCGCCGCTGACCAGCGTGTACGTGTGGCTGTCGCCGCTGTCGGGATCGGTCGCCGTGAACGTGCCGACCAGAGTGCCCGACGGCTGGTTCTCGGCCACAGTGCCGTTGCTGAGGCCAATGCCGGTTGGCGCTTCGTTGACGTTGGTGACGCTGACGGTGAAGAGCTTCTCGGTCCAGAGGCCGCCGGAGTCGGTCGAGCGGACGCGAATCGAATACGACGACTTCGCCTCGAGATTGAACGCCGCCGCCGTCTTCAACTGGTTACCGTCGATGATGAACGAGGCGTTGTCGGCGTCGCCTTCGCCGCTGACCAGGGTGTACGTGTGGCTGTCGCCGCTGTCGGGATCGGTTGTCGTCAACGTGCCGACAACCGTGCCGACAGGTTGATTCTCGGCCACGCTGCTGTTGCTGAGGCCAATGCCGGTGGGCGGCTGATTCTGTTCGATCACGGAAATCGCAAACACCTTCTCAGTGACGACGCCGACCGAATCGGTGCAGCGGACGCGGATCGAGTACGACGACTCCATGACGTAGTCGAACACGGCGGCGGTCCGCAGGTTGCCGGCCGCGTCGATGGTGAATTCGGAGTTGTCCCAGCCGCCGAGGCCGCTGACCAACTCATAGTGGAAGAAGTTGTCCGGGTCGGCGGGGTCGTCGGTGTGGAAGGTGCCGACGATGGTCCCGATCGGCTGGTTCTCCAGGACGGAAGAGGACGACAGAGTGACCGGCGGGCGGCGGTTCAGCATCAGTTGGTTGCCGGCCACCACGTCAATTCGGCCGTCGCGGTCGAAATCGCCCACGCCCAGCCAGCTGAAGTTAACGCTCACACTCACAGGGTCATTGGAGGGTGTCTCGAAGGTGCCGTTGCCACGGCCGAGCCGGACAGCGACTCCAGGCGGGTAGTCTCTAGTGATCAAATCCAGGCGGCCGTCGCCGTTCATGTCGGCGAAAGAAAAATTGGCTCCCAGAGTGAGAGCGTTCGTTGCGATCGGTACCCCGAAGGTGCCGTCCTGGTTGTTGAGTCGCAAATCGACGTGGATTTGGTTGGTGTAGGCCAAGTCGAGCCAGCCATCCCCGTTCATGTCGGCCATCGTCATGTGCCGCGAAACTTGGCTTTCCGCATACTGACTGGTCAACTCGAGGGTGCCGTCGGCGCGGCCCCGAAAGACGTAGAGTGATTCATTGGCACCCACGGAGGCACCCACGATCACGTCGGAGCGGCCGTCGCGGTCGATGTCACCCACGGCTACATGCCCCATCGTATTACGCCTCCCTGCGACCTCGCTCAAGTAGAGGAAAGGTGCCAGCACTCCGTCGTTCTGGCGGAAGGTCCCATCGCCGTTGCCAGGCAGGACGCCGAGTCCCGGGAAGCGGCTTGTACGCGAGAAATGCCCTGAGAAGGGGGTAAATCGAATCACCAGGTCGGAATGGCCGTCGCCGTTGATGTCGCCCGCGGCCAAATCGAGGGGCAGGTAGGTAAATTCCGACGTCGGGAATAAATAATCGACGGGGTTATGGAACGTGCCGTCGCCCTTGCCGCGCAGCCAGCTCAGGCTGCCTGAATTGCCGGTGATCAGGTCCGTCTTGCCGTCGCCGTCGAAGTCGCCAGCCACCATAGAAATGGGAGCGACGCCGCTCGGGTAGGCAACCTCGATCGCATCGGCGAGCGTGCCGTCGCCCACGCCGAGCCGAACACTGATGGCGTTGCGAGCGCTGTTGACGGCGGCCAGATCGGGCTTGCCATCGCCATTGAAGTCGGCGTTGACGATGGGTGGATCATAATACCCATCGCCATCGTGGTCCATGTCCACCGGCCTGGCAATGTCGTAGACGTTGCCCGGCGTGAAGTACCCGGCGCCATGGCCCGCGAGAATCCTGACCTGACTGGCGTTGTTGTTGGATTGAAGCACGGCCACATCGGGCCGGCCGTCAACGAGCCAGTCCGCGATGACCAGATCGAATGGTTCGATCTCGGTCTGCACTGTTGGGCCGGCCTGGAACGTTCCGTTGCCTCGGCCCAGGAATACGCTCACGGTGTTGTCCGCGAAGTTGGCGGCGACCAGGTCCGCCTTACCGTCGCCGTTGAAGTCCGTAACCGCGACCGACTCCGGGTCGGCCCCAACGGCCTGCGTGACGCCACTCTGGAAGGTGCCATTGCCGTTGCCCAGGAGCACGCTCACGGTGTTGTCCGTGGAGTTGGCGACGGCTAGGTCGGACTTGCTGTCGCCGTTGAAGTCGGCAACCGCGATCGACTTCGGGCCGGCCCCGACGGTGGAGGAGACCGGAGCAGCGAGTGAGCCATCCGCCTGGCCCAGCAGCACGCTGACCTTGCCAGAGCCTGCGCCGGCAACGAGGACGTCGGCCCGGCCGTCACCGTTCAAGTCCGCTGTCGTCAGGAAGTTGGTCGCGTAGCCGACGGAGTAGCTGGCCGCCGCTCCAAATGTCCCGTCGCCGTTGCCCCGTCGCACGAACACCGTGTCGCCGCCGTAGTAGTCGGCCGTGACCAGATCCGCCTTGCCGTCGCCGTCGATATCCGCTGCGGCCACGAGGTCCGCGATGCCATCCACCTGGTGGGGATTTCGGAACTGGGAGTTCACACCGTCGTTGATGAACACGGTGCTATCCTCGTAATACCAGTCCCCCACGACCACGTCGGGCTTGCCGTCATTGTTGAAATCGGCGACTGCCAGCGAGAAGGGCATTGCGAGAGGGCCGGCAAAGGTGGGGAAGGCTGTTTCATCGCTGAACGTCCCGTCCCCGTAGCCATAGAAAATCGCGAGTCCACCAAAACCATAGATGCTGCTGAACTCGAACGTCGGCACGGCCAGGTCGAGCTTGCCGTCCGCGTTGAAGTCAGCGGTCGCGATATCGCTGGAGGACCACCCGAGTTGGAGGTCCTGGATCCCCGGAGAGGATGGTACAGGATCTTGGTCTATGCGGGTGAAGGCCACGGAGGGCACGGTGCGGTCTTCGAGCGCCTCCACCCCGGGCCGGCAGCCGGCCGGGGCCTTGCGGATGGTGCGGGACGGGCGGGCAAACAGCTTGCGGATCCAGGACCGGTTGAACATGACGATCTCCTCCCACTGAGGGATGGTCTGCGATACAATGGGAGGGCAACGAGCCGGGCGCGCAGACCGTGCGCCCGGCCGCTGTCTGGCCGGTGAGGGGGTTGCTTGGCGGCGCAACCTCACCGGCTGTGTTGTTTCTTTTGCCTGCTCCGTCGCGAAACGTATTTGGTTCGGACTGAGCTGTCGTTACTTGCCGTCCACTTCTTTCCAGAATTCAGCCGCCGACTTGCCGTTGATCGTCTCCAGGGTGTTCAGTGAACGGAGCAGCTTGGCGTCTCGATCCGGCTGGAAATCGCAGCGAATCGCCTTTAGCGGCATCCCACCCAGCGGCGACAGGTCGGATACCGGCGTGCCCTCGAAACTCGCTTCGATCAGAGCCATCCCACGCAGGGGCGACAAATCGGAGACACGCGTCAATGGGACGTAGAGCGCCTCCAGAGGCATTCCGCGCAGGGGCGACAGGTCGGACACGGGCGCTCCATCACAATACAGGTGCGTAAGGGACATGCCCGTCAGCGGCGACAAGTCGGACACGGCAGTGCCCCCGATGCCCAGGCTCTTCAGGGGCATCCCTCGGAGCGGGTTCAGGTGTTCTACGCGGGTCCGGAAAAGGCCCAGGTCTCGTAGAGGCATCCCCCGCAACGGCGACAGATCGGACACCGGGTTGTCCTCGACATGCAGGAAGTTCAACGACAGGCCGCGCAGGGGCGCCAGATCGGCGAGTTTGCCCGCACAATCGGGCGTGCCCCGACAATCCAACGCTTCGAGATTCCGGAACGCACGCACCGGCGAGATATTGGTCACGTTGTCAGTGAGAAGCTTCAACCCCGTCACTACGCCGTTCTCGATGGTGGGCGTCACCGTACCGTCGAACGCGGGGTTCAGCTCTTTGAGCCGCCGAACAACCGCCTTAACCTGCTGCTCCGCCGGCAACTGAGCCACGGACCGTTCCCACTGCTCAGCCACATTCGGCGATACGCCTTCCTTGCTGATCCGCACGACCTGCCGGCCGTCGCGAGTGACCGTGACCAGCTCCTCACGCACGACTTGGCCGTCCTTGCTGGCCTCGACCTTGTATTGTCCGGGCTTGAGGCGGATCTCCTTGGCCCCCGCACCAGTAATGACGACGTCCGACCCCTCCACTGCGACACTCACGTTTGGGTCATCAACCTCGACGACCAGCGTTCCCTCCGGCGAGAAGAGGCGGATCACGGTGCCATGCACGTCGGTCAGGCCGGTGGCCTCGCTCATCCCTAGTCCGACAAGCAGCAGGACCAGTGCCGCGGCGGCGTAGAGCATCCTCCGTGGGGCACGTTTCCAACGTGCTTGCGGTCCACGCACGTTGGAAACGTGCCCCGCAGCGCCCGGCCGTTGCAGGTCGGCCAGCAATTGCGCTAGCCGGTCGGCCACCTCCGTCGCCGAAGCGAAGCGGTCGGCCGGCTTCTTGGCGTGCAACTGTTCGATCACCTGGCACAGGGCCTCGGGGATGTCCGGGTTCACCTCGCGGATAGGCCGGGGCGTGTCGTCACAAACTCGCCGGATGACGGCGACCGTGGTCGCTGCCCGAAAGGCGGGCCGACCGGTGCATAGCTCGTAGAGCACGCTGCCCAGGCTGAACAGGTCGGAGCGAGCGTCGATGGCTTCCCCGGCCGCTTGCTCCGGGGACATGTACAGCGGGGTACCGGCAATCAGGCCTGACTGTGTCAGGCTGGCGTCGTCGACCGCGCGGGCCAGGCCGAAGTCGCTGAGCTTGACGCGCTGCACGCCGTTTTCCAGGAGGATGTTGGCCGGCTTGATGTCACGGTGGATCAACCCTTGCTTGTGCGCCGCAGCCAGTCCGTTGGCAACCTGGATACCGATCCGCAATACTGCCTTGACTTCCAGCGGCCCGCCGCGCCGAACCAGTGATTCGAGGTTACACCCGTCGATGAACTCCATCACAAGGTAGGGAGCCGGCCCGTCGTCGCTGACGGCGTGAATGGCGACAATGTGGTCGTTGCGAACGGCGGCGGCGGCGCGGGCCTCGCGGACGAAGCGCTGCCGGGCCGTGCCGGAGGCAGCCAGCGGAGTAGCCAGCACTTTGAGAGCGACAACCCGCAGGAGCTTGGTGTCGCGGGCACGCAGGACCACACCCATCCCGCCTCGGCCGACCACTTCGAGCACTTCATAATGGTCCAGTCGGCCCAGCGAGCCTGGCTCCGAAGACGGGGCAAGGAACGACAGATCTGCTGCCACGTTATCCAACCCTCCCAGCGCTGCCACGCCTGCGGCCTCCACCACCGGGCGTTCCAGGAACTGGCCAACCCGCGTGTGGGCGATGAGCATCGCTTCGACTCGGCGACGCAACTCGTCATTGCCAACACAGGTTTCATCCAGGTAGGCCGTACGCTCTGCGGGCGTGGCTCTCTCCAGAGCGGCAAAGAAAACGACTTCCACCGATGAGCGACCGTTCATAGGAGAACTCCCAGCATTTGACGCTGCTAACGTCAATGCGAGAAATCGGGCCGGCTCCCCTCACCGATCTCAGAATTGTTCTCTCCCGCCTGGAGTTCGCTGTAAAGCCAGGCGCGGGCAAAGGTCCACCAGCGTTCGGCGGTCGCCACCGAAATGCCGAGGGCGGCGGCGGCTTGCGGCATGGACAGCCCGGCGAAGAAGCGAAGTTGAACCAGTCGAGCCTTGTCAGGCTCCTCGGCGGCGAACCGGGTCAAGGTGTCATCGAGGTCCAGCAGGTCCTCCGGGGATTCGGTCACCCGGTGGAACTCTTCCAGCGGCACGCGCCGCTTGCCGCCCCCATGCTTGACGGCCTGCTTGCGGCGGGCGTTCTCGACCAGGATGCGTCGCATGGCTTCCGCGGCAGCAGCAAAGAAGTGTCCTCGATTGTCCCAGTGCGCTTCACCTTCCGTCCCTACCAGGCGCAGGTAGGCCTCGTGAACCAGCGCCGTCGCCTGCAAGGTCTGGCCCGGGTTCTCACAAGCAAGTCGTTGGGCGGCAAGTCTGCGGAGCTCGTCGTAAACGAGAGGCAAAAGTTGCTCGGCGGCCGACGGGTCGCCATTCTCCATGGACGACAGGATGCGCGTGACTTCGTTCATTCCGGGACCCAGGCAGATATGTCCTCCGAAAATGAGGGCATTGTACTTCGCTTCGAAGAACCGTGCCACTAGCGGGAAGCACTCACTGGACCTTCGGAAGCGAGAAGGCGACCAGATCCGTTTGTTGCAGTCCCTCAGTCCCTCGACTTGAAAACGCAAAGGAGACCCAGAACCGCCGCCTGCCCACGAATTCAACACCTGGGCCAACCGTAATGCCAACCGGTGTATTGTCACTACGATTCCACCCTCGACCTGATGGCGGCGTGCGGGATCGCGACGCACATTCCTCGCCGCGGCGAAGAGGTCGGTCCGCCGTTGGGGCGACTCCGCTGGCCGATCGAGCGGGCGCTGAGCTGACTCAGATCATCCCGCTGGCTGCGAATTCGCTGAGCGTGACTATCGCATTGGTACTAGCCCTTCCTGCTTCTCGGCTGTTGCCTGATCGCTAGGAGATATTTGAGCAGTAGTTCTGTCCGGTGGCTCTAAACATGGCGTGATTCGGTCATGTGAGCGAGTTGCGCTGACTCGAAAGTAACCATGCATTGGCCGCAGTGAAGACAGGTTGTCCGCTGGGCACCAATGCGACCGGCCCGCAACGGCTCGGGGTTGGTAGTCCTGAAATGTCTGCACCTCGACAAATCCGGTGAGGAGATTGTGATTGCTTCGTCATCTTGCCGAAGATAGGATCGATGGACGATGAAGTAGCGTCGGCAGGGTTCCGCCTGGAAACGCGGAGCGTCGGCGTCAAGCTCAGGTCACTGTAACGCAGGGGGGATAGCCAATGCTCACCATTTGGGGGGCCAGGCAACGGTTCTGTGACGGCATCAATCGGCGAAGTTTCCTCAAGATCGGCGCCTTCGGTGCAGGGCTTAGTCTGGCTGAGATGCTCCGCCTGCGGGCCCTCGGCGCCGATGCCAGGGTCTCGCAGGCCAACAAGGCCGCCATCATGATCTACCTGCCCGGCGGCCCGTCGCACATGGACATGTACGACCTGAAGCCGGACGCCCCGCAGGAGTTTCGCGGCGAGTTCAAGCCGATCGCGACCAACGTCTCGGGCATTCAAATCTGCGAGCACATGCCGCTCCAGGCACGGATGTTCGACAAGCTCGCCGTGATCCGCTCCATCGTTTCCGTCGATGAGCACTCGGATTCGCTGGTAATGACCGGCTACAGCGAGCAGCAGAATCGGACGATGAACCATCCGTCGTTCGGCTCGGTCGTGAGCCGCATCCGCACCGCCGACGCTTCCGTGCCGCAGTTCGTCAGTCTGCGCGGCATGACCCGCGGCACTGAGCCGGGCTACATCGGCGTCAGCCATCGGCCGTTCACTCCAAGCGGTCCAGGGCTAAAGAACCTCAAGCTGTCCAAGGGCATCACCGCCGAGCAGGTCGAGGACCGCAAGAGCCTGCTGGCCAGCTTCGACACGCTCCGCAAGGACATCGACTCGACCGGCACCATGCAGGGCATGGATTCGTTCACCGGCCGGGCGTTCGATATCATCATGTCCGGCGACGTGCACAGGGCCCTCGACCTCGACAAGGAGAACCCGAAGATCCGCGAACGGTACAAGGGCGTCGAGCAGTTCCTCACGGCCCGGCGTCTGATCGAAGCGGGAGTCGGCTGCGTGACGCTGGCCATCGGCGGCTGGGACACGCACAGCCAGAACTTCACGACGCTGAAGAAGCAGTTGCCTTTGGTCGATCGCGGCGTCGCGAACTTGATCCAGGACCTGCACGAACGTGGTCTGGACAAGGACGTGGTAACGATCATGTGGGGCGAGTTCGGCCGCACGCCGAAGGTGAACAGCACGGCCGGCCGCGATCACTGGGCTCCCGTGATGTCCGCACTGGTGGCCGGCGGCGGGCTCAAGATGGGCCAGGCGATCGGCGCTAGCACGGCTCGCGGCGAGCGTCCCAAGGACCGGCCTTACACCGCCAGCCAGGTGCTCAGCACGCTGTACCAGGCCATCGGCATCGACCCGGCCCGGCAGTTCACCGACGGCACCGGCCGGCCGCGCTACATCCTCGACGACCGCCAGCACGTGGTCGAGTTGCTGTGACCCGCGGCCAACTGAGAATAAACACGGCCCTCGGGAAAGCCGAGGGCCGTTTTCGTATACACTTCAGAGATTTTCCTCGCTCGATATTCGCTCAAACCTGGGAGTTTGCACCATGTCCAGAATGCCCGTTGCCGTCCTGCTCATGCTCGTGGCTGTGTTGGCGTTGCCAGGCTGTGGCCAGAAGGGGGGCGGCGCCGAGCGGGGGGTTGCGCTCAAGGAAGATGCCAAGGAAGAGGCTCGCCTCGTCGATGAGGATTGCGAGCAACTGCTCAGGGACAAAAAAACCATCGCCGAGGCCCGCGCCTGGCTGAAGGACGAGCAGAAGCACGTGCTCTGGAAGGGAGATCGTCGCAAGCTGATCAAGCAGTTCGAAGAACTCAGCGCCGCCGGCGTGAAGGAGATCTACGCGGTCGGCTTGCAGTCCATCGGCGACGGCAAGCAAATGACGGCCGAGTTCGTGGCGAAGCTGCCTAGCGATCCTGCCGGCCGAGCCAGGGCGATTGAGGCGTACAACCGCTACATGCGTGATCTCGTGGGCGACGAGGAGGAGGCCCAGGACTACGTTGTTGCCGACCACGGGCAGAAGTACCTGTACTACATGCTCGATTTGTAGATTCTCCTCACTACCGACCCCTTCTCCCACGAGGCCCCCGCCGCTCGCCATGCTCGCCGCCCCGATACGGGCAGGGGAGGTACGGGTTACCCTCTCCCCGCGCAGCGTGGGAGAGGGGCCGGGGGTGAGGGAACTCTCACTCCATCAAGCTCGACACATCCGCCAATTGCCCGTCCCGATAGCCGGCGAGTTGCTGGAGGAGTTGCCAGTCCGCAGTCTGCGGCGATACCTGATCCCAGAGCGTGTTGCCGAAGGTTCGAGGCGCACTGCATCTTGCTGGCAGCTTCGCGGACCTTCTGCACGGCTGGCAACAGCAAGGCCATCAACGCCGCCAGCACCGCGATGACGACGAGGAGTTCGACGAGTGAGAAAGCATGACGTCTCATGGAAGCAGTCACCTGCGCGAGTCCCCGAGCAGGGGAGTTGTTTGCTTGCGTTGGCGAAGCACCGTCAGGACAAGGCCCAGCGCCGAAGCAAAGCCCGCTGCTGCCGCCGACAACAACGTGACCCAGCCAACTTGCAGGCTCTCTGATGCGCCAAAGCAGCCGCAAAGTATTTCCAGCCCGTTCCACAGCACAATCACCTGGGCCAAAGCAAAAGTCGCAAACATCCCTATGGCGAGGACGTAGGCTTCTCTAAGAGCCACGGGACAGAACTCATGTACTGCTCAGGTGTCTCCAGGCGATCAGGCAACAGCCGAGAAGCAGGAAGGCCTCGTAGAGATGCGCCAGACGTTCCCAGCGAATCCGC